>OAWC01000017.1_pt1 | contig 193910 bp, 183 predicted proteins | sample 1495331 | NCBI WGS metagenome assembly OAWC01 (sample SAMEA2580115, study PRJEB22360) | human gut metagenome | biome: human gut; feature: human-associated habitat; material: faeces | place: Denmark | collected 2008/2010
TATCAGTTCATTATAAAAACATCAAATTTTTGTCTTGACAACTGAGCCATTATATCTTGTATCTTCACTTGGAAAGCAATCTTTATCAAAAATGTAACTATTATGAATTAATATTGGTACTGAGAAATTAGCAGGATACATCTCTCTAAACCAATTGCGTGAACCCAGTAGTTGTTCACAATCATGTTTGCATATTTTATCCGTAACTGCTTCATTTTTACATTCAATAACTAAATAATCTTTTTCCGACGCAATACAAAAATCATCTGGTCCAATTCCCGTTTCCTTTTCTGGTCTGTTTGCACTAAAACCTATTAAATTTAATACTTCTTTTATAGATTCCTCAAAAGCCTCATGTGTATCTTTTTCAAAAACTAAATTATCTAAAATTTCTCTCGTATGCAATACATACAAATTACTATCTGCTTCCATCTTATTTTTTTCAATATATGTTACTACTCCTCTAGACTGACTCACTAGTTTGTTTATTAATTTTTTTTGTTGAATACCTACTATCGGATTTAATAAATACCTATTTTTAGATTTTGCAGATATCATTAATTCTTGTGCTGCTTTTTTATCATACATATTAACATACTCAGCCCTTTGTTGCTCGTAATATCCTTTAAGCACTAAATCGTCTATATGATTAGCTTCTTCTAACATAATTCTTGTAGCTTCTTGTATTCTTCCAACTTCGCATAAATTATAAGCTTTCCGGTTTGCCACAATCAGTTTATTATAATTCACATTTTTGCTATAAACTATGTCTGCTACATTGTCCTTACATAAAGACACCCATTCTTGATCTCTATTAAGCACCTTATCAGTTAGTTCAATTATTTCTTCAAAATTATCTGCACTGTCGCAAATTTCCTCAGATAATAAATACTGCGCTTTTGTAGCTTCACTAAAATAATTATATGCTTTATTTGAATATATTGCGTCTGTCAACTCATTTCCCATAAGATACACTATACAATAATCTGAGCTTGAACGAATTCCTCTTCCCATGCCCTGTTCTATTTTTTGAATTCTTTCTTTCAGAATTCTATCACTCTGATTGGCAATACTTTTTTCGTATCTATCATTCATATTCATAATGTTAGGTAATCCATCAATTATCAACATTCTACATGCTTCATCTGGCAAATCTATTCCATCATATTTATTTAACAACACATACAATCCATTCAATGAAGACTTTATTTTTTTTATACCAACTTGCATATTACTACTCTTAATAATAAATCCGCCTAAATCTTCCCACGCACTCGCATTTTTTAATGATGGTGATAAAACGACAACATTTATTTTTTTTGACATTTTTACCGCATAATCTCTTATTTCAAAATCTTGAATACTGCTATCTATTAACTTTGGTACCACTATCAATCTTTCTCCAATATCATTTGCTTTTTCTGGGCATATTATTGTACCTATCTTTTCCAAATCAATATCAAGTGTTGTTGAAAAAATGCTATCATCCGGCAACGTAGCACTTAAATAAATTCTTCTTTCTGCTTCTTCTAAACTCTTTATTTTATGAATCGGAATACAATTTGGAACTATTTCAATTCCTTCAGCACTTATATAGCCTCTGCATTGTTTTAATGAATCTATAATCAAATCTGCCGAAAAATCAATGTTTGTATCACTAGCTCTAGCCTCATTAATAATTTTTATAATATCTGATATATTATCTTGCCATACCCAAAACGGAACCAACATATTACCATAAGGATTTTGTTCTGACAAAATATCCATTATCTTGCTTTCACTTTGACTCTTTAGTTCTTTTATAAACAACTTAACAAAATCCATATATGCATCATTTTTTCTATCTATGTAAATTTTAAATTGGCTTTGAACTGTTGCTATACAAGCATGAACATCATCAATAATTACGCTTTTGAATTCTACATTATTGTATTCTCTCATACCAAATTTACTTTTTCCATTTACTAACGTATGAACATTTATAACTAAAATCGCTCTTCCACGTAAAAAATCAATACTTTTTTCATCTGTAGTTGTTGCAATTCCCAACTGGGCTGCCTGTTCTATAACCTGTGAAACTAAATACGAATCTGGAACGACATATACAGCTGGTCCTTTATTTTCATTTAAACAACTTTGTAAAATAAGCAAAGCCACAACAGTTTTTCCACTACCAGTATTCATTTTCAGAATGCAATCTCGATTATTTCGTTGCTCATACCATTGTTTCCATACTTCACTCTGAACATCTCTAGGATATTCAAATTTTTTATTTTTATATGGTAATGCCATGAATATTTCTCTGGGGTTTATTTTCTTTCCTTTCGTTTTACTACCTAAATTTGATAAATTAATTGCCATAATTATATTCCTTTCCCATCATTTCTAATGTTTTTATTTTCCCATTTACATTTCCTAGACATTATAAAATCCAGTTTCTCTCACAATATTATTCTCATACCATTCCTTTGGAGCTTCACTACTATTGTAAGCCTTGTCTAGCATCTTATATATTTGAGGATATCTTACATCAAATCTAAGCAATGTTTTTAATTCTGTTGTCTGTATTGGCAATATCTTCATTCCGGTTATGCAATCAGTTCCTGCAGCATTGTAGTACTGCATAAATCTTCTAGCTCTAAAATCAGATACAACATTTATATTTAGGTTTGTTGTTACAAAAACACAATATGCCTCATCTTCTGGATGTAACAAGCAATAATCCCCTAAATGTCTTGATACCGGTTCCATCTCCATTCTTCTTTGATTAGAGCCATCTGCCAGAGTTGCTTCCAGCAACAAAGTATGTTGAGGATACCACTCTGATTTCTCATACTTCCATACAATATCTGCTTCTCCACCGCCTGCATGAGTCTTTGGCAACAAATCCGCCTCCAGTGACAAGTTCATAAATTTAAGTACATCGCCTTTTCTATCACTAATTATATACCAAGCAATCCCCAGTACATACTCAAAAATAGTCGGTATATCAGCATTGTCGGTAACTAAACTTCTTATCTCATTATCGTCTCTATTCTCAAAATGGGTAAATAATGTAATAAGTGTATCCTTATCAAATTTTTCATCTATTAGCTTATTAAAACGAGCATATCTTTCGTCCTTAATAACCTGACGAGCTGATTCCTTATCTGTAATACTTTTCCCTAATGATTTTCCTAATGTCTGATACACGCTATACGCATCAATCTTTAAGCACGGCTGTATATCTTCAAGATTTACATTTTCAGAAATAAGCTCCGTTTCCTTATATGCAATATCAAGCAATTTATCAGATATATTTTCAATATAACATTTTGGTAAAACATCAAGTTTAACTTTATTATCTTCAAATAAAACGATATCTGTAATCTTAAAGTATCTTCTATTTAAATCAAAATAATCTGATAACGTAGCTTTAGCCTTAAACAAATGCATAATTTTGAAGAACTCTTCATTGAATGCTTGTGTAGACTCTGCTTTCAATATCGGAACATCATTCAAGACTGATAATCCCATTCTAGAAATTACACTTCTTGCACTACTATTAAAGAAATATTTTCTCCAGGCACCTCCGACCTTACTATTTGTTAGCTTCTTGGTTGCCTCATAGAACTCTAACGCCACATCTTCCTTTGAGAAAACAATTATGTTCAATAGCCTGTATAAATCGTAATATGGCTTATCATACCTTGCACTTTTACGATTTATTCCAATATTACATATTAATTCTTCTGATATTTCTTCTTCCTGCAACATAGCCAATGCTGTTTTATAATTATCCATTTTCATTAATACAGAGAGAATAATATCTTCATAATTCATTTTCCCTTTTCGTGATTCTTTAATTGATTTAATAATCATATCTGTGGTTTCTTTATTAACACACAAAGGCAATAAATATGTAAATTCATCATATGTAAGATATTCCACCTTGCTCACAATATATAGAAAAACTACAAATGGTCTAACCTTATTGCCGTCCACATCATTGGAAGTTTTAAGAAGTTGTTTAAAATATAAGAAGCTATCCTTTGGTATTTCAAGCAAATTATCAGAAGAAAAATCTTCCGATTCAGAAATATTAATTAATGCTTCTCCCGCTGCCGTAATATTTCTTTCATCATCCAATAAACCTATATCCCTTAATCCAGATGTTTTCTCTCTGGCATCTTTATCTGGTCTAGGCGCATCTCCTTTAATAAAGCTGCTCTTTTTAAGAAATTCATAGTACTCCGCTTGAAAAGCATTATTACCTGTCCATATTTTTTCTTTGTTTTCCGGAAGATTTCTGAATTGTTGTAACAACTTCATTTGTAATTCTATACTCATGTTGAAATTATCAGTTCTATAACTTGTTGTACCGATGGACCAACAATAACTCTTGAAACCTATTTCATTTGCCATACGCACATCTCCTTCTTCTAGTAATTAACAACTAATACTTCCTTTGTAACACCTTCTCGTTTGGTATGATAATTTGAGTTTTTATAATCATAATCTAATGATATAGCCTTAAACTTTTTATGTTTCTCTATCCAATCTGCAAGAATTTCATTCTTTTTACCTTTACTCTCGAGAACATTAGATACTGCAAATCGAATTCCTTTTTTATCCACTTCTTCCAAATACGCCAACAAATCATATTCGTCCTGCTCGTTCCAGCCGTCCTGCTCATTATACGTTGCACATGTTATCAAATAAGGCGGATCTACATAAAAGAAACTTTTATCAGTAAATTCATCTATATTTACTTCTCTAAAGTCTCCTGTTGTAAATGCATAATCTCCGCTTTTTATTCTGTCAAGAAATCCTTCTAATTTTTGTTGCATTTTTAAATTAAAATCTCTTTTACCTACTGGCAAATTAAACTCACCTTTCCTGTTAAATCGCAATTGATTGTTGAAAGAATATACAATCAACAAATATAACATTAAGTAATACTCATCATCCCGCTCTTTTTTACTATTAAAATCATTTCTAAGCTTATTATATCCGTCTTTGTTATATGCCCCCAATCCTTTAGAACTTTCACAGCCATAGTATTCATATCCATTCTTACTTACAAGTGATAAATCATATTTTTCTATTGTTTCGTATATCCATATGAATATTTCTTCTTTAGATAATCGTTTAAATGTATCTAATAATCCCATTAAATATTCATTAGAGTCATTGAACTGTACTTTATTACAATTCACGTTAATTCCAACATTACAACCACCACAAAATAAATCAACAACCTTGTCTGCATCCTTTGGGAAGAAAGGTAGTATTTGAGGAAGCAATTTATACTTTCCTCCTGTATAATTTAACGCTGATGGAATTATTTCTTTTTCACTTTCATAACATTTACACAAAAACAATCGTTCTTGATTATCTTTTATATCGGACTTTCCAGTTGAAAATGCTTTATAATCCTCTGTATATACCTGAACTTCTCCTTTTTTTTGAAGTATTCGCATTATATCATCATCACTTATTTTGGCATTAGATCTATCATTTCCTTTTTCCGCCATATTATTGTATGAAAGCATAATATATTTAGCATGAATTGAATCAATTAATTTTTCAAAAGCCACAGTGGCTTTTTTTGTGCAATAATCACTCTTTAACACTGTTCTATCCATCTTTCTTGCGACTCCAAATACTTTTGGTTTTTCCCATCGAGCAACGTTTTCCAATAGATGATATGCATCACAATACTGTCTAGAGTTATATGGTGGGTCAATATATACTAAATCCGCCTCAATATTTGGAACAAGCTCATTTGTATCCATGTTATAACACACATTATTTTCATTTAAGTTTTCATCAGGCTGTGGTACATATAGTTCTAGATGTTTTTCAAATTCTGCTCCCTTTCTATATGCATCATAATGTCCGCATGTATTAGCAATTTTATCCATTGCATACAACAAAGATGTTATTAATAACGCTCTTTCTCTTGTATTAATTTCCCCCTTTTTAAATCTATCTTCTATATCCTGTCTGATAAAACCAATCTTTCTACAATCCTCAAGCGAAAAATACGTATCTGCAAAATTTTCACTCATATAATTATCCTGTTCAACAACCCTATTATTATAATAAACAATTAAATCTATTATTTTGTCTTCAGAATAATCTTCACTGCTAAACCAAGCTACATGACATATATAATTACTGTACATGATATCATTTGTAATAATCTTTCTATCTGTAAAAGCTGATGCTACAGCACCTGTTCCCGCAAATATATCTGCTACAGTATTCACATTTTCGCATTCTTTTTCAATTACCTCTGTAATAAAAGGCAAAAGCTTATATTTATTTCCTAAATATCTTCTATTATTTATTTTCGTCGTTTTATATGGAAGCTCTTGCACTTCCGGCTTTTCCTCTACATTATTTTTTTTTATATATTCTTTAAGCCTATCGTAAACCTCTTCCGTCCACATAGGTCTTCCTTTTTCATTTAATTCAATTTCTATCAATCCATTCTCTTTTAAATAATATAAATATGATCTCGAAATGTCTAATTTTTTTGCAATTTGAGTTGCCGTATAATTCATATTTCCATCTCCATTTTATGCAACGTATTTCTTTCATTATTGGACACTTTTTATTTAATTATACCATTATATTGGATTTTTTCAATGGTTTATTTGAAGAAACGATTATATTTTGGATGCTAACATATAATAACTTTGTTACAAGTGTTAGCATCCATTTTCACTTTACCTTCCCTCATATGCTTCCCATAATCTCTTCTGTTCCGCACTTATCCTCATTATCTCCTGCAAATCTCTCACCATAGCTTCGACATTCGCATCCATCTGTTCCACAGTACCTGTACGATTACAACCTTTAATTTCACACTGTACTTCTTCTTTTGAATATATCTCCTTCGTTTCCACATTCATATATCCCAATGAAGTATAGCTATATCCATCCCTTGTATCTCCAAATACAGGTGCTACCTCTCCTTTTGAAGTATTCCACCTCATAAGCCTTGGAAACCAACACAATCCCTCTTTTATCAGTTCTTTGAATGCCTCTAGCAGTTTTCCGATTTCATACAAGATTCCACGAAATGAATTCCCGGCATCAATTGTTTTATCCGCTTCCACCTGATTAGCATATTCTTCAATTGTAGGTGCAAATAATCTGAATGATGAGACAAATGCTTTGATTCTATCAAGCAACACTACCGTTTCTTTTGCTTTATCTGTGGTATATTCAATCTCTTGATTTACAGATTGAAGTTCTAACCGTTTTCCTTCCAATTCATTGGATATACGCTGTGATTCTCTCTTATCCATATCCGACAATGACTTCTCAATATTCCTCTTACTCTCAAGATATGAAATCTCGCATTCCAGTTTATCCTTCTTATCCGTATATTCTTGCTCCATGGCCTCATTTTTCTTAACAATGGCATCTGTTTTCTCATTTAATTCCTTAGTCTGTCTACGCTCCAGTTCCTTATAAGCAATCTGAGAAGCAAGCAACTCAATATCCGCATCATGCACCTGTTCCTTTATCTGCTCCAAATGCTCTGTTTCTTTTGCTACTTTATATTCTGTTACGGATAAATCATGATTTCTTCCAAGACTTTTTTCTGATAAATTTTCATGTGTATGATATCTGAAGCACATCCCAGCTTCTTCTCGTAATTTATCCTGTAAAATTACTGAAAGGGTTTCCGGTGTAAATACGTTTCTCTTCGAAACCTTCTTCCTAAGTCCTTTCTTTGCTCCTTCCCATACCGGAACTCCTACCACATGAACATGTGGACTTGCTTCATCAAAATGAATTACTGCATTTGCAATTTTAAATTCTGGCAACAGTTCCTCCAGCTTTCCAATCAAAAAACTATATACATAATACATTTTGTCATTAACATCATCATGTGCCCTCCAAAACTCTTTATCTCCACATTGGAAAATGATTTCAACAGCCATATCCTGTTCAAGCCCTGCAACATGTTCGAAATAATCATCAATCTTTCGGTCTGCTCTCTTTTGTTTTTCATTGTATTCTTTTATCACTTCATCAAATTCCTGATGATAAACATTCTTCACATCCTGAAGCAAATCATCTGTTCCACGCAAAACCATAATATTGTCTTTGCTATAATCATCCGATTTGTACTTTCTTAAATTGTGTTTTGCCACTCCAAGCAATTTACTCTTACTTGTGATAGCACTTTTCTTGTTGCTAATGTGTGCTGTATACGACGTATTCCCCATAAGCAAATCTCCTCTCTTATCTGTAAAAATTTTTCTCGGAGCATATGCTTATCATCTTGGCTCTGCCACAGATGATAACTCTCTAGCAGTTTTGGCAAACCAAATCTGTGGTGGCTCTCCGAGGGGTTCAATATTAACTGTTACAACTACAAAGAGTTTAATAATCTGTTCTTTTAAGAAATACAAACTCTAAACTCTTATAAGAATTTAGAATCTGCTTTTCCAAACATTCGGATTGTTAAACTCTTTCATCTGGCATAATCCATGTCCAAAAACTTGTTCCATCATCTAACTTACTTTTTCCTGAAGTAATTCCCAGTTTCTTCTTAGCAGATAAAAGAGTATTTCTTTTAATTCCTCTTTTCGCTACTTCCTGTAAAATATCATTAGATGCAATCTCCTTCGATAACCCAAAGAACTCTTTGATAAAGTTTTCTGCAATATCAAGTTTCTTTTTGCCTCGTCCTTCATTCCCCATCAGTAATTCATCAATTGTAATGTCATATGGACCAATACAAATCATTCCTCTGTCTTCGGTCATTTAAAAACCGATTGCCTCTCCGGTTGGTGCTAAAAAAGATTTGTCATGTGCCATAATTCTAATATTAGGTTTATCTCGAAGTCTTGCTACCAATAACACACTTCTGGCTGTTGCCTGAATATCAATAGAACCTAACCCTCTATACGTTGATTTACTACCAGCAGCCTTATTCATATGCCCGATAAGGATAACTGCACAATTATATTTTTCTGCAATCATTCCTAAGTGTTTTAATACCGGTCGTATTTCATTGGCTCTGTGCATATCAACCTTGGCTCCAATATATGCCTGAATTGGATCAAGGATAATCAGTCTTGCTCCTGTTTCTATAATTGCCTGCTCCAGTCGGTCATCCATCATGCATAATTCTTTTTCCGTTTCATCAATGACACATATCATAGAACAATCTGCTCCTGCCTTTTCTAATCTAGGCTTTACAGTATCATCAATACCATCTTCTGCTGTCTGATAAATAATATGAATTGGCTCATATGCTTTGCCATCACCACAGGGAAGTGGCAAGCCCCTGCTAAGGGCTGCCGCCAACATCAATACAAGTGTTGTCTTTCCTTCTCCCGGATCTCCTTCAATTATTGTTATCTTTCCATAAGGTATATATGGATACCATAACCATTCCACTTCTTTTGAAACCACATCCTCCATATGGATAAGTTTCAATTCTACATTCTGCTGTTCATTCATAAACTTCCTCCTTGTCAAACTGCTTCTTCATTAAAATAACCTGTTTCTTCCCATACTCGCTTATCAGGGCAATAATAGCTATATTCATTTGAATTTCCCACTTTTATTGCTGCTCCGAATTTGAGTATTCCTTGTTGTAATCCCAGCCTTACATACTGTGCATCCTTCCCTATTGCACTTGCAATTTCCTTTATCGGTACATTTCTTCCTGTAAAGGCTGGTAAATCAACCTTGTAAATAACTTCCGGCATCTCTACCACCTCCTCTTTTTTGTAGAGCATTTCTTGCTCTGTTATGTTTTGTATTATAAAGACCTTTGTTTGCTCTGTCAATAGTTTATAATTTAATGTTGACTAATAGATATTAGTATGTTAAATTTACAATTACAGGAGGTTGATGCAATGAATACAGGTAAAAAGATTAAGTTAATTCGAACATTTCGTGGATTAACTCAGAAAGAACTTGGCGAAACTTGCGGAATACATGAGGTTGCAATCCGTAAGTATGAACTTGGAAAAAACATTCCTAAACCAGAACAACTAAGAAAGATAGCCGAAGCACTAAATGTTAATGTAAATTCATTGGTAGAGTTTGATATTGAAGCTGATGGAGACGTATTGCCATTACTTTTTGCAATTGACGAAGCTTTTGATGTGTCTATTAAAGACGTTGATGGAGAACCCGGAATATTCTTTTCCAACAAAAGCCTCATACAGTTTCTAAAAGACTGGCAGGCAATGAAAGAACTGCTTGCTTCTGGAAGCCAGACTCCAGACAACTATGAGATTTGGAAAACAATTCGTCCAAGTGTAACAAAGGTAACCCACGAATAACAATCATTTTATCCGTTTGCTATCAGCTTTCTAGTAAATAGCGAAAGGATGGTGCTTATGAAGTTACCCAACGGATACGGAAGCGTTGTAAAACTTTCCGGCAAAAGAAGAAAACCTTATCAAGTTAGAAAGACTATAGGCTGGCACTACGATGAGGTGAAAGACGAACAGGTTCAGGATATGATTACAATTGGATATGCAGCTACCAGAGCTGAAGGCTTGCAAATGCTTGCTGATTACAATAATAATCCATTTGATACCAAGGCTGCTAAGATGACATTTTCAGATGTCTATGAAGAATGGTCAAAGCGTAAGTTTCCTACTATATCTGAATTTAATGTAAAAGGATATACAGCATCCTATAAATCCTGTGAATCTCTTTACAACAAAGTTTTCAAGGATATTAAATTAGTTGATTTACAGACTGTTATTGATACCTGCGGTAAGAATTTTCCCACTCTCAAGAAAATCAAAGTCCTGTTTAACCAGCTATTTGATTATGCCTTGAAAAATGATATTTGCAGCAAAGATTATTCAAGCTTCGTTGATATTGTCCAATACAAGGATCGCAATCCTAACAAATACGATAGAAACAAGTTTGAGAAAAATGAAATTGATATTATCTGGGAACAAAAGGAAGATAAATATTATCAGATAGTATTGATGCTCCTATATAGCGGAGTCCGTATCTCTGAAATGCTTGATTTGAAGAAAGAGAATGTTCATCTGGATGAACAGTATTTTGATGTTATCTGTAGTAAAACAGAAAATGGCATCAGAAAAGTTCCAATAGCAGACAAAATTCTGCCATATTACAAGACTTGGTATGAATCCTGCCCTGAATGTGAATATTTACTTCATACAGAAGATGGAAAACATTTTGAATACAGAAACTACTACGATAGCTATTTCAAGCCATTGATGGAACAGCTAGGTATTAATCGTACACCGCACTGCTGTAGACACGCATGTATCTCAATGTTAGCAGAAGCTGGTATTAACCAGACGATTATCAAAAAGATTGTGGGGCACTCAGGTGCAATGACACTCACCGAAAAAGTGTATACTCACTTTGATATAAAGGAGCTTGTAGATGCGATTAATGAAATTTAGGAAACAATCGGTACCATTCGCAAATCACTCCGTGATTTTGCTCATGTCGCGCTAGCGCGCTATATTTGCCGTCGAATATGTGTCTGTGAGTGCAAGCACTCCCATCCAATATTCTCCAGCAAATGCACCGCTTGTAGAAACGCGCAAAAAAGGACATTCCCCAGTGTTTCTACTGAAAAATGTCCTATACATATCAATATCTTTGTTGCATACCTGCTGCATATGTGTTGCATTCGATGTAAATTCCAGCACATTTGACAGCATTCCACAACTTCTGTAACCATTGAAAAATGGGCTTTTCTTGATATCTTCGTTCTTGAAAAATTATCTCTTTGAGAACTGTGGTGCACGACGAGCTTTCTTCAAGCCGTATTTCTTTCTTTCCTTCATACGTGAATCACGAGTAAGGAATCCGGCCTTTTTAAGAATCGGTCTGAAATCAGCATCTGCTTCATTCAATGCACGAGCGATACCATGACGGATAGCGCCTGCCTGACCTGTGAAACCGCCACCTTTAACAGTAACTTTTACATCGTATTTGTCAGCAGTGTTTGTAGCTTCCAAAGGCTGACGAGCGATGATTTTCAAAGTCTCAAGACCAAAATAATCGTCAATATCTTTTTTATTAATTGTCACTTTACCGGTACCTGGTGTAAGGTATACACGAGCGATACTGGATTTTCTTCTTCCTGTTCCGTAAAATGTTGAACTAGCCAATGTTATCTCTCCTTTCTACACCTCATTAAATGTCCAATGTTTCCGGTTTCTGTGCTGCATGGTTGTGCTCCGGTCCTGCATATACGTGCAGTTTCTTAAGCATCTGGCGTCCCAAAGGTCCCTTTGGAAGCATACCCTTTACAGCGTGAGTAATTACAAATTCCGGTTTCTTCTGCATCATTTCTCTCAATGTAGCTTCTTTCATTCCGCCTACATATTCAGAGTGATGATAGTAAATCTTCTGATCCAGTTTCTTACCTGTAACCTGAATCTTCTCTGCATTTACTACGATTACATAATCACCTGTGTCAATGTGCGGTGTATAAGTTGGTTTGTTTTTACCTCTTAATACATTCGCAACTTCTGATGCGAGACGTCCCAAAGTTTTTCCTTCAGCGTCTACAACATACCATTTTCTTTCCACTGTGGATGGACTTGCCATAAAACTTTTCATCCTTGGAATCCTCCTTATTTAGTTCTTGCTTACTAGGTTTTGCAAAACAAAACTGGTTCGGCTGTTTTCCTTGTTACATGCGTATTCTCGTTACCGGGGCATGGAACGACAAAACACGCCATACTCGTATAGTATACGATACCAAAGTGCCTCTGTCAAGATTTTTTTCTTGACGCAGACCATTTCTTAAGCCCATAATAAAACCAGTATAAAAAATTGAAATAAAATGCAACACTTTGGCACCAAAATCAATCTAATTATTAGCTGTGAGGGATTTCACAGAGAACTGTATACAGTATATTCGCACAAATGTGCAGATTGGAGGCACCCGTGACAAAGACAGACTGGATTTTCGTACAGCAGGCAAAAAAGGGCGATTCCCATGCTTTTGCCAGACTTTACGAAATCTATTACAAAGACTTATACCATTTTGCCCTTTATTATACGAAGGACAGCATAACTGCCGAGGACGCCGTCAGTTCAGCCGTTTTAAAAGCATTTGAGCAATTACATAAACTGCGGAAAAACGACGCGTTCAAGAGCTGGCTGTTCCAGATTACGGCAAACGAATGTAAAAAATTATTAAAACAAAAATCCATTTATTTGAGCGATGCATCATGGCAGGAACCGGCTGCCGCCGAAGATGGCTACCTGACACCGGAAATTCAGGACGAACTTTCGCAGCTTAGTGAGCCGGAACGGCGCGTCATCACCTTATCCGTGTTTGGCGGCTATACCAGCAGAGAAATCGCGGGCATCCTAAAAAAACGGGAAGGCTCCATCCGTTCCATCAAAAGCCGGGCACTTGCAAAACTCCGCGAGAAAAATGCGGACTTGTAAACATAAGGAGGTCAATTATGAGCGATAAAAATTTTGAAGAAAAACTAAAAAAGCATTGGCGCGAAGAAGCGGATTCCATTCCGGTTCCGGATTCTCTGCACCCTGCAAAAATAGAAGAAATGGTAGATAAAAAAATGGAATTTCCTAAAAAACGCACCCACAAAAAATTGTATGCCGGCATTACTGCGGCAGCCGCTTGTCTTGCGCTTCTTATTGCCGGCACAGCTTATTACTTTAACACCGGACGGCAATCAGAAAAAGGAACCCCTGTTGCCAATTCGAAGCAAACCACCTCGGACCGACACGAGTTTGTCGGCAATACCAGTTATTCAGAAATTTATAGCCTGATTCAAAAATATCATGACAAGCAATCCATGTCCGATATTGCCGCAAAAGATTCGGCATCCACCGGAGCAAAATCCTCGACAGCAGCCGAAGACACAACAGCCACCCCCGACTATTCAAAAACGGATCGTCAGGTAAAAGATGTCATGGAAGGCGACATCGTCAAAACAGACGGTTCCTATATCTATACCATGTTAAATAACAACAATTGTGCCAAAATCCGCATATATTCTGTGGAGGGAAAAACTATAGAATTAGTTAAGCAATTTACCCTAAAAAAAAGATGGGTAGAGGAATTGTATTTAGAAAACAGTAAATTAATTATACTTTCCTCAGACAGCATTGAAGATAATTCAAATTACGGCATTGCTGATGATTGCATTACTTTGAATGAAACCACCTATATAGATATTTACGATGTCAGTACACCGCAAAATGCAAAAAAAATAAAAAGCCTGTCGCAAAGCGGAATATATAAAACTTCCCGCTTTACAAATGGATATCTCTACACTTTTTCTTTCCACCTAATTTTGGGTGAATGTAAAAATGAAAAAGAGATATCTGAATATATTCCTTCCGTAAACGGCAAAACAATGAAGGAAAATAAGATACAAAAAATTGTAGATGACCCTGTAAATAGTTATGTTGTCATGACAAGTGTAAATCTTGCCAAACCGGATAACTTCTCCGACACCGCAGCCGTGCTCTCGGATTACACCACATACTACATGAGCACATCCCATTTATACCTTGCCAACACCATTTACGAACAATTTTTACGGAACAACAGCACAAAAACCGCCATCAGCAAATTTGAATATAAAGACGGTGCATTTTCCTACCTGACAACCAAAAAGGTAAAAGGCCAAATTAATGATTCCTATTATATGCATGAATATAAAGGAAATTTTGCTTTCGTCTACACCGACTGGAGAAACGAAACATCGACCAATGGTATCTGCATTTTAGACAAAAATATGAATACTCTTGGCAAAATTGATAATTTAGGAAACGACGAAACCATTTACGCATCGTATTACATTGGTTCTATGGCATACTTTGTCACCTACCGCCAGACAGATCCGGTATTTGCCGTCGACATCAGCAATCCGAAAAAGCCGGTTGTCAAAGCAAAATTAAAACTGCCGGGCTTCTCCTCTTACCTTCATTCCTTCGGTGAAAACCAACTGATTGGCGTTGGAATGACAGGTAGTGATGATGACAAAGTAAAAATTTCTCTCTTTGCCTTAGGAGAAAATGGTTCCGTGACCGAACAGACAAAACTGCTCCTGCCAAAATACAGCGAAACGGAAGCAGGCAGTAACCACAAATCGGTTTTCATTGATGAGGAGAAAAAGCTTGTCGGCTTTGCCACGATAGCCGACACCACACTGCGCTACAAGCTCTATCATTTTGATGGAACTGAATTTAAACAGGTATTAAATGTTCCAATTAAGGAAATGTCAAACACACGAGGTATACGAATCGGCAATTACTTCTATGTCGTTGACAACGCAAAAAAAATCCATGCTTACGATATGCAAACATGGAAATAAAATCTTTATTTAAGGTACTTCACGGATTTCCACAAGTACCAGTCCTTCCGGCGGGGCCGTAGGCCCCGCTTTTTTACGCTCCCCGGTAGAAAGTGCCTGTTTCACATCCGCTAAGCTTCTTCTCGCCTCACCGACTTCAACAAGCGTACCGGCAATAATTCGAACCATATTATACAAAAAACCATTCCCTCGCACACGAATTCGAATCACTTCACCGCCATTGCACCCCATTGCCTTTTGCCTATCAAGGGATACCTCGTAAATAGTACGAACTTTTGATTTCACCTGACTGCCCGCCGAACAAAAAGCTGAAAAATCATGTTCACCGACAAGAAGGGCTGCCGCCTCTTTCATTGCCTCAAAATCCAAAGGATGATATACATGATACGAATACCGGCTGTATATGGGGAGATTGATTTTCGTATTTAAAATTGTATACTCATACGTTTTTTCTGTATTGCGGTATCTTGGATGATAATCCGATTCCACCTCATCTGACTTCTGCACCCGGATATCTTCCGGCAGATAATGATTGAGACCAATCGCAAATTTTTCCGAAGGAATCCGGCTGTTTGTATCAAACACTGCGATATTTCCATACGCATGCACACCGGAATCCGTGCGGCTCGCTCCGATTATCTCAATGTCTTCTTTCAGCCATTTTCGCAATGCGCCTGTAAGCGTTCCCTCCACCGTCACTGCATTTTCCTGAATCTGCCACCCGCAGTAATTTGTTCCATCATAAGAAACAATCAATCGTATTCTCCGCATTTTCTCCTCCTACCATGGAATAAAATGAGTAATGCCAATCACACAAACCAGATAACCGAGAAGAACCCCATACGAAATCCGGTCAACCGCCCGGTACTTAAGCGGTTTCATCTTTGTACGGCCTTCTCCGCCGTGATAACACCTTGCCTCCATTGCGTTGGCAAGTTCATAAGCACGTCTGGTCGCAGATACTAAAAGCGGCACCAGAATCGATACCATGGCACGCATACGCTGCCACAATCTGCCCTCTTCAAAATCTGCACCACGTGCACTCTGTGCATTGATAATCCGGTTCGCCTCTTCGAGAAGAATCGGGATAAAACGCAGTGCCAAAGACATCATCATCGCAAAATCGTGAACCGGCACCTTTATCTTTTCTAACGGCTTTAACAATTTTTCTATCGCATCTGTCAACTGGTTTGGCGTCGTCGTATATGTCATCATTGAGGATCCAACAATCAAATAGCTCAAACGCATGGACATAAAGACAGCCTTTCGGATTCCCTGCCACGTAATGGTGATAAATTTCCAGTGAAATACCACATCGCCGCTTGTTCCAAACAAGTTAAACAATGCCGTCACAATAAGCAGAAACAGAATCGGCTTCATACCGCGTACAATGTAGCGGAGCGGGACTTTGGAAAGTACAATCACCGTTCCTAGAAATACGGTAACAACAGCATATCCTACAAAACCGCGAAACAAAAAAAGTGAAATCAAATAAGCAAGTACCCCGACCACTTTCACACGAGGGTCCAGACGGTGAATCACCGACTCAGCCGGATAAAATTGTCCGATTGTCATATCACGTAACATAATTCAATCCCCTTTTCTTATCTTGCCTGTAAAATACTGTCGACTGCTTCCTGCACAGTTATTGCATTGTGCGGCAGCGTAACACCACGCCTTGCCAGTCCTTCCATCACATATGTCACCTGCGGTGCCATCAATCCAATTTTCTCTAACTCTTTATAATGAGAAAATACTTCTCCCGGTGTTGCGTCAAACGCCACCGTTCCGTGATTCATCACAATAAGACGTTCTACATACCTCGCCACATCTTCCATGCTGTGGGACACTAAAATCACCGTCAGATTCCTCTCTTTGTGCAGTTTTGCAACCAAATCAAGAATCTCATCTCTTCCACTTGGATCAAGTCCTGCCGTCGGCTCATCTAAAATCAACACCTCCGGCTCCATTGCCAGAACACCGGCGATGGCTACACGGCGTTTTTGTCCGCCGGACAATTCAAGTGGTGATACATCTAATAAATCCTCACCAATACCTACCTGTTTGAGTGCCTGAAAAGAGTTCATATCGATTTTCAGTGAATCCATACCGATATTCTTTGGTCCAAATTTCACATCATCAATCACCGTACTCTCAAACAGCTGATACTCCGGATATTGAAATACAAGTCCAACTTTACTGCGAAGTTTCTTCTTGGAAAAGTCGCTGTCATTGATGTCCTTTCCATCGTAAAAGACCGCCCCGGAAGTCGGCTTCAAAAGGCCGTTCAAATGTTGGATAAGCGTTGATTTTCCGGAACCGGTATGACCGATCAGACCAATCATTTCGCCTTGTTCAATTTTTATATTCACATCGTGAAGCGCCACTTTTTCTCCGGCACTTCCATCCTCATATCGATGCTCCAATTCATGAATAATAATCGCCATCACAAGTTCCTACTTTCCCAATTGTTTTGCAATCACATCTACCAATTCGTCTGCGGACGTAATTCCAACAGGAATTGTCATCCCCCTCTTTTTCAACTCATGCGCCAAAAGTGTTACCTGCGGCACATCCAGATGATATTTCTGCAGTGTTTCCACCTCGGCAAAAATTTCTTTTGGCTTTCCTTCCATCACGATTTCGCCCTTATTCATCACAATTACCTTGTCTGCCTCGGTAACTTCTTCCATGTAGTGCGTAATCCACAAAATCGTAATATGTTCTTCCTTATTTAATGTCTTTACGGCGTCTAACACTTCTCTTCGCCCAACCGGGTCAAGCATTGCCGTCGACTCATCTAACACAATACATTTCGGATGCATTGCCAGAATACCGGCAATTGCTACCCGCTGTTTCTGTCCACCGGACAAATGATTCGGGGACGATTTTCTTTCGTGAAGCATCCCTACTTTTTTTAGGGATTCCTCGACACGCTCCCAGATTTTTTTAGTCGGTACACCGATATTCTCCGGTCCAAACCCAACATCTTCTTCGACAACATTCTGCACAATTTGGTTGTCCGGATTCTGGAACACCATGCCGGCCCTCTTTCGCACTTCCCAAACCATATCCTTTTCTGAAGTGTCAATGCCATCCACATACATCGTTCCTTCTTCCGGAACTAAAAGGGCATTGATATGTCTGGCAAGCGTGGATTTACCGGAGCCATTATGCCCCAGTATCGCAACAAACTCGCCCGGTTTCACTTCAAAGGAGACATCGTTGACAGCAGTTTCCACAGCTATCACATTATCTTCTCCATCCCGCCGGATGTAATCAAACTTAATATGCTCTGCACGAATCAATAGTTTGTCTCCTTTCAAATTTCTCCATATGCACAAAAGGGACTGTCCGAAGGCAGTCCCCATATTTGCAGTATCTTTATACTAACTCGATTACAACTTCCATTGCAGCATCACCTTTACGTGGTCCAATCTTAATGATTCTTGTATAACCACCGTTGCGGTCTGCATACTTAGGAGCAATCTCGTCAAACAGAAGATTTGTAATATCTACTTCTTTTGTTGCTTTTTTCTTACCGGCAGTTTCTGTAGGAACTTCGGTAATTGTGTAAAGCATCTTCTTCATCTGACGTCTTGCATGAAGTCTGGAAGGATTGTCTTTCTTGATTTCCTTGTCTACAGTATCGTAAACAGTTACTTTCTTTCCGTCAACCACTTCTTTGACTCTCTTGCCATCTTTATCTTTCTGAGCAACTTTTGCTTTTACAGTAACAGTTTCATAATTATCTTTCTCTTTTACTGCCATCGCAATAAGCTTTTCAGCAATTTTACGAATTTCTTTTGCTTTCGCTTCCGTTGTAACAATCTTGCCATGATACAACAAGTTGGTTACCTGATTTCTCAGCAAAGCTTTTCTCTGGCTGGATGTTCTTCCAAGTTTTCTGTAGCCTGCCATGATATTTCCTCCTTGTTAATACTATTATTCAGATTCACCTGTACTGAGAGACAATCCAAGTTCTTTCAACTTAGCAAGTACTTCCTCAAGGGATTTACGACCCAAGTTACGAACTTTCATCATATCCTCAGCAGTCTTATTCGTCAACTCTTCTACTGTGTTGATTCCTGCTCTCTTCAAGCAGTTGTAAGAACGTACAGACAATTCCAGTTCGTCAATGTTCATATCCATAACTTTCTGGGAATCATCTTCCTCTTTCTCGACGATTACTTCAGCCATTCTCGCTTTCTCGGAAAGGTCGATGAAAGAATTCAAATGCTCACTCAACACTTTAGCAGCAAGGCTGACAGCCTCATCCGGCTCCAATGTACCGTTTGTAAATACATCTAATGTCAGCTTATCAAAGTCAGTAATCTGACCCACACGAGTATTCTCAATTTTGATATTTACTCGCTCAATCGGTGTGTAAATAGAATCAATCGGAATTACATCAATTGGCATGTCATCCCTTTTATTTCTATCCGAACTTACATATCCACGACCGCTTGTTACTGTCATTTCAATGTAAAGTTTGCTGTCGGCACCGCCGTTTAATGTAGCAATGACCTGGTCGGAATTAACAATTTCGATGTCCGAGTCACACTTGATATCCGCTGCGGTTACAACACCTTCACCGGTTGCATCGATATACATCATCTTAGGAGTGTTCATATCCTCGCTGTTGTTCTTAATTGCAAGGTTCTTAATGTTCATTACAATTTCCGTAACGTCTTCTTTTACTCCCGGAATTCCGCTGAACTCATGTACCACACCATCAATCTTAATCTGGCTCACTGCGGAACCTGGTAAAGATGAAAGCATGATTCGTCTCAAAGAATTACCCAAAGTAGTTCCGTATCCTCTTTCAAGTGGTTCTACTACAAAACGTCCATATTTTTTATCTTCCGAAATTTCGGCAATTTCAATTCTAGGCTTTTCAAAATCAAACACTACTGGACCCTCCTTTTGGGTTTACTTAATTACTTAGAGTACAACTCGACAATAAGCACATCGTTTACCGGTACATCAATCTCTGCTCTTGTAGGGATTGCCTTAACAGTTCCCGACAGAGCCTCATGATCAGCCTCCAGCCAAGCAGGAACTAATCTAGCGCCTGTTACTTCAAGGATGTCTTTATATCTCTGAGCTCCTTTGAATTTCTCTTTAATCTCAATTACATCGCCAGCTTTCAACTGATAAGATGGGATGTTTACTGTTTTACCATTTACAAGTACATGTTTATGGTCAACAATCTGGCGGGCTTCTTTTCTTGTACGTCCATATCCCAAACGGAACATAACGTTATCAAGTCTCAGCTCCAAAAGAATCATCAGGTTATCACCTGTTGTTCCATATTTCAACTTCTGTGCGCGTGCAAAATAGTTACGGAAAGGTTTCTCCAAAACTCCGTAGATGAATTTTGCTTTCTGTTTCTCACGCAGCTGCTGTCCATATTCGCTTAATTTCTTTCCGGTTCTAGCATTTCTCTTGGATTTCTTGTCAATTCCCAAATATACCGGGTCAAGATCAAGAGATCTACATCTTTTCAGAACAGGTGTCATATCTCTAGCCATTCTAATTTCCTCCTAAAATTCTTGATTATACTCTTCTACGTTTTGGTGGTCTACAACCATTATGTGGAACCGGTGTAACATCCTGAATACTTGTTACTTCAATACCGCATGCCTGAATCGCACGGATAGCTGCTTCACGACCAGTACCCGGTCCTTTAACCATTACTTCTACTGATTTCAATCCATGAGGCAACGCAGCCTTTGCTGCTGTCTCTGCTGCCATCTGAGCTGCATATGGAGTGGATTTCTTAGAACCTCTGAATCCAAGTCCACCTGCACTTGCCCAAGAGATAGCATTACCCTGCATATCTGTCAGTGTTACGATTGTATTATTAAAAGATGACTGAATATGTGCCTGTCCGCGGTCAATATTCTTTTTGACACGCTTTTTTGTCACTTTTTTTGCAGTTTGTTTAGCCACTGTCTTACCCTCCTATATTATTTCTTCTTGTTTGCTACTGTACGTTTAGGACCTTTTCTTGTTCTTGCGTTAGTCTTTGTCTTCTGACCACGAACCGGAAGTCCCTTTCTGTGACGAATACCTCTGTAGCATCCAATTTCCTGTAATCTCTTGATGTTAAGCGCAACTTCTCTACGAAGATCACCCTCAACAGTCTGTGTACGGTCGATGACATCACGAATCTTCGATACATCCTCATCTGTCAAATCTTTACAACGGATGTCCGGGTCAACATTTGCCTCAGCCAGAATTCTCTTAGAACTGGCAACACCGATGCCGTAAATATAGGTAAGACCTATTTCAACACGTTTTTCTCTTGGTAAATCTACACCACTGATACGAGCCATGTGTGCTTTGCACCTCCATTAATCTTTTTTTGTTTTTTTCTGGAAAATGTCATGCATTTTCCGTTTCCCGGATGCTTCTGCATCCTTCGCGTGCCTGTCCTTTGCAGACACCTTGCAGCCGCTTTAAATCACAACAACAATACAATGCAAGAACCTTTTTTATCTCTCTGCCAAACCTAAGCATTCTTAAAACAAAAAAGGAGAACAAAGTACTGCTTACCGTTGCAATATCACAACATCGATAACGAATGGGGCCAGCCATTCTATGACGGTTGATGTTGTAACACAGAAAGCAAGAACTGGAATTTATAAACACGAAAACAACCCAAAGAGATTTCTTTAGGTATTCGATATATTCCTTATCCCTGTCTTTGTTTGTGTTTTGGATTCTCACAGATTACTCTGATACGACCCTTTCTTTTAATGACTTTGCATTTTTCGCAAATCGGTTTTACTGATGATCTTACTTTCACAGTAATACCCTCCTTTCAAAAAAGTCCGCTTACAAGTATAACATATGATTTTTCAAATTGCAAGCGGTATCTACAAAAAATTGGACTAGCCAATTATTTGTCACGCCAAACAATTCTTCCCTTTGTTAAATCATATGGAGACAACTCAAGTGTTACTTTGTCGCCTGGAAGAATACGGATGTAATTCATACGAAGTTTTCCGCTGATATGAGCCAATACTTTATGCCCATTTTCCAACTCTACCTGAAACATTGCGTTTGGTAATTTTTCAATAACTGTTCCCTCAATTTCAATAACGTCTGCTTTTGACATTCTTTACCTCCTAATTCAATGACAAAATCTCTGGTTCACCGTCTGTGACCAATATCGTATTCTCATAATGTGCTGCATTTTTTCCATCCTGTGTCACGATAGTCCAGTCATCTTCTAACATCCATACATCATAACTGCCTGCATTAACCATCGGCTCTATCGCCAGTGTCATGCCTGCTTTTAACCGGATACCTCTTCCAAATTTCGGTTTAAAATTTGGAATTTCCGGTTCCTCATGCATCTCTGTTCCAATTCCATGTCCTACTAAATCGCGGACAACCGAAAATCCCTGACTCTCCACATACCTCTGAATTGCTGCGGAAATATCGTACAAACGATTTCCTGCTTTAGCAAAAGCAATTCCCCGAAAAAAACTTTCTTTTGTCACTTCAATCAATCGCTTTGCCTCAGCATCAATTGTTCCAACACCGTGAGTTCTTGCCGCATCGGACTGATACCCTTTGTAAATTACGCCGGCATCCAGACTCACAATATCTCCATCGAATAAATGATGTTCTTTCGATGGAATACCATGCACCACCTCATCATTAATTGACACACAGATTGAGGCAGGATACCCCTCGTATCCTTTAAAGGAAGGAATGCAGCCGGCATTACGGATAAGTTCTTCCCCTTTTCTGTCAATCTCAAGTGAAGTAATTCCCGGTGCAATGATTTCTGCCAGTTTTTCATGTACTTCGGCTAAGATTTTGCCTGCATCACGCATACACTGAATTTCCTCTTTCGACTTAATGGTTACTGCCATTGTCTGCCTCCATTTCTCTGCCTGCCTATGAAACCTTTTTAACCAAGAATTTTGGTAATCTCCGCGAATACATCCTCTAAGTCAATCGTTCCATCTACTTCTTTCAAAATACCCTCTTTGGTATAATAGTCAATCAATGGTTGAGTCTGTTCATGATAAACACGCAATCTCTGCTCTACGGTTTCCGGTTTGTCATCATCGCGAAGAATCAATTCGCCACCGCATGCGTCACAAACACCTTCGACCTTTGTCGGATTATACTTAATATGATATGTGCCGCCACAGCTTACGCATGCACGTCTTCCCGACATACGGCGCACAATATTCTCATCCGGCACATCAACATCAATCGCATAATCCAGTTTCTCGCCAATTTTACTAAGTGCTTCTGTCAAAGCCTCAGCCTGCGGAATTGTTCTCGGAAATCCATCCAGAACATATCCCTTTTTTGCATCATCCTGAGCCAGTCTGTCAACAACAAGATCTACGACAAGCTCATCCGGAACTAAAAGTCCTTTGTCCATATATTCTTTTGCTTTTTGCCCCAATGGCGTATTTTCCTTGATATTAGCACGGAAAATATCACCGGTAGAAATATGAGGAACACCATATTTTTCAGAAATCATTTTCGCCTGGGTTCCTTTTCCGGCACCCGGAGCCCCTAACATAACAATTTTCATGACTTTATATCCTTTCCAATCATAGGCTAAAACGGCGCCAATTTGAATTTTTGTTATTCAATCAGCGCCGCTTAGCTGTAACGGTCATTCGACCGCGGTTACTTCATTATTAATTACCCAAGAAACCTTTGTAGTGGCGTACCAGTACAAGAGATTCGATCTGCTTGATTGTCTCAATAACAACGCCGACTACGATGATGAGTGATGTTCCACTAAAGGATACATCCGCACCAAATGCACCTGAGAAGAAGATTGGCAGCGCACATACGATAACCATTCCGATTGCTCCCAGGAAAATAATGCTGTTAAGTACTGTTGTCAAGTACTCTGTGGTAGGCTTACCAGGACGAATACCCGGAATGAAGCCACCCTGTTTTTTCATGTTATTGGAAATCTCCAATGGGTTAAACGTTACAGATGTATAAAAATATGCAAAGAAAATTACCAATCCAATATAAATCAACAATCCCAATGTATATTTAAATTCTGCAAAGCTTCCAATTTTGCACCAGTCACTCTGATTGCAGAGTGTAAGGAACTTCTGGAAGAATGTTGCGTCCGGACCAGTCTTTGGCTGAATACCCGCAAAACTTGCAATAACAACCGGAAGAGACATCATAGAACTTGCAAAGATTACCGGGATAACGCCCGCCGTATTTACCTTCAAAGGAATGTGGCTGGACTGTCCACCGGATACTTTATGTCCCTGAATCTTTTTCGCATACTGTACCGGAATTCTTCTTTCACCATCTTGCAAAAATACGATGAATACAAACATGGCAACGATAATTGCAAGAATAATAACTGCAGCAATAATCTTGCTTGTTACATCCGTTGGTTTTGCAACATAGTTCTGATATAAGTTTGATAAATCATTTGGGATACGGGCAACGATGTTAATCAACAGGATAATGGAAATACCATTACCAACACCTTTTTCCGTAATCTGTTCTCCAAGCCACATCATAAATGCGGCACCTGCTGTCAAAGCGGCAACTGCGACAACAATTGCTGTTGTCATACTGCTCTGTGGATTATCCGTACCAAACAATCCCTGGTTTCTGAAACCAATTACGATTGCTGCACCTTCGATAACTGCGAGCGCAATTGAAAGGTAACGTGTGTACTCGTTAATCTTTTTACGTCCATCTTCTCCATCTTTCTGCATCTCTTCCAAACGCGGAATTGCGATTGTCAAAAGCTGTAAGATAATAGATGCAGTGATGTAAGGCGTGATGTTCAATGCAAAAATAGACATCCTTGAGAATGAACCACCTGTCATAACATCCAAAAATCCAAGGGACTGGTTGCTGCTAAACAAGTTCTGCATTACATCCGGCTTTGTACCGGGAATCGGAATATTACATCCGATTCTCACGATTACAAGACCAATCAACACATAAAGCAGTTTCATACGGATTTCTTTTGTTTTTAACGCATTTTGAATGGTTGTTAACATTAGATCACCTCTGCTTTTCCACCAGCAGCCTGAATTTTTTCAACAGCACTTGCGCTGTAAGCATTCACTTTAACATCAAGCTTTTTGGTTAATTCTCCATTTCCAAGAATCTTAACTCCATCTTTCGGATTGCTTACAATACCTTTTTCAACCAATGCAGCTACTGTTACTTCTGCACCGTCTTCAAAAGCATTCAGACGGTCTACACCAATTCCAATAATATTTTTGCTGTTGATGTTTGTAAACCCTCTCTTTGGCAATCTTCTATACAATGGCAACTGACCACCTTCAAAACCAGGTCTTGGAGCTCCTGAACGAGCTTTCTGTCCTTTATGACCTTTACCGGCAGTTTTACCATTTCCTGAACCATGACCACGGCCTCTGCGGAACTCATTGCTCTGCTTAGCGCCTTCGGCTGGCTTCAACTCTGATAAGTTCATTTTGTGCACCTCCTTGATTAGATTTCTTCAACCTTCACAAGATGTCTAATCTGCTGAATCTGACCACGTGTAGCAGCGTTATCAGGCATCTCAACTGTTTTGTTTAATTTTTTAAGGCCAAGAGCTTCTACCGTTTTTCTATGCTTTGGAATTGCACCGATGGTAGACTTGACTAATGTGATTTTCAATTTACCTGCCATTTGTTTGCACCTCCTAGCCCAAAACTTCGTCTACGGAAATTCCGCGAAGTTTTGCTACTTCTTCCGGAGTCTTCAACTCATTCAAACCGGCAATTGTAGCAAGAACTACGTTCTGCTTATTACGGGAGCCGAGAGACTTCGTACGAATATTTTTAAATCCTGCAAGTTCCAAAACGGCACGAGCCGGACCACCGGCGATGATACCGGTACCTTCTGGAGACTTTTTCATCAATACGGATGCACTGCCGAACTTACCAATGAAGTCATGAGGAATACTCTTGTTCTCATCCAAAGGTACTTCGATGAGTTTCTTCATTGCGTCTTCTTTTCCTTTACGGATTGCTTCCGGGATTTCCATTGCTTTTCCCAAACCTGCACCAACGTGTCCGTTGTGGTCACCAACAACAACGAGAGCTGTGAATCGCATGTTACGTCCGCCCTTAACAACCTTGGTTACACGTTTAATTGATACTACATTATCTTCTAATTCAAACTGACTAGCATCAATAATTTCACGTTTCATGTGTTTTCCTCCTTGCTTAGAATTCCAGACCAGCTTCTCTTGCTGCTTCTGCCAATGCTTTTACTTTACCCTGATAAATATAACCGCCACGGTCAAATACAACAGTCTTAATACCGTTATCCAATGCTTTCTTAGCGATTACTTCGCCAAGCTTAGCTGCTGCTTCGGTATTGTTCGTCTTTGTAAGACCTTCTTTTACATCTGCCTGAACAGTAGATGCCGATACGATTGTATTACCAGCGACATCGTCAATAATCTGAGCATACATATGATTATTGCTACGGAATACAGCCAAACGTGGTTGTTCAGGAGTACCAGACAAACGGCTGCGGATTCTTCTGTGTTTGTTTACGCGAACTTCGCTTCTATTTTTCTTGCTAACCATTCTTACTTACTCCTTTCTTATTTCTTACCAGTCTTACCAACTTTACGTCTGATTACTTCATCCACATATTTGATACCTTTACCTTTATATGGTTCCGGTGCTCTCTTCTCGCGGATTTCAGCCGCATACTGGCCAACTTTTTCTTTGTCAATTCCCTTTACAATAATAAGGTTCTGTCCGTCAACAGTTACTTCAATTCCTTCCGGATCTTCCATCTCAACCGGATGAGAGTATCCAAGAGAAAGTGTAAGTTTTTTACCCTGCTTAGCAGCACGGTAACCAACACCGTTTACTTCCAGTCTCTTCTCATAGCCTTCTGTAACACCGATAATCATGTTGTTAATCAATGTACGAGTTAAACCATGAAGGGATTTCATCTTTTTCAAATCGTTTGGACGAGTAACTTTAACTTCTTCGCCCTCTTTTGTAATGGTCATCTCTGCAGGAAGGACTCTTTCGAGTGTTCCCTTAGGACCTTTTACCGTCACCTGATTATTTTCTGCAATATCCACAGTTACACCTGCAGGAATCGCGATAGGCATTCTTCCAATTCGTGACATGCCGGTACCTCCTAATTTTTATTTTATGGGGTTAATTGTTTCTATTACCAAACGAAAGCTAATACTTCGCCGCCAACGTTCTCTTTGCGTGCATCTTTGTCAGTAAGCACACCTTTGTTTGTGGAAATAATAGCAATACCAAGTCCGCCGAGAACCTTAGGTAATTCTTCTGCACCAGCGTAAATACGCAGACCTGGTTTGGAAATTCTCTTAAGACCGGAAATGATTTTTTCATTCTTGTCTTTGCCATATTTCATTGTAATATGAATAGATTTGAAATTATCAACATCTACTACTTCAAAGTTTTTAATGTATCCTTCCTTCAAAAGAATCTCAGCAATCGAAATCTTCATTTTGGAGGCAGGAACATCAACTGTATCATGTTTTGCAGTATTTGCATTACGGATTCTTGTAAGCATATCTGCAATTGGATCGCTCATTGTCATTTCGTTTTCCTCCTTACCAACTTGCTTTGCGCACGCCAGGAATCTGTCCTTTGTACGCCAACTCACGGAAGCAAATTCTGCAGATTCCGTATTTTCTCAGATATCCATGTGGACGACCACAAATCTTGCAACGGCTGTATTCTCTGGTAGAGAATTTTGCATTACGCTGCTGCTTAATCTTCATAGACTTCTTAGCCATGAAATAACCTCCTAACTATTTCTTAAACGGCATACCAAACTGTGCCAAGAGTTCACGTGCTTCTTCATCGGTATTTGCAGTAGTAACAAAGATGATATCCATACCACGAACTTTGTCTACTTTATCATACTCGATTTCCGGGAAGATCAGCTGCTCTTTGATACCAAGAGCATAGTTACCACGACCATCAAACGCATTCGGGTTTACACCACGGAAGTCACGTACTCGTGGAAGTGCAAGGTTAATCAAACGATCTGCAAACTCATACATTTTTGCACCGCGAAGAGTAACTTTACAACCGATTGGCTGACCCTCACGCAGTTTGAAGTTTGCGACGGATTTCTTTGCTCTTGTAACAACCGCCTTCTGACCAGTGATAATCTCAAGATCACTAATTGCTGTATCTAACACTTTTGAATTTTCTTTTGCTTCGCCAACGCCCATATTGATTACAATCTTATCGAGCTTTGGTACCTGCATAACGTTTTTATACTCGAACTTTTTCATCATAGCATCTACGATTTCGTTCAAATATGTCTCTTTTAATCTTGCCATTCTAACAGTACCTCCTCTCTTTATTAATCAATCACAGCGCCTGTTTTTTTGGCATAGCGAACTTTTTCCTTACCATCCTCAACTTTGAAACCGATTCTGGTAACATCGCCATCAACAACGTACATTACGTTGGAAACATCGAAGAAAGCTTCTTCTTCAACGATTCCGCCCTTTGCATTTGACTGGTTAGGCTTAATATGCATCTTTACTTTGTTGATGCCCTCAACCTTAACTTTACCATCTTTTACTGCAAGGACTTTTCCTTCTTTTCCTTTATCTACACCGGCAATAACGCGAACGGTATCACCTTTTTTAATCTTTGATGTTGCCACTTGGGGACACCTCCTTATAATACTTCTGGTGCTAAGGAAACAATCTTCATGAATTGTTTGTCTCTTAACTCTCTAGCTACCGGTCCAAAAATACGAGTTCCTCTTGGAGTCTTGTCATCTTTGATGATTACTGCTGCGTTTTCATCAAAACGAATATAAGAACCATCCGGACGACGAATCTCCTTTACTGTTCTGACTACAACCGCTTTTACAACATCACCTTTTTTAACAACTCCGCCTGGTGTTGCATCTTTAACCGTAGCAACGATAATGTCACCTACAGCGGCATATCTTCTAACAGATCCACCGAGAACACGGATGCACAATAATTCCTTTGCGCCAGTGTTGTCAGCAACCTTTAATCTGGTCTCCTGCTGTACCATAATAAATACTCCTTTCTGGCCACAAATTATTTTGCCTTTTCGATAATCTCAACAAGTCTCCATCTCTTGTCTTTAGACAAAGGTCTTGTCTCCATAACCTTCACTCTATCACCAATGTTGCACTCGTTGTTCTCATCATGAGCCTTTAATTTATAAGTTCTTTTTACGATTTTTCCGTAAAGTGGGTGTTTTACGTTGTCAACTACTGCAACAACGATGGTTTTATCCATTTTATTACTTACAACCTTACCTGTACGAGTTTTTCTAAGATTTCTTTCCACAACAATATCCTCCTTTCCTCAGCTTAGTTTGCTTTTCTCTCTTTGGACATTGCTGTCTGAATACGAGCAATGTTTCTTCTAACTTCTTTGATTCTGCTGGTATTATCAAGTTGGTTTGTTGCATTCTGGAATCTTAAGTTAAACAGCTCTTTCTTAGCAGCCACTAACTCATCGTTTAATTCAGCCATAGACATGTCTGCAATTCCATTCATAAATTCCTTAGTCTTCACTGCCCGCACCTCCTTCTAAATCTGCACGAGAAACGATTTTACATTTGATTGGCAGCTTATGCATAGCCAAGCGAAGCGCCTCTCTTGCGGTTTCTTCAGGCACACCGGAAATTTCAAACATAACTCTTCCCGGTTTAACAACTGCTACCCAGTACTCCAAAGCACCTTTACCTTTACCCATTCGAGTTTCAGCAGGTGTCTTTGTTACCGGCTTATCTGGGAAAATCTTAATCCAAACTTTACCACCACGTTTTGTATAACGTGTCATTGCGATACGGGCTGCCTCGATCTGATTGGAACGAATCCAGTGTGGCTCTGTTGCCACAAGTCCGTATTCACCATACGTAATCTTATTTCCGCGAGTTGCTTTACCTCTCATGGAGCCACGGAACTGTTTACGACGTTTTACTCTTTTAGGCATTAACATTATTTATCGCTCCCTTCCTTTGAACTAGCCTTAGCTGGTTTTTTACCTTTGGTTGGAAGTACCTCACCATGGTAGATCCATGTCTTAACACCAATCTTACCATAAGTTGTATTTGCTTCTGCAAATCCATAATCAATATCAGCACGAAGTGTCTGCAACGGAATGTTTCCTTCACTGTAGAACTCTGTACGAGCCATATCGGCACCGCCCAAACGTCCGGAGCAGGAAGTTTTGATTCCCTTTGCGCCAGCTTTCATAGCTCTTCCCATGCAGGATTTCATTGCACGACGGAAAGAAATACGATTCTCAAGCTGCTGTGCGATATTTTCTGCAACCAACTGTGCATCGTTATCCGGTCTTTTTACTTCTTTGATGTCAACAAGCACTTTCTTCGTAGAATATTTAGCAAGTTCACCTTTCAACTTCTCGATTTCAGCGCCGCCTTTACCGATAACAACACCTGGTTTTGCTGTGTATACCAAAACTTTTACGCGATCGTTTGTTCTTTCGATCTCAATTTTGGAAATACCGGCATGATACAATTTTTTCTTTAAAAATTCACGGATTTTATAATCTTCTACTAAGTTGTCGGAGAAATTCTCGTCATCTGCAAACCATCTGGATTCCCAGTCTTTGATAACGCCGACTCTTAAACCGTGTGGATTTACCTTCTGTCCCATCTTAATCTCCTTTCATTATCTTTCATTCAAGATGATGGTAATGTGGCACATTCTCTTCTCAATACGGTATGCCATACCACGAGCTCTTGGTCTGATTCTCTTCATTGTAGTTGCCTTGTTGGCAAAGCACTCATCAACGTAGAGATTTTCCGGGTCCATGCCATTGTTGTTCTCAGCATTTGCAATGGCAGAATTCAATAATTTCTTAATTACTGATGATGCATATCTTGGATTGTATTCCAAAATACCAAGTGCAGTCTGTACATCTTTGCCACGGATTGCATCCAATACGAATCCTGCTTTCTGAGCAGAAATTCTGGCATGTGACAGTTTAGCAGATGGTCTTGTATCTTTGTTCTGGTTTCTTTCTTTCTTAATCTGTGATCTATGTCCTTTAGCCACTTTTCAGAAACCTCCTTTCATACATTCATACATTGAAACTTTCATTTCTCAAAAACGTCCGTCATCCGCAACGTTTTAACCTCTCTTCTCGTCTTTTCCATGACCTCTGTAAGTTCTTGTGGAAACGAACTCACCAAGTTTGTGACCTACCATATCTTCTGTCACATATACCGGTACATGTTTTCTTCCGTCATGGACTGCAATCGTGTGACCCACGAAGCTAGGGAAGATAGTGGAACGACGTGACCAGGTTTTAATTACTGTTTTATCTCCGGATTCGTTCATGGCATCAATTTTCTTCAACAGATGCGCATCAGCGAATGGTCCTTTTTTTAATGAACGTGACACTACGTTTTACCTCCTTTATTTCGGTTCTGCGCCAAATTACTTACTAAGCGCTTTACCATCTCTACGACGGATAATCATCTTATTCGACTGTTTATTTTTCTTTCTTGTCTTGTAACCAAGAGCAGGTTTGCCCCAAGGTGTACATGGTCCCGGACGACCAACAGGTGCTTTACCTTCACCACCACCGTGTGGATGGTCATTCGGGTTCATGACAGAACCACGAACTGTTGGGCGGATACCCATATGACGTTTACGTCCTGCTTTACCAATGTTTACAAGGTTATGCTCTGTATTTCCTACCTGACCGATGGAAGCACGGCACACGATTGGCACCATTCTCATCTCGCCGGATGGCATACGGATAATTGCATATTTACCTTCTTTAGCCATGAGCTGTGCACTTACACCAGCAGCACGAACAAGCTGTCCGCCATGACCAGGGTACATCTCGATGTTATGAATCTGTGTACCAACCGGCATATCTTTTAATTCCATGCAGTTTCCGACTTTAATTTCAGCTTCGGCACCGTTCATAACGGTCTGTCCTACTTTAAGTCCTACAGGAGCAAGAATGTATTTCTTTTCTCCATCTGCATAACAAATCAATGCAATGTTTGCTGTTCTGTTTGGATCGTACTCAATCGATTTAACGGTTGCCGGAATACCATCCTTATTTCTTTTAAAGTCGATAATTCTGTATTTTCTTCTAGAACCACCACCGTGATGTCTCACTGTGATTTTTCCCTGCGCATTACGTCCTGCATGCTTCTTCAAAGAAGTTGTCAGGGATTTCTCCGGAGTAGATGCTGTAATCTCTTCGAAATCGTAACCGCTCATGTTTCTTCTAGAAGGGGTATATGGGTTATAAGTTTTGATTCCCATTTGTTACACTCCTTTCGATTTAAAGTCCTTCAAAAATCTCAATATCAGCACTGTCCTCTGTCAATTGAACAATCGCTTTTTTCTTCTTTGCTGTCTTGCCAACTACCATACCACGTCTGCGTTTTTTACCATCCAAATTCATGGTGTTTACTTTCGCAACTTTGGTTCCAGGGAACATCTTTTCTACTGCCTCTTTAATCTGGGACTTTGTAGCTTCTGTATGAACATAAAATGTATATCTTTTATATTCCATACCAGCCATAGATTTCTCTGTGATAACCGGTTTATCAATAATGTCATAATATCTTAAATCTGCCATTATGCGTACACCTCCTCGATTGCTTTTACAGCGCTCTTGGTAATGACTACTGTGTCATACTTCAATACGTCGTAAACACTAATAGAATTGTTGTACACACCTCTTGCTGTCGGAATGTTTCTAACAGAAAGAATTGCGTTTGATGCATCACCATCAACTACTACCAACGCTTTTTCAGCTTTCAAATTACTAAGAATCTGCTTCATCTCTTTTGTCTTTGGAGCTTCCATATCAAGAGAATCTACAACGATAAGTTTTTCCTCATTTACTTTAGAAGATAAAACGGATTTCATCGCTGCTGCTTTTTCTTTTTTGTTCATTTTGAAAGAATAATCTCTCGGAACCGGTGCGAACACAACGCCGCCGCCTGTCCACTGTGGAGCACGGATGGAACCCTGTCTGGCATGACCAGTTCCTTTCTGTCTCCATGGTTTTCTACCACCGCCACGAACTTCAGAACGTGTCTTAGCTTTCTGTGTTCCCTGACGTTTATTAGCGAGCTGTAAAACAACCGCCATATGAACCAAATGCTCATTTACCGGAGCGGCAAATACGGAATCGTTCAAGTCGATTTTCTCTACTTCTTTGCCTTCCTTATTATAAACAGATACACTTGCCATCTGTGTCTTCCTCCTTTCCGAAAAGTTATGCCTTAACGGATTCTTTAATAATTACTGTTGATTTCTTCGGTCCCGGAACAGCTCCCTTAACCAGAATCAAATTATTTTCTGCATCTACGCGGACAATCTCAAGATTCTGAATGGTAACCTGTACTGCACCCATCTGACCAGGCATTTTCTTGCCTTTGAATACTTTACTCGGATCGGATGCCGAACCGTTGGAACCAGCATGTCTATGGAATTTGGAACCGTGACCCATTGGTCCGCGAGACTGTCCATGACGCTTAATTGCACCCTGGAAACCTTTACCTTTTGTCTTCGCAGTAACGTCAATTTTGTCACCGGCTTCAAAGATGTCTGCTTTAATTTCCTGGCCCAACTCATACTCTGCAGCATTCTCGAATTTAAACTCTGTGAGGAATCTCTTATTCTCGATACCTGCTTTTTCTAAGTGTCCTTTTACCGGCTTGTTCACTAATTTCTCGCGAACATCGCCATACGCTACCTGTACTGCTTCGTATCCGTCGTTCTCAACTGTCTTAATCTGAGAAACATATACCGGACCAGCCTGAAGTACGGTAACCGGTGTCAACACACCGTCTTCGTTGAAAATCTGTGTCATTCCAACTTTTGTAGCTACAATAGCTTTCTTCATTTCTTCTTTCCTCCTATAAAATCTACAGCGGATTGATTTTCTCAAACCAATCATCCTAGATGGTTACTGTTTTGTCCTGAACCGTAGACCACCGCATCATAACCATAGGTTCTTATTTCATTTTGATGTCAATTGCAACGCCTGCAGGCATTTCCAAACGGGAAAGTGCATCTACAGTCTTCTGTGAAGGTGTCAATACATCAATCAGTCTTTTGTGAGTTCTCTGCTCGAACTGCTCACGGGAATCTTTGTATTTGTGTACCGCTCTAAGAATGGTAACAACTTCTTTTTTCGTAGGAAGTGGCACAGGCCCACTCACCTTTGCTCCCGTTTTCTTTACAGTATCAATCAACTTAGATGCTGCAAAGTCGATCAACTGATGATCGTATGCCTTCAGGATAATTCTCATTTTCTGACTTTTTTTACTTGCCATAAAAAATAGTCGCCTCCTTTTCGTACTTTATTTGGTAATAGTACGACAAGTGGTGACTGTACACTCATCCGTGTGTGTCATATCGGTTCATTCAAAAATCCTCCCTACGGAGGCTTGACTCACACGTTTATCTGCTCCTTGGCAGAAAATATGTTACTGTACAGTGACTTGCCGTCAGGGTTTCCGGCCGAATTTGCTGATCTCGGCCTCTTGACATTCGCTCCACGGAAAAACCCACTAGATAGTGGCAACCTCACGCTTCATCGCTATCATGTCACAGCAAATATTAGTCTACCATACCTTTTTCCATAATGCAAGCACTTTTTCACGAAAACTACAAGCCATGCAAAAAAGATAAAAACAAATTTCGTCGGGAGCTCGCTCACGTAAGAAAATTTGTTTTTTAGCTTTTTTATAGGGCGACAGCCCGTGACCGAGTGAGCTTTGCTCACGAGGTTGCATGGCTTGTAGTTTTCCGGAGGAGGTGCACAATCCTCGGCGTTCCCCGCCAAATCCATGGTGCTCCCCGCCCCATGCAACGCTTTTCCCTCTTTTTCTCCCTAAGCGTTGTCTATTTCGCTCGTTTCACGCCTCTTATCTCCCTTATTTCGTCAAATAACGCCCCCAAAGCAACTCTTTCTTCTATATTAATGCTCCAGCGTTGCTTTTGAAGCAACCTCTTTTCGTTCTCATGCAACTCTTTTTTACTTTTACACCAATTTAGGTTGCATAAGACAAGTTGCCAGCATTACTTCCATCTCTTTTACCCGGTAACATCGCGCTCACCAGTGATGGCAACTTGCTTTTGGCAATTTTCCCCCTACACCAAATATTCCTGAATATAACAATCCAGCACCCTGGTGTTCAACGGTGCGCTTGAACTTTCATGGAGCAATAAAACATCCCTGCCAATCAGCAATTGGTTCATCTCAAAGGCATCCAGTTTTCGCAGAACCGCATTATAATAATCTTCATTATCCATCATTCCAAAATGCTCCAAATAATAAATCCTGCCGGTTCGCGAATTCATAACCGTAAAGTCCGGATAAAAGGTAACTCTCCGCCCATGCACCGTGAGTTCCAATGGCTTTTCATATTTATACACTACACCATAACGCCGTAAGTGGTCCGCTATAATTATCTCCGACTTCGAGCGCACACGCTCACCATTTGCCGTGAAGTATTCGCCAGTTACTGCCTCATCCATCGTTTTCGCAGCATAATCTTCATTTTCAAACATCTTAACTCTTTGTTCAATAGGAATAAAATCCGGAGTAAATAAAACTTGCTTACCTTCATGCATCTGAGAATACACATCTTCTAATTCAGAATCCGAGAAAAATTCAACTGCCTGTCTTCCAGCCTCAATCTTAGCATTTAATATAGGAAGTAACTTTTTATAATACCTGTCTTTTGCCAGCATCCCCAACTTATCTTTTTCGCTTTTTTTCACATATTCCCCATTAAGATAATATTGAAATGCCCCTCGCACTTTCCGACAGATAAAATTACCACCATTTGATATCGTAACACTCTTTTCAGCCTTCCTGCGTACCTGTTCCAAAAACCATATACGCTCTCTAGCAAGACTCTTTAATTCATTTTCCAAACATCCACATCCTTTCTACACCAAACTCTACCTAATAAAATACACTTTAACACACATTTCAGGCATTTACCAGAATTATATACGACAAAAATCAGCGTATAACGCTCGCATCAGAAAAATTTCACACGGTCCTCCCCTACAATAACCGTGCCGGTGCCTTTTGCAAGCCCATCCTCGTATAGATACAGTCCATCTTTGTAGACCTTTTCCACTTCATCCGGAATCACAAACTCATCGCCAATTAAGTATGCAAAATACATTATTTTACCATCCTTCGAATACAGCCATCCATTTTCATCGCTTTTATAATTAGGATTTGCCTCTGCCACATCAAATCCCATTTCATCACCATTTCCACTGTTTTCCCACACAACAGCATTTTTAGCAATATACTTCACGCTCGCCGATATTTGAACACGTCCTTCCTTATTGATTCGGATGCAATGCGTCCCAAGCCTTTCCAAATGTTCTGGCATATTTTTTTACCCGCTGCAAACCTCCTCTTTGTAATTAATTTGCTGCTTCTTTTGGTTTTCCGTACGCATACTTAATTTTATGCTTTTTTGCCCATTTTTCTGCGTAAGAGTGTTTTTTTACATAAAGAGTAACTTTATCTTTGCAATACATGAATTCGTCCTTGTCTATTTTCTTTACGCTGTCAGGAATTATAACCGTCTTTAAATTCGGACATGACACAAAAGCATCTTCAATCATTTCCAGCCCCTCTTCGATTTCTACATATGTAAGATAATTGGAAAATGTTCCTTCACTGGACCCCATCGTTAATGATCGAACTGTCTCTCCTTCATAGACTGCCGGAACAACGAGTTTACTCTTTTTCAATAATTCAGTATCCGAAAAAATACTTAAACGCCCTTCAATAACAGACCATCTGTCTGCCTCAACTTTTTTGTTTCCAGGCGCATCATTCTCCACTTCTGTCACAGTATTCCTTTGAGCATTCTGCAAGTTCTGAGCACCACCTGAAAAATCAATAAGAAACAGGCAGCCAATTCCCAGCATCAACGCGATAACAACAAAGATTATTATGATTCGTGAACTTCTAGTCATATAAAATTCCTCCCTATAAAATATGTTTCAGAATAAAAAGATTTTAAATTCATAAAATCCTTTATTCCAAAACATATTTACTAAAATTCATCAAACAATACTATAAGTAAAACCTTTACTTACCGCATACGACTGCATAAATGGATTCTTTTTTCCCTGCAAAATAAAATTTGTACAATTCTTAAACGGCTCCCACTTACCATCATAAGAATCATTTTCACTTCCTATTGCCGGATTCACCACAACATCAGGTAATACCACAGTCAAATTGTGGCACTCATAAAAATCCTGCCCCATTATACTATCTTTTGCATACACAACCTTTTTCAGGTAACGACAATTAGCAAAACACAAGCCGCCGCCATTTACACCAGCCGGAAATTCGTAAGAATCCTCCTGCTTCGCTGCCGGATAGCATTTCATATATGTTTTTTCTTTATCTTTATAATAAAGAACATCATTTACTGCATAATATCCGATTTCCTTTTTATCTGCCTTAAACTGTTTTAAATTTGTACAGCCGATAAAAGGAGTGTTAATTTGTTCCACCTTATCTCCAAGTGTCACCTTTTGAAGTTTCGTACTGTAAGCAAACGCATACAACCCAACATTAGAAATATTCTTTGCAAGCTCCACACTTCTTAAACCAGACGCAAAAAATGCTCCGTCTGAAATATAAAATAATTTTTTACCGTATGAAATCTTCTGCAAATATTTAGCATACTCAAAAGCCGCCTCGCCAATCTGCGTTGTCTTTCCCTGAATCGTATAAGACTTCTGAGTTCGCCCTGCCGGATAAACCAAAAGCGTCTTCTTGTTTTTTGTATACAAAACACCTTTAGCAGAGCAAAAATATTTATTTCCCTTTGCCACTTTGATATTTTTTAACTTACCGCATCCGGTAAATGGTGTAGAAAATATATTCTTTTTCTTAACGATATTTCCCCATGCATAATCTGCCTGTTTTTTTTCGATTGTTTTCAAATACTTTGGCAATACAACCGTTTGAACCTTCGATGATTTCTTCCATACATTGACACCGAGTGATGTCACCTTTTTCCCTGCAATCTTGTTCGGAATCACAATTCGTTTCTGATTCTTACTGCATGAAACGATTTTAACCTGATTTTTTGTTATCTTGTAGGTAAAACCATTTTTTGTCTTTGCACCTGCCATTGTGCCGGCAGATGCAAAGGACAGCGTTAATAATAATACTGTAAGTACTGTTATTTGGATTATCTTTCTTTTTTTCATATTTTTATCCTCCCTTGCGTTATCCCTATTTATTTTTTCCGAAATCATATTTCCACTCCGGATGCTTTTTATTGTAAATCACTCCGCCTTTTACCGCCAGTTTTTTGTTACCCTTTTCAAGTTTTATCTCTGTCAGCGACTTCCAATTTTTCATATAGTACACAGATGTAAATTTCTTTGGCACATAAAGTTTTTTCATAAAAATGTTGTCCGGCACATAATCCATTGTTTTCACCGTCTTTGGGATTCTAAAACTTGTGTTCTTTTTACCCATTGGATACTCAAGCAATGTAGTCATTTTCTTATTGTATAAAACTCCATTCTTTGAGGCAAGCACCTTATTCTTTTTAGAAACACTTATTTTCTCAAGTTTTTCGGCATTTGCAAAACTTACATTCTTTGATTTTACGTTTTTTGAAATAGTCACAGATTTAAGGTTGTGAACATTCTCAAAGGCGTAATATCCAATCTTTCTGCATTTTGCCGGAATTTTATAGCTTTTCCCCGGTCTGTTTGCCAAGTACATAACTAATTTCTTTCCATCTTTTGAAAAAATAACGTCATTCGACACCCTATAATACTTGTTATTTTTCGAAATAGAAACCTTCTTTAATTTTGGAAAGCACTGATTTAATTTTTCTTCAATGCAATTACCCCAATCATGTGAATACGGCTTTACAAAATCGGAAGAAAACTCAATTTTTTCAATGCCCGTTTTATCTGCTGATTTCAAATAATCCTGACCTGTAATTTTATCATCCAGTTTGTCTCCCGTATCCGGCTTTGTCTTAAACGCAACATACTTGACTCCCTTTGCAAATTTCAAAACCTTTGCATTTTTAAACTGCGCGAGTTTTCGCATATCTACCGTAACACACTGTAATTCCGCAGTATTGCCTGAATTTGCTTTTCCCTCAATAACAACCGTGCTCTGCCCTTTATAATCGCTGTCGTTACTTCCGGTATATGTAAATTCAGTATTTGTATTCTCCTGTGCAAAAGCTTGCGCTCCCGGCATGATAACCGACACCGCCAAAATCATAGTTACAAATGTTCTAATTATTTTTTTCATACTAACTAACCTCCTATTTGTAATTTATTCGCTGCCTCTATGTAAACAATACGATTTAGGCAGCGAATAAGTTGCATTTTATTTAACATATGAAAAACTTGCTATGTTAAGTGCATCAAAAGTAGCTTTATTGCTTTGATATGTATTTGAATTAACTGCATTTGCCATGGAAGAAATACTTGCCATTTTGAATTTATTTTTATGTATCGATGATGGAACAGCAAAATCTGCCACATAACCACGGTCATAAGAGTTCTTTTTTATTCGCATAATTAATTTATTTGCTACATGCTTAGCAGCATTTAAACGTTCACTTCCCGCATAATCCCCAGATGTAACATGACCTTGTTTATCAGTCAATCTTGTATTATTAAATACAGCAGAGTGTGCAAATGAGTCTGTTGCTGTGTGTATTGCCATTCCATACAAAATGAGTGCTTTATTTCTTTGACTAATAGTATATTTCTCTAATACCTGTTTCCATGACAACTTTCCAACGCCTCCACCAATTGCATTCGCCAAGGCCTTATAATCCGCGGAATTAATCCAATTTCCCTGAGCTGGATCTGCATAATTCTTTTGTGTTGCATAAACCACTGCCATCTTTGATAGCATGACATAACAAGCAATATAATTCACATAAACATTTTTATCTGTTGTTATATGGGCATGATATCCATGAAACTGAGGATGCGCTCCTTTTCCATTAAGTCCTGTTGACGCACTGTCTTGTAATGTTGCTCCCTTTTTCAACACCTTCAGATCATCACCTGTTAATTTTGTCGCAAAACTTAAATGTGTATTTCCTTCCCATCTTCCCTCAACAATATCAACGTCATCAAAAGTTTCTAAATCATGTTCATTAACAGAATCAATCTCTAAATTATCGGATACATTCTGTAATTCTTTCGATTCTTCATACTGTTTTTTTAATTCATCATAATGACTAAGCGCATACTGAAGATCTACAATACCATTTCCGTATTTTGTTTCATCTCCCAATTTCTTAGCTGTAGCACAAAGCAAATACTTAATAAAATCCGCAGATACATTCTTATCCTGTTCCCATAAAACAGATGCAATTCCCGTCACATGAGGTGCAGCCATACTAGTTCCACCAGAGGCCATAACTCCTTCAAATGCTGAAGTTGATAAAATCTGTTCTCCCGGTGCTACAAGGTCAAGCATATTTCCGATAGAACTTGCTTCACTCACCTTTCCGTCCGGACCAATTGAACCAACTGCAATTGTCTCTTTAAACGCAGCCGGATATTCAATTTTACCACCATTTCCAGCAGCAGTTACAATCAAAATTCCATTCTGTTTAGCTCTTTTTACTGCTTCATGCAATGCAGAAGAGTATGAACTAACCCCTAAACTCATATTAATAATATTAACTTGCTTTTCAACCGCCCAATCAATTGCTTGAATCACTCGACTGATAGGCGCTTGATTATTTCTATCTAGTACTTTAGCCGAATACAGTTCTACATTATCGTTAATTCCTGTAATGCCTACCTGATTATCTTTTGCAGCAATAATTCCGGCAACACTCGTTCCATGACCGCTTCCATCTTCATATAAAACAGAAACTTTATCTTCATCCGGAACAAAATTTTTTCGTTCAGCAACTTGAATATCATCCGAATAATCAATTCCGGAATCAATAATTGCTACCTTTATTTTATCCTTTACTACAGTTTCCGTTTCTTCATTTGCATGAATCATTTTCAAATTCCATTGCTCGTCTGTCAAGTCGAAATTCGTTTTTTTCCCAAAGCCATGCATGACCTTATCTTTCTCAACAACAAGATTCTTTTCCTTTTCATTTAACTCTTTTGCTTCTTGCGTCGTCAAATAAATCGTTGATACACTATCTGTATTTTCTACTGCAGATGTTTCTGCAATTGAATATTTATGCTCAACCTCATCCAATTTCTCTTCTGAAGATGCCTGAATCATATAAATCTGTTTCTTTTCACCCTGTTCTTTTGCTTTTACTTTATTCATGTTACCTGAAACATTACCAAGCAAAAGTGCTAATGAAAGCCCTAGCGATAATGACGCGGATAATATTTTTTTATTTTTCATTTTACACGTTCTCCTTTTTTCTTTACAATATTCTATCTGTATAATATAATTAATTTGTTACTTTATGTATGCGTTCTTTTCGGTATTCCACTACCATATGAAAAGAACGCTTTTTTCAATCATTACTCTGTAAATCATATCTGAACACATTCTGTCACCTCCCTTGCGCTAACAACCTTTAACCCTCTACTTTTTCCGTCTGTCTACCATTTTTTTCATTTCATCCGGAACCTCTGGTTGATTCAAAAAGAAATGACATACTTGTGAGGTTGAAATAACCCCAACAGCAAGTGCCAACGCAGCAAAATTCTTTCCAAATTTTCTAACCATTTTTTTAACATCTTTTTGTCCTCCTCGGTATATTTTTTACGTTACTCATTTTAACACAACATAATATTGGTAACCGTTTTTTTTATGAACGGTCGTTTTTCGCACATGAACGGTAAAAAATACAATTAATTTCTCACTCACCCGTGTGTTTTCTAAAATATTTTCGTATTAATTCTATAATTAATGTAGCTAACGCGCACTCTATAACTAATACTAGTTCGACACATAGTTGCTTTTTCCCGAATATATACAAAACAAAATACAATACAAACAATAAACAAATTAAATATCTTACCCGAATATGCATTTTCTTTTTATCTTCCATATCCATAGGTTTCTCAATACAGTCAACTGGCGCAATAATAGAAATTAGACCCATGCCAATTCCAGCCATTAGCAAATAAAACCAGTCAGGCAGAAAAATCAAATAATTGGGCAAAAAAATACAAACTAACACAATTGCGCAAGAAGTCAAAAAACATAAAAGGGAACTTTTTAAATGACATCCTCCAATCGAACTTCTAAGTGGAACCATGACAAGTAGAAAAATAATTGCACGAACGCACGCTCCACATAACATGCCAATCGCAAGACACGAAACAATATTCAAAACATTTCCAAACAAGGATTTTATTGAATACTCATATAGCTCACGTTGTTTTTCCTCTATAATCGATGCTTTTATCAAATAATTTGTAACCATACTGCTCACCATCTTTATTCCTCCCTTATCGGCACCTGAATCATCGTCTCATAAGATTCTTTTGTGTGGCTGACAAGCATAGTTCCTCCATAATTTTCCACAGTATCCTTAACATTGCTTAATCCCAACCCATGAAACCACTTATTCTTTTCTTTTTTCTTTTCAGACGAAACACTATTTTTAGCATAAAAAACAAACGATGTATGTGTCATCTCTAATTTCATTTCAACGTATGAACGCTTCTTTTCGCCACATGACACTGCCTCTATAATGTTATCAGTTACATTTCCAAGTACAACTACCAAATCATAATCATCCATGATTTTTCGATTTTTATTTATCTTAACAGATAACTCAACAGCACACCCAATCTGTTCCAATCGTTCCTTAAACCTGCCAATAATTGAATCCACAACCAAATTTCCCGTATTAACCGAAGAATATAACTCCGCAAACGAATCATCTATTTTCTCGATATAATTGATTGCTTCCTTATAATCAGATTCTTCCAGATATTTTTTAATCATCTGATTGTGCTTATTCACATCATGAATCAGTCGATTTCCTTGAATAAAAGAACTTGCTAACTGTTCATATTTTTCCTTTTGCGTTTTAATCTGTCTCTCCATTTGTTCTTTATTGCTCTGCTCGGTAATATACCCGGTCAACGTATTCAAAAGATAATAAGAAACCATATTCAATATAAGGAGACTTATCACACCAAACAACCATGAAATTGTTGGCTGACCGGATACCATACCATTTATCACTACAACACTTAGCACAGGTACAATCAAAAAACCAACCTGGTATCTAATCGGAATATTTCCCTCTCTTTTCGTAAATATCTTTTTAAACAATACAAGCAAAAGAAGAAATATTTCAACTAAAAACAATGCTATTATTTCTTCCTCTTCACCTTTGTTTATTCCCAATAACACCATTACACCCTCGGCAATTCCCTCCGCAATTATAGAAAAACCAATAAATACTGCCATTGCAAAAAAACGTTTCACTAGATCTGTTACATAAAAAAGCGTAAGAAGAAAAGTCCCCACAATCATAACTATCAATCGTGCATAAACAGACTGCATCTTATTTAATATCAATGATGAAATAAATTGCTGCGCAAGCAAAGCTAGCATCAAAATCCATTTATTCACGCTTGATTTTCTTTTCCCCAAAATATCTTCAAACAAAAGATAAATTACAAACGCATCAAATACACAAGAAACGATATACAATGCTGTCATTTGTGATTTCCTCCCAACACCAAATACTTTGTAAATACTTCTTTAACCTCGGTGATTTTTCTCCTACTCATCTCGACTCGTTTACCAGTTGTCATCCGAATTTCCCGTTCAAAAAAAGAATGAATAAATTTCATATTAACAATGCAATTTCTGCTGATTCGTATGAAATGATTTTGAACAAGCTTATCCTCATAATCCGAAATATTACCTTTCGCATTCATTTTCGATTTCTCTAAAGTAATTTCCATTACCGCATTTCCCTTTTTTTTCTCAATAGCAACAATATTTTTCAGACGCACAGCCGTTTCATAACCGATATCACCGTCAGTAACAAGTATACTGGCATTATCTTTTTCAATATACTGTATTGTTCGGATTATTTCCTTTTTAAAAACATCATAAGTAATCGGCTTTAATAAATATTGAAATGCCTGAACACCAAAACTTTTCTGCATATACTCCGGATAACTGGTAAGAAAAGTAATAAGTACCTCTCTTGATACCAGTTCTCGAATTTTTTCCGCAATCTCAATTCCATTCATATCAGGCATTTCCATATCGAGAAGTACCATATCATAATAATCATTTTGTTTTTTTACATTTTCCAGTAATACAGTTCCAGATACATAAAAATCCAATTCAAATTCTACTTCTATCTGAATCATTAACTGATTAATATAATCCCTTATCTTTTTACCATTCTCAATCTCATCATCACAATACGCAATACGCAATAACATAATATAATATCCTTTCTTATGTCTTATATTTTCAGGTTCAATATCATTATAACAAATTCATTCTATTTCAACGATTTTATTTATGAACGGTTGTTTTTTGCACATGAATGGTAAAAAAGTGCCAATTAATCCCATAAAGAGGAAATTGGCACTCTACAACAAATCAAAATCCTATCTCACAACCCCACTCTCGGTCGGTCCAAAGTAAGATTCTTTGGCATCTCCCTCATGACTAAGCACAAGTTTCTGCAAAACCAAACCGGATTCCATACAATAGATATGAATTGTATGTACGCCCTTATCCAATGTTACCTTCGTTTCTCCATAGTGGCAGTTATTTAAAACACCCTCTGCCCAGTCTCTGGCACGGCTGTGGCCGCCACCAATGTTATAATGCTCATCAAGAACAGTCTTAACTTCACTCGCACTGCCATCATCAAAAGAAACGGCATACCGCATATTGCGTCCATCTTCCAAGCTGTTAGTCGGTGCTGTAATCACACGCAGTGTGTACTCACCGCCCTCACGAATCAAAACGGAATAAGAAAGACTTGGTCCCTCGCCCGGTTTGTCAAAGTTTGTTCCCATCGGGTACACTTTCATAGAAGAAAGGGTTTTACCATATTCTTTCAGGCATTTCCATTCCTTACCATCTTTTGATTCATTCGCTGCAAAATGCTCTGCCTCCATCGAGACAATACCATCGCGCTCTACAAATGTCATCGATGGCAGCTTCTCCGTTACTACAACTGCTTTAACTTTTACTTTCACTTCACAGCCTGCTGCCTGAACAAGGATTTCAGACTCTTTTGTCTCGGTAAGTTTTGAAAAGTCAACGGACACCTCAAAATTACGGACAGACTGTGGACCACAGGATAATTCACGAATCGAAACAAAATCATCCTCGCATGTAAGTGTCACATCAAGCAAAGCATCTTTGGCATTTGCAGCCTGAAGCAGATATGTTTCTTCACCAACAGAAGTAAACTCAGGAAGAGAAACCTCCCCTTCCGATACAAAGCAATCGGAATCGGCTGCATGAACAAGCAGCTTATTCTCAACCGATACAGCTCCCTGAACGGTCTCCGGGTACTTCCAGTCCTCATCATTCCAATGCGTAAAGCCGATGTGTGCCGAAAGCATCATGCCATCCCATTTGCCATCTGCCATTTCTTTATTATAATAATTTGTCAGTTCTTCATCGTATGTAATGCATTGTTTTACTTTTTCTGCATAATCATTTGCTGCTGCCACACCATACTTCGCATAAAATTGATTCTTCGCCGCATACAGATTCATCAACTGAACATTTGCCCCTGCAACTGCCGGATAATAAACAAGTCCATAATAGCTTGCCTTTGCTTCTTCCGGAAGTTTGCCATCAATGTCATCTGCCATCTTTTTAATGCGGTGGCAGAGATGAATCATTTTACTGTTTTCACCGTAGTGTGTCACATGATAGGTATCCGGATATGTTACTTCCGGACGGCGGTTACCATGCATTCTTGTATATGCTTTCAAAACAGAAACAATTTCTTCTTTGACATCGTCATCTTCTACAACGCCGCCAAACTGCTCTTCTACCCAGCCACGGATGAAATCATCGGTTTCATTTGGATGATTGATTCCCATTCCCTCATAATCATAAGCAAGTGCCATGTAGTAGGAAAGAGGAAGTTCCTGCGGACGGATATCTCCGACATTGACAATCCACAAATCTTTAATACCGTACTCATATGCCATGGTAAGCTGCTCCCATACTTTTGGAAGCGGTGTCGAATTAACCCATTCATAGGAAACCGGCGAACCATGATAATCAAAATGATAATACAGACCAAAACCAGCTTTTCTGTCGCGGTTTTCCTTGGTTGGCAGTGTACGCACATTTCCAAAGTTATCGTCCGACAAAAGAAGAATCGTGTCATCAAGCGCAGCCCAGTCTTTTAAACCTTCTACGCCATCGCCGCCGTAATAATAATCTTCTACCTCTTTGTAAAGGGCAAGCATCTTTGGCATGTCATCGCAGCCTTTTGCCTTAATAATCTCTAACTGGTCTGCAATAATCTTGCGAAGCAGTTCCACATTTTCCTGAATCGAGGAACCTTCCGGAAGCATTGTCGTATCACGCTCACCACGCATACCAATCGTAATCATATGTTTAAAGTCTTTGTTTCTCTCTACGCCATCTTCCCAGTAACGGTACAAGCCTTCGCCATTGGTATAATAATTCCAGTCTTTTCCATAACCGACATTGTTCGTATCGGTCTTTACTTTATCCCATTCTTCACTGGAGCGCATCAAAGGTTCATGATGAGAATTTCCAATCGTGATACCAAGGTCTGTCGCTAATTTTACATTTGCCAGTGGATCCTCTTTGCTTCCATCCAAGCACAAAGAAGCAGACCACATCGCCGGCCAGAAATAGTTGCCCTTTAAACGGAGCAAAAGGTCAAATACCCGGTCATAAAATTTCACATTAAAATCACCAAACGTATTCATGACAAAGTTGCCAAGAGACGGCCACTCATCATTCATAAAGAATCCACGGAATTTAACCGAAGGCTCTTTTGAGGTAAATTCGATGCTCTCATCCCAGACAATCTCTGCCTGTTTGCGCGGAATAGCATCTCCCCAGTACACCCATGGTGACACACCGATTTTTTCGGAAATGTGATACATACCATGCAAAGTTGCCACAGTCTCTGTTCCGGCAATCACCAGTTTATCGCCGTCCACAAGACAAATAGTATAACTCTCTCGTTTTCCGTCTAATTGAGAAACATTTAGTTTCCCATTTGCAATCATTTCATCAATCACCGGATTTTTTCCAATGGTACCCGGAATTATCGAATATCCCTCCGGCATCGCATCACAAATTTTTGGCGCCACACCCGTGACAAGTTCAATATCTTTCTGAATTTTTTCTGCCACGTGGGAAAGTCCCGCAAAATCATCCGCCTCTTTTGCAATGTAAAGGCTCGCAGCCTGTGTTCCTTTTACCAATTCAAACATAAAACTGTTTCCTTTCTTATTTTAAGTCAAAGCCAAAATAATTTACTGCATTGTAATATGAAATATTTTTCACAATTTCTCCTAAGAGGTCATAATCCTCCGGGTACTCTCCATTTTCCACAAGATTTCCGATATAATTGCATAAAATACGGCGGAAATACTCATGACGCGGATATGAAATAAAACTTCTCGAATCCGTCAGCATACCAACAAAATTGCCAAGAAGGCTTAAAGAAGCCAGTGATTTCATATGCTCTTCCATACCGTATTTGTGGTCATTGAACCACCAGGCAGCACCCTGCTGGATTTTGCCACGCACGCCATCTCCCTGGAAACATCCAATCATCGTTCCAATCAATGCATTGTCGGTTGGATTTAAGGAGTAAATAATTGTTTTCGGAAGATTTCCCTCGCGGTTTAAGGCATTCATAAAATCTGCAACTTCTGCAACAAATCCTTTTGGATTAATGCAGTCGATTCCGGCGTTGGCACCGGCACTCTTAAATACCAGTTCATTATTCTCGCGCTTTGCACCATAGTGAAGCTGCATAACCCAGTTTCTCTTTTTATACTCAGCACCTAAAAACAGCATACACATTGTGCGGTACTGTTTTAATTCCTCTTCGGTCAAAGTCTCACCGGCAAGACTTTTCTTTACCAGTGCATTTTCTTCTTCCTCACTAAGCGGACAAAACTCTGCATAATCCAAACCGTGATCAGAAACTACACAGCCTCTCTCTGCGAAATAATCCAAACGTTTACCAAGTGCTTCTTTGAGCGTTGTAAAATCCGTAATGGTAACGCCGCTTACTTCACCAAGTTTCTGAATGTAAGAAACAAATCCTTCTTTTTCCGGACTCATCGCAAGATCCGGACGCCATGCCGGAAGAACCTGCACATCAAAATCAGAATCGGCTGCAATCTGCTCGTGATAATGTAAATCATCAATCGGGTCATCTGTCGTACAAACGAGCGTAACACCGGACATACGAATCAGATTTTTTGCAGACATTTCCGGTTTTTGCAAAATTTCATTGCATTTATCATAAATTTCTTTCCAATTCTTCTCAGATAAAGTCTCATTTATGCCGAAATATCTTTGTAGTTCCAAGTGACACCAATGATACATCGGATTACCAATGCAGTTTGGCAGGGCTTTGGCAAAAGCGTGAAACTTTTCTTCGTCCGGGGCATCCCCTGTGATGAAATATTCATCAACACCATTTGAGCGCATGACACGCCACTTATAATGGTCAGCTCCTAACCACAGCTCCGTCATATTTTTAAAATGTATATCCTCTGCAATTTCCTTTGGGACGAGATGACAATGATAATCTAACACCGGCACCTGTTTGGCATAATCATGATACAGTTTTTTTGCCGTATCGGTTTGTAGTAAAAAATCGCTATCCATAAATGGTTTCATGGTCTTTCCTCCTAAATATTGCGTTCATTTTTATTTTAGCATATAATCGTATTAGGGTCAAAAGGTAAAATGTTTTCACAAAAAGAAAGGAGAGCGCTATGCCAATTATAAGTAATTCCATTCAGAACAATGGTGGTTCCTCGCAGGGAATCCGTTCCCAGACAAGGACCTACCGCTCCGGAAATTCCACACTGCATCTGCGTGAAGGTCAGACACTGCGGGGTGTCATTAGTGATATCCACGGAAATGACATTACCCTTTCCATGGAAGATGGGTCATCCTTTACCGGTCAGCTTCCCGATGCCAATCAGTATTCCATCGGACAAAAGGCTGCTTTTCTGATTACCGGTCTTGAAAATAACACCATTTACATGAAAGCGACTACAGGAGCTTATTTGTTAAATATGGAAGATACCATTGCCCAGGCACTTGAGGAAGCTTTACTCCCACGCTCTCCGCGTAACCTGGATGTGGTGCGCAGTCTTCTTAGCAATAGCCAGTCCATCAGCCGTGAAAACATTATGGCATCAATTCAATTGTGTGCCCAGTACCCGGAAGCCGACGTTCACTCCGTCATCACGATGAAATGTCTGGGACTGCCGATGACAAACGAGTCCGTTCTCCAGTTTGAGAACTATCAGAACCAGACACACCAGTTATTATATAAAATGGATGCGCTCACCGATTCGATTGGTGATATGCTTCACGCAATCGGCAGTCAGGTTCCTGCATTGGCAAAAGAAACTGCTTCCGCTCTCTTAGACTTAGCGTTAGAGGGTGTGATCGTGCCGGAAATGACTGAGCAGGCAAACGAAACCGCTGCCATATCCGCCGAGAAAAATTCAGAAGCACCTATCCCGGAAACCAGAGAAGAAGCTGCAAACACCACGGGAAATCTCGTTCAAGATGGCAGCAATGGCACAGCGGGCGCAGAAACTTCCACCCCTTTTTCGCGGGTAAAAAATCTGATTAATAATTTGACCGAATCCGTGGGATCAAAAAACACGCCGGAACCGGAAAATCCCGCTTTTTCCAAAGAAGAACTAGGTGCCTATCTCCCGGAGGAAGAACGCGCGGCAGTCCACGAGCAGTTACGTGACCTTCCTTTTTCCGAAGCCGCAAAAAAACAGCTTGCCGATGGTACACTTTCGGTCAGCCGTTTTCTAACCGAGGTAAAACAAATGCTTCCTAACCTCACCGATGAGCAGGCAGGAAAACTTATATCCTCGGACGCCTTTCGAAAACTTGTTAAGGGACAGTTTCTTTCCAACTGGACGATTTCGCCAAAACAGCTAAAAGAGCCCGGTGCGCTCACGGAAACATATGAGAAAATGGCAAAAGAGTGGGAAACGCTCTCTCATTTCAGTCAAACCGTGTTAGGCAAAGATGTCTTTAGCAAACTTTCATCTTCTGCCTCCGATATGACAGAAAACCTAAACTTTATGAAAACGCTAAATGAAACATTTCCTTATATTCAGCTTCCGATTAAACTGCAAAATCAGAATGCACATGCAGATTTGTATGTGATGACACGCAAGGAAGCCTTGAAAAAGAACCCGGATAACTTAAAAGTTCTGCTCCACCTTGACATGGAGCACCTTGGCACCTTGGATATCCGGATTGCCAAAGAAAACACTGCGGTTTCGTTAAACTTTTTTGTTTCTGAAAAAGATACACTTCATTTATTCGAGCGCAATGTAGAACTTTTGCAGGATGCCATTAACGCACAGGGTTATGCCTGCACCTCCGAACTTTCGCTCAAAGAAAAAGAAGTCGATATTGTCAATGATTTTCTGGCAACAAACAAGGCACCAATCGGTGATATGAAACGATACAATTTTGACCTGCGGGCGTAATCAGTCCGCAGGCTTTTTCTTTTCTTTTGCAGAAATCAGGATACAGGCAGCAATCACAAACACAAGTGCCGCGGCACCGAAAATTCCGGTATCCATCCAATGCGACAAATCAATTTTATCACTTTTTCCAAAGACCGCCAAAAGAGCAAGAACAATTCCCATCAGCCCCTCTCCCGCAATCAGACCGGAGCAAAATAAAATTCCTCCTTCGGCATCTTTCTTTTTCCCAGATGAAACATAACGCAAAATTCCTCCCACCAAAATCGAAGCCGATAATTCAAACGGCAGATACAGTCCAATTGCCACCGGAAGAACCGGAACACCCATAATTTCAACCGCCACGCCGATAAAAACGCCAATAAAAATCAGTGTCCACGGAAGATTTCCCTCCATGACACCCTCGGTAATCATTTTCATAAGAGTTGCCTGCGGTGCCGCTAACGCCTCACTGCCAAACTGCCACGCATGATTTAAAAGCATCATTACACCGCCAATTGTAACTGCCGACACCGCCACTCCAATCAGCTCGCCGATCTGCTGGCGTCTCGGCGTTGCCCCCAGTAAAAAACCTGTTTTTAAATCCTGCGAAGTATCACCGGCAAGTGCCGCCACAATGCAGATTACCGAGGCAATCGAAATTGCTGCTATCATCCCCGGCATACCGATGGTATTTGTCGCCTTTAACCATGCCGTCACGAGTAATAAAGTGGCAATCGTCATACCGGAAACCGGATTGTTGCTGCTGCCCACCAGTCCGACCATGCGCGAAGATACGGTTGCAAAGAAAAAGCCAAATAAAATGACAAGCCATGCCCCGGAAAACGAAATCGGAAGTGCCGGAACAAGCCAGATGAGTAATGCAAACAGAACAATTCCTCCAATGACAACCCGAATATCTAAATCTCTCTCCGTGCGCTTTTCGCTTTTTTCTTTACCACTCCGTGCTGCCTTCACCGCTTCATAAAAAGTGGAAAATAAAAGTGGCAGAGTTTTCACCAGACTAATAATGCCTCCTGCCGCCACAGCTCCAGCTCCAATATATCGGATATAAGAGTTCCAGATAGCACTTGCCCCGCCCTCGTTATAAAGAGTGGCGATTGGCACCGTACCGGGATACAAAATACTTTCACCGCCAAAAGACACAATTGCCGGAATCAAAACAAACCAGCCAAGAACCGCTCCCGCAAACATATACGAGGCAATTCGGATTCCACAAATATATCCCACTCCTATAAGTGCGGGATATACCTGTACGGAAAACAATGTTTTTAAGGAATTAACGGGCACCATAACCGCTCCCGGAATTACCTTCATCCCATCGACAATATACTTAACCAGAGCGGCAATACCCATGCCAAAGAAAACAGTTTTTGCGCCGCTTCCACCCTCTTCACCGGCTAGCAGCACATCCGCACACGCCGTTCCTTCCGGATATGGAAGCACCCCATGTTCTTTTACAATTAATGCTTTGCGCAGCGGAACCATAAAAAGCACGCCAAGAACGCCTCCACACAAAGCAAGTGCTGTGATGGTAAACAAATCCGGCGTCTCCGCCTTCCCTTCTTCTGCCCACAAAAATAACGCAGGCAGCGTAAAAATGGCACCTGCCGCTAATGACTCTCCTGCCGAGCCAATTGTCTGCACCAGATTACTTTCTAAGATAGAATTGCGGCGCAGCAAACCGCGCAGAATCCCCATTGATACAACCGCCGCCGGAATTGACGCTGACACCGTCATTCCCACGCGAAGTCCAAGGTATGCATTTGCCGCACCAAAAACAACAGCTAACAAAACACCGACAATCACAGCGGTTATGCTAAATTCTTTCATCTCTTTTTCCGCCGGAACAAATGGCTTAAACTCCTCTTTTTCCTTTTCCAAAGCAATGCCTCCAGTACTTGTTTTCTTGTTAGCATACCCAAATTACTAATGTTTCTATTCCTGACGGCAAAAAAACTGCTGCCATAGTATTTTTCTAAGACAGCAGTTTTTCATATTACAGTTTTAAATTTTTCCTGATTTTACTTAGAACAAATTCGAGAAGAAGTCCGCAATTGCATTTCCTAGCATGACAAAGAAATCACAGATTTTCGCCCAGATTCCTTTGGCATCATCCAAATCAATTCCCATGTCCTTGATTTTATCATAGACATTCTGCGCCTGATTCTGAATTTTACCAAGGTCTAAATCCAGTCCGCCAATCTTTTTCATCAATGAAACCATCTTGGTTTTCATCTCATCATCAATGGAAACATTCAATTCTTTTTCAGCTTCATTAATTGCGTCTTTTATTTCATCTTCCGATGTCAAATCACCGCTGACTACTTTGTCTTTCAAAAGTGCCACAAACTGAGCAGCCTTTTCCTTACCGATGTCGTTTGCCAGCTCACTCGTTGCTACCAGCTCATTGGTCGCTGCATCGGAACTCGCCTCATCGACTCCTTCGCCGGTCATTTCACCGTAAGCCTTCATCGCACCAACCAAAGCAGCTGTACCGGAAATCGGAAATGGTCCGGCAACCGTCACTTTGGCATCCGAAATTCCGGCGGTCACAAGGGCATTCGTATACATTTCCTTGCTGCAGAAAGAAATATTATGTGTCTCTACCTCGATTCCGCTGCCGGCATCTGCCTCTTCAATCATAACCGACGATAACGCTCTCGTTCCAATTACTTTGGAAGCAAGATATTCATCCAGATACTGATGTTCTTCCTTGTTTGTCACTGTGATTGTCTGATAATCTGCGAGTTCTTCATTTGTAATTCCAAACTGCTTCATTACCTGCGCTTTTTCTTTCGTTGATAAATCTGCACCAAATGCGAGAAATGGTTTTACCGACACCGAATCGGCAAACGTATATTTTCCCGGCACAAGGCACAAAACTAATGCAAGGGCACTAACCAGTGCCAAACGAATGGATTGTTTCATCGTATCACCTATCTTCCTTTCCCCGGTCTGCTTTTTACAAAGCTTTAATTCGCTCCAATGCTTTTTTCGTATTTTCAGCTGAACCAAAAGCAGTCAGTCTGAAATATCCTTCTCCACTTGGTCCGAATCCGGAACCAGGTGTTCCTACTACATTTGCTTTCTCCAACAGCATATCAAAGAAATCCCATGATTTCATGCCATCCGGTGTCTGAAGCCAGATATATGGGGCATTTACACCGCCAAATACAGTATATCCCATACCGGAAAGTGCATTTCTGATTTCTTTGGCATTGTTCATATAATAAGCAATCTGCTCTTTTGTCTGTGCTTTGCCTGCTTCACTGTACACTGCTTCGCCGGCACGCTGAATGATGTATGGCGCACCATTGAATTTTGTTCCATGGCGTCTTGCCCAAAGGCTGTTAAGCATCGTTCCATTGCTGTCAACAAGCTGTTTTGGCACAATTGTAAATCCAAGACGGGTTCCGGTAAATCCGGCATTTTTTGAGAAACTTCTCATCTCAATCGCACAGGTTTTTGCGCCGTCACACTCATAAATGCTGTGTGGCACATCCGTTTCAGAAATGTATGCTTCATAGGCAGCGTCATAAATGATAACTGCTTTCTTTTCGTTTGCATAATCAACCCACTTCTGAAGCTGCTCTTTTGTCAGCGTCGTACCGGTTGGGTTGTTTGGGCAGCAGATATAAATAATATCCGGTGTCTTCTCCGGAAGTTCCGGCACAAAATTATTTTCTGCCGTACATGGCATATAAATTACATTTGACCAGCACTCTTTATCTTTCAGATATTCTCCGGTCTTTCCGGACATTGCATTACTGTCAACATAAACCGGGTAAACCGGGTCTGTAACGGCAATTACATTGTCCTGAGAAAATATATCAACAATGTTTCCGGAATCACTTTTTGCACCATCGCTGACAAAAATCTCATCAAGCGCAATGTCAACACCGCGGGATTTGTAATCGTTATCAGCAATTGCACGGCGCAGAAATTCATATCCAAGATCCGGTGCATAGCCGTGGAATGTTTCTGCTTTGCTCATCTCATCTACCGCACTATGAAGAGCATCGATTACCGCCGGTGCCAAAGGCTGTGTTACATCGCCGATTCCTAAACTAATGACTTCTTTGTCGGGATTCGCTTCTTTGTAAGCGGCTACTTTTTTTCCAATCGTAGAAAAAAGATAACTGCCCGGCAGCTTTAAATAGTTATCATTTACTTTAAACATTTTTATGCCTCCTGTCTGTAGTTATGTCATTGACATTTTACACGAAAACGCCTGCTAATGCAAGCGCGGGAGAGTGTAAGTTTGCGTCAAGTGGGTGTTGGTACTTTTTTTGTTTTCCGTAATTCCGTAGAAAAGCTTTGCGTCTCGTGGGCACTCCCGTTTGTTGAGTGCGTAGCGGTATGGGCACTGAAACTACCAGCGCCACATACCGACGTACTCAAACCCACGAGTCACAAAGTTTTTCTACGGAATTACTGGAATCCAAATAAATTTGCAATACACATTGATACAAACTTACATTTTCCCGCTCCCAATTAGGTGCAGATCATCCACGCTTCATTCGGTAATGTATATTTTTTCGTCACAAATATTCCCCCCGGTGCCGCTATGAAACAAAAAAAATCCAACGGGGGTATGAGACTATAACGCGAAGCGTTATCCCGTCTCGTAACCCGTTGGATTCCTTTTTGTAATCATTATAAATCTACAGCACCTGTAGAACCGTTTTTCAAGCCTTCATTTACTACATAATAAGCTTTTCCTTCTTCCGGTTTTACATACAATTTTGCTCTTTTAATAGATGTAATTTTCTTTCCTTCTGCCTCCCATGCTGCCACAACTTTTTCCATAATTTCCTGCTGGGAAAATTCCTGTCCGTAAATCTGAACAAAAACTTCTGAGTCAACAGTAGCTGCTGTCTTGCGAATCGTAGCTTTACTTGTTTTTCTCGGTTTTCTTGTTGTCTTTCTGGCCGTTTTTGCAGCCGTTGTTTTTGCTACTGGTTTTTCTTTCTCAGCAACCGGCTTTACTGCTTCTTTTTTCGGCTCTTCTTTTGCAGGAGCTGCTGTTGTTTTTACTGCCGGTTTAGCGGCCGGTTTTACAGCTGGCTTTGCTGCAGTTTTTGCTGTTGTTGTTTTTGATACTTTGTTTGCCTTGTTCGTAGTCATCTGAATCCCTCCATTACTTCTGATAAAACATTGTATCATAATATGTAAAATATTATACATGTTTTATTAATTCTTTACAATTGCTATTATGACCAAAAAAAAGTTGTTTGTCAAATAAATACGTACACTTTCACCAAAAACTCTTTACTTTTTTTCTTCTATCACGTAAAATAAGGATAAATACTAGCGCAATGGATATAATAAATGCGTAAGAAAGGAAGGATATTAAAATGAAAAAATTTGTAAAATTCCTCCTTGGTCTGACTGCAGTTGCAGCAGCAGTAGGTGGTATATTGTATTTCTTGAAAAATGTTCTGATGAAAGATTATCTGGATGATTACGATGACGACGATTTTGACAATGACCTTTATGATGAGGACGATGACGACCGCGACTACGTGACACTCTCACCGGATGAAGAATCAGAAGAAGCAGACGATACATTAGTTCCGGATGACATGGAAGAAGAATAAAAATTCATCATAACACAAAGAACTCATAAACCAGATGGTCTATGAGTTCTTTTTCTATACCATATCAATTATCGTGAAAGGCGTTTTGTCATACTATACAAGTGCTCGTCAATATCTTTTGTCATCTGCAATGCATAGTCAATATCAAAATCAGTAAATTCGCCATTTTTATATGCAACTACACGATTTGTTTGACCTTTTAATAAAAGATCAACAGCTCTTGCTCCCATTGCTGATGCGTATACACGGTCACGACAAGAAGGATTTCCGCCACGCTGGATATGCCCAATCACCGTTGCACGCGTCTCAATGCCGGTTGCAGCTTCAATTCGTTTTGCCATTTCATGAGAATGACCAACACCTTCTGCATTTACAATAATATGATGTTTCTTTCCGATACGACGCTTTGAGATAATCTTTCTAATAATTTCCTCTTCATCGTTTTCCTCAGCACGCTCCGGAATCAAAACATACTCGGAACCGTTGGAAATACCACACCATAATGCAATGTGTCCGGCCGTTCTTCCCATTACCTCAATGATACTGCATCGCTCATGAGAAGCGGAAGTATCACGAACCTTATCAATGGCTTCCATTGCCGTGTTGCACGCAGTATCAAATCCAATCGTGTATTCGGTGCAGGCAATATCCAGGTCAATGGTTCCCGGGATACCAATTGTGTTAATTCCATTTGCGGAAAGTTTCTGTGCTCCACGGAAAGAACCGTCACCACCGATTACAACCATACCATCAATGCCATGTTCGCGGCAGATGTCAGCAGCTTTCTGCTGGCCTTCCGGTGTCATCATCTCTTTACAGCGGGAAGTAAATAAAATTGTGCCGCCACGCTGAACAATATCAGTAACGCTCATCGTGTCCATGTCAATAATATCCCCTTCCAAAAGTCCTGCATATCCACGACGGACACCCTTTACTTTCAGACCACTGGAAATACCGGCTCTGACTACTGCACGAATCGCAGCATTCATTCCCGGCGCATCGCCACCACTTGTTAATACACCAATTGTCGTTACCTTTTTCGCCATAATCCGATTTCCTCCAATTATATGTTTTATCTGTTTCATTTATCATTTATCATTTCTCATACATGTATATTTTACTATGCCCGGAATTTTTTTTCAATACTCTTTTCCGTGACTTTCACATTATCCTCGCCAAATTTAGTATACAATTCCGACAGCAATTCTTTGCATACTTTCGTGCACCGGCTTTTTGGCAAAAGTTTTCTCGCACGGTCTTTCGACAAATAAATATAAACGTTTTCTATGCCATCGTAATTCCCAAGAATGGCAAATAAAGTCTGCTCTGCTTCTTCATAATCCGCACGTGTTAGAAATTGAATCCACAGTTCTTTTTCCACGGCATCAAATGGCACAACACCGGAGCAAATAAGTTTCGCAGGCTTGTCCTCTTCAACAGTCACACGGCCTTGAATAAATACTTTTGCATCTTCCTCTAAAAGTGTGCGGTATTTTTCATAATCGCGTGGAAAGACAATGACTTCTACCGTTCCGTACAAATCTTCTACCGTAAGAAATGCCATCATGTTATTCGTACGGGTTGCTTTTACCGTTCGTCCGGTAATCATACCGCCGATAACCGCTCTCTCCTGGTCTTTCACTTTCGGCTCCGTCTCGCCGTCAACCACTTCAAAGTCAGCCGTCGTACGTGTAATATTTTTCTCTAATGTTGCCACATATTCTTCCAGCGGATGGCCACTGATATATACACCTAGCACTTCTTTTTCTAAACCTAAAACTTCTTCTTTTTCGTATTCACCTACATCCGGCATTTTTACTTCTAACTCTTTTTGTTCCTCCGGACTGGCAAAATCAAACAAGGACATCTGACCTGAAAGCGTTCCTTTCTTCTCCTGATTTACACCATCCATAATGCTGATGTAAGAATACATTTTCTGCTTTCTGGTACCCGGCAGGCTGTCAAGCGCACCCGACTTAATAAAACTTTCGACGGTTCGTTTATTCACCGATTTTCCGGACAAGCGCATGCAGAAATCCTTCAATGAGCGGTATCTGCCGCCAAGCTTGCGCTCTGCGACAATTTCATCAATAACCGGTCTGCCGACTCCCTTGATAGCAGCAAGTCCATAGCGGATATTTCCTTCATACGGCGTAAAACGATACTCTCCCTCGTTGATATCCGGCGGCAGAATTTCAATTCCCATTTTACGGCAGTTCATAATGTACTCCGTAATTTTCCCGGTATGCTCCATAAAAGAAGTCATCAACGCCGCCATAAAATCAACCGGATAATGACACTTTAGATATGCTGTCTGATACGAAACGACAGCGTAAGCCGCCGCATGCGATTTGTTAAACGCATATTTCGCAAAATCGGTCATATCATCAAATATTTTAATTGCCACTTCTTCCGGGATTCCCCGCTTAATGCAGCCTTCCACACCAATTTCTTCATTACCATAGATGAAATAATTCTTTTCTTTCTCCATGACATCTGCTTTTTTCTTAGACATGGCACGGCGCACCTGGTCACTTCGCCCATAACTGTACCCGGCCAAATCACGCACAATCTGCATAACCTGCTCCTGGTAGACAATACAGCCGTAGGTCGGTGCTAAAATTGGCTCTAGTTCCTTGCAGTCATACTGAATATTATCCTGATTATTTTTTCCCTCTATATATTTCGGAATAAAATCCATCGGCCCCGGACGATACAAAGAAATTCCCGCGATAATATCTTCCATACTGTGCGGCTTTAACTCTTTCATGAAGTTTTTCATCCCCGCACTTTCTAACTGGAACACGCCTTCTGTGTGTCCGGAACTTATCATATCAAATACTTCTTTATCATTATAGTCAATGTCGTGTACATCAAACGCACCATGAATCGCATTTTGGATTACCGTCAGCGTACGAAGTCCCAGAAAATCCATTTTCAAAAGACCTAATTCCTCTAACGTTACCATCGTGTACTGCGTCGTAATGTTGCCATCCGAAGCCCTTGATAGCGGAACGAATTCATCGACCGGTTTTGGACTGATTACAACCCCCGCCGCATGAACAGAAGTATGTCGCGGAAGTCCCTCTAAACGCATTGCCATATCAATCAGTTTCTTCGCCGAATCATCCGTTTCATACATCGTGCGCAGTTCCGGATTCATTTTCATCGCTTTTGCAATCGTAATACCAAGCTCCATTGGAATCGCCTTTGCCACACTATCTACATACGCATACGGAAGGTCTAACACACGTCCGACATCGCGGATTACCATACGCGCTGACATCGTACCAAATGTTACAATCTGCACCACGTGGTCGGCTCCGTATTTTCTCGTTACATAATCAATAACTTCCTGACGTCTTTCATAGCAGAAGTCAATATCAATATCCGGCATCGTCACACGTTCCGGATTTAGAAAACGCTCAAACAAAAGGTTATATTTAATCGGATCAATCAAATCCGTAATATTCAAAGAATACGCCACCAAAGAGCCGGCTGCCGAACCACGTCCCGGGCCTACCGGAATTCCATGATCTTTGGCATATTTAATAAAATCCCAAACAATCAAAAAGTAATCAACAAATCCCATCGTGGAAATGGTATCAAGCTCGTAATTTAACCGCTCTTCCAACTGCTCTGCCTGCTCCTTTGGATAACGTTTATAAAGCCCCTCTTTACAGAGTTTTCGCAGGTAGCTTTCCGAAGTCTCTCCCTCCGGCACATCAAAGTGCGGCAGTTTATAATCACCAAACTCAATTTCAACATGACATCTCTCGGCGATTTTATGAGTGTTTTCAAGCGCCTCTTTGGCATACGGAAATAATGCCTCCATCTCCCCAGCGGATTTCAAATAATACTGTCCGCCCTCGTAGCGCATACGGTCGGTATCACTGACCTTCTTTCCGGTCTGAATGCATAAAAGAATATCGTGTGCTTCTGCATCCGAATCGTAAATGTAGTGGACGTCGTTCGTCGCCACCAACTCAATCCCTGTCTCCTGATGCAGACGAAGCAGTCCCTGATTGACCGTCTTCTGATCCGGAATACCATGATCCTGAAGTTCTAAAAAGAAATTATTTTCACCAAAAATCCCCTGTAACCGGTACGCTTCCTGCTTCGCCTCATCATACAGCCCACGACGCAGAAAACTTGGAATTGAACCTGCGAGGCATGCACTCAGCGCAATAATTCCCTCATGATATTTTTCTAACACATCATAATCCACTCGCGGTTTATAATAAAATCCTTCTGTAAAACCACGAGAAACAATTTTAACAAGATTTGCATATCCTATATCATTCTCTGCTAAAAGCACCAGGTGATGATAACGGCTTTCTTTTGCATTTCCTGCTTCCCTGTCAAAGCGTGAACCGGGTGCCACATAAATTTCACATCCCAAAACCGGATTAATTCCTGCTGCTTTTGCCGCACGGTAAAAATCAATCACGCCATACATCACGCCATGGTCGGTAATTGCCAGACTATCCATCCCTAATTCTTTGGCACGGCTCACAAGCTCCTTGATTTTACTGGAGCCATCTAACAAACTATATTCCGTATGTACATGCAAATGCGTAAATTCCATGGTATCCCCCATTCACTAAAATAAAAAGGCCGCTATACAAACCGTAACATCCCGGTTCGGACAGTAGCCTGTAACCATTACTATTTCTTATCTGCTAATTTCCGGTCAGGTAATTCTCCATCTCTTTCATAGCAGTCTCTTCGTCTTCCCCGTCAATAAGAAGCTCCAGCTTTTGTCCCTTTGCGAGTCCCAGTGTCATCATGCCCATAATACTTTTTGCATTTACTGTCATAGTATCACGATGGATTTCAATATTACTCACATACTGGCTTGCTAATTGAACCATCATAGCAATTGGTCTTGCTCCATCCTCGCCTAAACTGACGTCAATATTCTTCCTTATCATGTTTTCCTCCTTGTAATCGCAGTCCTTGTGCTATCTCACTTAATTTGCGCAATCGGTGGTTCACCCCGGATTTTCCAATTGGCGGTTCTAACATCTGTCCCAATTCTTTCAGCGAAACATCCGGATTCTCCAGACGTAATTTCGCAATCTGTGACAAATTCTCAGATAAATTACCAAAGCCTATCGTATCATGAATATAACGGATGTCTTCCGTCTGTCTTGCTGCTGCCGAAACCGTCTTCTTAATGTTTGCGGTCTCACAATTTACCTGACGGTTAATGGAATTTCGCATTTCTTTCAAAATGCGAACATTTTCAAATTCCATCAGTGCCTTGTGCGCACCGACAACATTCAAAAAATCAACAATCGCCGCTCCTTCTTTCATGTATACGACAAAATTATGCTTTCTTTCTATCGTTTTTGCCTCAATTCCAAAAATACCCATAATCTCCAAAATCCGAGCAGCATGTTCTCTATCTCCAGCTGCGATTTCCAAATGATACCCACTGTTTGGGTCGGTAACGGAACCACTTGTCAAAAAGACTCCCCTTAAAAAAGCCCGGTTGCAACAGGCTTTTTGTCCAATACACTCCACCGAAAATGGCGAATATTCCTGCACTCGAATTGCTTTCATAAAGTCCCTTGCATCTTCATCTTCCAATAGAAAAAGTGAATATTGATGATGTCCGCTTACGGACACATCCGGCACAATATGAAAGACCCTCTTAACTAACATATAGCATTTCTTCGCAACTGTCAAGTTTTCTGTCACAAACTTAACCTGACATTCACCTTCTTCATTCATGTAAATCTGCCCACACACGGCAAAAAACGCCGCCAGTTCTGCTAACTGGCAATGTCTGGCTTTTCCCATTTGCCCAAGCAGTTCTTCTTTTACTTTTCCTGCGAACGACATATATATCTTAACCGGTCCTTCTCTATATCTCTATGCTCTTTCTTGCAGCCATATTCCGTGTTTGCATACTCCTCATACATCGCATTGGTTAATGTCACGGAACGATGCTTGCCGCCCGTACAGCCAATTGCAATCACCAACTGCGTTTTTCCCTCCGCAATGTAGTTTGGAATCAGAAAATCAAGCATATCTTTCATTTTGTTTCTAAACTCAACTGCCTTTGGTGAACTCATAACATAATCGTATACCGGCTTGTCATCTCCGGTAAGTGGTTTTAATTCATCCACATAAAAAGGGTTCGGTAAAAATCTCACGTCAAAAACCAAATCGGCATCCGAAGGAATTCCATACTTAAATCCAAAAGAAACAAATGTGAGATAAAAGTTGCAAAAATCCTCATGCTCCACAAAAATGCGGTCAATCTCCTGTTTCAATTCACGTATCAAAAGTGTCGTTGTATCAATGATGTAGTCCGCCCTTTTTTTCAGTTCGGAAAGAAGTGCTCTCTCATCTTCAATTGCTTTATCCATGCGGCCGCCCTGTGCCAGCGGATGCATTCTTCTTGTCTCTTTATAGCGCTTTACAAGAACTGACGTTGACGCTTCCAAAAATAAAATTTCCAGTGTATAACCTCTGCTTTTTAAATCATCCAGTACATGAGCGGCTTCTTTTAACGAACGATATCCGCCACGGATGTCAATGCCAAGTGCCACCCGCTCAATTTCCTCGCTGGAATCCTCCGTCAATTGAATCAACGTAGGCAGTAAAGACAACGGCAGGTTATCCACACAGAAATATCCATCATCTTCTAATATTTTCATTACGGAACTCTTTCCGGAGCCACTCATCCCGGTTACTATGACAAATCTCATGCAAAGTTCCCCCTTTTCTTATTATTCAAAACCAATCATGCGGACTTCCGGCTCTAACTTAACGCCAAATTCATCCATCACACGATTCTGCACATCACTTATTAACTGCGCCACATCTTTGGCAGTCGCCTCACCGCGGTTTACCACAAAGCCGCAATGCTTTTCGGAAACCTGCGCGTCACCCACACGGTATCCCCTAAGTCCTGCATCTTCAATCAGTTTTCCGGCAAAATATCCCTCCGGACGTTTAAATGTGCTGCCTGCACTCGGGTACTCTAAGGGCTGTTTTTCGCGGCGTCTTTTATTTAACTCTTTGATTTCTTCCTGAATTTCTGCCGGATTTCCCTTCGCAAAAGAAAATGTTGCCTCTAAAACCAAATAGCCTTTTTGAAGAATCACACTGTTTCGATAGGAAAGCTGCAAGTCTTCTTTTTTAAGGACAACGCGCTCACCCTCTTTTGTCAATACTTTTGCACTTACAATGCAATCTTTAATTTCTCCACCATAGGCACCGGCATTCATCGCAACACCTCCGCCTAATGTTCCCGGAATTCCTCCGGCAAAGGCAAAACCCTTTAACCCTTTTGAAGCCAATCGGGATGCCATATAAGCTAACGAAACACCAGCCTGTGCCGTCACAACACCATCATCTGAGATTTCTATTTTTTCCAATCCCTTTCCAATTTCAATGATAACACCATCAAAACCGTCATCGGAAAAGAGCATATTACTTCCCTTTCCAATCACATAGTAAGGAAGTCCTTTTTCTTTTGCAAAATCCAGTGCCTCAATAATTTCTTCTTCTCGCTCCGGTATGAAATAGTACGCTGCCGGTCCGCCAATCCGAAATGTCGTATGAGTCCGTAGCGGTTCCTGTTCCAGTCGAATCATTTTTCTCTCCTTCTATTTAAAAAGCACCATTCGCACAGCACCATAAATGCCGGCATCATTGCCAAGTTCTGCCAAGTGGAAACTCTTGTTTTTCAAGGCAAACATGGAATTTTCATTATAATATTTTTCTACTACATCTAAAAGAATCTGTCCTGCTGCTGATACCCCGCCGCCAATAACAAAGGCTTCCGGATCTACCACATGAGCAACATTACTTAATGCAACACCTAAATATCTGCCAAACTTCTCAACCACTTTCATGCAGTAAGCATCGCCCTCTTTGGCGCCATCAAAAACAGCTTTTGCCGTAACTTTTTTATCTGCTAAGTAAGAACCTTCCGGTACATTTTCTTTTGCCATATTCACAATTCCGGTTGCCGAAGCATACTGCTCCAAACAGCCTTTATTTCCACATCCACAGACACGGGTTTCATCCATATTAACTTTCATATGACCGATTTCCCCACCGGCACCTTTACAGCCGGTCAAAATTTTTCCCTGTAAAATAACACCGCCGCCAACACCGGTACCAAGTGTCACCATGACAATACTGTCATAGCCTCTGCCGCCGCCTTTCCACATCTCACCAAGCGCAGCTACATTCGCATCGTTTCCAACTTTTACATTGCCAACGCCGGTCAAACTTGCCAGTTTGTTGGAAACCGAGAATACATCCCATCCCAGATTGGCACATTTTAATACTGTTCCGTCAGCAGTAACCGGTCCCGGAATACCAACACCGATTCCTTTGATATTCCCCTCAAAGGTTTCTCTTTTTTCTTCAATACTATCTACAATATCTGACAGAATATACTGTCCATTATTTTTTCGTCTCGTTGGAATTTCCCATTTATCCAAAAGTTCTCCGGTATCTGAGAACATTCCCATCTTTACGGTCGTTCCTCCCACATCAACCCCAACATAATACTGTGCCATATCATCCGTCCTTTCTATGCCTTACCAAAGTTATTACTCGTCACACGGTTGTACAATTCTCTCGCTGCATTATATCCCATCTTCTTCTGTCGGTAATTAACCGCCGCCGACTCGCAGATAATGGCTACATTTCGTCCCGGTCGAATCGGAATCGAATGACAGACTACTTTATTTCCAAGGTATTCAATGTACTGCTCTTCCAATCCCATGCGGTCATATTCCTGCTCTTTGTTCCACTCCTCCAGCTGAATGACAAGGTCAATCGACTGTGTGTTTTTTACACTTTCCACACCAAAGAGTGTCTTGGCATCAATAATTCCAATGCCTCGCAGTTCAATGAAATGTCTTGTTATATCCGGAGCTGAACCAATCAGCGTCTCATCACTTACTTTTTTGATTTCTACCACATCATCTGAAACCAATCGGTGTCCTCTGTGAATCAATTCCAAGGCAACCTCACTTTTACCGATACCGCTCTCACCGGTAATCAGTACGCCCTCGCCGTAAATGTCAACAAGCACGCCATGAATACTGATTCTAGGTGCCAGTTCTACTTTCAGCCATCTCGTAACCTCAGCGGAAAATGCAGAAGTGTCAGCATGTGACTGCAAAATCGGGATTTCAAATTCATTCGCCAACCGCAAAAACTCTTCCGGCACCGGCAAATCACGGCAAAAAACAATGCCCGGAACTTTGTAAGAGAGAATTCGTTGCATCTGCTTAAGGCTTTCCTCAATTCCCTGCTTTTCCATGTACGTATGTTCTACCTGACCGATAATCTGGATTCGGTGATGGTCGAAATAGTCAAAGAATCCCGCAAGCTGCAACGCCGGACGGTTAACATCTGACTGCGTAATTTCAATCGCCGAAATATCAACATCCGGTGTAAGATTTTTAACTTTCATTTTCTGGATAAATTTTTCTAAAGACACTGTATACATGGCAGTACTTCCTTCCCTGATATTCTATTGTGATGATACCATATTGGGGGGCGTTTTTCAACGGTAGTTTGTGGGAAGTGTTCGTTGCTGGTTTTTTAGGTTCCGTAATTTATCAAGAAAAGTTTGTGTTTCGTGGGTGCTCTCGCTAAACAAACGCGTAGGGGTATCGGCATGCCAACTACGCATGCCAGATACCCACGTGTTTGTACCCACTCTCCACAAATCTTTTCTTGATAAATTACTGGAATACTAAAAAGACTAGTAACGAACACTTCGCATATTTCTGCGGTGGAACTTTTCTTTTTGAGGGGAGGTGAAGAGGTACATACTTTCTAGACAACTCTTTTCACCTAATTTTACCTAAATGGTTGCATTTTCACCTGATTATCTGACTTTATTCGGACAAATCACACGAAAAACACAACCCTTTCTTCTCATTTCCTGCTTTTAGGTTGCTTGCAGATGCATCTTTTCAAAATTCATGCAACTCTTTTATCTTTTTTTAAAGGTTAAGGTTGCATAGGGCTCTGCCCTTTCTCCAGACTCCGTCTCCGCCCTTCTAATAATCGCAAAAAGTACCGAAGGATGAGTATCCATACGCAGGTATCAGATAGGCGTATTTTGCCTATCGATACCTCTGCGCATGGATTAAGCGAGAGCGCTCATCCTTCGGTACTTTTTGCGATTACCTCATCCACACTTACAACCTCCGGTGCTTCAAGTGATGTTTCTTTTGCATCCGCGGCTTCTATAGGGTCTTCCAATTCTTTTTTCTCCTCATCGTCCCACAGCGAATCATACTTTTTCCGTTCTTTAAGCTTTGCCATCATCTGTGCGTTTTTCGCCATCTGATACAAATCACTGTCGAATTCCATAAGTTTTTTCTCGTCCGAGCCGGGAACGATATCCCCGTGGAACATGCGCATTGCCACCGCAAGAATTTTACCCATTTCCTTATAATAATCCCCTTCTGCTTCGGCATTTTGCTTTGCGCTTACCATCTCACGCTCAGCATCCCATTTGTCCATAAACTGGTGAATGAAATCATCATAAATCTTCTGCTGGTCTTTCACCGCATTGTACTGGAGTTCCAAAACCGCTGCCTGTTCCCCAAACAGTTTGTCTCCTTCGGGAACACGCTTTATCAATTCCTTCGTCTCATTGAGTTTTTTAGACAATTCAAACGCCGTCGAATTGTACTGCTTATGTACTGCACTGAATTTATTCCTCAGTTCTCCTAACGTCGTCATGCAAACACCTCCTTGTGTTCTTTTCGCAAATCCATTTACAACATATCTGTAAGTATATTATCGGCAGTTTTCCCTCATAATATTACAACTTGACAAATCTGCCCCTTTCGTACTAGAGTAAGCATAGAAATATTTTTATTAAGGAGAAATCAAAATGAGTGAAGAATGTACGCACGACTGCTCCACCTGTAGCAGCAATTGCGGTTCAAAAGACCCAAAAAGTCTCTTAGTAGCACCACATCCAAACAGCAAAATCGGCAAGGTTATCGGTGTCGTCAGCGGAAAGGGCGGCGTAGGAAAATCAATGGTTACCGATTTGCTTGCGGTTGAATTTGCGCGCCGCGGATACCACTGCGGTATCTTGGATGCCGATATTACCGGTCCTTCGATTCCGAAGGCATTTGGTATCACCGAAAAAGCTCAGGGAAATGAAACAACGATTTTCCCTGTAAAATCAAAAAAATACGGGGTGGATATTATGTCCATTAACGTCCTTTTGGAAAATGAAAGTGACCCAGTTGTATGGCGTGGTCCAGTGATTGGTGGAACGGTTCGCCAGTTCTGGTCTGACACCCTTTGGGATAATGTCGATTATCTGTTTGTCGATATGCCGCCGGGAACCGGTGATGTTGCACTTACCGTATTCCAGAACATTCCGATTGATGGCATTGTCGTTGTTACAAGTCCGCAGGATTTGGTTTCCATGATTGTTGGTAAAGCAATGAAAATGGCTTCTCTTATGAATATTCCGGTTCTTGGTCTTGTGGAAAATATGAGCTATGCACTCTGCCCTGACTGCGGTAAGAAAATTCATGTATTTGGCGAGAGCCACATCGGTGAAATTGCTGAAGAATACCATGTACCGGTACTCGCCCAGATGCCAATTAACCCGTCACTTGCTTCTGCCTGCGACAACGGCACGGTGGAGGATTTGGATTGCTCCTATCTAGAGGATGCTGCGCTTGTTATTGAAAGAGGTCAGAGATAGTGGATACAAAAGTCTGTTATTTATTTGGGGCAGGGGAACAATCCCCCTGCCATATCGAATTAGGAAAAGATGATTTGGTCATCGCTGTTGATGGCGGCTTTAACTATTTAGAAAAAATCGGGCTGCGTGCCGACTATGTGCTTGGTGACTTTGATTCCGTTTCGGCATCCAGCCATCTGCCATCCGACTGCATCCGCCACCCAAAAGAAAAAGATGATACGGACATGATGCTTGCCGCACGTCTTGGTTTGGAAAAAGGATACACAAATTTTGAAATTTATGGCGGTTTAGGCGGCCGCTTAGACCACACATTAGCTAATATTCAGACGCTTACATTCTTAAACCGGCATAATGCCGTCGGAACCTTAATCGGAGACGGCTATGCACTAAAAGTTGTCACAAACGGCGTCATTTCATTCGGAAAAGATTTACCGGAAAACACCACAGGAAACATATGTTCTGTCTTTTCTTTGAGCGATGTGAGCACAAATGTCACCATTCAGGGATTTCATTATGAAGTAGAAGGGGCGACCCTCACAAATTCATTTCCTCTTGGTGTCAGCAATGAGTTTACCGGCAGAAAGGGAAGCATCAGCGTGTCAAATGGCACATTAGCTGTTTTGTGGAATCGCCCTTAAATTTTCTATTTACATTTCTATTTTATCGAATCAAGTCCGAGTTTTACGGCAATCATCTTGTCAATCGGACAGGTACTCTGACCCTTGCCATCCGTTCCTTCCAGATACGTGGTGGCAGCGGATTCAAATATCATATACACTTCATCTCCCACAACTTCTACTTCCTCTACCATTGGCGGCAGTGCCACAGCAAGTTCTAACTCGCCAAGCATCGTATCGTCGGTCGCATCCGCACGGTTATATACCTGTAATTCCGATATAAATCTCTTCTTTGTACTGTTTCTTCCATAGGAACAGCTAAAGATTGTACGGTCTCCGGAGAATGTAATTCCCTGCACATAATTCGGTGTGCTGCGGTACAACACATTGCCACGGACATCCAAAATAATTTTTCCAGTCAAAATCTGCTCTGTCGGCTCCGCACCTTCGGTTTCTGCCGGAATTGTACGGTGAATTTCCAGCGTTACCGCAGTTCCTTTCGTACATTTTTCCAGTAATTCCGAAAGCTGTTTTACACTTGTAATCAGCTCATTATTAACCGAGTAAATAACATCTCCTTTTTTCAGCTTTTCTTTTGCTGTAGCAGAGCTTCCTTTTTCCGCAAGTAAAACAGAGGAAGAAGAGTACACTGTTGCAACCTGAACACTTGTCTTTGCCTCATTTTCTCCGGTTGCTTCTGTCTGTACTTCTTTTGTCTGGATTCCCAGATAATCCTCTTCAGCAGGATTCGTAACAATACGAACCTGATTTAATTCGTTTGTCTTTGCATCGTACTCATATGCATACATACGCGGTGCACCGGTATCATTTTCCTCTACTTCTTCATCCGTATCTTCATCCTCCGAGGTGTCACCTGCAACCGGTGCCACACTAAACTGTGCCACCCACAGATAACCGTCCTTTTTATTGTAGGAAATCGTCGATGGTTTTGTTGGAATCTGATGTAGTTCCACTTTACCGGACGACGTATATTCTTTTTTGCCTGTCGCATATTTCACCAAATCCGACAACGTAATGCGCTCAAGTGAATACATTCCTGTCGTTTTATCTTTGTTTGAGTGGCAGACCCAGATGTTTTTATTTTTCTCATCATAAGTAATTCCACCCACGTGGCTCTTCTGGTCTTTTAAAACTAGCGTCTTTAAAAATTCGCCCGTCTTGTTGTTGTAAACGAAAATGCAGCTATTGTGCAAATCATCCATGCAGTATGCTGTCGTAAGCATATAATTTCCTGCCATACAGACACCCTGCGGGCAGAGATTGTTACATTGAATATAATTTTTTGTCCAGTCCTCATCTGCTGTCGGTGCAAGACCCGGCATCTGGTATTTATCCACAATCGTCCATTTTAAATCTGTCAGTTTTTTATAATTAGTAAATCCCGGAGACAGTGGACTCTTCGACGGATAGCTGTATTTATTAATACTGTCATAGGTACTGAAAACACGTACCGGTTTTTTGTTAATCGTAACGGTAACGGAAGTCGAAGCTGCCTTATAATTTGCCGTTGCTGGCACACTCATGGTTACCTTTGTCGAAACTTTCTTAATCGTGTCTTTTGTCTGCTTGGACAATGTTTTACATGTCTTATCAAAGGTTTTAACAATCGTAACCTTACCGGCTTTCGTGACTTTGATCACACCAGTTGTCGCGCAGGCATATGTTACTGTTCCACCGCCTTTCGATGGTTTAGCTACAATCGAAAATGAACCATCTCCTTCAACGGCTGAATATGCTGCTTTGTCCGGTACTAGCAAACGACTTGCTTTTTTTATCTTAAAAGTTTTGCTTTTGCTGCCCTTATATTTGGCTTTTTTCCCTTTTTTAGCCTTCTTGGCTTTAATTGTAACTTTCGCCGTTCCGGCATTTTTATTTTTTGTATACTTGACCGTATAATCCCTGTTTTTTTTCAGTTTTTTCTTACCAAGTTTTACGGTAACAGCTGGTTTTTTTGCTTTTCCATTATATGTATAACTGCTCTTTGCCAAAGTAATTTTTGCTTTTTTCAATGACTTTGGCTTCGTCTTTTTCTTTGCCTGAACATTCATCCCACCAATTAATACAGTGGAAAAAAGTAACAGCGCTAACAATAGTATTCTTTTTTTACACTTCATATTTTACGCTTCCTTCCTAAAAAAATGTAACTGTCCTTTACCGAACAGTTACATTTAATCATGCAATCGTGGCAAAACATAGGCATCCTTACTTCAAATTTACCCACATCGTCGGACGTATGCAGGCACCATTTTCGTCCACCGGGAAACCATAGGTAATAATATCCCCCAGTGCAGAAACATACGTCGTTGCCGTGGCATCTTTGCCCGGTGTACGCAGCCGCATTGTCTTTGCCTTTGCTTTCAGTTTCTTCTTATACTTGGTAAACTCCGGCTCATTCATCAAAAATACTTTATCTTGCGTATTCTTGCCACCGTCCGTCCCAAACTCTTCGTTTGCAACATTTTCAACATTTGTAGTCAAAATCATCGCCAATTCCTCCGGTGTAAATTTACCGTCCTCAAGGAATTCACCATTCAGATACTTTCGCAGCGCACAACTCTCCCATGTAACCTTTTCTGATTTATCATGGTAGGGATGTTTATTATCTGCCATATATTTTGTAAGCAGAGCCTTACCATCTGTACGCTCCAAAACCATCCAGTCACAAGTTCCAAACTTCACAACGCCACCAATTTTCACTTTTTCAATGGCTTTTTTTTCAAGAGAAATAATCTGGTTTTTACAATCTTTATAATCGCCCAGTTTTTCGTATGTGGACGATGCCCATTTATCAAAACCAACTTTTGCAGAAAGTCCGGCTAACTGATAACGAGTTGCAGGAACATTATAGCAGACAATCATTGCAACAATAACCGCAAGTACAATCCATTTTACAATTCCTTTTTTCTTATTGTCGTCTTCTTCCTGCTTCTTCACTGTTGTCGTAACAGTTCGTGAAATTACTTCTTTTTCTGCCGGCAGTTTCTTTTCCCATTCTTTTGCAAGGGCTGCACATTCTTCACTTAACGCAGCACATTCCTCGCATCCTTCAAATGGAGTTTCTTTACCTAACGCATCCATCTGTGCGAAATCTTTTGTAAGACGCACGTAGATACGATAAACATCTTCATCTACTAAAAGGCATCTTGTCGCTCTCTTTAACGTCTTTAACTGGACAAACCGTTCCGCCGGCGTCAGTTCAATGACCTCTTTTTTCTTTTTCTTCTTATCTCCCTTTGCCATGTACTGGAATCCTCCTTTGTCTCTTATGCAGACTGTATTGGTAGTATAACATAGATTGTGTCTAATTATCAACTTTTTGACATCTTTTGTTCGTCATACGAAAAAGAAGAAACTATCATTCGCATGAACATTACTGTTTCCCGATTTGTAGTTTCTTCTTTTCTTGTTCCCATATTTATTCACAAAGAATTATTTTTTCTTCTTTGAATAAGTGACTGCTTTCTGCTCTTTTTCTCCTTTTCCGGAAAGAACATACCACAATGGTGATGCTACACATACTGATGAATAACATCCGGAAATAATACCTACAATCAACGGAATTGCAAACTGGCGTACGGAATCTACACCGAATACTGCCAATACAAATACCATGATAAAGGTAGTTACCGAAGTATTAATGGAACGAGACAATGTCTCTGTAATACTCTTGTTAATAATTTCTGCAAGGCTTGTTCTTGACGTAGCCTTAGCTTTATTCTCACGAATACGGTCAAATACTACGATGGTATCGTTGATGGAGTATCCGACAATCGTAAGCATACATGCAATAAAGGTACTTCCGACCGGAATAAATGCGCTTGCCACTACATAAACAGTCAGCACAGCAATTACATCATGAACAAGTGCCAAAACAGCACTGATACCGGTTGAAAGTTTACGGAAGCGAATCCAGATATAAAGCAACATACAAAGTGTCGCAATCAGAGTTGCTACAGCTGCATCCACTTTCATTTCATCACTGACAGAACCACTGATGAACTCGGACTCAATTTTTGTAGATTCATCCACGCCAAATGTTTTCGCCATCGTTGCTTTCAATTCTTCCGACTTCTGCTCACTGAGTTCCTCAGTACGAACAACAATCTTTGTATTATCAGCAACCGAAATTTCAACACTCTTACCACTTCCAATAACAGATTTTGCAGTATCTTCTGCTTTCTGTTTATCTTCATCGGTTACAGTCTTAGACAAGTCAACAGATGTTGAGTTACCACCGGCAAAATCTAAACTATAGTTAAATAATGGACCACCGGAAGCAGCACGGACAACAAGTCCTGCCACACAGATTACAACAACAGCTCCGGAAATAACAACATATTTCTTCCAGTTACCAATAAAGTTAATTGTCTTACGCTCTTTCTGAATACCATACATTGAAGTATTTGTCATACCCAGTGCACAGAATGCTTTCATCAAAAGTTTTGTAATAAACAAAGCAGTAAACATAGACAACACAATACCAATACCAAGTGTCATCGCAAAACCTTTTACCGTACCGGATCCCTTGAGATACAGTACCAAAGCAGCAATCAAAGTTGTTACGTTACCATCGATAATGGCGGACATCGCTTTGGAAAATCCATTATCAATCGCAGACGCTACCGTCTTGCCAGTTGCCAATTCCTCGCGGATACGTGTAAATATAATACAGTTTGCATCCACCGCCATACCAATACTCAGGATAATACCCGCAATACCAGGCAGGGTCAATGTTACATTCAAACCATTCAGTGCAAGCAGCATAGCACCTACATAGAAAATCAATGCAATACTGGCTGCCACACCGGAGATGCGGTACATAACAATCATGAAAATGATTACGAGAATCAAACCAACAACGCCGGCAAACAAACTGGATTTCAATGCCTGACTTCCCAGTGTTGCTCCTACTACGTTACCATGAATATTCTCAAGTTCCAATGGAAGAGCGCCGATACGTACGGTAGAAGCAAGCTGCTCTGCGGACTCAGAAGTAAAGCTTCCCGAAATCCAGCACTCACCGCCTGAAATCTCTTCTTTCAGGTTTGGTGCAGAAACTAACTTCTCATCATATACGATAGCAAGCTGCTCACCAACATGCTCTCCGGTAATCTTAGCAAATTTCTTAATTCCTTTGCCTGCGAATTTAATAGAAACACCATATTCAGTTTTTCCGGTACCTTCCTGCTGTCTGCTGCCGGAAGTTGCCTCACCAATCATGTCACCGGTCAAAAGAACTTTCGATTTGTCGTAAACGACTTTATCACCTTCGTTTGGTGTGCCGCCTTTTTCAGTCTTCAGATCTGAATACAAAATGAAATAAAGCGCTCCAGCTTTACCAAGTTCCTTCAAAACCTCTTCTGAATCACTGGCACCCGGAATATCGATTGTGACACGGTCACTACCTTCCTGATATACTGCAGCTTCCGTGCTCTCTAATGTTTCCACACGTTTCTGCATCTTGTAAATCGTGTCTGCCATGTCTTTATCGGTTGGCTGTTCACCGGTTCTCTTACCGGTACTATCAGTCTTGTAAGCCTGATATGTGACACTCACGCCACCTTCCAAATCCAATCCAAGACGAATGTTCTTTGCGCTTCCTCGGTGTGCGCCACCAATTCCCCTTGCTGCTACAAACGCAAACGCTGCAATCAGCACAAGAACCAGTAAGACCTGTAAAACGCCCTTTACTTTACTGTTCATGTTACTTATCTCCTTTACTATAAATCCTTACCAGGGTCTCTTACTGTAAAAATCCCCCTATCGAGCATTGCTCGAGAATAAATTATACCACAAAACAATTGGTTCTTCAAGTATAAAACGAAAGCGGCTCGCGCCCTCTTCTCTTTGCTCCAAGCCCTGCTCCATTCGCCCTGACGGGCTCATGGACGGCTCGCGCCGTATATAAAAATAGAAGCAGCCATTCATTTGTGAGTGAACTCACAATGAATGGCTGCTTCTATTTTTATGCATGGCTTGGAGCTTAGCCAAAGTATCTCTTTAACAATCCCTCGAATGCTTTGCCATGTCTTGCTTCGTCTTTTGCCATTTCATGAACAGTGTCATGGATAGCGTCTAAGTCTGCTGCTTTGGCACGTTTTGCAAGGTCGAATTTACCCGCTGTTGCGCCATTTTCAGCGTCAACACGCATCTGCAGGTTTTTCTTTGTAGAGTCCGTCACTACTTCACCAAGAAGTTCTGCAAATTTTGCCGCATGCTCTGCTTCTTCCCAAGCTGCTTTTTCATAGTAAAGACCTACTTCCGGATAGCCTTCACGATGAGCCACTCTTGCCATAGCAAGATACATTCCTACTTCTGAACATTCTCCTTCAAAGTTTGCACGAAGATCAGCTACGATGTCCTCGCTGACACCTTTAGCAACTCCTACTACATGTTCTGCTGCCCATTCTCTTTCGCCTGTCTGCTCTTTGAATTTTTCTGCCGGTGCCTTGCAAACCGGGCACTGCTCCGGTGCACTGTCTCCTTCGTGAACATATCCACATACGCTGCATACAAATTTCTTCATACTAATACACTCTCCTTTTGATAAATTAGTTTAACCACTTTTGTGATTTATAAACATTTTTTACAGATGCCGTAAAAATAGATTTCATGTCCTTCTATTTTTCCGGGAAACTCGCCATCCATCTTGGTATCCAATTCAAAATCCCAGTCGGCTTCCAAATCGATTACCTGTCCGCAACGACGACAAATAAAGTGATTGTGTGGGGTGGTCGTTGCATCAAAATGCTCTACCCCGTCACCACAGTTCAATCGCAAAATCTCACCACAGTCTGCTAATAAGTTTAAATTTCGGTATACCGTTCCTAAACTTATCTTAGGAAATTCTTCTCTGATTTTCTGATATACCTGCTCCGCAGTCGGATGAGACTTTGTTGAACGCAGATAGACTAACACAGCTTCCCGCTGCCTGCTATACTTGAGTCCAGCCATATCTCACGCTCCTTTTTGATAATAGTAACTGTTACTGTTATTACTATATATCATTTATCTTTGCTTGTCAATACTTTTTCTCAATAAATTTTATTTTTTTCACATTCGACATTTTTCTACATAATATATAGTAAAAACAAAAAAAGGAGTTTCTATGAATCTTTCAAAGAAACCATTAGCAATGGCATATGTCCCATGGCAGACTTTTGAAAATGTCATGGAGGGCGAATGTGCCTTAAGACACGGCACCATTTTCGAAGATTTAGTTTTTCCATTTGTTGGTGCACAGGCTGCCTGCCAGGCAGACCGCAGTCAAAACCACTCCCATTCCGGTTCTTGTGGCTGCCATAACCGACAGCCCTATATGCAAAACAACTCCTGTGGAAGGCGAGGTGTTTATTGATGAATCAAAACAGACATTCAAAACATCAGAAAATGACCGCTGTACGTGAGGCCGGATTCTGCATGATTGACGCCGGTATGTATCTGGATACTCATCCTTGCGATGGCAAGGCAATGGATTATTTCAACCGTTACCAGCAGATGTACAAAGAAGCCGTCTGCGATTACGAAAAACACTGCGGACCGTTATTTTTAACCGGTATTGATACAAACGATGGCTGGACCTGGACCGATGAACCGTGGCCATGGGAAGGGGGGTGCAGCTGATGTGGACGTATGAACGACGACTGGAATACCCGGTCAATATCAAAACGCCGAATGCAAAATTAGCAAAAGTAATAATCAGTCAGCTGGGTGGACCCGATGGAGAATTAGGCGCTGCCATGCGTTACCTTTCCCAGCGCTATTCCAACACAAACCGAAAAGTAGCCGGTGTGCTTACGGATATCGGTACCGAGGAACTCGCTCACATGGAAATGATTTGTGCCATTGTTCACCAGCTCACGAAAAACTTAAACGCAAAAGAATTGGAAGAACAGGGATTTGCCCCTTATTATATCGACCACACCATCGGCATCTGGCCACAGGCTGCATCCGGTGAGCCTTGGAGCGCAACCAGCATTCAGTCAACCGGTGACCCACTTGCCGATATGCATGAAGATATGGCGGCAGAGCAGAAGGCTCGACTGACCTATGATAACATTCTGCGTCTTGTAAAAGACCCGGATGTCTGCGATCCGATTCGCTTCCTGCGTGAACGCGAACTGGTGCACTACCAGCGCTTTGGTGAAAGCCTTCGTCTGCTGCAGGATGATTTGAACAAGAAAAACTTCTATGCGTACAACCCGGATTTCGACAAACAGTTCTGCAAATAGATTCCTGCATTTTTCTAAAAGGGCAGTTCACATACTCGTGAGCTGCCCTTCACCTTAATGGCGATTTTTCTCTTGGAAGTCTTCGCAAGTTTCACGCTCTTCATGGCAATCTTAGCTGGTTTCACCACGACTGTCGTGCTCTGGCTCTTGTTGCTTCCATCCATGGAAGAAGCATAGATCGTTGTGTAACCAATGCCTTTTCCGGTTGCCATTCCATTGCCGGACATGGTAACTACGTCTCTGTCATTACTGCTCCACCGGATTGTTCCGTGAATATTTATATAATAAGTCCCTGCCATAATACTTAACTTTCTCAATAATTCTTTCATCTTTATGCCTCTTTATATTTTTCATAAGCCACCTTAAGTCCGGATAAATCGTTTCTTTTTTTTATCGAATCCGACGAAATCGTCTTTATTCCTTTTGGACGGTACTTATCTTTATTTGTCTCCTCCGCATCACACGTGTACGATTTTTCTTTTGTGATAAGCTTACCGTTTTTTATCGCACAGGCAGTCATATCGCCCTCATATTGTGCCGGTATTTCACCCATATTCACAATACCGCTTTCGATAATCAAACCTTTTTTTCCCGGCCGGTAATAAAATTCAGTCCGTGCCGTCAACTCGTCTACCTCCCCCGCCACATATGCACCCTTTTCTTCGGAGTAAGAATAAAAACGGGCAAGATAGCCATACTTTCCGGTTCCAAAATTAATTCCTAAACACGTTACAATCAGTTCCGGAATGTTGTCACCATTTACATCATAAAGAAAATAGCTGTAATCGGATACATATCCTGTTTTTCCGTTTTCGGTATAGCCCTTCACTTTCAATTTCTTACTTAGTATTTTCCGATAGGCATCCCGCCATCTATCCGCTATCGGAACCGGCGTCTGTGTCGGTTCCGGTGTCGCTGTCGGAGTCTCTGTGGCAGTTGCTTGGACTTGCTGCTCCGGAGCTGGCGTCGGTACCGTCCGTTTTTCCTGCAACGCATTTGCCCCAAGGAAAATACCGGTTCCTATACTACCAATTACAGCCAAACCGGCAACTGTCATCGTAACTTTTCCTGCAACAGTCTTTAAAAAACCTTTGGAAGCTTGTTTTGCAATCTTTGCTCCCTGATTCATTACCGACGCAGCCGATGGAATCACAAAACCAGCATTTTGTAAAAATACCTCCTCTTCTTTGCGAAGCAGGAAAAGAAGAAGCGGAAGTGGTGCCATACTGTAGAGTTTGTAGCCTTTTTTCTGCAATTCCTCGGATTTCTTTTTAATTGCCTTGCGCCCATAATTCAAACGGGATTTCACGGTATTTTCCGAACATTCCATTGCCTCCGCAATTTCACGAATACTCGCCCCCTCAAAATGAAACATCAAAATACACATTCTCTGGTCATCCGGCAGTGTATCTAACATTTCATGAACCATTTCCTGCGTTTCTTTTTCTGTGTAAGCAATTTCCGGCTGGCGGCTCGCATCGGTATCCATAATATTTAATTCCATTGCTTCACCTTCTTCATTTACACCTTCTAGGTCGGAGAAGAACAGCATTTTCTTTTTCTGAAGCGCATTTTTCGCCGTATTTGCAACAATCATTCCAAACCAATTCGGAAATTTCTGATAGTCCTGCAAGGTATTTAATTTTGTAAATGCCTGCACATAGGCATCCTGTAAAACATCCTGCGCATCCATGTCATTTCCCATATATTTTTTCGCAATGAAAAACTTTTTCTGATAGGTACTCTGATATAAAAAGTCATATCCTTCCTGATTTCCTGCCAGCGCACTTGCCACCGCTTCTGCATACTGTTCCATTTTTCTCATTTCCTCCTTACTCTTCTGCATATGTTCTTCGAATTACTACATTAAAGATATCTTTTCCATAACTTTTTTTGCTTACTTCCCAATCAAATCCATCGGTTCCCACTTTTGTTTTCCACAATAAACATCTTGCGTAAGAGCTTGCCGGAACCCCCTGCCAGTATTTTTTGCCGTTTTTGTCAACAGCGGCGATGCAAAGCCATTCATGGTTCTCCTTTGGATTGCTCGCCAATCCTGCTTTAACGCCAATCACTTCGCAAATTTCATACAAGCGTTCGGACGATTCCCCGCAGACACCTTTATAAGTTTCCTGATAAATTGCCTTATATCGGTTTTTCACACCGCCTTCGCCATGAACCGGTCTGCCCTTTGAATCTTTATTATACTTCATATTCATGTCGCAGTACGTTTCTAAAATAAGGGCAATTTTCTGTGACTTCGTCGCCTTTTTAATAATGTCATCCACGGTACACTCGCCACCAAAGTTCTCTAACGCAGTCCATTCATAAGTATATTTCTTATTTGCCGTACGCTTCAGCATGTTCTTATATGCGCGCGGATTGCTTTTTAAATTTTCAAAATAATCCTTTTTTCCTGTTTGATAACACTGTTCATATTCACGGGCAATAATCCGAAGTCCTTCATCCGGGTTCTTCACAAGCGGGCGAAGTTTTTTAGCAATCTTCTCCAAATATGGATTTACGGTTTTTACAATAAATTTCTGCTTTTTGCCATTCGTATACGTTACCATAATATCCTCTTCATCAAGTCCCGTATTGCCACTGGCCTTTCCGGGCGTAAACTTGATTTTTTTACTGGAAATTTTCTTTCCTTTTGCCACACCTTTCAGTGTCTGATTCACACCTACAACCTTTTTAATTTTCTTTGTCGTCTTTACTATTTTGGTTTCCTTTGTCTGAAGAAAAACCTTTTTAGTCCTATAATAGGTAACCTTCTTTGCCTCGCTGCGCGTCGGAATCATCCCCGCCATAATCATCGCAGCCATTAGTAAAGCCACAAAACCTCTCATTTTCGTTTTCATTTTCATCCTTCCTTTCTGTGTCTTTTACCTATAAGACAAGTGAAGTTTGAAAAAAGTTTTACATTTTTGAAAAAAAATTTAAATATTAAATTTTTCCCCACGAATAAGAGTATACATAAGAAAAAACTATAATTCAATAAGAACCAATTATATTCCTATCTCCTTATAGTTTTTTCAAAAAAAGTATTATTTTGTTTTAATCAGCCTTACGAATTACTAAAGCATCATTTTCCACATCCAGAGAAAGCACATCTCCTACTGCCACTTCATCCGCAAGCATCTTCTTCGCCAGCAGAGTTTCGACATTTTTCTGCAAATACCGCTTCAACGGTCTCGCACCATAAACCGGATCGTATGCTTTTTCCACAATATAATCAAGCGCCTTATCGGTAACGGTAAGAGAGATTTCTTTATCCTCAATTCTGCGGTTAATATCCTTGACAAGCAAATCAATGATGCCTCGGATATCGCTTTTTGAAAGAGGCTTAAACATAACAATCTCATCCAGACGGTTCAAAAACTCCGGTCGGAAATGATTTTTCAACTGCGACATCACAAGTTCCTCTGCCTCAGAAGAAATGTTTCCATTGTCATCAATGCCATCCAGCAAAAATTCTGCGCCAAGGTTTGACGTCATAATCAAAATGGTGTTTTTGAAATCCACCGTACGGCCTTGTGAATCCGTGATTCGTCCATCATCCAGCACTTGCAGCAAAACATTAAACACATCAGGATGTGCCTTTTCAATCTCATCAAAAAGGACAACTGAATATGGTCTGCGGCGCACGGCCTCGGTCAACTGTCCGCCCTCTTCATAACCAACATATCCCGGAGGCGCTCCAATCAGACGGGACACGGAATATTTCTCCATATATTCACTCATGTCGATACGAACCATATTCGCTTCATTGTCAAACAAACACTCGGCAAGACTCTTTGCAAGCTCGGTTTTACCAACACCGGTAGGTCCCATAAAGAGAAATGAACCAATCGGCTTAGTTGGGTCTTTAATGCCTGCTTTGGAACGAATAATCGCATCTGCCACTTTTGTCACACCATCATCCTGTCCAATCACTCTCTTATGAAGTTCATCATCCAGGTGCAGTGTCTTATTTCTCTCCGACTCGGTTAATTTGGCAACCGGGATTCCTGTCCAGCGGGAAATAATCTGCGCAATTTCTTCGTCCGAAACACTTTCGTGTACCATTCGTTGGTCGCTTGTTTTAGCCGCATTTTCCGCTTCGTCCATCAACTGCTGCAACCGTGGCAGCTCGCCATACTCCAGTTCTGATGCACGCTCCAAATCACCGCTGTTTTTCGCCATCTCAATCTGATTATTCGTATTTTCTATCTCCGTTTTCAATTGATGGATTTTATCAACGGCTGCTTTCTCATTGTCCCAGCGTGCCTTTTTAACCGAAAAATCTTCCTGCAGTTCACTTAACTCTTTCTGCAGTTCGGTAAGACGTCCCTTACTCAAGTTATCAGTTTCTTTTTTCAGCGCCGCTTCCTCAATCTGCAGCTGCATAATCTTTCGCTGGGTCTCATCGAGTTCCGTCGGCAGCGAGTCAAGTTCTGTCTTAATCAGTGCACACGCCTCATCTACCAAATCAATTGCTTTATCCGGCAGGAAACGGTCCGTGATGTAACGGTCTGCCAGTGTTGCCGCTGTCACAAGTGCGCCATCGGTAATTTTTACTCCATGGAAAATTTCATAGCGGTCTTTCAATCCACGCAAAATTGAAATCGTATCTTCTACCGTCGGCTCCTCTACCATTACCGGCTGGAAACGACGTTCCAAAGCTGCATCTTTTTCAATATACATACGGTACTCATCCAATGTTGTCGCACCGATACAGTGCAACTCGCCACGTGCCAGCATTGGCTTTAACAAGTTGCCGGCATCCATTGCACCATCTGTCTTTCCGGCACCGACAATCGTATGAAGTTCGTCAATAAACAAAATAATCTGTCCATCGCTTTCCTTCACTTCTTCAAGCACTGCCTTCAGACGTTCCTCAAACTCACCGCGGTACTTCGCACCGGCTACCAAAGCACCCATATCCAGCGCAAATACCTGTTTATTTTTCAGTCCTTCCGGCACATCACCGCGCACGATACGCTGTGCTAATCCCTCAACTACGGCAGTTTTACCAACACCCGGTTCACCAATCAGAACCGGATTGTTTTTCGTCTTTCGTGACAAAATACGAATCATGTTACGAATTTCTTCATCTCGTCCAATTACCGGGTCTAATTTCTGGTCCTTTGCCTGCTCCACCAAATCCGTTCCATATTTGGACAAACTCTCGTAAACTGCCTCCGGATTATCCGTTGTCACCTTCTGATTGCCACGCACCTGAGAAAGAGCCTGCAAAAATCTCTCCCTGTCAATGTTGAATTCCTTAAACAACTTCTTTATCTCCGGTGATGCTTTACGAAGCATGCTTAAGAACAAATGCTCTACAGAAATGTATTCGTCGCCCATTGCCTTTGCTTCGTTTTCGGAGTAAATGACAGCTTTGTTTAAACTGTCCCCCCAATATACCTGACCGCCTTCTACTTTAGGTCTCTTGTTAATCAAGCCTTCAACTTGTGCTTTAAAGACATCTGGGTCAATCTCCATTTTCCTTAACAAACTGACTATCAAACTATCTTCTATCGTCAGCATACAATATAGCAAATGTTCTTGAACAATCTCTTGATTTCCAAAATCATATGCTGTCTTCTGAAGATTATCCAAAACCTCTTGTGATTTCTGTGTAAATTTACTAATGTTCATGTCGTTCACTCCCTTCAGTTTCAGTGAAATACAATCTCTTGTATGTTCTATCATATCTATAACACAGTTATAATATAGCACTCGTTATTAGCACTGTCAAGAGGTGAGTGCTAATTTGTTTTAAAATTTTTATTCTCTGCGCGAAACGGCAAACGCCACCCCAAACAGAATCCAAAATACCGGTGCCACACAGATGGATGAATCATTGGCAAGCCCTGCCACAAAATATCCGCTGACTCCACACAGAAGTGCCAAAGAAATTTTCTGACTACGGTTCCATTTTCCTTTTTTGAAACATTTACGGATGGTTCTGCAAAAAAGCAACAGATACAACGCTAAAAATGCAAGCAGTGCAGGCAGTCCATCCTGAACCCAAATCTGCAAGTACATATTATGTGGTTTTGTAACAATCTGTTCATTGAAACCACAATTCACTTTTCCTACATAATCATCATTCGGAAATGCATACGCAAAATTATCCCGTCCTACGCCAAGAAGCAATGTGCGCTTCAACAGCGGAAATGTGCGCGACCAGATATAGCCACGGTTTGACGCAAAATCATAATGTCCTTCCATGCCAAAAGATTCCACATAGTGAAGCATATCCGGCTTTCCAACTCCGTTAATGAAACGCAGTCCCACACCAAGCATAGCAAAATCCCACGAATATTTATCATCCACCGTGAGACGCAGCACATCAAAATACGTTTTCTGCTCCTGATACGTAATTTGACGCTTAGTCGCCTCAAACAAAAGTCCCTGATATGCATCCCCTTTTAACTTAACACCGCTGAAGGAATCGCCTGTCATTTCAATCTTTTTTCCATTCTCATTCAAAGTCTCAAATTCGAAAACCGTTGCATCGGCATCCCACCGAAGCGTAACCATTTTCCCTGAATCCAATGTAATTTTCACACTCGTGCCATCCGAAATCATGGAAGAAATACGGCTGCTGCACGGCTCCCCATTTCCCTTTATGACAGAGCGAAAGAATGTCGGATTTTTCCACAAAGACAAAACCACAAATCCGACTGCCACAACAAATATTCCACAAAGAATCTTCCTATTTTTATGAGCATCCGAAAACAAAAACAGCACCGCCACACATACTGCCACACCTACACCAACCATCCCGGCAAGCGAGCCGGAACCTTTTAGCATAATAAGCTGACACACAGCGGATGCCGCCGCCACAATTTTATATCTGTTTTTTTCATCCTGTACCGCCTCATAAATGGTAAGCGGAAGCACAAGTGCCACATATGAGCCAACATAATTAGGATTGTAAAGTGTTGCATAAGAAACCCCTTTTCCAAAACTTGCCGTAATTCCATTAAACGTCTTAGGCAGCGTATGCATAAACATGGTAAAAAAAGGCGTTGTAACATCATTTGCCAAATAATCCACACCAAAAGCCTGCAACACCCCTAAAATAGAAAGAATCAGCGAACCAATTAATAGCGCATGTACAATCACTTGAATTTTATTTTCACTTGATAAAAGAAAATAAGCAAGACAAAAAAGAGCAACATAAGCAGTCACCACAAGTAACCCTTCCATTTGCTCAAATCCACCGAATAACGCATCTATTTTTTCATCCGCAAGCAATGCCGATATTGCCATAACACCCCAAAATACTGCCAGCAAAAACAAAACTATTTTCTGTTTTTTAGTCGTCCACACCGCCTTTGCCTGCGCCCGCACCCACTGTGCAGCACAAAACAAAATAATAATCACTGCTCCTAAAAGAATCAGTGCTCCCCGCTTAAAGCCAAGAAAGAAATCAACAAATGAACCGCCGGATGCCCATGTATATTTCCCAATTCCCGATGAATACGAAGTCATCATTGTCAATAAGGGAACAACTGCCACGGCAAGAACCAGTGGCAGCATATAAAAATCAAATGAAGTTTTCTTTGACCGTTCCATCCTTTATACCTCTTCTTCTTTGGTCGAATCCGTAACGCCTGCCACAATCGCAGCTACCGCAGCAACCACAACAATCACTGCCACAATGGCAATCGCCGTAAATACACCAAGTGCTACTAATGCTCCCATACTCTCATCGTCCTTTCTCTCTTTATTTCCAACATCATTTGTAATTAGTATAACACTATCTTTCCCATTTTGCACGAATAAATTTGACAATCCTATCTCCTGTCTGTTATAATTTCACTTGTTTGCGGATATGGCGGAATTGGCAGACGCGCTAGATTTAGGTTCTAGTGGGGAATCCCGTGCAGGTTCAAGTCCTGTTATCCGCACGATAGCTAAGAGAAGTGCATAGAAACAACAAGGCAGGCACCATTCAAGTTTACTTGAAAATGGTGTCTGTTTTGTTGTTTTGTATATACGGCGATAGCCGTGGGACAAGTGCCCCGGAGGGGCGCTTGTATGCACTTCGATTGTATGCACTTCGATTCCTACCACTATACTCTATAAAACCTAGATTTTCTAAATTTAAGGATTCTACATAAGAATCTATTACTCGGACAGAATTATCCTTACTTATTAAGTCATCTAATGAAGTGGTTACCATTCTTGTTTGATATCTATCTGCGCCAACAATATATGCCATAACGAATCCCCCTACGATACTGTATTTGGTAGTTTTATTATAACATTTTTCTTAATTGTTAGACAGTCTGGTGTACGGTTTTGTACACGGCGGTTCTTTAGTTTTCACGTATTTCCAAAATAGAACTCTGTGAATGTTGGATATCCAAGTTCACGGAGTTTCTTATTGTTAAATGTAGTTTGAAAGACAAAATATCCACTGCAACACCAGTTTCCATTTCGCATATTGACAAAAATCTGTGTCCTCTGCGTGTCAGTTCCTTGTCTAGTTCATTCAGCATTATGTTACTGAGCAACGGGCTGAGCGGTCCGCCTTGTGGCATTCCAATTTCCGTCCTCTCAAACACCCCTCTGCTGACTTCTTGCCATCCGACTTCCTTCAGATTCCACCTCACAATGGACACCCTTGTCTTTGGCTGTATCCTTCCCACTACTAGGGCGGATTAGGGACTTTCACCCATTAGAAACGTGCGCCGCAAGGCGCACAATAAAAAAACTGCCGGCAAGACAATCTTGCCGGCAGAAATGGTATCATTTTATTTTACTTTGTAATAATCAAAATCAACATATCCACCAGCTTCTTTTGTTGCATAATTTACAAGCCAGCTTCTTGTTCCCATAAATGTTGTCGCAGTATCAAATCCAAGTGAGAATGTTTTGCCTATGCTCTTCCAATTCTCTCCATCTAAACTATAGAAGAAGTTTGCTCTATCTGCTCTTGTCTTGCCTGTATTAAAGGCATACTCAATCTTAAGATATACTGGTGCGTTTCCTTCGATCTTTTCTTCAGAAACAGCATTTTCTTTTATCTTATCCTCTTTCTTTGCCTTTGCACCACTATTCGTATCACTATTGCAGCCCTGGAATACGTAACGGTTACCATTTTCATCGCATTTTACACCAACCATTCCATAGTGTGCACTGATTGCAGCAAGACCTGCATAATCACCCGGTTTCATATTTTCTGTCAAAACGCATGTCTCTGATGTAAAGTTAGGCCCTACCGTTCTTTGTGTCAGAGAGTTTCTTGCAAACCAGATATTCCCTGCTACCTTACCGTTTTTAATTCGATAATAACCAGGATTTTCTGTTACTGACCAGTTGGCGTCATCTGGATTATGGTTCCACTGCCATACTTTCTTTAGGCTGTCACCTTCCTTAAAATCCGGATAGGAGAAGTCATCATCACCAACAATGTAACTTTCCTTATCACTCTTATTCAACTGGATAGTAAGTGGATTCTTAACCTTCTGGCTTGTTCCAAGACAATTTACAAAGTTTCCTTTATCATCATAATAACCCATCATCGGCCAGTCTGGATAATACTTGTTATTCTTTGTATCAACATAATCCCAGTTTACAGCAAGTATAGACGGAACACGACCAAGACCATCATGATCCTGGAAAAGGAATCCATACCAGTCACCATAGATCGTGTCCACAATACCACCCTGTGCGATACCGGTTCCATACTCATATGTAGAGCCTTCAAAGATCAATTGAGCTTCCCAGTCTGACGGCTTACTATCATACAATTTTTTACTTCTATAGCATACTTCTCTGCGGAACCAGCTTCCATAAGAACCAATGATCATAAGGTAATAGTAATCACCAATCTTATAAGCATGAGCACCTTCCCATAAAGACCACTTGAATCCGCCCAATGTCTTATTAAACAGCGCTCTTGAACCGCCTTCTTTTACAACTTTTCCAATTCCACCTTCTACCGATGATTCTTTTAAAGAAATCTTCTGAATGTTATTTCCATTGTAGATAACATACATTCCGTCACCGTCAAAGATCAATGCCGGGTCATGGAAACTTGTCTGTATGTAATATGCTTTCCACGTACCATCTTCGATATCCGGTGTCGTGTAACAATAAAAACCATCATTGTTAACATTGTAGATTACATAGAAAAGTTTTGTTTTTTCATTGTATTTTAATGATGCTGCCCAGGAACCATTCTTATATGTCTGCTGTCCGTTCTCAAGATTAAATAAATCCTTGTCCGGGAAACGGTTACATGCATAGTTTACAATTTCCCAATGAACAAGATCTGTCGACTTCATAACAGGGACACCAGGAACAAGGTTCATCGTTGTACTTACCATGTAGTAGTTCTGACCAACACGAATTATATCCAGATCCGGCACATCGGATGCAATACCCGGATAGTCCGCTACAGTAAGATTGTTCTTATCTAATTCCGGCATACCAGGCGCCAATGTTGGACGTGGTGCAGGAGATCTCGTTACAATCGGTGTTGGTGTTGGTGCTGCCGTCTCCGTTGCGGCTGGCGTTGCTGATGCTGTCGGCTCAACCGGTGCTGTTGCAGACGGTGTCGCTGTAGGTGTTGCCTTGTTTACCGTTTCTGGTGTTGGCGTTGCTACATTCTTCTTTTTCATGCCAGTTACCGTAACTTTAACCTTTCCCAATGTTCTTTTCTTCTTTTTACCTTTTTTCTTTTTACCTTTTTTCAAAACTTCTTTTACTGTTATAGTCGCTTTTCCGGCTTTTATTCCGGTAACCTTCCCTTTTGATGTTACTTTTGCCACTTGTTTGTTACTGCTGGTAAAAGAATAAGAATGTTTCTTAGTTTTATTCTTGATCAATATACTCTTTTTCTTTCCAACCTTAACAGAAATCTTCTTGGTCTTAAGAGAAGCCTTAGCCTTTGCTTCTACATCACTTCCGGCGCTGGATAGTGTTGTGATACAAAGAGCCAAAACCATAAGGCCTGCGATTACTTTTCTACTTGCTATTTGCATAATTACCTCCTTCTAAATTGATTAAAATAATATTTTAATTATAGCCCTATCTGTAAGATTATTCTATGATATATTTGGTACTTAAATTGAATTTTCTAGTATCTGTTTTCCTTTATAACAAAAAAATCCACAGGTAACATTCCTGTGGTTGAAGAACTTCCGTCCTTCGCCTTTTCTTCTTCTGTTACCTCTTTTCAGTACCTTGTTGACTCCTTTTCAACAAGCAAAGCGTTATGCTGCAGAGTTGCCATATTCATCAAGACCGAGATGGATTGTTCACTTCATCGATGGAACTTTCTCGACCATTCTAAAATCTTATCTTCGAACAATTCCCTTTTCTAACGCTTTTTGAATATCCTGATCGGAAATTACAGAATACACTTTCATACCATATTTTTCTTCTAACAGATGTCTTCCAATTCCACCAGGCATATCATCGCGAGCGAATACTGTTACTAACGCCACAACATTAATATCTACGCATTTTTTTGTTTCCTCAATCCACCTATCTACACTTTGTCCTGTAGACACACCATCGTCCACAATAACTACACGCTCCCCCGCTTGCAATGTGTGACCACATATCATTCGCCCTCTGCTATCAGGATTCTGTCTTGCATGACAATAATTTATGGTTTTTCCATATTTGTTATACAAAACACTTGCCGCCATTGCCGAAAAAGAAATCCCATGATATGCCATTCCAGTTAATACGTCAAATTCAAGATAATTTTCGCATATGCAATCTGCCAATACTTCTCCGATTTTACTTATCTGAGCATTGGTAGAGAAATTTTCTGTATTGATAAAATATCCACCGCTCTCTTGAAATATCAGGATTTGATTATCTGCCATAAATCGCACAAATTTCTCTTTGTTTGTCAATGCATCCAACTTATACCCAAACAACTCATCTATTGTTACGCCAAAATATTGTGCCAACAATGGAATCAGAGAAATATCCGGTTGTGCTACTTCATTTTCATACTTTGAAACTGCTTGGTATGAAACTCCCAATTCCCGTGCCACCTCTTCCTGTGTTACGCCTTTTGCTTTTCGCAATGTTTTGATTGTATTTCCAATTGAAATCATAGTTTGTTCCTCCTTAATTTGAATGGATTAAAGAGCTCTTTATGATTTCATTATAAAAAAAGTGAAAGATGAAAACAATAACCTAATTTTCTTGATTTTCTCAACTAGAAGTTGAATTCTTGCTGTTTTTGTTACCATAATAAGCATCACCTTTCAACAGTTTCAATCAGACACCCCCAGTTCTGATTCAAGTTCATCAGCAGATATTGTACCGTTATCACGAATAAAAATTTCTGCTTCATTCAGTTTAGTCATCAATTGATATAAATGCTTTTGTTTGTCATGTTTCTCTAATTTCTCCAGCCCACTAAAAACATTTCTTAACTCAGTTATTTTTTCCATGGCTTCATCCAGTGGAAGTTCTCTTCCAGCCTCCATGTCCGCAATACCATAATTCAATTCGCTTTTCAGCTTATTGTCTTTATCAAAATTGTCTTGCAGCCGTTTACTTGTTTGATTTTTCATACAGCACACCACTTTCTAAAATTATCCATTGTCACACATAACAATTCTCTTTTATGTGAAATTATATGTTCCATCAAAAAACACTTGATATATTTTCATACTAGTGATATTATAACTATATAACAAGACACCCATTCCAAAATGGATGCTCCAAGTTTATAGCAATATTGCCCTTACGGACACCGCACATCCTGTGGTTCAGACAGGATAGGCATTTTTATTTTCGCTTTGTCTTTCTCTTGTTGAGAAAGGCAAAGCAACGCTATAACAAGACTGCCAAAGGCACATAACAATGTTAGTATACCGATGAAAATTGAAATGATTTCAAAAGCTGTCATAAGCGCCACCGTCTTCGCCCTGCTACGGTCCGTGCTATGTATTCCAGCAAGCCGGTGTACATAAACTTAGGAGTCTACCACCCTGTCATGGATACTTTTTGTAAGTATATTATAGCACATGTCCTTCCAAACAACAATCATTGAATAAATTCTTTTATTCCTTGTTACTACATATCTTATTTTCAAAACCATACTGTTTTTTAATTCAAATACCAAGCTATACTGTTACTATTGACAGTATTCGTTGTAATATAGCAGACAAAATTGATAAATCAATTTTTGCAGATTAGGAAATGAATGTTTTTGCGAAAATCCCTATACGTCCGATGAGATAAAAAATTTCTGGAACCAGTTATAGAAACTGCAATAATGCACCCATACAACGCTAATCTTATTTCCAAGCCAAAAACGTTGCATTCCTTCTTAAACTTTCTCGCCAAAATGCAACGTTAAAGCCCTAGCATATCGAAAAGAGTTGTTTAGACACATTGATTTACCACAAAAGAGCTGTAAAACAGGCTAAAATTGCAACCTCTTTTAGACAATTTGGTAAAAAGCGTTGTTTTGCAAAAAACTCATTCCCTTACGCCAACAGCGAAATAAAAACATCTCCCCTAACACACTCCTCTTTTACTAATTTCATATTTACGTTATTTAATTACGTTATTTTACACTGCTTTATTTTGCAATACCAAGTATAATATTATTTATGAATTTACCTAAGAAAGGGGTTTGACAATGAATGTATTAGACCGTATCGTGGAATTACGGCTGGAGCGTGGCTGGACCGAGTATCAACTATCCCAGCAGTCCGGCATTACCCAATCAACGATTTCAGCCTGGTATCGAAAAAACACATTGCCGTCCATTCCCTCTTTACAAAAAATATGTAACGCATTTAATATTTCGATGTCTGAATTTTTTATGGAGGAAGACACCACTTCTGTTCATTTGAATGAAACGAGGTTTCGCTTACTCCGCTATGCAGAGCGCTTAAATGGTACACAGTTAAGTTCTATGCTTAAATTTCTGGAATCCCTTTGACTTATATCATAAAAAAGAAAGAGAGGTACTTTTATGCCATTTATTGATTCAAAAATTACCGTATCGCTCACCCCGGAAAAAGAGGAAGCTATCAAAACAAAACTTGGTGAGGCTATCCAAATCTTAAACAAATCGGAAACGTATCTGATGGTTGGATTTGAAGATAATTACGATTTGTACATGGGCGGTTCAAAATTGGACAAGGGAGCATATGTTTCTGTCAGTCTGTTTGGTCAGGCATCTCCGTCTGCCTATTCAGAAATGACAAAAGTTATTTGCGACATTTTAAGTGAAGAGCTTTCCATCCCGGGAAATCAAGTTTATGTCACTTACCACGGTGTGAACGACTGGGGCTGGAACGGCAGCAATTTTTAAATGTAACACCAAGGGAAAAGCAGAGAATTCCATTTTGTGAACTCTCTGCTTTTTCATTTAACCGTATTTATTGGCAAGTAATTTGATGTACTTTTTCTTTCTCGTACGAGGAATTTTAATTTTCGCCGCCGGATAAATTCCAATAAACGCTTTTTTGCCAATGGCTTTCAGTTTTTTCGTTCTAATATCTATGTACCTCAACTGCTTTGTACCGTAGAACGCCATTTTCCCGATTGACTTTATGTTCGTGCCAATTAGAGCACGGCGAATTTTTCTGTTTTTATAAAAAGCACGGTCAGCAATTGCTACGACATCAAAACGGATTCCTTTGGTCTCGCGGCATTTGTAAAATAATTTTTCGTACTGCCGCCCCCATTCAAGTCACAACCGGTATCCTGCCATCCCTTTTCCTCATAACATTCTTTTGGATAATATACTTTTACGTCGGAACAATTATAATCTGTGGTTGGAAAACATCCAAACAGTATTCCTCCCTAATTTGTCCCGTCCAATTTGCAAGTGGTATATGAAGCATCTCTCCAACTATTAACATACTGTGTTTTACCAATTAAACCTCCAACTGTATCACCACCAGAAACCTTGCACTGTGATTCTGTTTTTTCCGTAATCTGACCACCCCCACTTTTTTCACTTTTCAAAAATTCTCAGCGCAATACGCCCCTCTTTACCATCAAGTCGTTTTGCGCCTCTCTTTTCTTACGTTTTTTCGGCTTTTACACCATTTTTAGTTCCTTTGCAAGCGGGCGTAAGTCGCTTTACAATTGTAATGAAATATATTGACTTTTTCTTCATTGCGTGCTAGTATATTTACAAACAAGGGTGGGAGCAAAACCGTTCTCCTTGTTATTTCTATTTAATAAAAGGAGGCATGCTATTGGGAAATAAAGATTTAGCAGAAAAGAACTTATTACAATACAAAGATGTTTTTTCCGACATCGTTAATGTAAACTTATTCGGAGGCAGACATTATATATCTGCAAACGAATTGTCACGAGAACCCGGTGAACTGATTACCAAGTCCTCTTCTGACAACAAACTAAAACAACTGCAGATGGATGTACCGATGAAGTGCATTAAAAAATATAATACCCGCTTCTTTGTCTGTTTGGAAAACCAAAGCGACATCAATAACATTATGCCTGTCCGCGACATGGGATATCAACATGCAAAATATATGGAGCAGGTTAGGACAATCAAAGAGACAAATCGACAACAACAGACGTATCCATCCCCTATTACCAAGGGGATTCATGATACTCAAAAGCTGGATCCGGTTATTACGCTTGTTTTGAATTACAGTCAGAAAGAATGGAAAAAGCCTAAGCAGTTACAGGATGTGCTTAATATCCCAAAAGATATAAAAAATATGTTACTAAAACATATTCCATCCTATGCTATCGATGTTATCAATCTTGCCAATCAATCCGAGTCCACGATGCAGATGTATCACTCCGACTTTAAATATATTGTCCGATATCTGTCATGCAAAAATGACAAAGAAAAATTAGAATCTTTTTTCCGCACAACGGATTTTGAACTCGACCATCCGGAAGCCTTTTTAGACTGGCTGGCTGCTGTCGCAAATGACGAACGTTACATAAAAGCAAAGCAGCTAATCGATAAACAAAATGAAAAAGGAGGGCATATCAATATGTGTGTACTTTTAGATATGTATGAGGAACGCGGTGAAAAACGCGGTATTGCTATTGGTGAGGAACGCGGTATCACTATCGGTGAAGAACGCGGCGAAGCTCGCGGCATCTATGAAATTAACACCCTAAATCTCCATTTACTAGACGACAACCGCTTGGAAGATATGCAGCGTGCCATGGTAGATACTGACTATCAAAAAGAACTTATGAAAGAATACGGCATTGGCGTATAGTAAAGGAGGCTTGCTATTGGGAAGTAAAGATTTAGCTGAAAAGAACTTATTACAATACAAAGATGTTTTTTCCGACATCGTTAATGTAAACTTATTCGGAGGCAGACATTATATATCTGCAAACGAATTGTCACGAGAACCCGGTGAACTGATTACCAAGTCCTCTTCTGACAACAAACTAAAACAACTGCAGATGGATGTACCGATGAAGTGCATTAAAAAATATAATACCCGCTTCTTTGTCTGTTTGGAAAACCAAAGCGACATCAATAACATTATGCCTGTCCGCGACATGGGATATCAACATGCAAAATATATGGAGCAGGTTAGGACAATCAAAGAGACAAATCGACAACAACAGACGTATCCATCCCCTATTACCAAGGGGATTCATGATACTCAAAAGCTGGATCCGGTTATTACGCTTGTTTTGAATTACAGTCAGAAAGAATGGAAAAAGCCTAAGCAGTTACAGGATGTGCTTAATATCCCAAAAGATATAAAAAATATGTTACTAAAACATATTCCATCCTATGCTATCGATGTTATCAATCTTGCCAATCAATCCGAGTCCACGATGCAGATGTATCACTCCGACTTTAAATATATTGTCCGATATCTGTCATGCAAAAATGACAAAGAAAAATTAGAATCTTTTTTCCGCACAACGGATTTTAAACTTGACCATCCAGAAGCCTTTTCAGATTGGCTGGTCGCTGTCGCAAATGACGACCGTTACATAAAGGAAAAACAGTTAATCGATAAACAAAACGAAAAAGGAGGACATATCAATATGTGTGTACTTTTAGATATGTATGAAGAACGTGGCGAAGCTCGCGGCATCCATGAAATTAACACCTTAAATCTCCGTTTACTAGACGACAACCGTTTGGAAGACATGCAGCGTGCCATGGTAGATACTGACTATCAAAAAGAACTTATGAAAGAATATGGCATTGGAAAATAAGCAATAAAATAGGATGCCCGAGCAAAAAGCTTGCCCCTGACATCCTTATATAACACAAGATATTTCATTTATGTATCTTACTTTCCAAGCAGTTCTTCTACAAACTGGTTGTAATCCTGCATCGTGGTACAGTTTGGCGCATAATCGCTGAGCAGTCGTTTTTTCAACTGTGCTTCTTTTGTTTTGACGCACTCGCGAATTGCCGTTGGGAACAATTTAGTGCCAAGCTGTGTGGCAACTTCCTCGATTTCCTGACGCACATCTTTTTCCAAATTGGAGCGGCCGGCGTACTTCACAAGCAAAAGACCGGCGATCTGCAAATTGCGGTTTTGGCGCTTTTGAACAGCATGAATTGTATCGCTGAGTTTTGTTAGTCCCTGCAGTGCAAAGGCATCCGCCGTGACCGGGATAATTACTTCGTCCGCAGCAATCAGACAGTTATACAATACAATATCAAGCGATGGTGCTGTGTCAATTACGATGTAATCATAGCCGTCTAACATTTCAAGCGCATCCTGCAAACGGTACATTCCTTCCACATTTCCATCTAAAAGTTTTCCCGCCTTGGCAAGCAATGGGTCCGAAGCTACAATATCTCCGTTCTCCATGTGTTGCACAGCCTCATCAAGCGGCACCGGGTCCTCATCAACCATGACATCATAAAGAGTTGCCGTATCCTCAATTGCTGCCTGATAGGTACTTGTGCTGTTCCCCTGCGGGTCCGCATCAATTAATAAAGTTTTTCCTTTTTGATTCAAAATCCCTGCTAATGTTGTAGCGGTTGTCGTCTTACCAATACCGCCCTTTTGGTTTGCAATTACATAAACCGTTGCCATAATTTTCTTCCTTTCCGACATTCTTGTCCCACATCCTTTTAGAATGCAATCTGGCCTTCAATTTTCTGATTCACCACATAATAAACTGCTTGTTCTTCCGGTTTCACGTAAATATCAAGCTGTTCAATTTCCTCTTCTGCAACTCCTTTTGTTAAAACATCATCGTGAATCAATTCCAACAAATGCTTTGTCGAACGTTCACGTCCTTCGTACTGAATCACCATATTTTTCTTTGCACTGGCGAAACCGCCAATTTGTTTATTTGCTCTTTCCACACTGCATCTTCGAGCCATACAATCACCTCCGTATTTTACTGTTCTTCCTCTTTCGCTTTACTGCGTTTTATCATATGATTTACGGCAAACCCAAGTCCCATAAGGATCCAGAACAAAGGTGCCACACATACACTTGAATCATTTGCAAGACCAACTACCATGTAACCACTGGCACCACAAAAAATTGCCATTGCTGTTTTTTGAAGCCATGTCTTTTTCTCTGCATTCATGCAATTCTTCCATGTTGCAATAACAAGCATCACGTACAAAGCAATCAATGCCAGACAGGCAAGCATACCGTCCTGCGTCCAAATCTGAAGATACATATTATGCGGTTTCGTAATAAGCTGCGCATTAAACTCAGAATTCACTTTTCCCACATAATCATTATTCGGAAATTCATATACAAAATTATCCGCACCAACACCAATCAAGGCCGTTGATTTAAGCATTGGAAATGTACGTGACCAAATATAACCACGGCGGGTCGCAAAATCGTAATTATTTTCAAAACCAATCGAATCCACTTTTCTCAGTTTGTCCAATCGTCCCTGCGGATTATAATACAAAAGTTTATTATCTTTTTTCACCAAATCCCACGTTTTTCCATCTGCACCAATTTCAAGACACGGAATCGTTGTTTTATCGACCTCGACAGCAGATGCCGAGAATTTAATCTTTTCATATCCTTTTTCTGCAATCGTCACAACATTATTATTTGTCGCAGTCTCCAGTGTTTTTCCCTTTTTATCCTTCAAAGAAAAGGAACCGATACTGTCAGTCGAAGTAAACTCTCCTACAACCGTCTTTCCGCTGCCGGTCACAATTTCAAACGAATTTTTCTCTGTCTGAATGGACGAAATAGTATTCGTCGTTTTTTCTCCCTCGCTGCCCGTAAATCGGTTTAAAATGCCGGGTTTTGCAACGAGCACGCAGACCACCGCAGCAATACACACAACAACCGCTCCAACCGAAACAAGCAGATGCTTTTTCGCATAGGGAAGCAGAAAAATCAGTGCTGCAATAACAGCTCCGGCAACACCAATCAGTCCGGTCAATGACTGTGAGCCATACAGCATAATCAACTGGCAAACGGTAGATATCAGAGCCAGTACACGAAATGTCATTTTCTTTGCCGTAAAAAGCAAAAGAATCGTAATCGGTAAAACAACCGCTACATATGAACCAACATAGTTCGGATTGTGAAGTGTAGAATATGCCATGCCCTTGCCAAATGTCAATTTAATATTAAATCCACTTCTGCCAGCCAGTTCAGTCGTAACCAAAGGCCTTGCCCATGCACTCTGAATCCAGTCCAGACCAAACGTTTGGAATGCACCGAGAACACTGACAACACAAGAACCGGCAGTCAGTCCGTTAAGAAGCCACTCCACTACCTCTTCTTTCTTCACGTAACCGTATACAAATATAAAACAAATTACATAAATAAGAAGGACAAACACGCCCTCAAACTGCTCATAACCGCCTAAGAACGCATCCTCTGCATGCACCGCTCCCATCGCTGAAAACAGCGAAAACAGGGCAAACACCGATGCCGGAATCAACGGAATCCACGCATTTTTATCAAACAATCTGCCATTTTCACCAGTACAAAGCCAATATGCCAAAATCACCGTAACAATAGCACCCAGTATCATCAGAAAATGTGATTTATAATACAAAAAGAAATCCGTCACCTGACCATTTGCCGATGACCATAATTGTTTACTCAATCCATTATCATAAATATGTGCATTGGTAATCAATGGAAGCACTGCCAGTATAAGCAAAATTGGCACAAAAAACTTTTTCCCATATTCTTTTTGCTGCTTTTGTTGTTTCATTTGCAATCTCCTTTATTCCTCAATAAACCTCTTGATTTTTTTCATCTTTTCTTTTGTCATGCGGTAACCATGCCAATAAGCCATTTCCAGTTTGCGCACATCACTTTCAAAGCTGTTCAGTAAATGGTTCGGCCGTAGAATCAACACTTTTCCTTCCTTCGCTAATGCCTCACACTCTTTGACCATGGCATTGTAGTGGTCCGGTCTCTCCATAATCACGCGCTTAATCTCCGGATATTTATGTCCTAGCATTCTGGCACCCATTTTATCATATTTGCCATAACGTTTCACAAAACCGCGTGGCTGCGTAAGCACAACAATTAATTTGTCACAACCGTCATCTAACGCTTTTTTAAACGGAATCGGGTCAACCAGCCCGCCATCGTAATACTTCTGCCCGTCCAAATCAATCGCCGGGAAAAACATCGGCAGTGCACAGGTTGCACGAAGCATTGTAAATTTCTCGTCCATATCCATTGCATTTTTATACTCAATCTGTCCGGTTTTTGCATTTGTCACACCAACCAGACAAGTTCCCTCATATGAACGAAAGGTGTCCCAATCAAATGGAATTAAGTGGTCCGGAATTTCTCCAAAAACAAAATCCAGTCCGAAAATACTTTTATTTTTTTTCCAGTTGCTCCGGCTCATATATCGCTTATCATTACGGTATTTCTGCATAATTTCCAAATTTCTCTGTGGTTGTTTAGAAATATACGAGACGCCATCCGCAATTCCAGCGGAAACACCAATACAGTAAGGCAGTAATATATTCTCCGACAACAGTGCATCCATCACACCGCAGCTAAAAATCGGTCGAAATGTCCCACCTTCAAAAACAATCCCTGTCATATGCATGCTCCTTTCACGCCATTTACTCTATTTTATCACAGATAAAGTGACGCCGCAACCAAAGAGCGGCATGTCTGCGTATAAAATAAAAATAGCAAAAGAAGTTCCATTCGTTTATATCGAACAAACTTCTTTTGCCATCTTTAGACTATTTTATTATAACAGCCCTGCTTTTCAACAATCCATTTTCAAATCTTACTCAGCGTTATTGTATTTCACACCTGTCATAAGCTTTTTGCCTTTAATAGCAAACAATTCAGAAACGCCAACTACCTGATATCCTTTGTCTTTGCACTGCTCCAAAATTTCCGGAACTGCCTCTGCTGTCTTATCATGAACGGAATGCATGTTAATGATACCGCCATCTTTTAAGTTATTGATTACATTGTTTACCAAATCATCTTTCGTTGTTTTATCCTGATAATCCTGACTCCAAATCGATACATCGATAAACGGTTTCTCGATTACTGCATACATCGCCTGACTATAAGCAACGTTTGGCGCACGGAACAAGAAGTGTTTGTATCCGGTGATTTCAGAAAGAAGTGCATCTGTCTTAGCAATCTTCTCTTTGATTACCTCTGGTCCTACACTATTCAACCCATTGGAATCATAAGAATGATTTGCCACCTCAAATCCAGCCTCTTTCGCTGCAAGAACTTCATTTCTGGAATCCTCATCATGCTCAATATGAGCACCGATGTAGAAGAATGTTGCATGAGCGCCTGCTGCAGTTAAAGCTTTCTGAATCTTCATACCATTATCAACAAATCCTGTATAACCTCCCGGGCCATCATCAAATGACAAAGCAACAACCGGTTTTTCAGGGTCAATGTTTTTGTCAATCCAATTCTGATCAAGACCATCGTATTTGAACTCAGAAGATTCAAATTCCGGTGCTACTGTTGGTTTTGGTGTTGGTTTGCTTGCTCCTGCTGCCGGATAAGTAGCTCCTGCTCTGGCAACAAATACAATGCTTGTAATCTTAACGGATTTCAACGTTTCCGGCCAACCATAACTAGCAGCCGCATCCATCGGCTGGATGTTCAATCCAACGGCAGGACCTGTTACTTTCTCATCAAATGCTACCGATACGGATGTAGCACCCGCTGCCATGTTATAATTAAATGCTACACCATCATCAAAACCTGTCAACTGCTCTGTTGTACCTGCTACAGCAATTTTACCAGCTGTTAATTTGGAAGTGTCTTCACCTTCAAAAGTAAGTTCATAGCCAATTTTTACTTCCTTAAAATAAGCCAAATCAAAGCGTGCATCCAGCTGGCTGCTAAAATTAATCGTTGCCGGTGAAGAACTGAATTCGGTATCGCCAACTTTTGTCATATCAATTGTAATGTCTTTTACTGCCTCGCCCTGCTCCGGGGTAGCGGTTGGTGTCGGTACTACAGCTGTTGGTGTTGCTGTCGGTGCCGTACTTGGTTTATTCGTGTTTGGTGCAGTAGTAATTGCCGGTGCTTTTGTAACTGCCGGCTTCTTTTCCTTAACAGTAACTTTGCAGGTCAGTTTTTTCTTTCCAACCTTTGCTAATACAACTGCCTTTCCTGCCTTCTTACCTTTTACTACGACACTTGTTTTCTTTTTCTTCGAAAGACTAACAACCTTTTTACCTGACTTAATGGACCAAACTGCTTTCTTTCCATTCTTCAGCTTAATCGTCTTTTTCTGTCCAACCGAAATGCTTACTTTCTTTGTGCTAAGTTTCGGTGCCTTTTTCTTTGCTGCTGCCGGTGAAGATGGCATTGACACGCCAAGAAGCAATGCTGCCGTCATCACATAACTCATTGTTTTACAAAACTGTTTTTTCAACCTTGTGTCCTCCAATCATTTTTTGTTTTTGAAACCGCCCCGTAAACAAACCCTGTTTCGTATACGATCCCTCTCTTTGAGATTATTGTAACACCAAGGTATAACTTTGTAAATATATTCCATACGATATTATAACATTTTACTTATAGCAATTTTTAATAAAAGTATAAGATTACGCTTATACTTTTATTCATCTTCATACATTCGGAATAATGTTTTTAAGATATTCTGGTACTCTTTCTGCTTTTCTTCGTCCTCCAACTGCTTTAATTCCTGAATCGGCTCACGAATCAAGCGCTGCAAAGAAGCATGAAGCACCTTTTTCAATAATTTCTGCTCTCTGTGATTCAGAGAAATTTTTCGATTTAAATATTCATAACTGTCCGTCTCAATCTGTAAACACCGTTTCTGCAATGTCTCAATCGTACCATCCACACGGCTCAATAAAAGCCATTCCATCGTCTCCTGCACCTTTTCTTCAATAACCTGTTCACAGTCTGCCGCCAGTTTTTCCCGCTCATTCTGATTTTTTTCGGTAATTTTCTGCAGCGTATCCATATCAATCAACTGCACCCCCGGAACTTCTTGTAACCGGCTGTCAATATCCCTCGGTGATGCCAAATCCAAAAACTGCATTTGTGTGGCACCCGTCTCTTTCCATTTGTCATACAAAACAACCAGATGTGGCGATGACGTTGCTGATACAACCGTTTCACACTGCTTCATCACATCATAACGCTCATGATAGTCCACCACTGTCAAATTTTCATGTACCGCTAACAATTCTTTTGCGTGCGCAAGCGTCCGGCTGCACAGATAAATCTTTTTTGCTCCGTATTCAAACAAATATGTCAAAGCAAGTACCGCCGTTTTTCCGCTTCCAATCACAAGAATATTTTTCCCGCTAACGCCACCGGCACGGTGCAGCTCTTTCACGCCAATATAACTGACTGACAACGGCTTTTCGCTGATGCGGTAATTCGTCTTAATCCACTTGGCACACGTCACTGCATCCCTTACAATGCGCTCCAATTCTTTGCCGCTGTGCCCCATGGTCCTGGCAAAATCCATCGCCTCAACAACCTGCCCTAAAATCTGGTCTTCACCTACGACTAACGATTCCAAGCCTGCCGCCACGCGGAACAAATAAGAAACCGCCTCACTGCCCTCTTTTTTCTTACAGCAATCCCCAAACGAAACATTCGGGAAAATGTCCTGGTAGCAGGACTGCACCTGCTCCCCCGTCACCTCATCCGAATGAGAAAAATAGAAAATCTCGCTGCGGTTGCAGGTCGAGACAATCACACATTGTTTTAAGCCAATGACAGAAAGCCGCTCCCATAATTCAATTTTTTTTGAGTCGGGTAACGCCACCTGCCCGCGCAGGGCAAGTGGTGCTTCTTTATAGCAAATTCCAACATAGCCAAAAATCATGGTTACTGCTCCTTTTGTTCTTCCTTAAGCCACCGAGCTACATCAAGCGCATGATAAGTAATAATCATTTTTGCACCGGCACGCTTAAATCCAATCATGTGCTCCATCACAATTCGTTTTTCATCAATCCAGCCTTTTTGCGCAGCTGCCTTCACCATCGCATATTCTCCGCTGACATTATACGCCACAATCGGAATATTATAATGAATGGAAATATCTTTTAGCACATCCAGATACGCCATCGCCGGTTTTGCAATAATTAAATCCGCACCTTCTTTGATGTCCTGCTCTACTTCACGCAGAGCTTCTTCTCCGTTTGCCGGATCCATCTGATAACTTTTTCGGTCACCAAATCCCGGTGCCGAATGTGCGGCATCGCGGAATGGTCCATAATATGCCGACGCAAATTTTGCACTGTAGGACATAATTGGCGTATTATATAGACCTTCTTCATCAAGAGCCAGGCGAATTGCCTCAACACGTTTATCCATCATATCACTCGGTGCAATGATATCTGCTCCTGCTTTGGCATACACAACAGATGCCTTTGCCAATAGCGGAAGCGTTTCATCATTTAAAACTTCCCCATCGCAAATCAGACCACAGTGTCCATGTGATGTATACTCACACAGGCAGACATCCGCAACAACAACAAGTTCTTTGTAATTTTTCTTAATATAGCGAATCGCCTGTGGCACGATTCCGTCTTCGGCATACGCACCACTTCCCTGCTCATCTTTGTGTGCCGGAATACCAAACAATAAAACTGCCGGAATCCCTGCCTCACGCACTCGGTCAAGTTCTTCATGAAGTCTGTCAATCGAATACTGGCAGATGCCCGGCATCGACTCTACCGGTTCACAAATATTTTCTCCTTCTATTACAAAAATCGGATAAATCAATTCGTCCACCCGGACATGATTTTCCCGCACCATATCTCTCACTCGTTCATTCATCCGCAGTCTTCTCGTTCGTTCCATTTTAATGCACCTTCCTTTTCGTATCCAATTACCTGTTTAATAAGATAGCATAAACCAGCGAAACATCTTTTTATTTCGTTTATAAATCTTTTTATACTGAGAGTGTGGCAAAGGGCATGGCACTGTCCCTGTTTCTACCGTAACACTCACAATTTTCTTCTCGTACACAAGCCAGTCCGCAAAGCCTCCGTGTTCTTCTGTACTCGAACTCTTTGGCATCATTCGGTAATGATTTCTCTTTTTTATTTCACTTGCTAACCTGTACTGCTTTTCATGCAGTGGCGACGATACATCAAAATCCCAGTATAAAATACTGCCGGTCGAATGGAGATTCAACACCGTCTTTGGCGATATCCGCTTAATAAAAGAAATTAATGCCTTCGTTTCCTTTTCGCTCGCTGCCTTTTTTCCTGTATATGTTGTGGCATCCGGTTTCCTTTTCTTCCCCTTCTTTTTATCCTTTTTCTTATCTGCTGAAAAACCGGCAGGGAAATTATTGTTAATATTAACCCCTCTGGCATTATTTTTCCACGTATTGAAATGCCCTATCTTCTGTATTTTCTTGCGAAGTTTTGCATTGCGGATTCCACTTGCCCCATACTGCGAAATTGTCACACCGTCCGGGTTATCCATCGGCAGAATATAAAGGCAGGTCGAACGGAATCTTGCGCGGTGCTCACCATATTCCCGAAGAATTTCCTCGGTCTGTCGCATAATGACCTGTGTATTTTTCCACTCTCTGGCATGAATTGCCGCATCAATCACAAGTTTCTTTGCCGCAGAAGGATTTCCCACACGCAGGCACCAGATTTCCCTGTTGTCATATGTCCTGCCAAGGCTCGACAGCCCTGTTTTTCCGGGGTATTTGCGGGCAATCTTACGCAAATCTCTTGTCATCTCTGCGTAGTCGTATTTCTGATCCTTTTCACTGACAATCCACGGTTCTTCTTTTACAACAATTTTAATCCTGCACTGGTTTTTATCCGAATCTTTCACCTTTACGAAAAGGTAAGTCGTACCCTTCTTTTTCGCCGTAATACGCCCGTTTTTATTGATACTTGCAATCTTTTTATTCTTTATTTCAAAAGACAATTTCTTTTTGGCATAGTTAAAAGAAACTGTCGCTTTTTTCTTTTCCCATAACTTTATTTTGCTGCCGCTTTTGCTCTTAATTTTTTCATTAAAATAAATGTAAATATAGCAGCTTTCGCCTGTCACTTTGGACGTTGCCTTTAAGAGCGTGTAAATTTTTTTGTTTTTTGTCTTACATTTTACCACACCGGAGGAAGATACGGTAACTAACTTCTTTTTTACTTCTTTTTTCGAAGTACCTCCGTAAACCTCGAAAACTGATGCCTGTGACATAACAAGTTTTACCGAATCCGTCGTATATGAGTAAAGGTGATACACTTTTTTCCCTTTAACCCTTCGGTAATGAATCCCCTTCATGCCGCCTTTATAGTATTTGGCGTGGGGCGATACCAGTTCATACTTTTCCACCGGCTTTGGAGTTTCGGCTGGCTGTGGCGTAACTGTTGGCTCCGGCTCCTCTGTTGGCTCCGCGGTCGGTTCTACTGTCGGTTCAGGCGTTGGCTCTTCACTCCACTCCGTCTGATTGTTCTTCTGTCTTGCCTGCAAATGGGCAGGACTCCCGCTCATGAGGTCACACAAAATTAAGGTTACGGCAAGCAATGCCGCTATTTTTTGCTTATGCGTCTGACTCATTTCCCTCATTTCCTTTCCATTAATCGTGATGTTTCACTTTTACTGCAAGATAAAAGGTACCTCACAATGAGATACCTTTTTGTACTTGTTTGTTATAACAGATAAAACTTAAGCTAATTTGCTTTTTGCTACTTCTACCAAAGAAGCGAAACCTTCCGGATCGCTGATTGCCATCTCAGAAAGCATTTTACGGTTTACGTTTACCTCAGCAAGTTTCAAACCATACATAAATTTGCTGTAGGAAAGACCATTCATTCTAGCTGCTGCGTTAATACGAGCAATCCAAAGCTGTCTGAACTGTCTCTTTTTCTGTTTTCTACCTGTATAGGACTCTTCCAACGCACGCATAACAGACTGTTTTGCAACACGATACTGTTTACTTCTTGCGCCTCTGTAACCCTTTGCCAGTTTCAATACTCTTTTATGTTTTTTCTTTGCGTTCATTCCGCCTTTAATTCTAGCCATTTGTCAGTTCCCTCCTTCGCCATTAGCTGTATGGCATAATCTTTTTCATTGTTTTTACATTAGTTTCATCTACAAGAGCAGACTTTCTGAGATTTCTTTTTCTCTTTGTTGTCTTCTTAGTCAAAATATGACTCTTGTATGCTTTGTTTCTTTTCAATTTACCGGTACCGGTAACTTTAAAGCGCTTTGCAGCAGCTCTTTTTGTTTTCATTTTCTGATTTGCCATGATATTATTCCTCCGTTATTATTTTGTGGCTGATAAAAACATTACCATACTTCTTCCTTCCATCTTCGCAGGTTTGTCGACGGAAGCAACGTCCTTTAATTCTTCAAAAAACGCATTCAGGATTTCCCTCCCTACATCTTTATGAGCCATTTCTCTACCACGGAATCGGAGTGAGACTTTTACTTTAGCTCCCTTTTGCAGGAATTTCTTTGCCTGGTTTACTTTCGTGTTCAAATCATTGGTATCAATGTTTGGCGAAAGTCTGATTTCTTTTGTCTCGATGGTTTTCTGTTTCTTCTTTGCTTCTTTTGCTTTACGAGCCTGCTCATAGCGGTACTTGCCGTAGTCAATAATTTTACATACCGGCGGTTTTGCAGTCGGTGCAATCTTTACCAAATCAAGTCCTGCATCTTTTGCTTTGAAATATGCTTCTTTTGCCGACATAATGCCAAGCTGTTCTCCATTTGGTCCAATTACACGAACTTCTCTGTCACGAATCTGCTCGTTAATCATTAAATCGCTTATTGTTCTTACCTCCTAAATGAAAAAAAGATAGCTGTTTCTAAAAGCCAGCTATCCACGTAAAACATTTCCTATCATTATAATAGATGTGAACCAATACCGTGTGATAACAAATGTTATACGGCAAGGTGAGAGTGGATAACTCTGCTTTTTACACCTTTGGTAGTGTACCATAGAAAGGTGGTGTGTGTCAAGTAATTGCTGGTAATTTTTTTCAGTTTAATTTTGTTGTAAGTTTTTATTAGAACAAATGAAAACAAAGTTTCGCCATTCAGGACCGCTCCCGCTAAAAAACACACGTAACGGTGCCTGAGGTCAAAATACGACCTCTATGCACCGACGGTGTTTTAGTCCCTCATGACGAAATTTTGTTTCCATTTGTTCTAGTAAAGTCTCAAGAAATTTAAATCAAAAAACATCATTTAATTTACCATCCCCGATATATCAACCTTAATAAACTGCTGAAGCCATTCGATGATGTCTTTTTCGTTTGCAGGATTTAAGTTCTGAATTGAGGATAGATTTTCAATTGTCATGTGGTCCCAGCGAATCATCCAGATTCCGTATGCCAAAATCACGGCATTTAAAACCAGACCGATGGCACTCAAAATCAATCCAATGATTCCTAATTTTTTCGCATTTTTACCACCTTTTGCCACAGCGATAATACTAAAGACAAGGGCGATTGCGGCAGGGATTACGCCGATACCTGTTCCAAAACAGCAAAAACAGGAAATTCCACCTAATATAAGAGAGGCAATTGCAAGCCCTCTGTGCCGATTTATATCTGTCATAGATACCTCCATTTCTATATCCTGCCGTATGGGGCGAAAAAGGATGCTGTCTGTTCCAGATGCTGCATCGACGAATTATTCGTAATTTTAATTAACAGCACCGCTACGACAATGGCAAGGATGACCCCTGCCACTCCCACAACGATACCGGCAATTGCTGCATCTTCCTGATTCGGATTGTCATCCCGAAGTCCCAAAATTCCAAATACGATGCCAAGCACTGCCATTACCAAAGAAATGGACCATTGCATACAACAAATCATCGAAGCACATGAAAGCACTAACGACGCAATCGCTTTTGCATTTGTCTGTCTATTCTGCTGCATACAAACCTCCTGCTTATTTGCTCTCCGGTGTCACTTCTACCTTACGAATTTCTTTCGTACGGATTTCCTTGCAAATGTCATCAATGAACGCATCCAAAGACTGTGCACCCTCGTCTCCTTTGAAACGGCTGCGAACGGATACAACGCCTTCTTCCTCTTCTTTCTGCCCAACAACGAGCATATACGGTGTTTTCTGAAGTCTTGCCTCGCGAATCTTGTAACCGATTTTTTCGGAACGGCTGTCCACGCTGCAGCGGATGCCATTCGCTTTTAATTTCTCTTCCACGCTGTTTGCGTAATCGAGATATTTCTCGGAAATTGGCAGAACACGTACCTGCTCCGGTGAAAGCCATGTCGGGAATGCACCGGCGTATTTCTCAATCAGCCATGCTAACGTTCTCTCATAACATCCAATGGATGTTCTGTGGATGATGTATGGGCGTACTTTCTCACCATTTTCATCAATATAATACATATCAAACTGTTCAGCCAAAAGGGCATCCCACTGAATGGTAATCATGGTATCTTCTTTACCGTATACATTTTTCGCATTGATATCTACTTTTGGTCCGTAGAAAGCGGCCTCTCCGACATCCTCAGTAAATGGAATATTCAGTTCTGTCAAAATCTGGCGGATATCTTCTTCTGTCTCATTCCAAACTTCCGGCTCGCCGATATATTTTTCACGGTTTTCAGGATCCCATTTACTCAGATGATACGTTACATCTTCCTCAACACCAAGTGTCTGCAAACAGTACTGAGCGAGAGCGATACAATCCTTAAACTCTTTTACCATCTGGTCCGGACGCACAATCAAATGTCCTTCAGAAATTGTAAACTGGCGCACACGAGTCAAGCCGTGCATTTCACCGGAATCCTCATTACGGAACAATGTTGATGTCTCACCATAACGGCATGGCAGGTCACGATAGGATTTCTGGCTTGCCTTGTAAACATAGTACTGGAATGGACAGGTCATCGGACGAAGGGCAAATACTTCCTTATCCTTTTCCTCATCGCCAAGAACAAACATACCTTCTTTGTAGTGATCCCAGTGACCGGAAATCTTGTACAAATCAGATTTTGCCATCAAAGGTGTCTTCGTTCTCATGTAACCGCGCTTTTCTTCCTCATCTTCAATCCAGCGCTGCAAAGTCTGAATAACCTGTACACCTTTTGGCATCAGAAGCGGAAGTCCCTGACCGATTACATCAACGGTGGTAAACAGTTCCAGCTCACGTCCCAATTTATTGTGGTCGCGTTTTTTAATATCTTCCAAATGCTCCAGATAAGCATCCAAATCCGCTTTCTTTGTATAAGCAGTTCCGTATACACGGGTAAGCATTTTATTTTTCTCATTTCCTCTCCAGTAAGCACCGGAAGAAGAAATCAGCTTCATTGCCTTTAACGGTTTTGTATTCATCAAATGAGGTCCGGCACACAAATCAATGTATTCGCCCTGCTGATAGAAAGAAATCTCAGCATCTTCCGGTAAATCTTCAATCAACTCAACCTTATACGGCTCCTCACGTTTTTTCATCAAATCAATTGCCTCTTGTCTTGGCAGGGTAAAACGCTCTAATGTCGCACCTTCCTTAACAATCTTTTTCATTTCTTTTTCAATCTTGTCCAATGCCTCACGATCCAATGGTGCTATATCAAAATCATAGTAGAAACCTTCCTCAATCGAAGGTCCAATGGCACATTTGGCATCCGGATACAATCTCTTAATCGCCTGTGCCAGCACATGGGATGCAGTATGACGGAATGCGGCTTTTCCTTCGTCGCTGTCAAATGTCAAAATATTCAGTGTGTGTTCGCCATCTACTATTGTGCGCAAATCCACAACTTCGCCGTCTAACTCGGCAACGCATGCCACTCTGGCAAGTCCTTCACTGATGTCTTTGGCAATATCAATAATGCTCATTGCCTGTGAATACTCTTTGCTTGAACCATCTTTAAGTGTTACTTTCATGTCAATTCCTCCTGTCTTCATTCAATATACAAGAAGGCCTCATCCCTTCTTGCTGTTATAGTTCGAAGGGACGAGGCCATTAATTCAATGTTCTCGCGGTTCCACCCTTGTTGGACGAAATAGTAATAAATCATCCCGGCTTCATTCTGACGATAACGGGGTCACCGGACCGGATTGGGGTCACTCCGAGGTAGTTTTCAAACGGTTTCCATGAAAATGCTTCCAGCACAAGGCATTTCTCTCTGACATGTTCTGCGTTTTACTCGTCTCATCTACGTGTTACCGCTATTATAATCTTGAAAATTTAAAATGTCAACACCCTTAAATTCTTTTATTTGCAAGAACCTCATACACATTCTTAAACGAATCTTTCACCGCATACAACTCGGTAAACAAACCACAGTATGGTCCATTCATAGAATAACTGTAATTATTATCTTCAAGCGACGGGTCATCCTGCCAGCCCCAGATTGAAACCGCTTTCAACGGACGGCTCTCCTCCAGTTTTTTGATTTCTTCTGCCGATTTACCGGAGCAGTCTGCCGGAATGGCGTTCACATCCACAAACATCTGGAATAATTTCTTATAAAATTCCGCATGTTTTTTCTGTATTGCCTTTGTATTCATATAGTTTCTTACTGCCATTTCGGTCACCTGAACTTCACATCCAAGTGCTGCATAGGTCTCAATTGATTTCTTGATATCCGAAATATTCTGCTCATTCATGCAGCCATTCTGAGTTCCGTAACCGCCAATGTATCCCTGCATGCCAACGCCGTCACACAGTTTGCGGACGTTTCCTTTGGCGTCTTTGGCATAACTGTTAATACTCTTAACCAGATTTACAATTTCTTCACGTTTTGATTTGTAAAATGAATTGTAATCATTATAGTACAGCTTAATATCGGCACCCAGCTCATCTACCGTATTTTTCGCATAGAGGAACGACTGCTCCACATAATCGCTGCCAAGGATTTTGTAAAACTGATTATCTTTACGCAGGTTTCTGTTATCATCCCCTACATTCTGATCTGCCACTGCCTCATTTACAACATCCCAGCAGTAAATTACACCCGGATATTTCTTTTCAAAATGAGTGATTACTTCTTTAATATAATACTGAAGACGTTTCTGCATAACCGCCTTGCTTACATATTTCTTACCTGTGTCATAGCCCTCGCGGAAGAACCAGTCACACATATACGCATGCCACACAAGAACATGTCCCCGCATCTGGATTCCGTTTTCCTTGGCAAATGAAATAATCGTATCTGCCTTGTCATAATTCATCACCGGCATACCATCTTTGCTCTTTGCGGATTTTGCCCGGTCTAAAAGCGAATATGCCTTAAACTCATTTCCTGCTGTCAAACTGTTAAAATGGTATTTCACAAGATTTTTGTAGTTGTCATTTGTTGTAACATTTGTGTAGTTTACAACGGTTCCCAACTTGAATCCATGCTGCGCTGCCAACTTAGCAAGCGGCTGATACTTCGTCGTCGCATTTAACACGTTCGCCTTTTTCTTCGCCTCAGGAGAAACGTATTTTGTTACGCTCACCTTACATTTCAAAGTGACTTTTTTCTTCTTTTTGGCACCTTTCTTCTGATACCAAACTTTAGCTTTTACTGTCGCGGTTCCTTTTTTTAATCCCTTAATGGTGACCGATGTCTTTTTCTTTTTCGACAGTTTTGCCACTTTTTTTCCGGACAAAGTCCATTTGGTTTTCACGATTTTTTTCGTTCCGTTTTTCTTAACCTTCAACGTCTTTGTCTTGCCAATATAGGCAGTCATTTTTGTTTTTGACAATACCGGCTTTTTCGCTTTTGCTTTTGCCTGCACCCCGCCTGCTCCGGCAAGAGAGCCAATCATCAGGCATGCGGCAAGAGAAAGCGAGAGAATCTGTGTGCTTTTCATGCTGCTTCACTCCAATCTTTTATGATAAGAATAAGTATAGCACATTTTGTCAACACTAGCAGTTAAAATCAGCCGATTACCCAATAGGCAATTTTTTCACCGGACGCCCCGGATGGCTGCGTCATGAAGTCATCCCCTGACACTATTGCTTTCAATATATGCCGGGAATGATTTTTTGTTCTCAGTTCATTAAGCGAGAAAAAGTTTGTGCTAAATGCCGGAGAGAAGCTTATGCAACCTAAAACCTCACAAAAGTTCAAAAACGTTGCATGCTTTCGCCTGCTTTTCAAAATAAAACAACCAAAAAGGTTACAATCGACGAAAAGCGTTGCAATTAATACGTGATTTTTGCTGATAAAGCCTAATTTCAACGTAAAAATGCAACGCTATGAGACAAATCATAGAAAAAGAGTTGTCGAAGAAAATTTAAATCAGGTTTGGAGCAACAAATTTCTACCAAAAACGTACAGCCCGTCTTTTTGGGTTTGCCGTAAATTATCAAGAAATGATTTGCAGCGAGTGGGTACAAACACGTGGGTATCAAGCTTGCGTATTTTGCAAGCTGATACCCCTACGCGTTTGTCTTAGCGAGAGCGCCCACTTGATGCAAATCATTTCTTGATAATTTACGGCAAACCCAAAACACGGCTACCTCCAAATCCCCTTCTCTTTCCGTATCACATAATACAAATCATTTTCCATTGCCATAACTTCTTCCATCGGCACGCTCTTAAAGACCGGCATCCGCATTTTGTATTTAATCCAAAAGAACGAGTAGATACCAAGAATCAAAAAGGCAATTCCGGTTACGCCCCAGATAGCCAACCGCTCTGCCGGGTCGGTCGAAATATTTAAAATCATGTATGTTGTTCCTAAAATCCCGATAAGCGGCAGAATTTTACCGAGTGGAACTTTAAAGGAACGCGGTGCATTTGGCACTCTTTTTCGCAGAATCAGCACGTCAATATGCGCTAAGATATACGAAATCATCCAAAATACAGAGCCCACCAGAATCAAAAATGAGATTGCCGAGGAGGAACTGTCACTAATAAAAGCAAAAATCAAAATGGTAACACTGACAAATATTATACCGAAAAATGGTACTTTCCTTTTATTTGTCTTGGCAAAAAACTGTGGCATCATATTCATTTTTGCCATGCCCTGACAAATATTAGAAAGACCACTTACCGTTGAATTTTGTGTGCTGATAACCGCCAGAGCAGCCACCATTGTCATCCAGTATTTTCCTGCCCCGCCAAGAAGATTTTGACCGTATAACAAATGTGGTGCGGCAGATTCGGTCAGTTTTGCCCACGGCGTATAATTATGAAACCCTAATACCATGATTGCCTGCACCAGACAAATAAGCACCAGTCCAATCATCATACCAAGCGGCACGTTTCGTTTGGCATTTTTAACATCTTTGGATATTGGAATGACATATTCGGCACCAATAAACAGCCAGAATGCCACTGCAGTTGTCGACACAATATCAAAGAAATTCGTTGACATGCTTGCCGGCTGGGAAACAACCTGTCCGGTTCCAAGCCCCAAAGCACCGATAATTCCCATAACAACCATCGAGCCAACCAAAAGGAATGCAACCAAATTCTGAATTTTAGCAAACATATCGACACCAAACAGATTTGCCACCATAACGATTACCGTCATGATAATGGTATAGCCGATGCTTGGAATCGGCAAATGAAGCGTCTGCGACATGGCATAGGCAAAAATCGATGCTTCAACACCACACGATAAAATGTTACAAATCAGATACCCTCCCACCATAGAAATCATGGTTGGAAACGGTCCCATACAAGCGAGCGTATACTGCGCCAGTCCTCCGGTCGTGTTTGGCATCAGACCATTTAACTCAGACAGCGAAGCAACCGTTGTCATATTCAGCAGGCAGGCAATAATCATTGCACCAATAAATGGGATTCCCACCGTTCCTGCTCCCTGTCCCAATGACACCAGACAGCTTGTCGCAATGACAAGCCCGACAGAAACAGAAACCACACTTCCTAATCCTAATTTTTTGTTTTTCTCCATGCCAATTCCCCCTTGTTCTCTTAAGCCATTTCCGGTTTATCCCACAATGGCAGTTCCACACCAATGCCTTCTTTTAAAGCACGGCGGTAAACAGTAGCTCCCCATGCGATATCCTCAACCGGCATACCTCCGACAGAATATACGATAATTTCATCTTCGCTTTCCCGTCCTTTTCTCTCACCGGTAATCACATCTGCCACATCAATAATGTCTTCTCTTGTAATTTTCCCCATCTGTTTTAAATCTGTAAATTTGCTTCCTACAATCTGCACCTGATCGTAAGTCGGATATGGGTATTCCTCCTCCCAAGCCTCATACAACTTGTAGTTGTCCACAACTTTTTTGCAGCCATTTACAAGAAAATCCTCATCAAAACGAGCTGCCGAAGGCATACTGATTAGTGCACCTTTTTTAATCCATTTTGTATCAATATAAGGAAATTCAGCCTCGCTGTCCTTTACCGTTGTTGTCATACTGATAATGTCACTGTCTTTTACAGCTTCCTCAATAGAATCACAAATCACAATATTTTTAATTCCCGGACATTCTTCTTTGACAAATGCAACAAAGGAATCAATGGACTTTTGTCCACGCCCCTTGATCTTCACGGTATCAATGCCCGGTCTCACGCTGACAAAGGCACGAAGAGACGTTTTCCCCATAACACCCGGTCCAATAATAGCGACTGTTTTTGCAGCCTCTCTTGCCAAATATTTGCAGCCAACACCGGGAATTCCCCCTGTTCGGTAAGAACTCAAAAGGTTTGCCGACATCATCGCAAGTGGTGCCCCCGTATCTTTATCATTTAACATCATCATCAAAATGGAACGTGGCAGCCCTTTTTTCTTATTTTCCATGTTCGATCCGTACCACTTCATCCCCGCCATCTGATAGCGTCCGCCAAGATATGCCGGCATCGCCATGAAACGTCTGTCCTCTGCATTTTTCGGCATTCCATCAAATTCCGGGTCATCCGGGAAAGTCACCATGCAGCCATGGGAGTTGTGATTTTTTCCGCCCATCACATAGTCCCCTTTATGTAAAGTCAACAATAAATCTTCCATTGCCTCCACACAGGCATCCATATCCGTCACACCTGCCCGAATCATATCCGGTTCACTTAAATATAAAAATTTGATTGCTGTATCCATTTTGATAACCTCCTTTGCCACTTATGTCTTTGGTTCATCGCATAAAAAAAGGACGTCACAAACTTTCGCTTGTGACGTCCTCGTCGAACCCTAGTATAGCACAATGGTTTTTGTCCGTCAAGGTTCAGATTTTCTAAGTGTCACAGATACATTTTTATCTGTCACCGTTACCGTTCCGTAACTTTCTTTTCTAAGCATAGCTTCATAAGTGCTCGGTTTACTAATAATCAAACAAGCTTCTCCTTCGTCATCGGTATTAAAATATTTCCTATCCGTTTCGTCCTCCGTATTTATGAAAGAAAACTGTTGATACTTCATAGGGTTTCCTTCACTATCTACTATCTTCATGTGAACTGCATATCCGGAAATCACAAAATTCTGGCTCTTTGTATTGCTGTCAATTGTTATTGTGCCAACTTTTACATCCGCATTGCCATACGCCGAACACACCATCACCTCATAGGTACCAAATAAGATGTCCTTTACTTCAAAAGAACCATCCTGTTCTATATTCGCCAAACGGCTTGAATAATATGGCTCTTGCCTTTGCAAACCAATCTGACACATATCCGTATCAAAATCGGTAAAGGAACTACCATTTTCCCATGTAAGTTTTCCGGTCAGTTTACCAGCCTCTATATCAAAATTTTTCTCAACGGAAGCATCGGTTACTGTTATTTCCTCGGATGCTAATATTCCCACCGAACCGGATATTGTCACCTTATACTCTCCCGTCGATACATACACAGAATATTTACCATCCTCCACATCATTTGCTGCGGAAGTCGAAGACGAATTCTTGTCAAAGAATGTTATCCTTGCATCGTCTGAAACATTAACCCCATTCAGTTTGCAATAACCACTTACTCGATACAGTTGTGTATTCACAGAAACCACATCGTCTTCCTCGGTAACTGTAAATGTCTCATTCTGCAAGTTCTGTATATTTGAGTTTCCTCCGCCAAACACATAAGAGCCGAGCGGAAGCATTGCATGTGCGGAATAACCTGTCAGTCCTTCCGTTAGATAGTATGTATTTCCGGTTTCTCCGGTTTCTTTCACATAGTTTTCCTCCGATAACGGAATTACGTGATTTTCGGCATCAAACAATTTAATTTTTACATATTTGAACGGCAGCGTTAAATCTTTCACAACATCGGAGCCGTCGATTGTAACCTTGGCAACGCTGGTGTCTGCATAGAAAAACTCATATTCACCATCCAGCAAATCCAATTCATAATCAAACGCATTCTCTTTACTCCCCGTCGGAACACCAATTGTTTTATATTGTTCCCCATTTTTCTTGACAGAAATCACATATAATTTGGTCTTACTCACTTCTTTCGGAATTTCAAGCCCCGATACATCAAGTAAGTTTCCTTTGCAGGAATGTTCGATATAATCTTTCCTTGTATCACCCAGTGCCACATCAATCGTATCAATAACAGTATCTTCATCGATTACCTGATAGGTTCCCGGCTTCAGATAAACTTCATACCATCCACTCGCGGCAGAAGCATATTTTGAATAGTTTTCGTCATCCACATTTTTATATAAATACGTGTTGCTGCATTTTCCAAAAATTCGCGCATAATCGAGCGTAATATCGCGTTCTTCACTGCCGGTCACTTCAAACCTATCCAATTCATAATCACCTACATAAATTACATAGGTTCCTTTTGTCAGGTATCTGTAATAATGATTGTCATCATCGAAATCACTGCCATAAAGGACACTGCTATTTTCGGTTGCCAAAATCCAAATGTCAGGGATATCCATTGTCTGTGCACCAGTTCTCTTTACCGTACCGGACATTTTATAAACCGGAAGCTTCTCATCATGCTGCATGTCACCCTCAACGGTAAACGATTTTCCCATCTGAATTTGGTACTCTCCCTTTGGTTGTTTAGTCGTGAAATTACCCTTTTCATCGGTCTTAATTACGTCATTCGACTCCCAAAATTCTCCGTTCCATTTATCTAAGGAAATTTCAGCATTTGCAATCGGCTGTCCATCTTCTGTCTCCAGTTTTCCGGACACCGTATATTTTCTCTGCTGTTCAACAAGCACATACGACTGCTTAAACTCTTTACCGTCAACCGTTATCACAAGGTCAAATGTATAATATCCTTTATCTTCTTTTCCCTCGTAATAAGGCTCATCATGCCAGACAACGTTACGGATGCTGTTATCTACGCAGTAAACATTACGATAAATCGTGCGGTATATCTTCAAATTTTTCGATAAATCCGTAAATATATCCTTCAACGATTTGCCGGCTTCTATCGTTTCGTCATAGATAAAGCCCTGATCGCCTCCCGCCATATATTCACAGTATTTTACCGCTCCTTTTGTTGATGTAAAGGCATCTATCAAAAAGTAATTTTCTACTTTTTTATAAACATCGACATAACTAAGCTCTAGGAATTGTCTTCCTCTTTTATATGACGAAGGTCTGAACATAACACTGTCCGTCGACGCACTGATACTCTCTATATCCAGTGTTATCTTCTCATCTTCATAAACACCGGTTATTTTTTTCGTACTTGCATCTTTTATGTCCTCTGTGTCCACGTCTTTATCTTTAAAATAATAATAACTGAAATGGGAACTATCGCCATTAGGGTCTTTTGCTAAACCTCTCTCCAATCCATACTCTCTGTCATCTGCCTGTAACGTAAGCAGCGTAAATCCATTATCAAATACCTTCTCTTTGGTTTTGTCCCGCGACAGACCAAGCATCATTTTAGCAGTCTTTGTATACTCTTTGCCATCGAGTGCTGCTGTTATTGAAAAAGTATAACTGCCTTTTCCCTTTGATGTTTTTTCGTTCCACTCGACGTCCGAAACCGATTTTACCTCTGCCTTCTTTCCATAGCAATAAACCGTAAACTCACATTTTGTCACATCCGGCACGATGTCTTTCAGAGAATTTGCCTCCCCATCACACACGTAAATATTATTATAACTTAAATAATAATCGACTTCTTTTTCAAAAGCAATTGAGCTGATGATGAGTTCTTCATTTTCCGCATAAAGTCCCTGATTGTTTCTCACCGGTTCTACCGTTGGTCCCGGTGTCTCATCCGGCGGAAGCATCGTCTGTTCCGGCACCTTGGTCGGCAGCGGTGTCGGACTCGACGGCAGAACCGGTTTTTCGGTCGGCTTTGGCGTCGGAGTCGACGGCAGAGACGGTTTTTCGGTCGGCTTTACCGTTGGTTTTGCTGTCTTTTTACCGTTATTCTTGTCTGCATTTTGATTGGTTCCGGCTTTCTTTACCGTCACTTTACAGACAAACTTTTTCTTGCCTACTTTCGCCTGCACCTTTGCTTTTCCGGCTTTTTTACCATGAATCGTGACACCGGTCTTTTTCTTTTTACTCAGTTTCACATTTTTCTTGCCGGATACAACCGTCCACTTCACTTTCTTTTTGTTGTTTTTCAACTTAACCTTAACGGTCTTTCCAACCGTTACCGTTACTGATTTTTTGCTCAGTTTCACCTTCTTCTTGGCTGCGAGTACATTTTGCGGCATCATCGTAAATGCCAGTACAAACACAAGCAAAACGGCGAGTTTTCGTCTCATTTTTCTCATATCATATTCCTCCATGTGTAATCAAACAATTTCATCGTTTTACTCTCCTAACTCCAAATTCCTCTCGACAGATGCATTGGTAATCGTTACGTCTGCTGCAGTAACGATTCCGGAATCCAAGGACACTTTTATCTCATACTCTCCCGGCTCTACATAGAATTCATATTTCCCTTCATCAAATGTATAGCTCGAAAGTTCTGTTGCGTCTCCCTTTTTGTGCAAGTACACCCATGTATCATCGGACACCTCGGCTCCATTTACCTTGCAGCTACCGGATATCTTATACACGTTTGTATTGATAACAACAGTATCGCTTGAACCATCCACGGTAAAGCCATAGTCTCCTATACTTGGCATACAGTAATAATCAACACACTGGTAATCACCGGTTGGCAGCACGATGCGTGATGTATAATCCCCAGACTCATCATCGTCCATATAGTAGTAGTAAATGCTGTTCGTACCCTTATTTGCAAATTTAAGCCTCCGTTTCGGATATATCGATATCAACTCATCTTCTGCATCAAGCATTTTAATTTTTACATATTTGTACGGCATCGTTAAATCTTTCACTACATTAGAATCGGTAACTGTCATCCTGCCAACCGATTTCCCGTTGTGCAAAAACTCATATTCACCGGCTAAAACGTCAAATTTGAAACCGGATATATCATCCTCATCAAATTTTGGCGCCATAATTAATTTCTTGTAAACCACCTCATTTCTCATAACCAAAATCTCGTAATTTCTATACATGTCTTTTGGAATTTGAAGTCCTGCCATATCTAACAGCTCACCCTTACAGGAATACATCTCGTAATCCTTTGTCATCTCACCAAGTGACACTTCAATGGTATCAACTGTAGCATCTTCTATTTTTACATAATAAGTACCCGGCTTTAAATAGACGTTGTACGTATCAAATACGGAAAATGCCCAATAGCAATTATTTTCATCCTCGGTATCTACAAATTTATAATATCCGGAACCTTTTCCGGACACAAGTGCAAGTTCCATCTTGATATCATATGTTCCACTTCCGGTTACTTCCACGGTGTCAACTGGGCAATCACAGGATTGAACCGTGTATGTTCCTTTCTGCACATATGCGTAATAACGGTTGTCATCTCCCAGTAAATCTCTCAAATAAATGCAGGAAGACTCCTCTGATTCAAAGTTAAAGCCCGGAACATCCGGCGTATTCGCACCTGTTCTTGTCACCTTTCCGGTGATTTTATAAACCGGAAGTTTCTCATTATGCACTACATCTCTGTCCTCTACCGTAAACGTCTGCCCCAGTTCAAACTCATAGGTGCCTTTTTGTAAATCCGTTTCGAAACATCCGTTCTTATCCGTCTCAATCGTGTATTCACATTCCTCATCGCTTAACTTAGACAATAAAACTTCTGCTTCTGCAATCGGCAGTCCATCTTCTGTTGTCAATTTTCCGGACACTGCATAGGTTTTCTGTTTTTCCACCAGCACATACGACTGCTCATTTTCCTGTCCATCCACTGTAAGTACAATGTTAAAGGAATAATAGCCATGGTCCGTTTTGTCGTCATAATAAGGCTCATCGTGCCAGACCACATTGCGAATCTCAATATTTTCATTATTCCAATATACATTATTATAGACTGCACGGTAAATCTTTAAGTCTTCCACTACATTAGCAAATATGTCTTTTAATGTTTTTCCTTTTTCTAACGCCGGCTCATATACGAAACACTCTTCACTGTATCCCGGATATAAATTCACCTCACCTTTTGTTGCAGTAAATGCATCTATGTAAAAATGAGAATCTGTCTTGGCATCAATGTAAACCATACCTGAACCGACTGCCAGATTATCTTTCGCAAAGGAATCACCAATAACGCTCACAAAATAATCATCGCAGACTTCTTTTCTTGCATTCACTGTATACTGCTGTTCCTCGTAGACACCAACAAGTTTAATATTTTCTGCATTTTGAATCTTTGAAGTATTAACTTCTTTATCTTTAAAATAATATCCGCTTTCCCCTTCTTCATCATGCAGACTTTGTTCTAATTCATACTTTTCACCATCTGCATCCAAAGAAAGCCATGTCATACCATTCTCCGAGCCTTCCTCTGAATCCTCGCGGACAAGTTTCATCGTAACTGTTTGCTTATACTCCTTACCGCTCTGCACAGCCGTAAGCAGGAATGAATAATACGGCTTCTGCCATTCCTCATCGTCATGCCAGACAACATCGGTAATTGACTTTACTTCCGCCTTTTTACCATAACAATAAACGTTATATGTACATTTTGTCACGTCCGGCACAAACTCCTTCAGGGAATCAGCCTCCTCGGAGATTACATAAATATCATTATAATTCAGCGAATATGACGGAACATCTTTTTCAAATGCAACGGAACTGACAATCAACGGCTCTTTTTCGGCATAAAGCCCCTGATAATTTGACTCTGGTTTCACCGTTGGCGCCGGTGTCTCATCCGGTGGCATCATCGTCTCAATCGGCGTCGGATCCGGCTTATTGTCCGGCTTTGGTGTCGGAGTCGACGGCAGAGACGGTTTTTCGGTCGGCTTTGGCGTCGGAGTCGACGGCAGAACCGGTTTTTCGGTCGGCTTTGGCGTCGAAGTCGATGGCAGAACCGGTTTTTCGGTCGGCTTTGGCGTCGGAGTCGATGGCAGAACCGGTTTTTCGGTCGGCTTTACCGTTGGTTTTGCTGTTTTTTTACCATTATTCTTATCTGCATTTTGATTGGTTCCGGCTTTCTTTACCGTCACTTTACAGACAAACTTTTTCTTGCCTACTTTCGCCTGCACCTTTGCTTTTCCGGCTTTTTTACCATGAATCGTGACACCGGTCTTTTTCTTTTTACTCAGTTTCACATTTTTCTTGCCGGATACAACCGTCCACTTCACTTTCTTTTTGTTGTTTTTCAACTTAACCTTAACGGTCTTTCCAACCGTTACCGTTACTGATTTTTTACTCAGCTTCACCTTCTTCTTGGCTGCGAGAACATTCTGTGGAATCACAGAAAAGCTCAGCACAAACACAAGCAAGAAAGCAACTGTGCCTCTTACTTTTTTCATATTATATCCCTCCATTGTGTTATAGAAAATTGTGTTTTCTTAATTTTATATGAAATTGTTAGGGGCGTCAAGAAAAATAAGAGTGAAATTCAATCAGAATTTCACTCTTATTTATTCAACCTATTTTACTCTCCGTCACTCCGCCGTCAGCGCACATGACACATTTTTATCCGTCACGGTAACCGTTCCGTAGTAAATCCTATTGCCATTATCATAACTGCACACCTCATAAGTGCCGGGCTCATCAACAATAACTAGTGCCAATCCTTTGTCATTATCTACATAATCATACTCTTTTTTTTCATCTTTCTCGACATGTATCCACTTATCTTTTGCAAATTCTCCATTGGCTTCTTTGACAACAACCGCGATTTGATATCCGTTAATAGTATAATCCTGCTGTTTGTCAGCCGAATTTATTGTAACGGTTCCAATGTCTTTATCATCCAATTTCATCGTATACGTGCCATATGGAACATAGGAAAATGAGAAGCTTCCATCCGCTTTCAAGTCAGCTGTAATATCACCACTAGCAAACCCATCCGAGTACAAACATAATGAACTTTCACCGTACATCGCACTGGTGCCATCTTTCCATGTCAGCTGCCCGGATAGGCTTCCAGCCACTATATCAAAATTCTTCTCATACGGAGCATCCGGCACCGTCACTTCCTGCCGTACAAGCGTATACTCTTTCGAATTTTTCTCGTCGGTGTAAGTAATGATAAAATTATATACGCCTGCCTCCAAAAACATTTCATATTTGCCATCCTCCGGATACGCATAAATCATCTTACTGTTAGTCTTAAAGGCAAGTATCTGATACTTACCGCCTTTCTCGCCAACAATCCGGCAAGTACCGCTAACCCGGCAAACGTCAGTTGCTACATCCACAAGTTCCGTGTCTTTCGTAACCGAAAATTCATATCCTTTGCTCGTTAAGCCTTCCACAGAGTTGACTTTATAATTTCCAAGAAGCAGCAAAACTCCGTTTTTATCTTTTGGATGATACCAATACTGCTTATTTGTATCAACATTTAAAACTTCGATGGTGCTGTCCGGCTTAATCACATTGTTTTGTTTGTCCAGCACACGGAATTTGACATACCGAATCGGTAGACACAAATCTTTTTCCACATCCTCATCCGCAATTGTGACACTGCCAAGTGAATTTTCTTCGAAAAAGAACTCATACGTTCCTTTCGGAAGACCAATTTCATATCCGGAACCTTTGTCCTGCAAATATCCTGCTAAGCGAATGGTCTTGAAAAACTCGCCATCTTTTTTTATTTCAATCTCGTAACTATCAAACCTATTTGCCGGAAGCTCGGTTTGGGTAGCGTCCAGTATTCTGCCTGAACACATTGCAATTGAAAAATCTTTTTTAATATCCTGCGATGTGACTTCAATCCTATCAAAAGTAATGTCATTATATAGGACATCATAAGTACCAGGTTTCAAATATACCGTGTAACTACCTTTATATGCAAACGCAAGAACCGTATTTTTCTTATTATTAATATCCACAAACTCAAGATTTTTCTTTGCAAGCTTACCGGTAATCCGATATAACTTAATCGTAAAATCTTTTGTACCTGAACCTGTTACCTCAAAAGTATCGATTACTTGACTTCCCTGCATTAATTCATAGGAGCCTTTTTCCAGATAAGCCCAGTAATTCATATTGTTATCTGTACCAAAATATATTATCTGATTTTCACCAGTCGGTCTCATCCAATAGCCCGCATCTACAGCCGGTGCGTTCTCACGGATAATACTTCCACTTAACAGGCAGACCGGAAGTGTTATATCCTTTTGCAGTGGACCTTCATCTACTGTAAAGGACTCTCCTGCTTTGAAACAATAAGTTCCTTTTGATGCCTGGAAGGAGTATTCGCCCTTGTCATTCGTATATACAACACTATACTCAGTTCCCTCTTTCCGGACATACAAGTAGATATTTGGTATCGGCGTTCCGTCTTCCATTTTTAAAACTCCGGATACCGTATACTTCTTTTCTTTTTCGATCAATTTATAAGACTGTGTAATCTTCTTACCATCTACGGTCAAAGAAATATCAAAGGAATAATAGCCATTGTCACCGCCGCCCGGATAATACGACTCGTCATTCCATACCACATTTTCAATCACCGCATTTGTGTAACATTTATTCCGGTATGCCACCTGCTGAATCTGAAGGTTCTTAGCAAACTCCGTAAAAATGTCTTTTAAGGATTTTTCTTTATCCAGCATCTGCTGATATTCAAACAAATTAGCATCTGAATCAAAATTCACATTACCTTTTGTTGAAGTATAGGAAAGAATGTAATAGAAATCCTGCTTCTTATCACTTACTGTAAAACTGTCCTCAGACGAACCAATCCGCAAATTGCCTAATTCCTCTAATTCCAGTGTTGAATGAGTAAACTCATAGGCATTGCCATTGTAAAGGGTGTATCGGTCGACCACACAATCCAACGTATAATCCTTATCTCCATAGCGTGCAACTACTTTATATTCTTTGGTATCTATCAAATCTTTTAGTACGACATCATCCGACTTGATATAATACTGCCAGTTTATTTCATTATTCTTCCACGTAAGTAAATTCTCCAGTTCATACTCTTTTCCATCCGCAATCAGGGTATGGAAAAACAATCCATTGTCCACTCTGTAATACTCTACGGACTCCGTGTAAGATACCAAATTTGCCATAGCACTGTACTGCTTTCCGCCTTGTTCCACTGTCAATTTAAACGTGTAATATCCGGAATCGGTATTATCCCCATAAAAGGATTTGTCATGCCATACCACATCAGAAATGGATTTTACCTCTGCCTTTTTTCCATGACTGTAAACAGTATACTCACATTTCTTCACATCCGGCATCGCCTCTTTTGCAGACTGCCCCTCCGGTGTTGCAGCAAAAATGGTGTTCATGCTCAATGAATAATACTCTATTTCTTTGTCAAACTTAACCGAACTAATCTGAACATCTTCCTCTTCTGCATAAAGTCCCTGTCTGGGATGTGCTGTGGCAGGTGTCTGGTTTGCCGGCTGCATCGTCTGCAGCGGTTTCTTTGTCGGTTTCGGTGTTTGTGTTGCAACCGGTGTTGGTTTCGGTGTTTTTGTCGCCGACTTTTTCTTCTTAACCGTCACTTTGCAGACATACTTTTTCTTGCCCACTTTTGCCTGCACTTTCGCCTTTCCGGCTTTTTTACCTTTAATTGTAACACCTGTCTTTTTCTTTTTGCTAAGTGCCACTTTTTTCTTGCCGGAAGTAACGCTCCATTTTACTTTCTTTTTGTTGTTCTTCAGTTTAATCTTAACTGTCTTGCCAACGTTTACGATTACAGATTTTTTGTTCAGCTTCACTTTCTTCTTCGCTGCGTAGGCAGTCTGCGGGAACAGAGATAATGCCATCGCGAAGATTAGTAAAAGAACAAGTGATTTTTTCCCTTTTCGCATTTAAATATCCTCCTAAAATGTTTTTGTGTCTTTTCCCAGTTTATTATTATTGGCATGGAATGCCTAAAAACAGCTTGCTATACGCATATAGCAAATTCATTATAACCATTTTTTAACAACAACTCAACATCTAAATATTGACTTCTGTGTAATTCATATTATCGGGGTTTTACCTGTGTGTCAAGAAAAACTGAAAGCGTACTACGTCTTTAGGAGGCGTAGTACGCTTTTTTTATTCTACTTACTCTTTTTTACCAATTGTATACTTCCGAAATCGTAGTATGATATTTTTCCAACTGTTCGGCATTTTCTTTCATAAAATAATCTCTTAACTGACTATCTCTTACATAGATTGTTGTATTATTCCATATAATTCTTTCCAATACCCAATGATAATGATAAGCATTTTGCTGGCTCAGATACCAATCATATGTTTGATCTATATACACATTTTCAACCTGAATATAACCATAAATTCTATAAAGTGATTTAGGTAATACAATATTTTTTAAGTGTTGTACATCTATAATGTCTTTAATATAATCAACACCCTCTGGCACAGAATAGGAAACATCTTGTTTGGCAAAAGGATATAGAAGTAATTGTTTCATATCTTTCGAATACAAGACACCATCCTGTGATTTATAATTCTTATTCTGCCCATCAACCTCTATTTCACTTAAATTTGACGTACCATACGAATCGCTGAAACAAGGAAAACTTTCCACCGATGCTGGTATATATATTTTCCGGAATCCATGTATAACATTTCTAAGGGCTCCACCTCGAACTTCCTTTACTGTGTTTGGAATCTGATACTCGGTATCCGCTTTGGCACATGGATATTTTACCAGCACCGTCTTATCCTTATCAAACCAAACTCCATTTTCAGAAGAAAAGTTTTCATTTTCATCACTAATACTAACTTCTTTTAGTGATGACCAACTATAGGAACTATCTAAACCATAATCAATGTCCAAAAATGAATTTGTTTCTTGTGGAATATATCTCAAATACTTTGACAACGTAATTGCTGTTATTTGATTATTACGAATCTGTTTATTGGCAGGGTTATCGTAAATATCACAATAATCATTTATAACCTGCGCGCCATCAATTGTATCTGGTATGCGAACGCTTTTTTCTGTACTGTAAATAGCATTTACCTCCGCAATTTCCCCATTTGAAATATATGAATACTGCTCATTTGTTTTTTCCTCAGCAACGGAGATCTTTATCTGTTTTGAAACTGTATTCGTATTACTCCATGCTCCTTCTGTGTAAGATAAAGTCGCATTATAATCACCCGTTGCCGTTGTGTCCACTCCTGTAACCGAAAAACGACTATACGAAGATTCCTGTATATTGTTATTATTATGTAGTTCCTTATTTGTACCGTCCGATAATTTAACACTTATCTTGCCAAACTGTCCAAGCGTGTAAAAACTCAAATTGCGCTCTGATAATGCCGTACTTGTCTTAGCAACAATAGCATCATCATATTGTGTTAATAACTCTACTGCTTTTGCCTCCGGTTTTTGGGTCGGCTGTGAAGAAGTTTTACTTGTTGGTGCCGGTGTTTGAACTGGTTTTCTTGTTGGTTTTTGGGTCGCAACACTGCTCTTATTGGTTTTATTCTTTACCGTCACCTTGCAGACATACTTTTTCTTACCCACTTTTGCCTGCACCTTGGCTTTGCCAGCTTTCATACCTTTAATCGTAACACCCGTCTTTTTCTTTTTACTAAGTTTCAAATTTTTCTTGCCGGAAGTGACCGTCCACTTCACCTTCTTTTTGTTGTTTTGCAGTTTGATTTTTACTGTCTTTCCAACGTTTACTGTTACTGTTTTTTTGTTCAGTTTTACCTTTTTCTTTGCGGCAAAGGCACTCTGCGGAAGCAGAGATAACGCCAGTGCAAAGATAAGTAAAAGAACCAGTGTTTTTTGTTTTCTCATTTTGAAATCCTCCTTCTCTTTTTACTAGATGAGCGAACCTGCTTTATAATAGCAAATTCGCTCAAAATCCCCCCTTTAAAATATTATTTTATTACATACTGCACCCATCTTTGAATATTGCTGATAGAATCTGAAGCCTCCACTTTACTCGTTGATTCCTTCTGTTCTACCTTCTTCAGATAATAAGTATATATCTTAGAACGATCTGCATAACGATACTGTGTCTTATATGAACCAACCACCTGACGAGTCTGCTCATAATACCAGCATGGCGCACTTCCATACAAGTAGAAAAAACCTACCGAGTTGGAATTCTGACTTCCTACACATGCAAGCTGACCTCCCCAACCACGTTCTTGATAGTTTGTGCATCTTTTTCCACCCCATGTACCAGAACTTGGACCCGATGTTTTTCCATCGGCGGACAAATATCGTATATAGTTATACTGTGTTACATAAGATGCTGGAACTGATTGTGTTTCTACCTTTCTGGAATCACTGCTTCCAATATAACTATCTGTCCAGCCACTCCAACCGCCATAATTTCCCCATACCCAAGAGGAATCATATAACGTATATCCATCTACTGCATTCTTACTAGACGTTATTTTGGTTGTATAATCATAGGTCCATTTCTGTCCAACTACAGTTGCACCTTCTGGCATTTCGGATTCTCTAATCCACTCAAGTGAACCATTTAATAAATTTTCATAACTTTCTTCATTAATTGTTACAATGTCACCTTGTTCAAATGTAAGTAAATTTTTTCCTTCTATGCTGCCACATATCATAAGATTGCCAGTTAACTCCATTTTTCCAACAATTCCACTATTTAGTCGGGACAGCGAAATATTTTTACTTAAAACCGCATTAGAACCAGACGATTTTAATTTAATTGTTCCATATAATGCAAGACTCGTATTATCAGCTGACAATGTCATTGCAAAACCATCTGAATTTGCAGTAATTCTCGACAAATTCATTTTAGAAGATGACGAAACAATTGGTGCCGTTTTGTTGTTTTCAAACACAAAACCATTAATTGCTGTTTCCTTTGCATCTGATACAATTTTAAGACCATTGTATGTTTTATTACCACCATTAATCTCAAAGTAATCCGTTGTACTTGGCACATTATATGTCTTATTTGATAACGTATCTTCCAAGTCTGCCAAGTTTACAACAAGCTGCTTAGCCCCTGACGCAACTGCTGCATCCGCAACTGAAACATTTTTTGCACGCACACTTACATGCTTTACATTTTTAAACGCATTTTTACCTAACTCTGTAACCTGCTTGGTAATATTAATATCCTCCAAATCAGTACAACCGCTAAATGCTTTTTCACCTATTTTTTCTACACCTTCATCTGTAATGCTCTGTAATGACTTACATTCCTCAAAGGCTTGTGCCGGAATTTCCTTAATATGTTTACTAAGTTTGACTGACTTGATGTCTTTATTTCCAGCAAATGTATTTTTTTCAATCCCTACAATCTTAACTACCGAAGTAGTTCCATCTCCATTATCTGTCGAGATGTAATCTGGAATACGCACATCTGTTGCTGTGCCTGTGTAATCAACAACTGTACCCGTCTCACTGTCATAAACGAGCCCTTTTGTCTTTGCCATAGAATCATCAATATACTGTTTTACAGAAAATGGAACTTCAAATGGTAATACACCGTTTTCATAATCATCAAAACTGTGTGTTTGTTTAGAATAATCAATAAAGTCAAATGTATCATCATCTTGAACACCATATGTATATACATAATAGGAACCTGTTTTTATATCAAATGCCACAACAGCAAAAACATGAACAGTTCCAGCGCACACCAAACGATAATATCCCTCTGGGGCATCTTCATTTGAATATGTTTTCGATGTTGTTTCGGTTTTCTGCGTAGAATATGCTATTGCTGTTGCATATTCATTTGAGGTTGATGATGTTGTACTATCGGATGTTGCTAACCCTTCTGAGCCCCCTTCTGAAATTGTTTTATTATAACCATAGGTATCGCTTATTTTGCTACTAAGTGCTCTAGAATGAGACTCGCTGTTACTAGTTGAAGAACTTGCTTGCGTTCCTGACGAAGCTCCCCATGTTCCTGACAATCCAACTGTAGTTGAATCCTCATGGGACGACTGCATTTCTCCACTAACTTTTCCATATACTTTAAACCCTTTTTCTGCCCCCACTTTAGCACCATCAATTCCCAACTCACCAGTTACTTTACTTGAATATTCTGCCCCTACTTCTGCACCTACTTTAGCTGATACACCATTTTTATCAGTTCTTGAATAGTTACTTCCTGCACCTACATTAGTACTATTTAATGTTACTGTACTATCACTAGTAACTTTATTACTCGAATCTACAACCTCCTGACCGCTTTCATCCGTATGACTCTTAATAATTGTCATACTATTGTTCCAATCTCTTGATAAAGACCAGGATGTAGTTCTAGTCGTTGCATTTGCCACTGTATTGACCATTGATTTTGATGTTTGCTCACTAATAGTTCCACTTGTTGTGATTGTTTCAGATATTGTTAAGCCACTTGTATTCCCAAAATCCTTAATTGTATATAATGGAACATTTTCCATCTGTCCTATCTCATATGCAAATAAATATTGGCCAAGTTTCTCATCTTCAACAACAATAGGTTTCTCTAATTTTTTCACAGGCCTTGCCTGATTTCTTTTACTTGTCCAGTTGGCATGAAGTGTTTTATTACCGATTGTTCCTTTTGGAATACTATCAACTAATTTATCATCTTCATCAGTCCATCCCATAAATGTATATCCAAACCATTCTGGATTTGTCAATGTAGCTCCCTCATTAACTTTATATTTAATACTATCTACTTTTGCCAATGGGGAATCAAATGTAATTGTATATTCTCTGGCCGACCAATGAGCATATAAATCAATATTTCCCTTTTCGCCAACCGCAATCTGTTTCACCTGATTCGCATTTGCACCTTCACCATCATACCATCCTTCGAAAATGTATCCATCACATTTAAGATTGTTCAAAGTTAATCCTTTTTCCGAACTGTAGGAATCAGGATTTGTATTCTCTATGTTTTGTTTCTGCAAATATACATCATCTTCATACAGATGATAGGTGATCGAATACTCTGTTTTCTTTAACTGCGGAATCACTTCTTGTTTTACCAACACAGTTCCGCAATCACTACAATGTGTTCCTTCTGTCAAACCTGTACTATCATAAGTTGCCGCCACGGCAGGATCAATAACAGATGTGTGTCCTTTAGCATTTATTACTGTATCAGACAATAAAATACTGTTAAGCCCCTGTGAATCACTAAAATATTTATCACACGATGTACATTGCCAATATTCAACATTTCCATTTTCCGTACAAGTAGCTTCTTTTTTATCTACAGCAACTAATGTATGTTTATGTTCACTTTTTCCATCCGATGGTTTTAATTCAACACCGTAACCACCTGCAATATAACGACGAACCAAAATAACATCTGTAGAATTTATTTTCCCATCTGCGTTAACATCTGCAGCTTTTGTATTGATTTTTGTTGCGTAACCGCCTGCAATTTCACGGCGCATCAATATAACATCTGTAGAATTTATTTTATTATCGTCATTTACATCTCCAGGTGTATAATTCGTGACATGAATATCTCCACCTTCTATTTCAACATCCAGTGGATTCAAATTTGAATCTACAATTTCGCCTTGCTCAGTAGTAACCTCAAATTTCAATTTGTCTCCCGGACTCACCTCTGAAGATGCTCTAAACGTCAATGTTAAAATTGTTCCATCCTTTATCTCATCTCCGGATATTTCAACTCCATCCCATACAACCTGATATGGTGATTTCATATTACCCGGTTTTGTTATAACCAATGGCGAAAAGGCTTCACCTGACTCCGCTTTAGTTAATGTCAAATTAGAATCATAATTAACCTTCAAACCTGCACCTAATATACCCGGATTATTTTTCACAGAAATATCAACTGTAAATTCCTCTCCAGCTCGAATAGTCTTATTTTCAACAATAATTTTTATGGCTTTGCTATCACTTTGTTCTGCCAAAATATGACTGCAAGGTAATCCAGAAAAAACTAATGAAACAATCAAAACAAATGACCATAATCTTTTTATTTTTTTCATTTTCAAAACCTCCTAACTAACCGTTATTTTTCCACTTCTCAATTCAAAATTAATTGGCTGCAAATCACGATTTACAATATCCCCTTCATTGTAATAAATATTGATATTGTATTCTCCAGGCTCTATATTATCTTTTAATTTAAATTTTAATATTAAAACCTGACCATCTTTTACATCCTTGTCGTCCATTTCCTGTCCATCCCAAGTAAATCTACAATTATTTTTTAAAATATTTGCTTTTGTAAAAGTTAACACATTAGATACTGCATCTCCGTTTAACGCATCAACTAATTCCAAACTATTGTCGTCAAACAGTACAGAAAATGTCATTCCTAAAATCCCCGGATTTTGATTTACATATACCGGCAAAAAAACATCCTTTTCGCCATTTTTCACCACTGCATCATCCACAATCAATGCCACTGCATTATCTTTCTCGTATAATGCTTTTATAGTCATATCCTCCATCACATTGCCGTAATCTTTATCCCAGCCACTAAATGAATATCCGACTCTTTTGGGTGGTTCAGGTGGCGTTGCCGAATCTCCTTTTTTTACCTTGGTTTGAAGTAACAAAGTCCCATCACAATCAACAAATTGAACCGTGCACATTTCATCTTGTTCCGGATTTTTAGTCGGTTCCGTCGTAGGCTGCGTCGATGGTTCTGACGATGGTGTAACTGTCGGTGTCGGTAATGGTGTTAACGTTGCCTTCGGACGTGGTGTTATGTATTTATTTGGTGCCGGTGTTTGCTTCGGAATACTATTTCCTTTTTTGACTACCGTAAATATACATTTTGCCTTTACCCTCTTGTTAACCTTTGAACAAACCACAACCGTTGCCCGTCCAGCCTTTTTAGCTTTAACAACTCCAGACTTGCTAACAGTTAAAATCTTTTTGTTGCTTGATTTCCATGTAACCTTTTTGGATGCTTTTTTAGGTTTAACTTTTTTTACCTTTAACTTAAATTTTGCACCAACATACAATGTTTTCTTTTTGCAATTAAGCGTAATTTTTTTTGCTTTTACCTTTGCCTGCATCATAGGATATCTTGTTAATCCACTTATACATAATGCAAATATTAAAGCATATGCAATTCGTTTTTTCACTCTTTTCACTCCTCTCTTTTTTCACTACCAATATTGATATATCCATCTGTTGCGATGCATTCTATTGGTAATAATTTTTGATTAACAACATCACCATCTTTAATTTTTAGTTTAATTTTGTATTCATCTCCTTCCACAGACTTTTTTATTTTAAATTTCAAAGAAAGAATATTGCCATCCTTTTTCCCTCCATCGGATAGTTGAACACCATCCCATACAAACTTGCATCCACTAACCAATTTTTTACCTTTCGTTAATGTAAGATTGTTTTTTACCGCATTTCCATTTTCCGCTTTTATTAGTTCAAGATGTTTACTATCATAATCAACCTGTATTATCATTCCTAATATTCCCGGATTATTTTTTACTTTTACATAAGTTTGCACTTCACCATCTACACAGGCTTTCTTATTTTCAACATAAATTTCTGTAATAGTTGATTTTTTTTGATAAATCGCATAAACATCTAAATTACTTGTTACATGATCAAATTGTTTATCCCATTTTTCAAAAGAATATCCTTTTTTATCTTTAGGATTTGGCGAAACCGCATTCTCTCCTTCTCTAACATTTTCTTCCTTTAACAATTCTTTGTTTTCTCCAAAAAACCTAACAAGATATTTTTTTGTATTCAAATCAACCTTCTGCCTAGACTTTCCAATAACAATTTCATTCTGATTAGAAAGTCGAATAATTAAATTTTGGTCTTTATCCGTATAGCAATCTGTAATTTTTTTTCCGTTTATATCATTCTCGTCCTTTGAAATGGCAACTTTCATATTTATATTGTCAATCCAAAGTTCATTTTGTTTAATATAGACATTTTTTCCAATGACTGATTTTGCCCAATTAAGTTCATTTCCAGCAAATACCTGATTACCTGTCTGTGTACTGGTATTTGCTGTACTATTTGAACGATATAAATTGTAACCGCATAAAATTACAATTACTATTACTGCAATAGTCAAAACCATTATTCCATATTTTTTCCATTGCCATTTTTTAACCATGCCCTCTTATCTCCTTACATTGCTTTGACCACGAGTTTTGTTGCAACATAACCATATGAAGATTTACTACTTTTCTTAACATATAGTTTTAAATTTCCCCATTGCTCTGTATATCCCAATTCGCACTCATTCATTATCTTAGCCTTGATGACATATTTATTTCTTCCTGTCTTTGACATCTTAAACCCAGATAAATACGGAAAATCCGCTCCCCATTCACCGATGGTTGCTGCAATATAAGGTGTGTTTTTCCCAAACAGCCGTTTAGAAACTTTTTTCAAACTATCACCATTGCAATAACGCTCATTTTGAGCACATACCTGTTTTCTGGCAGAACTAGATGAGAATTTTTTAGTTGTTCCACCTTTGTAAACTGCCATATATGCTGCATAATTTGTGAATTCTTTCGTTAATTTTTTTGCTCTATTATTTACCTTTGCACTTCCCTGTTTTGAAAAGCACAAAACAACCATCACTGCTGCCAATATTACTACAATGCCTTTTGCTGCCTTTTTCATTACTCAATTTCTCCTTCTTTATAAATATTTATTTCTATTTTTTTTCGTATTTTTATGTGGCTTGATTTTTTTCCATCTTCTCTTTTCTGATAAAAACTTTCTTTTTGTCATTTCTTGTAGTTGGCCATTTGAAGTATTATATGAGGCATATATAAGACCCGATGATGAATCTCCCACGACACGGAATCTAACCTCATAGTTTGGCATTTTTTTTACATGTCCATTAACGACCTTATATCTTGAATAAATTTCTGCCGTACCGGAATTATCACATATAATGCATTTTTTTACCCGGTCATAATAAACATAATTAGCATTTCCACAAACTGTATTTAGCATGATTACTTTTCCCTTGTAATAGGTAAAAATGTCCTGTGGTGCCTCAGAGCCATCTGTTTTCCATGTAACCAACTCTTTTATTCCGTCTCCGTTTACATCAACAGTGGCAAATTTTTTCACACTGCTATATTTCATCATGCGAGTATATGCAACTTTGGCCTTTTTCTGTTTTGCCGTTCTTGCCTGTGATTTAGCAGCTGGCATAAAGCATCCTGCTATAACTGTCATACATAATAAAATTGCAACAACTTTTAATCTTTTCATCTTTCTTCCTCCATTCATTATTTCACTTTACATTTTTTCGTAATACTCCATTTGCCGTATACTTTCTCTGTGCCAACTTTTTTAAATGCTCTGACACGAACATAATACGTCTTTTTCCGTTTTAATCCTCTCAATTTAACTCTTTCTGCATAAAGGTCATATCGTTTTGTTTTCTTCTTTTTGGTAAACGATTTATTTAATGCATACTGCACCTCAAATCCATCCTGTGAAACAAACCACCGCCAAGTTACGATAAGACTCTTTTTCGCCGCCTTCTTAACCTTAACGCCGGTCACTTTCTTAACCGTCACATTATCACTTGAAGTATCACTGCTGCTCCAGTTGTAATCGGAGTCATCGGTCTGTGATGATGGCTTTTTAGTAGTCTGCGGTTTCTTCGTAGACTGCGGACGGTTGGTCGCCTGCGGCTTTTGCGTAGCGTTCGGCGTATTGGTTGGATCCGGTGTGCTTGTCGCCGTTGGCGTCTTGTCAAATTCACCGATAAATCCAATGTCTACACTCTGCCCTGTATAATCGTTCCATTTACCGTTTGCATACATTTGTACATAGTTTTCTCCCCCGCAGTCAACCGAATTATTTGGCTCATTTTGCGACCAGTTGGTGTATGTTACAGCGGAGCCGTCACGCCAGACAAATTTTCCTTCTTCCTTCTCATCGCTGGCACCAATGTAAAAGGTTTTATTTAATTCTTTTACTTTTTGAGCAATCACATTATTTTTTTCTTCTGATTCGATTTTCACCAGATTTCCACCAAGTTCCTCACAATAGCGTTCTGCCAACGCATAAGGAATTCCCGCCGTGTAGAAACGGTAAACTTTGTTTCCATACGTAATCTCAGCCGCCGGTTTAAGATTCAGTGGCGTTTCCAAAATAAAACCGGAATAAATGTACGAGGACGGCATGTCATTCCAGCGTCCATGTCCACGGGTTGCCGCCATATAAAATTCACTGTTACCGGCGCAATCCGGCTGTGCAGCATCCCAATTGGTATATGTAACGCTTGAACCACTCTGCCATTTCCACGGCTGTCCTTTTCCCGCCTGACTTCCGCCGATGTAATAATACTGTCTTATCTGGTCGGATACTAAATTAGTAATTACCTGCTGTTTTTGTGCATCTTCCACTTCAGCAAGTTTACTTTGCAGTTTGCCGGACAGCGTTTTCATTTCATCCCATGAATAATTCTCGTTATACAAAGACAACAAAGAGTTTCCATATTTTACTATCCTTTGCGGAAGCAAACCTAATGGAACTACACAGCCACTTCTGCCGCAACTGTAATTTCCGTATTTATCATAAACATAAATATGCGTAACATAACTTCCTACTTCGTTATTGTGTTCTGAAATGTTTACCCGGAACCGGTAAGTATCACCGGAAACACGCGTACCTCTTACTGCTTGATTGGTCCACCAGTCTTTGGCAATGTCATCCTGATCGTTTTTCGCAGTCCACGTCGGAAACTGTACGCGGTCCACCCCACTCGCATCGCTTGCCTTACATTCTACGGTGTAGCCTTTGGAATCTTTTTCTACCACTTTGATATCCGTCAATGTCGGTGCCGTGCGGTCAATATAAACAATCGATGTTGGCACACCACTTTTATTTCCGGATGAATCCCATGCATAAATATGTGTCACATAATTTCCCTGCACCGCTCCGGATTTGAGTGAGGAAAGTGAGATTCTTGCAGAGGCTGTATTTCCGGATACACTGCCCTGAATCCAGTTTGCATCCTCGCCTCGGTGTTTGTCTGTGTTCCAGGAAGGAAATTCAACCTTGGAAATGCCTACATTATCCGATACGTTACAGACTACGGTATAGCCATCCGCATTGACATCCGTGATTCGGACGTTGCTGATGGTTGGAGGCGTTGTGTCTCGTGAATCATTTCGATACACATAGCCCGACTGCCATGAGGAATATCTGCTCAATGGCTGTGGTGCCACCGATGAACTTGGCGTCCATGAATCATAGCAGTATAAAACTCCCTTTTCTTTCGACAGCTGATTTGCCAGCATTACATAATGTCCCGGCACTTTAACAATCGTATAATAGCCGGCATTAATGTTAAACCACAACTGGTTAGCATCCGCATTCCAATTGCCTAAGTATGTAAGTTGTTTTCCTTTCTGACTCGCATAAATGGATGGTGCATTTCCACCGTTTGTCTGATAAAAACCACTATTAATTAATCCATTGCTCCGCTGCCAGTTTAAATAACTATCCGGATTAAAACCGGCACTTCTGTCAACATTTGTTTCATATAAAAGTTTTGCCTGTGCCGTGACCCAGCAGCCATACTGACGCATATTGTAGTCATCAGAAGCACCCTGACTCCAATAACGATAGTCGCCTGAATAGCTTGCGGCTTGCGCTTTTGTTCCCCAGTCTGCTCCCGGAATCGACTGTAAAATCCCAGCAATTGCAAGAATCATAAAGAACACAGTTACTCGCAGCGATACTTTTAATTGTTTTTTCATACCAATCTCTCCTTTCCTTCCTACATAAAATACTTCTCAACCGTTTTCTGCATCCCTCTTGCCACAGGGAGCACCACATTTCCTGCGACGGTACACTCCCGATACCCAACTCCCATAAGGTAGTCTGTATTAATCACATAACTGTGATGAATTCGAATAAAGTTATCCGGCATCTTCTCCAAAAATGCAGCTAATGTCATGCGGCTATGAACAGTTCCCCACCCATTGGTAGTGATATACAAATCATGATTCAGTATTTCCGCATAAATAATCTGCTTGATGGGTAATCGAAGCTTTTTCCCCTCACTGTAAAAATAAAACATGATATTCTCCTCGAAACGCTTTTTCCACCCCTTTTCTATATTCCCATAGTATACAAAATCCCCGTACCAACTTTTTTTCAAAATATTTAGGATTTATAAAAAGGTATAAAAATCCATCACTATTTTATCACTTTATGGCGAAAAATCGGGTGTTGTGTCGTAACTAACGGTTCTATTGACGTAGACGGTAAGATTTTCCTATTGGTAAATTTGAAATATAGAAAATGCAAAAAAAGACAGCTGCCGCTGATTTTGCAACAACTGCCACCTTAATGATTCATATTTTCTTAAAGTCCCATTTCCTCACAGATATCCCCATACCAATACACTTCTTCTTTTTCGATATAAGAAAGTAAGATAGCATCCATTTCAAATTCCGGATTCAGTCTGCTCATATTGCATGCGGTAAGTGTCGCCTCGGAAAGGCGTAAAAACATTTCCTTTGCCTCACCGGCAGGAGCACGCTGTAAACAAACCGTATAAATTAACGGCAGCAAGTCTTCCCGCTGAATCTGCGGGCACCGCTGTTTTTTATCGGCACTCCATGTCTCTAAACAGGCACGCGCAGTCTTTACATCCCGGCACGCCTCCTCTGTATGGATATTTTCAGCAATAAATTTTAAAATCCACTCCGGAACCTGTGCACCGCCAGGCAAGTGCTTTAACTGTCTTTTCGCCTGTGCCGCATGAATTAACTGTTCCTTCTGAATCGGACCACGAAACAAATCCGAATAGCGCTTCGCATAACGTGAACTGTCTCCAAAGACCTCTGACAAAAACTTTGCATTAGACGGTTTTGTCGCATAAACCGACTTTGCAAGTTCCCAGATAACCTCCTGCATATGCTGTGCCACCGTGTACTGGCGCGCATACCGGTTTTTATGTAAAAAACGGTCAATTTGTTTGCGCGGAGTTTCCCTGCGTTTTCCGTGCTTTTGCTGCCATGCAGGGAAATTTACTTCAGCGAGAAGTTCATCTAAGCGTTTCTTCTCCTCATCTCTTACCCACGAAAGAATACTGTCTCTGTATTGTTTCACATAATTAAGTGCTGTCTGGCTGTAACCTTTAAACCAATCCGCACGTCCTCCCATCCACCACAGAAATTCCTCCGTGGAAAAATCAAGCGTTCCCTCATACGCATTCATCAGCTCTCTCGTACTCCGTGTGTGGGAAATCACCACATTGTCTTCTAAATTTTCCTCATAGAAAGCAATCATTTTCTCGCACTGCTCCATCGATTTCTTATGGTCAATGCCGTAAAGATAAATCATTTCCTGATAATCATTGACATAAAAAGACGGTTCACCGATTCCCACCATCAAATACTGCTTCGTCTCCTCCCTGTCAAGCCCCATGGCAAATGCCATTTGAAAAACCGCCTGACGGCTCGGCCTATGATACTTTTCCAAACCAAACCAGCGGTGCATCGTAGGAAGAGAGGCGAAATCCACACGGCCGGTTCGCTGGCGGAATACTAAAAATGCCTGACGCCTCGTCTGTTTATCCGGTTCATTTTCTCCCCATGGATACCCCATCCGCTCCATAATAAATTCATCAAATCTCATCCAAGCACTCCCATTCCATACGCCATTCCGACAAACAAGTAACTGCACAAAATCGGAATGGACTTGATAAATCCTCTACGAACGGCTTTCATGTTCTTCCTTCTCCCTGTCAATAAACATCATAATAAAGGCGGCAAGCAAAAAGAATGCACACACTAAAATTGCCTTTTCCTGCATATAAGAAATGCATACATTTCCAAGTACAGCGCCGATAATAAAGCACACAATCACTCCGTAGTAAAGGATGCTTTTTGACAAACACTTTTTCTCTTTCGTATGCATATAATCGCACAAGTTCTGTGTACCGCTGCGAAGATTTCCGATACACATCGTAGTCGCAATTCCGTTTCCGTGAATCTTACGGAAACTCTCTACCTGAATTCCGCAGGCAAGTGACGTTAAACTGTTTGCTAAGAGATTAAGAGAAACCGGAATAAAGCACACACCGGCAAGGACAATTGCCTCTAACAATACAGAAATCTGCCGCCAGTGAAGCCTTTTTCTCTCATCCATCCGAAAACGCACCAAATCAGCAAGCATAATTCCCGCTGCAAACGCAAGTACCGGAAACAAATACCGCACAACTTCCGGCCAGTTTCTTTCAGATATGCTCACACCAAGCAACAGCATATTTCCCGTCTGTGCATTCGCAAATACATGGTCGCGCATGATGTACGAATACGCATCCATAAATCCACCGGATGCTGCTAACACGATTCCTAACTCAATAGACTCTGACATCTGCTTTGCTATTTTTTTCATTCCTATCGCTCCTTTATCACAATTGTATCACCCGGTGCAAACACCGTGTTTCCATTTGGAATAATTAATTCTTCCCCCCGCTGAATCATCACGACTAATTTCCCTTTTCCGAGATGAATCCGCGATAAACTTTTGCCAACCCATTTGTGGCTGCCGTCTAACTCAATTTCAATCAGCCGCACACCATCCACATCACCCGGTGCCTTTGCACTGAGAATCAATGTGTCGCCCGGCACAAGCACAGTGTCTCCGTTTGGCGTCACATCTTTTTCATCCCGCTGAATCTGAACGAGAAGCGTCTCCGGCGGCAGTAGAATATCTTTAATCTTACTGCCCGCCCACGGATGATTTTCTTCAACCGTAAACTGGATAAATTGAACCGGCACCTCTTCGGTATAGTCGGTAAAGGTCTTTAATACGTCTTCTTTATCATCAATCATATGAAGCATTTTCGCCACATACGGAAGCAGTGTTCCCTGCAAAAGAATGGAAAAAAGCACGATGAAAAATATCATGTGAAAAATGTCGTGTTCAAACACCGTGCCGCTGCTCCTTGCCATTATCGCAAACACAATGGACGCCGCTCCGCGAAGTCCCGCCCACGAAACTAATATCTGCTGCCGCCATTTGCTTCGGAAAGGCGTTAATAGCAAACATACAACCGCAGGTCTGGCAACAAACGTCAAAAACAGCGCAATCATCAGCGACGGAAAAACAACCGCCGGCAGTGCCGATGGAAATGCCAACAGCCCAACAAGGAAAAAGACTAACATCTGCATCAATCCGGTCACACCGTCAAAGAAATGTACCAGCGACTTTTTATTGTCCAAATCCGCATTTCCCAGTACAATACCAAACAAATACGCACTCAGGTATCCATTGCCGCCAACTGCGGAAGGAACCGCATACGCCAAAAGCACGAAAGCAAATACTAAAATAGTATCAAAGCCTTCTGTCGTAACCTGAAATTTTTTCAAAACGAAAATCGTAATTCCCGCCATCAAAGCACCGATTGCCACACCATAAATAATCTGCGCAAACACCGTATAGGTAATGGCTCCCGCACTGATTTTGCCACCACTAATCAAACCAAGCATAATTGTAGTAAGCATATAGGAGCATGGGTCATTACTACCGCTTTCCACCTCTAAAAGAGAGGCAGTCCGGTACTTTAAGTTCAATCGTTTAGAACGCAGAATCGAAAACACCGATGCCGCATCGGTCGAGCTTATCAGCGAGCCAATCAAAAGACTCTCAAGCAGTCCGATGTGAAGTGCATAGTAACAAAACAATGCCGTCAGCCCCGCCGTAAGAACAACACCGGCAGTCGATAAAATAACCGCGCGCAGAGCAATTGGTTTTGCAGCGCTCCATTTTGTTCCAAAACCACCATAAAACATAATAAAAATCAGGGCAATGGAGCAGATTTGTTCTGCCAGTTCAAAGTTTTCAAACGAAATCCGAATGACACCATCCGAGCCGAAAAACATACCAAGCACAATAAAAATCAAAAGCATCGGAACACCAATGCGGTTCGATATTCGGTTCCCTACTAAACACGCCAGAATCACAATTGATACGAAAAGAATTGCAAATGTCATAGTACTTCCTTTCTTTGTCGTTTTTTCGGTTACTTCTTAATCGCCCACCGCATCTTCGTAGAACGTGCCCGCCCATTTTGTGCACATTCTTTCGCCGAAGGGCGTATCACATCTTTTGCATAATCGCTGTAAATACCAGCTTTGTAGCCGGACTTTAGCGCCTTTTTTACAAGACGGTCTTCGCCGGAGTGGAAGGTAAGAATTGCTGCCCTTCCGCCGGGTTTTATGCATTCCGGTAATTTTTCCATAAATTCATACAATACTTCAAATTCATTATTTACATCAATGCGCAGCGCCTGAAAGACCCGCTGACACGTTTTTTTGACGGTATCTTTGCGCTCCTTTTCCGGAAGAAACATTAACGTCTTTTCAATGACATCACGCAGTTTCTTCGTCGTGTCAATCCGGTTTCCTCTGCGGATTTCATCGGTAATGGCCTTTGCCAACTCCTCACTGTAAGGTTCATCTGAGTTTTCATACAGCATCCCGGCAAGCTCCTCTTTGGTAATCGTGTCAAGCCGCTCGGCGGCACTGATTCCTTCCTTTTGGTTTAACCTCAAATCAAGAGGACCTTCTACTTTAAAGGAAAATCCACGCTCAGGATTATCAATCTGCATGGAAGACACACCCAAATCGGCAAGCACAAAATCAAATCCGCCTGCCTCCTTTGCGATTTCGTCAATCGTACAGAAATTCTGCAGTTTTATTGTGAGAATTTCTTCGCCGTATCCCTGCTCCAAAAGGCGTTTCTTCGTCTTAGCTGATTCTTCCGGATCCACATCTGTCGCATAAATATGTCCCCTGCCCTCTAAACAGGCAAGCATTGCTTTTGTGTGCCCGCCATAACCAAGTGTCGCATCAAACCCGGTCTGCCCCGGCTGAATCTGCAGAAAATCCAGAATTTCCTGTACCATAATCGAAAGATGCATCCCTGCCGGTGTATTTCCCTTGCGAATCACATGCTCAATCATATCCTGATACTTCTCCGGCTGGTGTTCCTTATATTTTTCCTCAAATTTCTTCGGATATTTTCCACTGTAATGTACTCGTCTTTTGTGCTTTTTTTCTTCCTGTGGCATCATTTTCATCCCTTCTTTGCATTTTCTGCTTTATGATACAATATTCAGCGTATATAGGTCAAGTAAGCGCTTAAATATTTTATGACAAAATTCATGATTTATGGTGATTTTTTAATCTTTTGCAACTTTTTTTAATTCTCATTCGTAATATTTGTATAACTCAAAGGAACAATTAAACTTATACAAAAAAAGGAGGCAGCACTCCGCCATCCTATTTTACCAAAAACAATTACCACAATTGGAAGTTACGCCTTTGCCGGTTGTTCTTCCTTATCCCGGATTGATTTTAATCATACAGAAAGACTGCACATTCAACAGTATGCGTTTGCACACTGTGACCATTTGCAGGATCTAGATTTAAATAATATGCGAATTGGTCCTTATGCGTTCAGCGGTGTGTCTCCGCTTGCATCGGTCTCATTATTTAACGTTGATTTTTATGAAATAAACGAATGTGAAACTTCCACCGGCATTTATCCATTCGGCACCCGTACGGTCAAAAAAATGTTTGTCGACAGTGCCCTGACTTCCTTTTATTTTCCTGGCAGCACATCAGTTGAACATCTTTATGTCTGCGGCCGCTTAACAGCATTAAAGGGTGATGTTAAATCATACAAAAAAGTAAAAGTAATTCACACATACCCTTCCGCAAAAGCCGCCTCTTTTGCCAAGAAAAAGAAACTTTGCTACGAAACACTCAAAGTCTCTGGCAAAATGAAAAAAGTGACAAAAAAGAAAACGTCCAATGGACTTATGTACTCCTGGAAAAAGGTTACCACCAAAGCAGCCAAATACCAGTATACAAAGAAAAAATGGAAAAAGAAAACTTATAAAATTCCGACTTATTATGAAGTTGTCTCCTCAAAGAAGCACTGGACAACAAAACACCAGAAAGTCCTTGACATTACTTCTTCTACCGTACTTTCCATAAAGGTTTGGAAAAAGTGGAACAAACGAATTTAACTGCATATAATTATGTTCTTGGCAGGATATCCCCCGCCTTACTGGCTAAGCCAGCAGGGCGGAGATTTTTTAATAATAATTATGACTCCTTACTTTTATTTCGAGCAATCATAATATCCATACAATGCTGGTGTGGCACACCGCCGCTGTTACAATCAAATACAACTTCTTCAATTTTGTGGAAATACCAATCATGATACAAGGTAAAAATTTGTCCTGATTTCCATCGAAAACGATTTTTTTCCTTCCCTGGTAAAATTTCAACAAATGGTTTATCCACAAATACATTCATAACATGAATTCCATCCGGCTTGGTATGTTGCTTCAACTCATTTACAACATCTTTCCTTTTCTCCGGTTTCAAAAAATGAAACACTCCACTACATAAAACAATATCATAATCTTCGCAAAGCTGCATATCCTCAATATTTGCTGTAAAAAAATCTACATAAACACCATGCTGTGAAGCTAACGCCCTTCCCTTTTCAACTCCTGTCTCTGCCAAATCAAAAGCAGATACATGGTATCCGTTTCGTGCTAAAAAAACAGCATCTTTTCCTTCCCCGCACCCTACATCAAGAACCTTTAACGGCTTTATTGGCGGCTTTAATTTTAAAATTTCATAGCATAAGTCATTCGGCTTTATTCCCCAATAATACCCTTTCTCCTGATATCGCTTTTCATAATCGCTCAATATTGGAGACTGATATCCAAGAAGAGAATCCACACTCATCCCAAATACCTTTGCAATTGCAGGTAACAAACTAATTTCAGGACATGTCATCCCATTTTCCCATTTTGATACCGCCTGATTTGACACATGCAATTTTTTTGCCAATACTTGCTGCGTGATACCAAGTTCTTTCCTTTTTTTCATAATAATTGAACCAATTTCCAACCTTCACACCTCCTACTTATATTGTAGAGTACAAATTTTTAGAATGCTATCACTTTGTTGTTGAATTTTCAATTAAATTTCGCCAAATAGTTAAAAACTCTTGACACATACTTACATGTGTTATATAATACCAATCATAATGATGCTTCTCCTGTCTGCCAGTGGAGGGAGACGATAGGATGGAGAACACGCAAAAGAACATTGAGAAAAATTTACAGTCATCCAAAAAGCATTCTTACAATTTACACAGCCCCGGCGTACGCACTTACAAAGACAGCGTATTTTGCCGAATATTTAACGAGAAAAAAGAATTATTGAGTTTATACAATGCTCTGAACATGTCTCATTACGAGAATCCAGATGATTTAGAAATTATTACTTTAGACAATGCTTTATTTCTTCAGATGAAAAATGACGTAGCTTTTCTTATTAACACCAACGAAATGTGTTTAATTGAACACAGCAGCACCGTCTGCTTGAATTATCCACTACGGAGCCTTTTGTACCTAGCCAGAGAATATGAAGTAATTCTCGAACAGCGAAATGAAAACATCTTAAAATATGGATTGGTAAAAATCCCAACACCTGCCTGTATCGTTTTATACAATGGTATGGAAAAACGTCCGGAAGTTGAAATTTTAAAACTCTCTGACGCTTTTGAAAATCAAGAAGTTGAGCCGTGTCTTGAACTTTTTGTAAAAGTATTGAACATCAACAATGGTATGAATGAAAATGTATTAAATGGTTGCAAAACGCTAAAAGATTATGTTATACTAATCTCAAAAATACGGGAAAATTATAACGAAATCGGAGACTTGGCAAAGGCAATACACAAAGCAGTTGACTATTGCATCGATGCAGACCATTTGCGCTCGTTTCTGATTCGAAACCGAGCGGAGGTAGAGCCTATGTTGTTATCAGAGGGTACGGTGGAAGAATACGTGGACAGCATGAACGAAGTCAAGGAACAGGAAATTGAGCGGCTAAAAAAGGTAGTTCAGGAAAAGGATGAGGCATTGTCGAAGGTAACTCAGGAAAAGGATGAGGAATTGACAAGAATAACTCAGGAAAAAGATAGTGAAATCGCTCGATTAAAAGCCTTACTTGCATCAAAGGAAAATAACTAATTAGCACAGCAGGAGAAGTTATCATCTAGAGAGAACACAGGAAGTGTCCTCTTGAACTAATATGTAAGCAAAAGAAATTCCATAAATATCATTTCCACACTTATTAAATACCAACCTATCATATTTGCAGTTTCCTATAATTTTATCCAATTCCTTTTTGTGCTTCACAAAAAATGTACTTTGTTTTTCTCGTCCCAGCGTCTGCCAGTCACCATCCTCACAAATTAAATCCTGCGTAGAACCCAAGTAATCCGGAATTGGTTTCGTATCTGAAAAATAGCAGTTATTATACCACTCCGGGTCCTTCCATTGCCGATATAGAGTTATTCCGTCCAAACGAACAATCTCTTTATCCTTAATTTTTTTCCACTTCTTTTCCATGTCTTTTTCTTTAACATAATGTGTAGCAACCAGATAATCCGGCATTTCCGATGCCAACAAATCAACTGTATCCGGCACCCTTTCCTCCAGATAGCCAAACAGGTATCCATTTCGGTAAGTAACTTGTGAGTAAGGCACTTCATATTCTGCCTTCTTTTTGAGCGAATAATCGTATTTCAGCAAATAATACTTTAATGCTCTTCTTTCAATAAGTACATAAAGATACTTTTCGCTGGCTGTTATCATCCATGGGTCTTCAGAAAGCCCTGTTTCTCGAAGCGGTTCATTTTTTTCATTTCCCACAACGAGTTTAACCCCATCATAAGTATCACCAATCCATGCAGTCCCATGAGGTGTCTTAATGTAGTTTCTCCCATACTCAATTCCGTATTCTATTGGTGGCTTTAATAAATCACAGCCGGCAAGCAGCATCACCAAAAGCAAACACACACATGCAATATGTATCTTTTGTCCTTTAAAAATTTTCTTCATAACCCCCCCTTACTCTATACTTACTACGAATTTTTCTTCATCCGATAATATAGTATTTTTTTCCGTCACTTCAAAATATTTTCCAGAGCTATTTTTTACCGGGCTTATGCCGCTTCCTTTTTTTATATCTCCCCATGCATATATCTCTCCATAATGGGAGCAGTTAAATATTTTCTGTGTCTTTTTTGCATCCAAAAGAGCCTGTGTATAAATTGCATTTCCCTTTCGGTAAATCACTTCTTCTGAATTTGCCAAACCAAGCAATTCTCCATTCGTAAATGTTTGCAAAATTTTAAACTTCTTACTTTTAAAATAATAGCAAAAAGTGAATGCCTTTTTTATATCTTTCAAATCAATTCCTTTATACATGTTATAAACCCAGCCATCCTTAAAAACATTGCAATAGCCATATATGTTATCACCATCCTGTAACATACTCATGTCGAATTTTTCATTCGTCAAATTCAACTCTTTCAAAATTTTGTTCTGTTTTTTTCTGCTGAAAGTATATGGTTCTGCTGTGTATCCATCCTGCTCTATTCCGGAAGAACAAATTTCTCTCCCACAAAATAAAGGAATTGTTTTATTATTAGAAAAATATGGCACATCATGACGTAAATCATCTTCATGCCTATATAAAACAACAGAACCGACTTTCTCCTTCTTTTTTTTCGTAGAAATTTTATTCCATTGATTTTTCCAATTCTCTTCCTTAACATAATGTGTTGCCTCAATATAACGTGGCGTGAGATAAAAAAATACACGGTCATAATCTTCATTGCCATCATCATACCCAAACAAGTACCCGTCTTTATAATATATATTATGGTACATTGTGTGATTGACTTCTTTTAAATTCATTTGCAAATCATACCGGCAAATAATTCTTACGTCCGCTGTTTTTTCACTAGCCATTACTTCTACTACAACATAAATCCAATTGTCACTAGCAATTATTTGATTTACATTTGCATTCTTGTATGGCAGCGCAATATTTTTGATTATCTTTGGCTTATCATTTACCATTTCCCCATAACAAATATTTCCACTCTCTGAATTATAAACAACAATATGATTTCCAATTTTAACCGAATCAGCTCTATTTAACACGTCAAATAAATCTGTCTCTTGATTATCTGTTTCCAAATTTGAACAGCCGGCAAGCAGCATCACCAAAAGCAAACACACACATGCAATATGTATCTTTCGTTCCTTGAAAATGTTCTTCACAAATTAACCTCCTGCTCTAAATACTTTCATCCGCAAACACCTGCCGAACTTACACTACAAAAAGGCAAGCTGACCAAAGCCAACCTGCCTTTCTGGTTTTACGCTTTTAACACATTATAATATTCGCCAAGAATTGCTTTCTCTAACACCGTCCTCATACCACTATGAATCGGATGTGCAACATCACGGTATTCACCATTTGGCATTTTCTTGATCGGCATTGCGACAAATAAGCCCCGCTCTCCTTCAATTACCTTAATATCATGAATGGCAAATGCCTCATCCAAAGTAATTGAAGCAACCGCTTTCATTTTCGCATTCCCGTCCACAATCCGGACGCGAACATCTGTTATCTGCATCGTATCCTCCCTTCATCTGTACGCTACATTACATAACGCTCATTCTTCTCCTGAATGATTTTAACGTCATCCGGACTTCCGACATAGTTGGAATTTGCCCGAATGGTTCCATGACTCTCTACGATGCAATTTTCAATATAAGTGTTATCCCCAATGTAGACTTCATTTAAAATTATCGAGTTTCGTATTGTACAATTGTTGCCTATATAAACTTCCTTAAACAAAACGGAATCTTCAACCTCACCATTGATGATACAACCACTTGACACAAGGCTGTTCTTAACTTTTGCGCCAACATTGTATTTAGCCGGAGGTAAATCCTCAATTCTTGATGCAATCTGTGGGTATTCATTAAAGAAATACTCTCTTGTTTTGCGGTCTAAGAAATCCATATTTGTCTTAAAATAGGAATCAACCGTTGTTACATTGCTCCAATAGGAGTCCAACGGATAGGCATAAAATTTCTTGACTCCTTTGTAACGGATAAAAATATCCTTTACCAAATCGAATCCATCTTCCGCCCCTGCACGCTCAATCATCTCAATCAACTGTCTGCGGCGGATTACATAGATTCCGGTAGAAACCAGCGTTTTCGAAGTCACAAGCGGCTTCTCTTCAAACTCGGTCACCCTGCCTTCGATGTCAACCGATACGACACCAAACCGGCTCGGGTCATCTACCGTTCCCAAGTCCTTCGTCACGATGGTAACATCAGCATTTTTCTCAATGTGATATTCCAAAAGTTTATTCATATCCATCTTGTATACACAGTCACCGGATGCAATAATTACATATGGCTCATGACTTGATTTCAAGAAATCAATGTTTTGCGCAATGGCATCTGCGGTTCCGCGGTACCAATAACTATTGTCATGTGTCTGTGTCGGTGTGAATACAAACAAACCGCCTTTTTTACGTCCAAAGTCCCACCATTTTGATGAGTTCAAATGCTGTGTCAACGACTTTGAATTGTACTGCGTAATGACACCAACTTTGTTAATCCGGGAACTGGACATGCTGCTAAGTACAAAATCGATGCTGCGGTATCCACCGGCAATCGGCAGTGCTGCTGTCGCACGATTTTTTGTCAGTTCTTTCATGCGGGTACTGGACCCACCTGCTAAAATCAATCCTATTGCTCTCATTACATGTCACCTGCCTTTATCAAAGTTTCGCCACCTGCTAAGGTGTTATCCCGGTAATCTTCAATGGTTGTCTTACCCGCTATGGCAGTGTTTTTACCGATGGTAACGCCATCCGGAATCACGGTTTTTTCGCCAACCGTAACCAGGTTAAAGGCATAGACATCCGGCTTTAGTTTGTTTGGAATGTCGTCTTCGCCCGCACCGAGCACACAATTTTCTCCAATTATCGAACCCTCTGCAATAATTGCACGGTCAAGAACGGTATTCTTACCAATTCTCGCAGAATTCATAATAATCGAATCACGCACTACAGCGCCTTCCTCAATGACAACATCCGAACCAATCACAGAACTATGGACTTCTCCATAAATCTCACAGCCGTCACCCACAATGGCTTTGTCAATCACAGCATCTCCTGCAATATACTGTGGACGAATCCATTCGTTACTTGTGTAAATCTTCCAAAACTCTTCGTACAGGTTAAATACCGGAATCAAGTCAATCAATTCCATATTTGATTCCCAGTACGAACCAAGCGTACCAACATCCTTCCAGTATCCATTGTACTCAAAGGCAAAAATGCGGTCGCCCCTTTCGTGGCAGTAAGGTAAAATATGTTTACCAAAGTCACAGCCCTTCTGGTCTTTCAACTGAATCAGGGCTTCTTTTAACACCGGCCATGAGAATATGTAAATTCCCATAGATGCCAGATTACTGCGTGGATGCTCCGGTTTTTCCTCAAATTCCAAAATACGATGGGTATCATCTGTAATACAGACACCAAACCGGCTTGCCTCTTCAATCGGCACCGGTATCGTCGCCATCGTAATGTCCGCGTGATTTGCCTTATGGAAATCAAGCATTACCTGATAATCCATCTTGTAAATATGGTCACCACCAAGAATTAATACATAATCCGGGTTGTAATACTCCATATAATTCAAGTTCTGGTAAATCGCATTTGCGGTTCCGGTGTACCACTCGCTGCTTGTGCTTCTCTCATACGGCGGCAGGATTGACACGCCCCCAATATTGCGGTCAAGGTCCCATGGAATTCCAATGCCGATATGAGTATTCAGCTTCAACGGCTGATACTGTGTCAGCACTCCAACGGTATCGACTTCCGAGTTGATACAATTACTCAACGGAAAATCAATGATTCGATACTTTCCCCCAAAAGCAACAGCAGGTTTTGCTACATTTGCAGTCAAGACCCCCAGTCTTGACCCTTGCCCCCCAGCAAGTAACATGGCTATCATTTCTTTTTTGATCATGTTATCACCCCTGTTGTTAATATTGTAAAATAAGTATACCACATTGTTTAAGTTTTGTGAATATTTTTCACAATTTTTTTCTTATGATTCTTTGATTTTGTACATTTTGCACAAATATCGTATGAAAATCTTAAGCATATTCACCTTTTTCCTTGTATTTTCTCCCCTGTCTATATATAATGAATCTGAGGAAACATAATTTTGTTTCCAAATAATAGAAGGAAGGGTGTCATTTATGTACGAAATCGACTTTACACATCCGGGAAAGATTCATTTTATTGGAATTGGCGGCATTAGTATGAGCGGGTTCGCCGAGCTGCTTCATTCCATGGGCTTTACCATTACCGGTTCCGACTGGCATGAAAGCAAAATCACAAAACATTTGGAATCTCTCGGCATACAAGTAGTATATGGACAAAAAGAAGAGAATATTACAAAAAATATCGATTTGGTTGTCTATACCGCAGCAGTTAAAAAGACCAATCCGGAATATCAGGCGGCTGAAAAATTAAATCTTCCGCTGATGGAGCGCGCAGTTATGGTTGGGCAGGTAATGAAAAATTATTCTTCCGCCATTGCCATTGCAGGAACACACGGAAAAACAACGACCACTTCAATTGCTTCCCACATCTTTTTGGCAGCAAACCTTGACCCGACAATTTCCGTCGGCGGTATTTTAGAAGCAATCGGCGGCAACATCCGCATCGGCCACTCCAAGCATTTCATTACGGAAGCTTGTGAATACACGAATAGTTTTCTTCACTTTTTCCCTACTGTGGGAATGATACTTAATATAGAAGAAGACCATATGGACTTTTTCCATGACCTGGCAGATATCCGTCACTCTTTCCATTTGTTTGCGAAACGGATTCCGGAGCATGGTACATTAATTATCAATGCGGATATTGAAAATTATGAAGAAATTACAGAGGGACTTTCCTGCCGTGTTATCACATACGGATTAGAAAATAAAGACGCTGATTTTACAGCTGAAAACATCACTTATAATGACCTTGGATGCGGCACCTTTGACGCAATCGTACAGGGAGAAACAAAAGGGCATTTCCATCTGTCCGTAGTCGGCAGACACAACATTTCCAATACCCTTGCCTGCTTAGCGTTAGCCTCTCTCTACGGTATTAATGACGGCACCGTCCAGAAAGCATTGACTACATTCCACGGCGCAGACCGCCGCTTTGAATACAAAGGTGAGAAAAACGGATTTACCATTATTGATGACTATGCTCATCACCCGACGGAAATCCGAGCAACACTCACAGCAGCGAAAAATTATCCGCACAAAACGTTGTGGTGTGCCTTCCAGCCGCACACCTACACACGTACCCGCGCCTTTTTAAAGGATTTTGCCTCTGCCCTTTCTCTGGCAGATAAAGTAATCTTAGCAGACATTTATGCAGCGCGTGAAAAAGACCCGGGAGATATTTCTTCTGCTGACCTTGCAAGAGAATTGGAAAAACTCGGAAAGGAAGTTCACTATTTACGCAGTTTTGACGAAATCGAAAAATTTATTTTAAAAAATTTAGTCAACGGCGACCTGTTGATAACTATGGGTGCCGGAAACATAGTAGAAATTGGTGAAAATCTTCTGAACAACTAAGTTATGAACGTTATCCACAACCTTATCAACATTCAGTCGAAAGATACGGTTGTGGATATTTTTTTGTTCAAAAAAAAATGTGAATAAATTGCATTTTTTACTTGACAAGCTCAACCAACGTAATTTCGGCATATTGACCCCCTCTTTCTACCAGAATAGTCTGTTTGTTGTTTTGTTATGAACATTATACACATTATCAACAGATAAATTCTACATGAAATGTATGCACATTTGCAATTTGCAACTGTTTTTTCTTTGTGATATACTCATCCTTGCTGACAGGTAAAAAATACCTGATGGAGAAAGGGAATGAGTTTTATTATGGGATTTACAATTTCCACAACATCGAATTGCGGACTCACTTTGATTTCCAATTCATTTATTCAAAATCATATGCCATCTGCAAATGGCAATTTCGTGAAAATATATTTGTATCTGGTTATGCTCTGCCAGCATGCCGACACTGCAGGTAATTCATCCATTGATGCTCTTGCCGATTGTTTCGAATGCACAGAAAGTGACATTTTGCGTGCACTGCGTTACTGGCAGAAAGAAGGACTTCTTTCTTTCACAGAGCAAAATGGCGAGATTACTTCGATTGTTCTTTCTACTGACGCCACAGACACTGCGTCAGCAGTTACGGCAGAAATAGAACCGGATATCGATGCTTCACCGGTAGCGGAAGAAACCGTTGTACCCGACGGCATCTCCATTCCGAACCGCCAGGAGTATACTCCTTTACAGGCGGAAGCACTGATGAAAGATATTGAAATTAGCGAGGCGATTTCGCAGGCAGAAAAGATACTTGGCACGACCCTTTCCACCACACATCTGCAAATGATTTTATATTTTATGTGTGACATCGGATTTTCACAGGAGATGATTGCTACCCTGTACCGCACGGCACACAGCCGCGGAAAGACTTCACCAAAGTATATGGAGGCAATTGGTCTTACATGGGCGAAAAAGGGGATTACAACGCCGGAGGAAGCAAAGGATGAGTCTTCTGCTTTTTCAGGTCTTTATCATGTCGTAAGCAAAGCACTTGGCTTAAATCGCTCCCTTGCTCCGGCAGAACGTGAAATCATTGATACATGGAGTGATTACGGCTTCTCGGATGAAATTATTGAGCAGGCATGTAAGCGTACGGTTTTGCAGACCGGTGGCACAAACTTAAATTACATAACAAGTATATTAAAGGACTGGCACAAAAAAGGTGTCCTCACCCTTGCGGACATAGAAAAATGTGACAAGTCATTTCAGCAGAAGAAAAAAACCGGAGAGCAGAAAAACTCTGCCACACAGCAAAAAAGAAACCAATTCCAGAGTTTTCCACAAAGAGAGTATTCCAAAGAGGATTACAGTTCACTGGAAAAACAGTTACTGCGCAATGTGCAGGCATAAAACAAACGAAAGGATCCATTTATTATGCTTTTGACCAACAGTCAGTACGAGCATCTGATGTCCCATTACTATCATCAGCAGCTCAAGGACAATTTCATCCTGAAAAAGCGCATGAAGGAAGTCTATGATGCGATTCCCCAAATGAACGAATTGGAAAACCGGATTCGTACACTTTCGGTGCAGCACGCTGCCTCTCGTTTGAAAGGACAAACCGATTCGATTGACCTAGATGCCGAGATTGATAAAATCACAAAACAAAAAGAAGCCCTGCTTTTGCAGCACGGTTACCCGGCGGACTACCTGAAACCGGTCTACGAGTGCGCTGACTGTAAGGATACCGGCTATATTGATGGCAGGAAATGCCACTGTTTTGAAAAACTGATTGTTCAGTATTTGTACTCACAGTCAAATTTGAAAGACGTTTTGGAACATGAGAATTTTTCTCATTTTAATTTGGATTTTTACCCGGATGACTACACCGAAGAGGCAACCGGCGAAACACCGCGTGACAATATGCGACATGTCTTAGAAACCGTGAAATCCTATTTATCCGGTTTTTCGGACACACCGGGAAATCTTCTGTTATACGGCAACACCGGTGTCGGTAAAACTTTTTTAACAAACTGTATTGCAAAAGAGCTTTTAGACAAGTCTCATACCGTTGTGTACTTGACTTCTCTAAAACTATTTGATATTTTAGAATCGTGCAAATTTGACCGGGACTTATCACAGACCCAGAAAAATGCTTCGCTTTCTTATTTATTAAGCAGCGATTTACTGATTATCGATGATTTGGGAACAGAATTAAACAATAGTTTTACTTCCTCTCAGCTTTACCACTGCATCGATACACGATTAACAAACCACCGTTCCACGATTATTTCAACAAACTTGTCGTTTGATGATTTACGGGAACGCTACAGCGAGCGGATTTTCTCCCGGATTACAAGTAATTATACATTATTAAAAATCACCGGCGATGACATTCGTTTAAAAAAGGCAATTATGCAACATTAAGTATGTTTTTCTTTCTGTTGCTGCAAACTATAAACCTACAACACAATATTTACACGGAGGACTTTAATCATGAGTCAAAAAGATTTGTCGAAAACAATCCCTTATGGAGACCTTGGTATTATTCCATTGGAGAGCAGCAAAGCAATCGGAAAAAAAGTGAATGATTACATTGTTGGCTGGAGAAATGAAGCCGATGTAGATTCTTCCATTCATTTTACCAATTACAAAAGGGATTCTTACATCATCGATGCCGTATGCCCACGTTTTGGGTCCGGTGAAGCAAAGGGTATCTTAAATGAATCCGTCCGCGGAAAAGATGTATACCTTCTTGTTGATGTATGTAACCACAGTTTAGCTTACACAGTATGTGGACAGGTTAATCATATGTCACCGGATGACCATTTTCAGGATTTGAAACGTATGATTGCCGCAATCAGCGGAAAAGCAAGACGAATCACTGTTATTATGCCTTTCCTGTATGAAAGCAGACAACATAAACGCAGTTCCCGCGAATCGTTAGACTGTGCTTTGGCACTTCAGGAACTGACCGCTATAGGCGTTGACAATATTATCACTTTTGACGCACATGACCCTCGCGTACAGAATGCAATTCCATTGAAGAGTTTTGAAACTGTACAGCCAACATATCAGTTTATTAAAGCCCTTTTGAAAAATGTACCGGACATTCATATGAAACCGGAAAACATGATGATTATCAGCCCGGATGAAGGTGCTATGGGACGTGCGATTTACTTTGGTAACGTAGCCGGTGTTGATGTAGGAACCTTCTACAAACGCCGCGATTACACAAAAATTGTTGAAGGACGTAACCCGATTATTGCACATGAATTCCTCGGTGCTGATGTTTCCGGCAAGGACGTTGTTGTGATTGACGATATGATTTCCTCCGGTGAAAGTATGATTGACGTTGCAACTGAATTGAAGCGCCGCAATGCAAACCGTATTTTCGTTGCTTCTACTTTTGGTCTGTTCACAAACGGTCTGGAGAAGTTTGATGAAGCTTATAAGAGCGGCTTGATTTACCGTGTCATGACGACAAACTTAGTATATCAGCCGGAAGAACTGTTACAGCGTGAGTATTACATCAATGTTGATATGAGCAAGTACATTGCTCTCCTTATCGATACTTTAAATCATGATTCCTCAATTGCGGAATACTTAAATCCAACCGAGCGTATCGAGCGCATCCTGAAGAAATATCATCAGGAACACTAATAGAAACGTGTGTCGCAAGGCGCACCTATTAAAAAGCCTGTCAAGCATTTGCCTGACAGGCTTTTTTTAGCCCTTATTTTTTATTCTACACCCTCTGCTTCCGGGTCTGCTGCCGGGTCTGCCGGAGGCTCTGTCGCAGCCGGTTCCGCTGTTGCCGGAACTTGTGTCGCCGGTACCTGCGTGGCCGGTGGTTCCGTAACCTGTGTATCCGTTCCATCATCCGGATCCACATCAACGTCATTATCATTCGAATCTGCCGGGTCCGTATCTACACTTCCACCACTTCCGGTATCTTCCTGTGGAGTCGTATAACCACTACTGCTGCCACCACCGGAACTTCCCGATGATAACTCACCCAAATCAAATTCTTTTACATCTAAGTCTTTATGAATCTCATTCATGTACTCATACCAGATTCGTCCCGGATAAGTGGAACCATACAAGTCGGCAACCGTTTTCGGGGAATCATAGCCAACCCAGACTGCCGTTGTATAATATGGTGTAAAACCACAGAACCAGCCGTCTTTTTTATCATTGGTTGTTCCGGTCTTGCCGGCACTTGGCTGTCCATTATCAAGGCCAAGACCACGTGCCGTACCACGTTTAATTACACCGGTCAAGATATCAACCATCGCACGTGCTGAATCCTTCTTGTAAACACTCTTTTGCTCGACTTTATCGGAAACAATTTCATTTCCATCGGAATCCAAAATTTTCACAATACACGTTGGTTCCCGGTACTTTCCGTCATTTTCCAGTGTTGCATAACCGGATGCCATCTCTAACGTACTGGTACCGTATGTCAATCCGCCAAGGGATGCCGACAAGTAGTAATCCGACTTCACGATTTTGGAATAATTCATATCCAATAAATACTGCAAGCCAACTTCCGGTTTTAACTTCTCAAACAGCTGCCATGCAACCGTATTCAAGGACTGCTCCACCGCAAAACGAAGCGAAATATAACCGTAGTAACGTCCACTGCTGTTTGACGGACCGCCCTTAAACTTATAATCATGTACGGTCGTGCTTGCCGTTGAACCACGCTCCAAAGTCGGTGTATAAACAATCAACGGCTTAATTGAACTACCCGGCTGACGGTAAGACTGGTACGCACGGTTTAAGGAAAGTCCTTCTGTCTCCTGGCTTCGTCCGCCCACCAGCGCAACAACACGTCCGGTCTTATTATCGATACATACTGCTGAACCCTGCATTTTGTAGGTTCCGTTTGTCTCTTTATCCTTAAATCCGGATAAATTATGATTGACTGCTTTTTGCAGTTTTTTCTGTTTCTTCAAATCAAAGGATGTATAAATCTTATATCCTTTATTCAAAAGCATCTGCTGAGCCGTCGAGTACGCATCATCATACTCCGTCTCATAGGTCTCTCTTTCTTCCTTATCCGCAAATGAATTTTTAAACTCAAATCCATTTTTTTTCATCAACTCGCGAATCGCACAGTAAGAAACAAACGTCTGGATGTAATCTCGTTTCTTCACTTCCTGAATGTTCAGCTTAATTTCTTCCTGGTACGCCTCATCGTAATCCACCTTCGTAATCACGCCATCATCTAACATCTGGTCTAAAATACGATTTTTACGTTTGACCGTGTTATCAAAATTTTTCAATGGATTATAAAGGGTTGGATTATTTGGAATAGAACACAAAAAGCATAACTGCCCAAGTGACAATTCTTGACAGCTCTTTCCGAAATATCCGCGTGCCGCCGCCTCAATTCCATAGTAACCATTTGCATAATAAATGGTATTTAAGTAAAATTCCAGAATCTGGCTTTTGGTGTACTTCTTTTCCAGCTCAAGCGCAATAAAAATTTCCTTTATTTTACGCTCATACGTCTTCTCCGTCGAGAGGAAAACACCGCGTGCTAACTGCTGGGTAATTGTCGATGCTCCCTGTGTTTTCTCACCGTTGTTCTTAATCAATGCAAAAACCGCACGCATAATACCTTTGGCATCAATTCCGTTATGTGAGTAAAACTTTTTGTCTTCGGTAACAATTGCTGCATCCTTTACCGCCTTTGGTATTTTGTCCAAGGTAAGGTAATAGGAGTCTTTTTCTCCCTTTAATTTCGCTATCTCTTTGCCCTTATTGTTATACACAATCGACGTCTCGGATGAACGGAATGTATCTATGGACGACTCTTTCACAAGCGCAACCGCGTCATCCTGCATTGCGAAGATATCTTTTCCATATTTGAAATAAAAGATAATTCCGCCGACTAATATTGTGAGCAGAAACAAAAGTAATACAATTTTAAACCCAAACCAAAACTTAGGATGTTTCCGCTGTTTTTTGTTTTTTCTAGCCATCTTTACCTCCATTTCTCCCGCTTTATACTACGTGGACGCTTTGACTTATGTATCATCATACCACATTTAGCGTATCTTGGAAAGAATTTCTTTATGCACAGCCCCTGCACGGTGTTCCCATGTATGCGACTTCTCAGCCGTCTCATACGCCGCTTTCTGCATGTGCTCCCATTTCTTTCGATTTTCTAAAATTCCCTGCACCATATCCGGCAGGCATTCAAGTGCATCCAGTTCATAAAAGAAAATATCCTCTCCATCCCGTAAATTTTCTGTCAAATACCGGCTCCAGTCGGTAAAACATACAGCGCCGTTTAACATCGAATTAAATACGCGGTCATGTGCGCCATCCTTAAACCACGGCATTACATTCAAAGAAACTTTCGCCTTGCTTAACGCCTGCAGACACGCCAGTGAATCAACGCCACCCTCTTTTATCAGATTTTCCGGATGTTCACAGGGAAGAAATTCCCATCCAGCTCCAAAACAATGCACGGAAACACCGGCATCCACAAGCGTCTGCACCACTTTTCCACGAAAATAATTGCGCACATACAAATCGATCATAATCATATTTGGCATCATTTCTTTTACACCGTCTTCGGTAATATCCTCAACCTCGGAAAGCAGATGCTCACGAATTCCGATATCCATCCCCAGATGCGGATGTTTCTTAAAATCCTCAATAATTCCGTAATAAAAATCGGCATACTCTTTGCCATGTCTCTCAATCGTCGGTTCAAATTTAGAAAGCGGCGTGTAATTTCCGGTAAATACAACGTCATATGGGCGTTCTTCCCACTTAGGCAGCGTATCATCTTCCCACAAGGACGTTCCCGCCAATGGCAGAAACAGCCCCCGCTTAATTTCCGGAAAATAATACTGCAAATAAGCTTCATGCTCTCTGTCAATCGAAATCTGGCAGTAGTCTTTTGGCAAAAATGGCAAAAATTTATGATAGTAAAACGGATGGTCAACCACAATATTGATAACCGGTATTTTTCTGTCATCAAACAAATGGATTCCCTTGCAGTCAATAAAATATCCCTCACCACAGCAGCTATCAAAATTAAACGTCACTGCCGCTGTTGCCTCCGGTTTGGCAAACAAAAGCAATTCGGCAAGACTATCATACGATTTACACTGGTCAAAGTAAAACACTTCATAGCCCAATTTACTAAAAGTCTTCCCAAGCTGCTCACTAAAAAAACTTAATGTTTCAATTCCCTTGGTAAATAAAATAATTCGTTCGATTTTCATACTGCCTCCGCTATTGATTAAATATGATCAAATGCCTTCTGTCACAAAGAGGGTATTCCGATTTTACAATCAAAATACCCTCTTTCTTATCTTGTTTATTTTACCTTACGGCAAATGAATTTCTGAATATTCTTTCGGTGGCAGTGCAGTTGTTGAATCCTTAACAAACTTGCGCACAGCCTGTGCCGCTTTCGGTATCGCAATATTCGTACCAGCACCGGCAACACAGCCACCCGGACAGCCCATACCTTCAATCAGACAGCCATCCTTTTTACCGGCCTTCGCCATAAGAAGCATTTTCTGACAGTCGGATAATCCTTCCGCATGCTCAATATAAACTTCCGTTCCCGGATAATATTCGTTAATGCAGTTTTCAATGGCATTTGCAACACCACCGGCAACGGCGTAACCACGTCCGGTTCCTGTTGCATCATGAATTGGCTCCTCTGCATCATAGGTTTCCATATCAATTCCTTTGGCAGTGAAAATCGCATCCAATTCTTCAAAGGTAATTACAAAATCCACATCACTTCGTACCGAACGGCGGGAAGCTTCCAGTTTCTTTGCCGCACACGGTCCGACAAATACAATCTTAGCTTCCGGATGACGCTGTTTAATTGTACGTGCAGTCGCTACCATCGGTGTCAGAGCACTTGAAACAGTCTCTACCATATCCGGCAGTGTTTTCTTTGCCAACATCGACCAAGCCGGACAACAGGAAGTCAACAAAAATGGAAGTTTTCCTGTTTTTACTTCATTTACATAATGTCTTGCTTCCGTAATCGCTCCGATATCTGCACCAAGTGCAACTTCAAACACTTCCGCAAAACCAATTTCTTTCAACGCTGCTTTGATTTTCCAAAGACGGACATCGTCACCAAACTGTCCGATAATCGCCGGAGCCAATTCGGCAATAACCGGTCCCTGCTTCATTGCCTGAATCAACTGGAAAATCTGGGATTTATCTGCAATCGCTCCAAATGGACATGCAGTCATACATTGTCCGCATTTTACGCATTTTTGGTCATCAATCCGGACACGTCCGCGCTCATCACTGGAAATGGCTTTCACACCACATGCAGCTGCACATGGACGAACCTTCTTCGCAATTGCATCATAAGGACAGATTGCCTTACATTTTCCACATTTAATACATTTATCTTTATCAATATGAGATTTTCCGTCTACAATGCTGACAGCACCTTTCGGGCAAACCTCTACACAAGGATGTGCCACACAGCCACGGCACTGATTGGATACTTCATATACGTTATCCTCACACATATCACAAGCCGACGGAATTACCTGCATCAAAGGCGGCTCATAATATTTTTCTGCCACATTACTCTCATCCAATCCACTTGTAACGTGAACCGGTTCGTCATCCGGTCTTAATGAAAGTCCCATCGCAAGACGCACACGCTCCGAGCAGATAGCACGCTCACGGTAAATACTCTCACGGTATAAAGGCGCATCTCCCGGCGTAATTTTATATGGGATTGCCTCGATATCATCATTTATATTCTGTGAATCAAAAGCGACTTTTGCAACTTCTGTAAACACTTTCTGTCTCAGTGTCTTAATCGGGGTTTCTATTCCTCTCATTCTTGTCCTCCTTGGCGTAATTGATACAAATTCTCATAATCAATGGTAGAATATCATAGTTTCCAAATATTTTCAAGATACTTCCGATACTTCTCTTGTTCTTCTTTTGGTTCCACGATTGAAACACCCTTTCCAATCCCCGCAAGCCAGCCATAAAACTGCTTGCTGACACTGATTTCTACGAATGTCCGAAACTGTGTCTCGGACTCTTTTAAAACAGGAATTTCCTTTCCAAAACGGTCAATTGCAACGCCAATCAGCGAATTATCAAAAACAAGCTGAAGCCTTTTTTTCTCCCCGGCAAACATTCCAAACGTTTTTTTTGAAAAATCCGTGACATCCAGTTTTTGATATGCTGTTTCCCCTTCTCTTTTTCCCTCTTCTCTCTTTAACTGTCGAAGTTTATCTACACGGAAATATTTAATCATCTCTGCTTTGTGGTCATACGCCAGCAGATAATAATTTTCGTCTTCCCACATAAGCATCCATGGAGAAACAAGATAGCGTTCGCCACCGTGCCGCGGCACAAGTTCCTTGTTCTGATTCCATTCGCAGTAAACAAAAGTAACCGGTTGATTTTCGTGCATTGCCTGATGAATGTCATCAATCAGATAAAGGGAAGACAAATTTTCTGTTTTCACACGGTCATTGACACAAACTTGACGCTGTAACCGATTTGCCTCATGGCGGCTCGTGAAACGTTCCAACTTCTCAATCAAATTTCTGCTTTGTTTTTGCGTAATAAATTTGGACGCCTGCACAGCATCAACTAAAAGTTTTAACTCCGCCAATTCAAACTCACGGCTTCCCAGATAGTAACCCGCCGGGTTTTTCTGACATACAACATCATACCCGAGTATCTGTAAAGCTTCCATGTCCGAATAAACACTTTTTCTTTCCGCATGAATACCATTCTGCTTTAAATACGAGATGATTTGCGGCATCGTTACCGGATGTTTTTCGTCACTCTCACTTCGCAGCAGTTCCAAAATATAAAATAATTTGTATTTCTGGTTTGGTGCTTTCGGCATCAGGATTCCTCCTCCCTTGATTCCATTACAATCTGGTCTCGCCCATGCTCTTTTCCATAATAAAGAAGTTCGTCCGCACGGTTAATCGCTTCTTCCATTTTCTCTTCTTCACAGTAAGTTGCAATACCAATCGTCAGAGAAATTGAGAATTCCATACCGTTATGTGAAAACTTTTTCGATTTCACATCGTCCAAAAATCCCTGCAAAACTTTTCTCGTCTCATTTACTGTTCCATCAAAACCAATCAAAAATTCTTCGCCACCCCAGCGTGCGGAAAAACCATCTTCACCAACTGCTTTCCGTAGTGCTCCGGCAACATATTTTAGAACTTCGTCACCTTTTTCATGACCATAACTGTCATTGACACTCTTAAAAAAATCGATATCCGCAATCGCAAGTGAAAAACAATCGTTATCTCTACGGTAATCCATCTGAATCTGCGCCGCACGCCGGTTCAGAAGTTTTGTCAATGGGTCACGTGACACCATTTCTTCCAATGAACCACTGACCGCCACTGCATATTCGCCCATTTGCGCCAGTTCGTCGCCTCTCTTTAAAACATTTTCCGGCATTTCATGATGAAATTCTCCATGCGCCACTCTGCCAAGAAATCTCTTAATCGTCTGAATTGTCTCCACCATTTTCTGTGCCGAAAGATTACAGATAAATCCAGCAAGAATTATGATAAACAAGCAGATAATCACATTCCCCTGCGTCATGAATCTCATGGAAGTATTCACAGACTCCGCTGACTCTCCGGCAAAACTAACACCTACAACTTCATTCTCATCATTGCGAATTGGCACATAGTAACCAAAGTATCTGACTCCCATAACGTCAACATTCTGGGAAAAATATTCTTCCCCGTCTTCAATCACTTGTGAAACAACTTCTTTATCTATATGAGAGCCAACCAGACGATTTCCTTTTTTATCAACCAGTGTTGTAAGACATCTCTCATCACCAACAAATACAGTAACATCCGCACCGGTATCATTTTTAATATCGTCTAAAATGCGGTAATCCGATGTAATTTCTGTTTCCCCCTTATAAACCCTATCGTCTTTCTGCGAAAGATCTCCCGCATCCAACACATTATAAATACTAATCAGATTATGAGCGATGCCGGACAAACTCTTTTCAATCTCAAATACCATACCTTCACGAACCGAATTCTGGCTGTAAAATGTCATAACAACTCCTAAAATTGCAATCGGAACTACTGACATTTGCATGATGGTAAAAATTAGACTTTTCCTTTTTTTTCGCGCCATATCCGACACCCCCTCATTTCCATTGTATACGTTTACTCTTCGTCCTCTTCCGGCAAAGCCATTTTCTGCTCTACCATAACTTTTTCGTCTAGGCAGTTAAAAATTCCATCCACTATTGCTTCATCCGGTTTCTTCGTTATTACACTGACAGCCGGAACAACAATCAAACCGGCAATCATTGCTAATGCTCCCGCGTTAATCGGCGATGCAATATAATTGATAAACATGTTGGAAACCGTGATTCCAACTCCGGCGATAAAACTTGCCCAGACAGCCGCTTTTGTCACGCGCTTCCAGTACAGTCCATACAAAAATGGTGCTAAAAACGCTCCTGCCAGAGCACCCCAGCTGATTCCCATAAGCTGTGCAATAAATGCCGGCGGATCAAGTGCAATCACAACGGAAATGATGATAAAGAACGCAAGCAGTATTCTCATCCAGATTAACTGCTTTTTCTCACTCATATCTTTTACAAACAATGGTTTGATAAAATCAAGTGTGAGTGTGGAACTTGACGTCAGCACAAGGCTCGACAAAGTCGACATGGATGCAGACAAAACAAGCACAATGACAATTCCAATCAGAATGTCAGGCAGGCTTGAAAGCATCGTCGGTATAATAGTATCATATGCCACACTGCCATCGGCTGCTTCTGTCACACCGGAAATCTGGCTGAATCCACCAAGGAAATAGCAGCCGCCGGAAACAACTACGGCAAACAACGTCGAAATAATAGTTCCTGTATGTACTGCTTTTTCATCTTTAATGGCATAAAATTTCTGAATCATCTGTGGAAGGCCCCACGTACCCAATGAAGTTAAAATCACAACCCCAAGCAGATTCAATGGGTCTGGTCCAAAGAAAGATGCATAAGCTCCCGGCATTACGTCACTTGGCACATGCGCAAGTTCCTTCACTGCAGCCAAAAATCCGCCATGACCGGAAAGCACTGCCGCAATGACTGCCACAATACCAAATAACATAATAATTCCCTGAATCAAGTCATTCAGTGCAGTCGCCATATAACCGCCCACAATAACATACACACCGGTCAGCACCGCCATCACGACTACACAGATGCGGAAGTCGATATCAAATGCCATACCAAACAAATAGGAAAGACCATTATACACCGATGCGGTATACGGAATGAGGAAAATAAAGGCAATCATAGACGCTGCAACGCGAAGCGATTTACTGCCATAACGTTTTCCAAAGAAATCCGGCATGGTCATGGATTTCAAATGCTTTGTCATAATTCTTGTACGCCGTCCCAATACAACCCATGCAAGCAGGGAACCAAGCACTGCATTGCCAATTCCAATCCAAGTGGAAGCAAGTCCGTATTTGTAACCGAACTGTCCTGCATATCCGACAAATACAACCGCTGAAAAATAAGACGTTCCATACGCAAATGCAGTCAGCCACGGACCAACCGAACGTCCTCCTAACACAAATCCATTCACATCTGTCGCATGCTTTCTGGAATAAAATCCAATCCCCAGCATCACGGCAAAAAATACCAGTAACAAAATTACCTTAATAACCATAATAAACTCTCTCCTTCGTATGTTATCGCAACTACTCTTTTACTCACTATTTTACCATAATTTCGGAGGGGTTTCCATAGCGAGTTTTTTGGTTTCAGAATTGCGTAGAAAAGTTTTGTAACTCGTGGGTCTACGTTCCACTCCGGTCCGCGCAGGTCAGAGGTTCCCCGAACCTCTTGCGCCGTTCTCACTAATTGAGCTGCGTAGCAGCAGGGGTGCTGAAACTACCAGCACCTCCTGCTGACGCGCTCAAACCCACGAGTCACAAAACTTTTCTACGCAATTACTGGAATCCAAATAAACCGACCAAAAACAGTTGTCCCTCCTTCTCTCCAGTCTCCTCTTCTCTCCCAAAAGAAAAAAGTAAAAAGAAATCCCCCGAAAAGCTATATTTGCAACGCAAATATCCCGCTTTTTGGGGGATTCTTTTTATTTTTCAGCTAACTGCAACCGAATCAACGATTTTCGCAAAGCCAAATCTGCTCGTGCCATGTTAATATTTTCATCCGCGCTTTTTAAGCGGCGCTCGGCTCTCGCCTTCGCCTCTGCCGCACGATTGATGTCAATTTCCTCCGGCCACTCGCAGGACTGGGCAAGAATTGTAACTTTATCCGGAGTAATTTCCATAAAGCCTTCCAGCACTGCTGCCTCTTTGAGCACGCCCCCCGGCTCGGTAATCGTCATTACACCCGGCGCAACAATCGTCGTAAGCGGAATGTGATCCGCATAGATTCCGATGTCACCTTCCGTCGTCGTAAGTTCCACCATCTCAGCATCTCCGGTATAGAAAATGCGCTCCGGCGAAATCACTTCAAGACGAAATGTTTTACGTTCTGCCATGTTGTAACCACTTCCTTTCCTATCCGCCCGAAATTACTGGCGGCTCTCTTTGTATCGTGCTACAACATCATCAATACTTCCGGCATTTAAGAAATAACCTTCCGGAATCTCATCATGTTTACCATCCAGAATTTCTTTGAATCCCTGAATCGTATCAGACAACTGAACATATTTACCGGGAAGACCGGTAAACTGTTCTGCGACATTAAATGGCTGCGATAGGAATCGCTGCACTTTACGCGCACGGTTGACAAGCATTTTCTCGTCTTCCGACAACTCGTCCATACCAAGAATGGCAATAATATCCTGTAACTCTTTGTAACGCTGCAAAATTTCCTGAACACCACGGGCAACCTGATAATGTTCTTCACCCAGCACACGAGGGTCCAACATACGGGATGTTGAAGCCAGCGGGTCTACTGCCGGGTAAATACCAAGTTCTGCAATCGAACGCTCCAATACGGTTGTCGCATCCAAGTGGGCAAAAGTCGTCGCTGGAGCCGGGTCTGTCAAGTCATCGGCCGGTACATAAACCGCCTGAACGGATGTAATCGAACCGCTCTTTGTCGAAGTGATTCGCTCCTGCAAAGCACCCATCTCTGTCTGCAGTGTCGGCTGGTAACCTACCGCACTCGGCATACGTCCTAAAAGCGCTGAAACCTCAGAACCTGCCTGTGTAAAACGGAAGATGTTGTCAATGAACAAAAGCACATCCTTTCCACCTTTGTCACGGAAATATTCTGCCATCGTAAGTCCGGCAAGACCTACTCGCATTCTCGCTCCGGGCGGCTCATTCATCTGTCCAAACACCATGGTTGTTTTATCAATTACGCCGGACTCAATCATTTCATAGTACAAATCATTTCCCTCACGGGTACGCTCACCAACACCGGTAAATACCGAATATCCACCGTGCTCTGTAGCAATGTTTGTAATCAACTCCTGAATGAGTACCGTTTTACCTACACCGGCACCACCAAACAAACCAATTTTACCACCCTTCTGATATGGGCACAAAAGGTCAATTACTTTAATACCGGTTTCCAAAATCTCCGATTCGGTAGACTGCTCTTCAAAAGAAGGTGCTTTTCTGTGAATCGGATCATACTCTTTTACTTTTGGCGGCTCTTTTTCATCAATTGGCTCGCCGAGAACATTAAACATACGTCCTAATGTTTCTTCACCTACCGGCACACAAATCGGAGCTCCCGTTGCCACTGCTTCCATGCCGCGGACCAGACCATCCGTTGGTCCCATGGCAATACAGCGAACGGTATCATCACCCAAATGCTGTGCCACCTCAACTACAAGCTTATCCCCATCCTGTCGTTTAATGTGGATTGCTTCATTAATCTCAGGCAGGTTTCCGTCCTGAAAACGAATATCCAGTACGGCTCCAACAATCTGGGTAATTACGCCGAGACTTGTCTTACTATTCTCTGCCATTTTCTACCTCCTAACTTATCGCTGACGCACCAGCAACAATCTCTGTCAATTCCTGAGTAATTGCAGCCTGTCTTGCACGGTTATACTGCAATCCCAAGGTATCAATCATCTCCTCTGCGTTACTTGTTGCAGAATCCATCGCCTGCATACGCGCACCATTTTCACTGGCCACCGCTTCCACGAGCGCACCAAAGATTAGGCTGTTTACATACAAAGGAATGATATAACCCAGAGTTTCTTCCTCCTCCGGCTCATAATTCATCTGTGCCACAGCACCCTTATCCTTCTCATCCTCTTCCTGTGCATTCTCCTTGATATCATCCTCTGCAAATGGAAGAATTTTAATCAAAGTAGGGATTTGTGTCACGGTATTTTTAAATACCGTATACGCTAAATACACTTCATCAATGTCACCATTTTCCAACGCACCAATCACGGTCTTTCCAATGCTTACCGCATCTCCAAACAACGGATTGTTAATCACCTCGGAAAAATCACCCTGACAGGTATACCCCTGCCTCACAAGGCTTTCCAAGCCTTTTCTTCCAACCGGAAAAATAATCGTATTTTCTCGGTCAAAATCACCTTTGGTAACTAACTTGACAAGATTGGAATTGTAACCGCCCGCCAGTCCACGGTTTGACGAAATTACAATCACACCTTTTTTGCATGGTTCATCCGGATTTTTCTCTCGTTTTCCGGGATATCTCACGGTGCCGGATTTGGCAAGCATACCCGAAACCGTCTCATACATTTTGTTAAAATAAGGCTGTGTTTCTTCTGCTCTTCCCTTCGCTTTTTGAAGTTTTACAGTCGAAACCAGTTTCATTGCCTTTGTAATCTGAGAAGTGCTTTGTATACTTTCTTTTCTTCTTTTGATGTCCCTCATTGAGGCCATAGCATCACACCTCTCTTTTATTTCTCATGAATAAAATTGCGTTTATATTCCTCAATCGCCTGAATCAATTTCTTCTCTGTCTCTTCACTGATTTGTTTCTCATCGCGGATGGCAGCCGGTACTTCCGGATACTTTTCATCCACAAAACGGAACAAACCTTTTTCAAACGCAAGGACATCTTCTACCGCAATATCCAAAAGATACTGTTTTGTCGCTGCATAAATGATAATAACCTGATACCATACCGGCAGCGGCGCATACTGATCCTGCTTTAAAATCTCACGGATTCTTTCACCCTGGTCTAACTGGCGTTTTGTGTCGGCATCCAAATCGGAGCCAAACTGGGAAAATGCGGCCAGCTCGCGGTACTGTGCAAGCTCGATACGAATCGGTCCCGCAATCTTTTTCATTGCCTTAATCTGTGCCGAACCACCAACTCGGGATACGGACAGACCCGGATTTACCGCCGGACGGAAACCGGAGTTAAACATCTCGGTCTCTAGATAAATCTGACCATCTGTAATCGAAATTACATTAGTCGGAATGTATGCTGATACGTCACCTGCCTGTGTCTCAATAATCGGCAGCGCCGTCAAAGAACCGCCGCCTAATTTATCTGACAATTTTGCTGCACGCTCCAAAAGACGGGAATGCAGATAAAAGACATCGCCAGGGAAAGCCTCACGTCCTGGTGGTCTGCGAAGAAGCAGCGAAAGGGTACGATAAGCAGCCGCATGTTTGGTCAAATCATCATAAACGATAAGAACATCCTTGCCGCTCTCCATCCACTCTTCACCAATCGCACAGCCTGCATATGGCGCAATATACTGAAGTGGTGCTAACTCACTTGCAGTCGCTGCTACAACCGTTGTATAATCCATCGCACCACTCTCTTCGAGTGTCTTTACAATATTCGCAACCGTTGATGCTTTCTGTCCGATTGCTACATAAATACAAAGAACATCCTGGTCTTTCTGGTTAATGATGGTATCAATCGCAATTGCCGTTTTACCGGTCTGGCGGTCACCGATAATCAACTCTCGCTGACCTCTTCCGATTGGAACCATGGAGTCAATCGCCTTAATACCTGTCTGCAGCGGTGTATCTACCGACTTACGGGAAATAACACCTGATGCCACACGCTCAATCGGACGAATCTTATCCGTATTTACCGGACCTTTACCATCAATTGGCTGTCCGAGCGCATTCACAACGCGGCCTAACATTGCGTCGCCAACCGGCACCGTTGCCACACGTCCTGTCGTCTTAACCATGTCACCTTCGTTAATGTTTGCCGAATCACCAAGTAAAACCGCACCAACATTATCTTCCTCTAAGTTCATGACCATTCCGTACACTTCATGCGGGAACTCTAACAGCTCACCCTGCATTGCCTTCTCCAGTCCATGAATACGGGCAATTCCATCGGCAACCTGAATTACCGTTCCTACATTGGCAACTTCAAACTCCGTACTATATTTTTTTATTTCTTCTTTAATGACTGAACTAATTTCTTCCGGTCTTAAATTCATGTTTCCAACACACCTTCTTTCTGAAAGCCGCCCGTCTAATTTGACAGCCTTACTTTACTCAAATCTCTTGTCATCGCATCCAGTTTTGCACGGATACTGTTGTCAAGAACTTGGTTGCCAATACGAATCACAATGCCACCAAGCAGACTCTTATCAATTTCATAGTCCACCGACAAAGTTTCGTACTCGCTCACCTCAAGAAGTTTTTGTTCAATTTTCTTTTTTTGTTTCTCCGATAGTGGCATCGGCGTCTGAATCTGAACTTTTCCTATCTTTTTGTATGCCATGGCACATTCATTAAAATATGCTAACACAGGGATTAGTTCTCCGATTCTTCCTTTTTTTACAAGAACATGCAAAAGTCCCATCATGTCCTGGGACAGTTCCTTTTGAAAAACCTCCTGCAGCACATCCATCTTTTTTTCCATCGTCATTTCAGGATGTTCCAAAATCGCCATGAAATCCGGATTTTCCGAAAGCACCTGCTTCATCGCACGCGTTTCGTCCCAGAGTTCATCCACACGATTTTCTTCTACCGCAAGAGAAAACAAAGCATCGCCGTACACTTTTGAAACTAACTTTGCCATGTCGAATCCCCCATTTCATTGCATGTCTCTTCAATCAACTTGGCCTGTGCCTCTTCACTGATGGATTCTGACACCAGTTTGCCAGCCATCATAGAAGCCACCTGAACCATTTCCTGTTTCATTTCATCACGGACTTTATCCTTTTCAAGTGCCACTTCTTTCTCTGCACGTGCCAGAATACGATGTGCTTCATCGCCGGCCTCATTTACAATTTCACCCGCACGCTCTTTTGCTTTTTGGCGAGCCTGTGAAATCAATTCTGTGGATTCATCATCCACCTTTGCCAGTTTGTCATCATACTCTTTCTTCATGGCAAGTGCCTCATCTTTAGCGGATGCCGCCTCCGAAAGCTGGCTCTCTATATAATCCTTTCTCTTTTGAATCAGCTTGCGCGCCGGATTAAACAAAAGATACGATAAAAGGATAAACAATGCCAGCATGGCAACTAACGTAATGCATGTATCAAATAACGTCTGCGGGTCAAGTCCAAATATTCTTGGATCCAATTACAGTCCCTCCTTTCTTACAATTTTCGGATGGATTGCATTATACTCCAAATGGATTTACAAACAGCAGAATCATGGCTACAACCAGACCATACAAACCGGTTGTCTCGGCTACTGCCTGTCCAAGAAGCATGGTTGACATAATCTCACCACGGGCACCCGGGTTACGTCCTACGGCACTTGCACCATATCCGGCTGCAATACCCTGTCCAACACCAGGTCCGATACCTGCGATAACTGCTAATCCTGCACCAATTGCTGATGCTGCATGTACTAAATCTGCTCCTGAAATATTCATATCTTTTCCTCACTTTCTGCGCTTATGCGCGATAAAATTAATCATCCAAATCTGCGGCATTCGCAATGAATACCATTGTCAGCATAGCGAATACATACGCTTGCAATGCGCCGGCAAATACATCCAGATAAGCGTGTAGTGCAGCCGGCCAGACCCACAAAAGGAACTTAGGAAGAAGTCCGTAGATCAACGCCATCATCATGGTTCCCGATAAAATATTGGCAAACAGACGAAGTGACAGAGATACCGGTGTGGCAAATTCACTAATTACATTAATCGGGAAAAATAAGAAAATCGGTTCAAACAAACCTTTGAGTTTTCCCCACTTCTGCCATTTGATTCCCTGATACTGAATCATAACAAAAGTGATTAACGCCAGTGGAAGTGTCGTACCATAATCCGCAGTCGGTGGTCTGAGTCCAAAAAGCCCGGACAAATTACATGTCACAAGGAACATGAAAATCACGCCAATATAGTTTTTGAACTTTGGCGCCAGCGTCTTTCCCATGTTGCTCTTAACCAGATTGTCAAGGGTTTCCACTAAAAGCTCGATGACATTTAAAAATCCGGTCGGCGCTTTCGTCGGGTCTGCTTTTTTGATTTTACGATTTGCTGCAATCGCAAAAATAATCAGAGCCGCCATAACGATAGCCAGACATATATGGGTCGTCGTGATGTACACCGTCACGCCGCCAATATGAATCGGCAGATGCCCATATACATAAAAATCTACTCCATCCACGCTCTCACTCTCCTTTCCTATAATGATTTCTTTTTACGAAGTCTTATTTTTTCCATCCACGGAACCATAAGTGCTGCTGCCTTTCTTGCAAGCAGCCCCGCCAAAACGGTATATGGCATAACCCATTTTGAAAGAAAAAAACTTCCTACAAGCACTCCGATTTCAATGGCGCTCCGTACAAGCCCCATCGCTCTGGAGTGACTTACTGCCTTTTTTTCCGGAAGGTCTAACTCAATGTCAATGCTCCGGTACAAATGAACCATAAGTCCACTCGCCGTGATACTGCCAGCGATTTCTCCCAAAGCATACGATAACGGCTCCGGCACAAAAAAGATGCCGCCAAGAATTACCACAATGGCAAGAATCCATATGCCAATTATGACTTCCCATAAACTAATCTTCGCCGTCTCCATCTTTTTTTCCTTCCTGTGTTTCCTTTTTTGTACTGCCCGGGTGATACTGTCCGGTCAATACAAGCATACTGCGAAGCGATGCCAAAATCCCGATAAACATCATGATTACCATAAAACATTTGGTACCAAAAAGCTTGTCTAAGCCATAGCCAATCAACAGGCTGACACTCATACAGACCATCATCGACAATCCAATCTGCATAATCATCGATAAAGCATGTATGATTTCTCTCCGGTTTTTCGCTTCGTCACGTTTTCTCATAATTCTCTCGCCTTCTTCACGCATGCCATCTGTCCTTCTATGACAGCACTGCGCAGTCCCTTTTCCTCTAAGACACGGACCGCTTCAATCGTCGTTCCCGCCGGTGAGCAGACCATATCTTTTAATTCGCCCGGATGTTTTCCGGTCTCAAGCACCATCTTTGCACTTCCGTACACCGTCTGTGCCGCCAGTTCATAAGCCATGGCACGAGGCATACCATCTGCCACAGCCGCATCCGCCATTGCCTCAATAAACATAAATACGTAAGCCGGCGAACTGCCACTGACACCAATCACGGTATCAATCATATTTTCAGAAACTTCTGCAACTACACCAAAACTTTCAAATATGGTAATTGCCGTTTCTCTCTCTTCTTTCGCAACCGATGGATGGAAACACATCCCGGTTGCTCCCGCTAACACAAGTGCCGGTGTATTTGGCATCGTGCGTACTATTTTCATAGTCTTTTCAAATAACTTCTCGATATTCGCTATCGTCTGGCCTGCCGCAATCGAAATGACTAACGCATTTTCTTTACAAACCGATGCAATCTCCGGAATCACATCTGCAAACTGATACGGTTTTATCGCAAGTACCAGCACATCTGCTTTTTCTGCCACTTCTTTGTTATCTGTTGTTGTCTGCACACCAAGTTCTTCATGCAATGCATCTAACGCCTCTTTGGTACGTCTCGATACAATAATCTCATCTGCTTTGTACAAGCCTTTTGCCAAAATTCCTTTCAGCATCGCCTGTGCCATATTTCCACATCCAACAAAACCTAACACGTTATTTCACTCCTTATTCTTCAATCATATCAACCCGGCGTTTATGTCTTTCCACACCGGAAAATTCTGTGTCTAAAAAGATGTCTACAATTTTTTCTGCAAGTCCCGGTCCCACGACTCTCGCACCGAAGGCTAAAATGTTGGCATCGTTATGCAGTCTGGTCGCCTCTGCGCTGAAGCAGTCACTGCATACAGCTGCACGAATTCCCGGTACTTTGTTCGCGGCAATCGAGATACCAATGCCGGTCCCGCAAATTAAAATTCCTTTGTCACATTCCCCATCAACAATGGCATGTGCTACCTTTTTCCCATACACCGGATAATCTACAGGGTCGGGACTATAACTTCCGTAATCTTTGTAGGAAAGTCCGCGTTTCTCCAAGTGACGCATCACCACCTGTTTCAATTCATATCCTGCCTGGTCGCTGCCTAATGCTATCATATTGTAACACCCTCCTCATATTTTAGTTCCACTGTAATTTTTTCTTCACCCGGTACAATAAATCTTTGAGTTCTAAGTAACATTCCTCATATGCCTCATCCCCGCTTCCATATGGGTCCGGCACATCTGGGTCAAATTCTTTTCCATCTTCTTCCTGCACAAATTCACGAAGTGTGTAAACGTGTTCCGTCACGCCATAATCTTCGAGAACTTTAACTTTTTCGGTAAAATTCATGGTGAGCACAAGTGTTGACTCATCGACCTGTTCTGCATGAAATTCTTCCGACACCTGCTCCTCGCAGGGAACCCCATGATTCATAAGCAGTTCCGTCACCCGCTGGTCTCTCGGTTCCGCAAAAAGCACAACCAGACCACGTGACATAATCTGCTTCGATTTATCCATCAAAATACTTTTCATAATCCACTCTGCCATTGGACCAAGAAGGACATTTTCCTTCGATACAAAAATAATTTTTGTGTAATCCATCCGTATGCCTCCTCCAATCACTTATCCGAAAGATACTCAATCTTTTGTCCTGCTGCCTTCAATAAACGGTTCATAATTGCCTCGCTCCGGTCATCATCCGCAAAACTCTCAGAAAAAATAACCGAAACCCCCATATGGTCAAATTCGCGTAATGCACGGTATAACCCCTGCTCAATCGTGTGTTCATTCCGCGACCCCGCTGACACAACTTGTCCATGTGTATAACAAGATAACGTTTCATCCGCAGCAAGAATCCCCACTTTTTCTTTTGGATACTCTGCCGCAAGTTCTTCAATCCGGCGGATAACAGCTTCCTTTTCTCCTTGAATCACTGTCATCGACGCTTTCGGCGCATAATGTCTGTACTTCATACCCGGTGCTTTCGGCTTTACCGATGGGTCTAATCCGGATAAACCGGCATCCATCTGTACCGTGCCAATCACCTTAGCAATCATATCTTTTGTAATATGTCCCGGACGCAGAATCGTCGGCGTCTCTTCTGTGACGTCAATAATCGTCGATTCCACACCGATTCCAACCGGACCGCCATCGATAATCATATCAATGCGTCCCCACAAATCTTCTTTTACATGTTCTGCCGTCGTCGGGCTTGGTCTGCCTGACGTATTTGCACTCGGTGCCGCCACCGGCACGCCGGCACTTTCAATCAACTGTCTGGCTCCCTCATGTGAAGGCATCCGAACAGCAACCGTATCAAGTCCACCGGTTGTCTCATAAGGCACATCTTTTGTCTTTTCAAAAATCAGTGTCATCGGTCCCGGCCAGAATGCATCCATAAGTTTCTCTGCCGTTTCCGGTATCCGTGCGGCAATTGCGTCAAGTTCTTCTCTCTTACTAATATGAAGAATCAGTGGATTATCACTCGGACGCCCTTTTGCCTCATATATTTTTTTAGCCGCCTGCGGATTAAGTCCATCTCCGCCAAGTCCATACACAGTCTCCGTCGGGAAAGCAACCAGCCCGCCCTGCCGTAAAATCTGTGCGGCGTGATTTAATTCTCCTTTGTCATACCCTGTTACCGCATCGAAGCAAATCCATTCTGTATCCATATACGATTCCTTCTATCTCGCTTTTTCTCAAATACTCATATGAATTATCATACCATATTCTGCCTATTTATACAAGAAATTTTCAATGCCCTCTGCAATGCCTTCGACCATCTTTTTTTGATATTTTTCGTCATTTAATAACCTCTCTTCGTCAGGATTTGACAAAAATCCGCACTCTACGATAACAATCGGACAGCTCACCTTCCGAAGCATATAATAACTGTCATTCGCTTTTTCCACACGGTGATTTTCTTTGTCCGCTTTTTCTTTGATGGACTGCTGCAGAATGCCGGCAAGACGCTTGCCTTTTTCGGAACTTTTATGATAAAAAACCTGTGCCCCTTTTGTGGATGCAGAAAAACTGTTCTGATGAATGCTCACAACCAAATCCGGTTTCTTTTCTTCAATCAGCGCCACACGATTCTGCATATCTGCTCGCTTTTTTGATGATTCATCGCCACGGCAGAGTGCCTCATCACTCACTCTTGTCATATAAACCGTATAACCGCTTGCCGCCAGTTTTTGATTTAATTTCTCACTAATGGCAAGGTTTACATCCTTTTCCAATGTCTGATTTACCCCCACTTTTCCGGGGTCAAAACCACCGTGTCCGGGGTCAATTACAATCGTTGCCTTCGTTCCTTTCGCAGTCTGGTTAAGTGTCTTGCGAAATGGTTTTTCTAACGGTGACATAAACTTGTACCACGCACTCAAAAAAGCAGCCACGGCAAAAAAGATTACCATAGCTGCTTTCTTTGTTTGTTCTATTTTTTCCTTTGACATAACGGACTCCCGCATCCTTTTTGGTACTATTGTATGTCTTTTTTCTTTCAAATAGTCTTACCATCCGCGAACGGCATCCGCTATCGTCGTCCAGGTAACAGCGCGCTCAAAACCAAGTTTCCAGAACGCCACACCTGCCGTCTTACTTTTCTTCACAACTTCCAGTTTTTTCTTTAACGAAGTTTCTTCTTCCAGCCAGATTTTATAAGTTGCACCACTGGACTTAAATTCCGCATAATACTGACCGGTTGCTTCATCCCACTTTGGTGATGCATCATTTGCCCGGACAACACTCTCGGCGCCGCTCATGCCATAAGCTTCCGGATGTGGCTTTTTGCCTTTTACTTCTTTCCACAATCTCGTGTAGAACGGAAGCGCAACTACCGTACGTTCTGCCGGTACCTTTGCCAGCACATTTTTGACACCTTCTTTTACAAATGGAAGCGACGAAACCGAACCGCTTTCTTCACTGCCGTTGTAATGCTCATCATACGCCATCAAAATCACATAGTCCACAATGCGTCCCTGCTCTTCCAGATTATAATACGCATTGTAACTTGCCGGCGAATAGTTGTCCACCGAAACAATCAAATCATTTGCGTGGCACTTAAGAGTAAGTTCACGTAAAAATTCCAGATATGCCGGTGCAGTATCTTTTGTTACATGCTCAAAGTCAATGTTAATTCCATCCAATTCATGCTGAATCGCCGTTGCCACCAGACCATTTACCAAACGATTCCGGTTTGATGTCACGCCGAGCACTTTACTTAATTTAATTCCTTTACCAAAATCATTAATCAGCCCCCACACCTGTTTTCCCTGTGCGTGTGCCTGAGTAACATAAGAAGAATTTGCCAGCGAACTGAACTTGCCTGTATTATCGCTGAGCGCATACCACGTCGGGCTGATGACATTCATCGCCTTTGCACTCTGAATAAGCGATGGAAGCTTTCCGCTGCTCGTCTCATTCGTTACCTGATGCCAGCCTAAACATACCTGTCCTTTTGTCTTTAACTGAGTAAAAGATTCCGGTTCTTTGTCAAATTTCCAAGCCGTCTCTTTCTGCCCCTGCAGGCGGTCGCTCGGTACATAACCGGCAATTCCATCCTGTGTAGTAACTGCTGTATAATCATTTTCCTTTTTCTTGTCCGTCTCCACAAATACGCGGACGCCTTTTGCCAGTTCCACAAAATATTTGTATTTCTTATTCGGCCCCTTGCGCACACGAGTATCTTCTGTCAGTGACGCCATCGTATAGGATGCACTCCAGTCTGACATAATCACAAGGCGTTTTGGATTTTGATAAGTTTTATAATAGCAGCTTGCGTGTTCTTTGATAAAGGAAAGGGACACATAAAACGCATCATCTTTTTTCTGCAGAATTGGTTTCTTTGCGTTCTGTGTCTCCTTGCCAACCTGATAGGAAACTTCTCCTGCCTGCGCCAAAATCACGCCACCGCTTGTCACATAGGAAAGGCTGTTTTCCACTGTATCGACATAAATTCTCTGGTCCATGTAAGTAGATGCAACCGATGCCGGCACATAAATTTCGCCCTCTGCTTCATATCCCTTCTCTTTGCTTTGTTCATCATTAATCACAAGTGCTACTTCATTTTTCTTTAGTTTAAATAAATCATTCAGCGGTGCCTGTCCCGGGTCCAGCCATTCAATCACCAAATTCACAACCGGTCTTGCAAGCAGTGCCACAAGCACAACGGCTAAAACCACAACAACCAACAGTCTTTTTTTCTTTTTCGTCATGGAAGTTCCTCCTTCCTTAAGCTATCAGTCTTTACCATTCCAACAATACGTGCAGAGTTTTTCTTTCGGTATTCCAACCGCCTCCAACATATCATCTAAGCGGTTAAAACGAAGGGATGTGAAGTTTAACTCCTTGCGGATTTCCTCAACCATCTGATCATATTTTTCCGATTCCGGATCGGTGTACTGCTCTAATACTTCCTCTGATACATCCTCCGTTCCTTCCAGTCGTGCAATCACACGGCGGGTAATCAAATCCATCTCCGATGAGGAACGCGAGAAATTCAAAAACTTACATCCATATACAAGCGGTGGACACGCCGGACGAATATGTACTTCCTTTGCCCCGCTGTCATACAGAAATTCCGTCGTTTCACGAAGCTGTGTTCCGCGGACAATGGAATCGTCAATCAAAAGAATACTTCTATCCTGAATCAAATCATGCACAGCAAGCATTTTCATTTTTGCAATCATGTCACGCTTACTCTGAACTGTCGGCATAAAGGAGCGCGGCCACGTCGGTGTATATTTGATAAATGGTCTTGAAAATGGAACACCGGACTCATTTGCATAACCAACCGCATGTGCCGTACCGGAATCCGGAACCCCGGCAACAATATCCGGTTTTACATGGTCACGTTTTGCCATATTTTTTCCACAGTTATAACGCATCTGCTCAACACTGATTCCCTCGTAGGAACTGGATGGATAACCATAGTACACCCACAAGAATGTGCAAATCCGCATCTTGCTTCCCGGTGCCATCAGCGTTTTAATTCCCTCTTGATTTACAATTACAATCTCACCCGGTCCTAATTCTTTTAGTGGACGGTATCCTAAATTTTGGAACGAGAAAGATTCCATTGCCATACAATAAGCATCTTCTTTATGTCCAATCACAAGCGGTGTTCTTCCATATTTATCACGCGCTGCATAAATGCCCTTTGGTGTAAGAATCATTAACGTTAAAGAACCATCAATCCGCTCTAAGGCATAATGGATGCCATCAATCAAGTTCTCTTTCTGGTTAATAATCGCTGCCACAAGTTCTGTCGGATTAATATCTCCACCACTCATTTCCAAAAAATGAGTGTTATTGTCATTGAAAATTTCATCCACAATTTCCTGTGCATTGTTAATTTTTCCCACGGTTGTAATGGCAAATGTGCCATGATGGGAACGCACAATCAATGGCTGTGGTTCAAAATCGGAAATGCAGCCAATCCCGTAATATCCCTTCATTTTCTGCATGTCTTTATCAAATTTCGTCCGAAATGGTGCATTTTCTATATTGTGAATTGCACGGTCAAACCCGTCCTCTCCATACACCGCCATTCCGGCACGTCTTGTTCCCAGATGGGAATGATAATCGGTTCCAAAAAACAAATCAAATACGCAGTCATCCTTCGATGCCACTCCAAAAAAACCGCCCATGATGTCCTCCTCGTTCTCTATTCATTGTTGTAATGGATTAAATCCTCTAATAGAATACCACGTTTTTCGACAGTTCTCAACCCTAATACTCCTTCAGTTTATGTCAAGTTTTTTGTTTTCCGTAATTCCGGAGAAAAGCTTTGCGTCTCGTGGGCACTCCCGTTTAACAAACACGTAAGGGTATGGGCATGCAAAATACGCAAGCCTCATACCCACGTGTTTGTACCCACGAGTCACAAAACTTTTCTCCGGAATTACTGGAATACAAAGGAACTGGCAGCAAACATTTGTCACAGCCCAACGATAAGGTTTTTTCGGAGTATAACCCGAAAAACTTTTCATTTTTAAAGCATTTATCGGATTATACTCCATATTTTTCTCACTCTCTACACAAAATATTATTTTTGCGGGAGCGCCATTCAGCGGAGCCCCTTTTCCAAGACTCCAGGACTTCCGCAAAACCAATATTTTACCTTGATTATATTTTTATCTCTTATTATAATAGAAAGGTAAAAAACGTAGTTTTTCACCAAACATTCAAAAAGAAACGAGGTACTCATTGTGAAAAAATTAGAAGAATACATCCGGAGTATTCCTGACTTTCCGGAAAAGGGAATTATTTTTCGCGACATTACAACGATTTTGCAGGACGCAGAAGGATTGAAGCTTGCGATTGATTCCATGATTGAGACACTCAAAGATGTGGATTTTGATGTAATTGTCGGAACGGAATCCCGTGGATTTATTTTTGGTGTACCGATTGCCTATGCAATGGGCAAACCATTTGTGCCATGCCGTAAGAAGGGAAAACTGCCTTGTGAAACAGTAACTGCAGAATATGATTTGGAATATGGCAGTGCAGCAATTGAGCTTCACAAGGATTCCATTAAAAAAGGTCAGAAAGTTGTTATCGTGGACGACCTTATCGCAACCGGCGGTACAGTAAAAGCATGTGCCTCCTTAGTTGAGGAATTAGGCGGAGAAGTTGCTAAAATTGTATTTCTGATGGAACTTGCCGGCTTAAAGGGAAGAGAACAATTGTCGCAGTACGACGTGTCTTCTTTAATTATTTACGAAGGGAAATAGGCGGCTATTTGCTGCCTTTTACCGCCTCGCGAAGGGAGCGCGTGAGCGCAATATATCTATCACTTACAAGGAGGAGCATTTCATGTTAGAAAAAATGTTCAAACTGAAAGAGAATAATACCTCTTTCCGTACTGAGGTTGTTGCCGGTCTGACAACATTTATGGCTATGGCTTACATCCTCGCTGTCAATCCAAATATTTTAAGTGCTACCGGAATGAATCCCGATGCCATTCTTTTGGCAACTGCACTGGCATCTTTCGTCGGCTGTATGGCTATGGCTCTGTTAGCCAACTATCCATTTGCCCTTGCACCGGGTATGGGACTGAATGCATACATGGCATTCACCGTTTGCGGCAATATGGGATATTCCTGGCAGATTGCTTTGCTTGCCGTATTTGTTGAAGGTTTGATTTTCATCGTATTATCTTTGACAAATGTACGTGAAGCCATCTTTAATGCCATTCCAATGGCTCTGAAAAAAGGCGTAAGCGCCGGCATCGGCTTGTTTATCGCTTTCATCGGCCTTCAGGGTGCAAACCTTGTTGTCAACGATGATTCTACTCTTTTGACTTATGTAAAATTTGTAGGCGATTTCCATACCATCGGTATTGGTGCCCTGCTTGCTTTAATTGGTTTGTTCATCATCGTTGTTCTGCATCACAAAAATATCAAAGGTTCCATTTTGATTGGTATTCTTGCCACATGGATTCTTGGTATGATTTGCGAAGCAATTGGCCTTTATGTACCGGATGGTAAAGATTTCTACTCCCTTTATCCAACTTTCCGCATGATTGACTTTGGTGCATTTGGAACAACATTTGGCCAGTGCTTCAACGTTGATTTCTCAGGTGTTGATATCCTGAACTTCATCGCTGTTTTATTTGCCTTTTTGTTTGTCGACATTTTCGACACGCTCGGAACTTTGATTGGTGTTTCCACCAAAGCGAATATGCTTGATGAAGAAGGAAAACTTCCTCGCATCCGTCCGGCTCTTTTGGCAGATGCCATCGCAACTTCGGTTGGTGCTATTTTCGGAACATCAACTACTACTACTTACGTTGAGTCCTCCGCTGGTGTTGCAGCCGGTGGACGTACCGGTTTATCTGCAATGGTAACCGGTCTGCTGTTCTTATTGGCTATCGTATTTGCGCCAATTTTTACAGCAATTCCATCCTTTGCCACTGCACCGGCATTAATCTTCGTTGGATTTTTGATGATTTCTTCTATCATCTCGATTGACTTTGAAGATATTACAGAAGCCGTTCCTGCATACCTTGCTATGCTTGCAATGCCTTTGATGTACAGCATCTCAGAAGGTATCGCACTCGGCGTAATTTCTTATGTTGTAATTAACTTATGCTGTGGAAAAGCTAAGAAAATTAAACCTTTGATGTATATCTTAACAGTATTGTTTGTTTTGAAATACATTTTCTTATAAGAAAATTTTCTGCATATAAAAAGACCCACCAAAACTTGTCTGCTCCCGACAATTGGTGGGTCTTTTGTCACTCTTAAATTCCAATTATTCGAATAAAATTGTCAGATAAAATCTTCTTTTTTTCTGTCTCTGTTAAATCGGTTTCCATAAACCACTGCACCGCATCTTTTTGCCCACTCCACGGACTGTCCGTTCCGAACAGGACACGGTCACTTCCCATCGCATGAATCAAATCGACAAATGCTTCTTTTGTAAGCATTCCCGAAACGCCCTCTTTTTGCAGATAATCACCCGAAAAAGAAGTGTCAAAGTAAAGCGGCTTTTCCATCAGTTTTTCTTTTACTTCATTCCACAAACGCCATCCGCCCATATGGGCAAGAATCAAGTGGTCCGACTCTGTGTCCTTTAACACCTCAAGCACATGATTAGGCGTACAGTGAACGGGGTCCGGCATTCCAATATCTACGCCGGCATGGACGGTAATATACAGTCCTAATTCTGTTGCTTTTTCTACAATCCGCTTGTACCGTATATCATTAAAAAAGGTCCCCTGATAATCCGGATGAATTTTGATTCCTTTAAGCCCAAGTGCTTTGATACGGTTTAATACTTCCGAAACATTCTCGGTCTCCGGATGAATTCCGCCAAACGAAAGAATCCCGGTTTCTAAAGCCTTTGCATTTGTTTCTGCTGCCACTTCATTAATCGTATCTACCTGTTTTTTTGACGTAGCGACAGGAAGAAGCAGGGAATAAGAAATCCCTGCCTCTTTCATCGACGCCATTAAGCCGGACTGCACACCATTGGTGTGAGCCTTCGTACCCGAATTTTTCTCAAGCTTTTCAATCGCCCGTTTTGCAATCGTCTCCGGATACGTGTGCGTATGTGCATCAATTATCATTTTTCAAAACCTACCTCAAATGCTTTTTGGTTGATTTCAACGGTTTTTGGCGGAACAGTGTTTGCAATAACATCTAACCACTGCTGTTTGTCAAAGTCCATATTTTTCGCTGCTACACCAATAATAATGGTGTTAAATACGCGGGAATTGCCAAGTTTTTTCGCCTCATCCATCGCATCAATCGAAACCACTTTGTGGTCTTTTTTCAGTGTATCCAAAATATTCTCCGGATATTCAGCAACGCCGGTCACAACCGTCATCGGGTCCATGCGCTGGTCATTGACAATCATAACACCATCTTTTTTCAAAAAGTGTGCATATCGCATTGCTTCTAATTTTTCAAATGCAATCAGCACATCTGCCTGTCCTTCTTCTACAATCGGCTCATATACTTTGTCACCGTAGCGGACAAACGTAACAACGCTTCCGCCTCGCTGTGCCATACCATGAACCTCGCTCAGTTTTACATCAAAGCCTCCCGCTTTAATAATTCCACCTAAAATGCGGCTGGTAAGGAGTGTTCCCTGACCACCTACACCTACAATCATTATATTTTTTGTTTCCATGAATCAATTCCTCCGTTTTGCTTAGCGTGCCACACAATCAATGGCGTCAAACTTACACAATTGTTTACAAAGTCCGCAGCCATTGCACATCGTCTCATCAATTGCAATCGTTCCATCTTCGTTTTTCGTAAGTGCCGGACATCCCGGTTTCAGACACATACCGCATTTCTTACATTTATCGGAAAGCGGCACACACTTATTCGGGAACTTCACGCCCTTAAGAAGTGCACATGGTGCGCAGGCAATAATTACGGAAACTTCATCTTTTGCCACTTCTTCTTTAATCGTCTTCTCCATTGCCGCCAAGTCAAATGCATTGACTTCCGTTACATTTTTTACGCCAATGGATTTACACAAGTTGTAAATGCTGATCGCCGGTACTACATCGCCCTGCAGTGTTTTTCCGGTTGCCGCATGGTCCTGATGTCCGGTCATACCGGTTGTGGAGTTGTCCATGATAATAACCGTTCCGGTTCCCTGATTGTAAACCATGTTAATCAGCGAATTAACACCGGTGTGCATAAAGGTCGAATCACCAATTACAGCTACCCAGTTTTTAATGTAATCTTTGCCATGTGCCATTTCCATACCATGAAGGGTTGAAATGCTGGCACCCATGCAGACCGTTGTATCAATAACATTTAACGGAGCTACCGCACCAAGTGTATAACATCCGATATCACCGGCTGCATGAATTTTCAATTTATTCAGTACGGAGAATGTACTTCTATGCGGACATCCCGGACACAAAATCGGCGGACGCGCCGGAAGGTTCGGATATGGTTTTGTCTCAACATTCTGTCCCAATACTTTCTCACGCAAGAGGTTTGCACTGTACTCACCCTGACGGGTAAAGATTTCCTTGCCAATGCACTCAATGCCCCAGGCTTTTACCTGCTCTTCGATTACCGGCTCCAATTCCTCAAATATGTAAAGTTTGTCTACTTTTTTTGCAAACTCTTCAATCAATTTTTTTGGAAGCGGATATACCATACCAAGTTTTAACACAGATGCCTGTGGAAATACTTCCTTCACATACTGATAAGGAATACCACTGGTAATGAAACCAATGGATGTATCATTATATTCTGCTTTGTTAATTGCAAAGTCAGAACCATCTTTCTCTAAACGGTTCATGCGGTCTTCCACATGAAGATGACGCTTAATCGCATTACCCGGCATCATAACATTTTTGCCCGGATTTCTCTCATATGGTTTATCTTCCGGCTCCACACGGTCTTCCAATACAACAGGGCCCTGTGAATGTGCCAGTCTTGTCGTCGTACGAAGAATTACCGGTGTGTCATATTCCTCACTGATTCGGTAAGCTTCTTTGACAAAATCTTTTGCTTCCTGGCTGTCGGACGGCTCCAATACCGGTACCAGTGCAGCACGTGCTACACAACGGGTATCCTGCTCGTTCTGGGAACTGTAAAGTCCCGGATCATCCGCTACAACCACCATAAGACCACCGTTTGCTCCAATATAAGAAGCGGTATACAATGGGTCACTCGCCACATTTAACCCTACATGCTTCATCGATGCCATTGCGCGGACACCGCTGATGGATGCACCAATTGCCACCTCAGTAGCAACTTTCTCGTTCGGCGACCATTCGCAGTAAATATCGTCATACTGTACCAGATTCTCGCTAATCTCCGTACTCGGTGTTCCCGGATAAGCAGCCGATACTTTTACCCCGGCTTCATAAGCACCACGGGCAATCGCTTCATTTCCTAACATAATCTTCTGTTTCGCCATGTCTGTTTTCATCCTCCTAGTTGTTTGTCCTTGGTTTAGCTCCTCTGCCAAACCCTAATGATACTATTCTATCACATTTGCTCATAAATGGGAAATTATTTCATTATCTTTTCAGATAAACGTTCTTCTGATTATTACCCACGTTTTCAACCTGAAGTGCGCGGATGGAGTGCACCAGCTTCTGAAACGTTGCATATCCCAATTTCTTCACCTTGAAATTTGGGAAATGGTCATACACTTTTTGTGCCAGCTGTCCAATATCAATTCCTGTAACGCCCGCCTTTTTCACCGTATCAACCATAAATTGTTCCACTTCTTTGGCATCATTTTTCAGAATTACCTGAATACTGGTATGATTTCTCTTCAATTCAAAATTATCCAAATCCTCAATAAATCTCGACAGCGAACTATAACCATAATTTCTCACGTCAAAATCGGAATATTTTTTCACAAGGGCACTTCCAATTTCGCCAAGTCCCGTATCTTTTCCATTGTTTTCGTTTGTCGTAATAACTTCCAAAACAGCATCCGAAATTTTCTTTTTGGAAACGGCATTTTTCTTTTCTTTTTTATTTTCCTCTTTGTCGCCCTCAAGTAAAAGCTCAATATTCGTAAATACCGAGCATGCACCACGGAATGATTTCGGCGTCTTGCTCTCGCCCATGCCAATCACTTCCATGCCGGATTCCCGCAGGCGGCTCGCTAATCTTGTAAAGTCACCGTCCGATGACACAATGCAGAATCCTTCTACATTTCCTGCATACAAAATGTCCATCGCATCAATAATCAGTGCCGAATCCGTCGCATTTTTCCCTGTCGTATTGCGAAACTGCTGAATCGGCGTAATCGACCGCTCCGCCAGCTCACTTTTCCATTTGTTCATGTGGTAGTCAGTAAAATCGCCGTAAATACGTCGATACGTTGCCACCCCATGCCTTGTCATTTCGTCCAGAATACTGTCAATATATTTTGCTGATATGTTGTCTGAATCAATCAGCAGCGCAAATCGTTTGTCGCTCATATCCCTCTTTCCTTTCTACTGATTTATACGAAAATGTTCTTTTTTATTCTATCACAGCACCATACCCCCTGCAACATTAGACAAATTTCTCTTTTAACCTATCCATACATTCTCTATCCATTCCAATACTCTGAAAATAATTGGATACATCTCCATATTTTTCTCGAAACATCTTCAAAAACATTTCCATAAAATATTTGTTTGGCGTTACAATCGCCATATCAATATCTGAATTCTGCTTAATATACTCAAGTCTTTGTTTAATATAATATTTTGTAACTACATAATTCTCAATAATATCCTCATCTTTCACCCCGGCAAATAAGAGCAAAACAGCAGAAACGACACCACTTCTATCTTTTCCGGCAGAGCAATTAAAAATAACTCCTTGTGGCGCATTCGCAATACATTCAAAAATGGCTTTCATATTTGGTTCTTCCGCAATTTTCAGAAAGCTAAAGGGTACCTCTTCTACTGAATTTGGCACCTTACTTCCTTCATAAACGGGGAAGTTATAATATGTCATTCCTTTAACATTTGTTAAACTACTTGGCTTTTTCTTTACATCTTCTTCCGTTCGCATATCTATCACTGTTGTAATATCATGGTTGACAAGAAATTTTTTATCTCTATCGCTTGCATATCCCTGCCTGTCACTCCTAAGAACCGAAAAACTCTTTGTTTTTCTTCCATAACAGGTTTCATAGCCTCCCAAATCTCTTGTATTTTGAGTTGTTTCCAGTAAACTTTTATACTCCATATCCTTCTCCATTTCTGCAGCGTTAAATTACTTTAAATCATTCTGCCCTCTTCCACTTTAACTGCAATCTGCCATTTATCTTCATACACAATTTCACCTACAAAATTTGTATAGACAACATCGTATGCCCTATTATATTTATCTAACAAATGTATTGCCGGCCTCAATTTTTCGTACATTTGCCTTGTAGTATCACATTTAAAAAAAGTAATAACTTTTTCCCTTTTTACACATGGTTCAGGCTCTGGTAAGTGACTCTTAAACCAGTCATCAATACACACAAACATCTCTTTTTCGCTTTCATCCATGACCCCTGCATTTACAAGATTCCAACAAAGGCTAAAAATCCCTTTAGGATACCTGGTAATATAAGAATCTTCTCTACCTTGTATTCGCATATACTTATAACTCATTTTTTTCTCCTTCCTCAAAATAAAAACACGCCTGTTGGAAATAAATTTTCCCTAACAAGCGTGGATCAAGCATTTTGCTAATATCGATGTTACCAAATTTAAAAGGAAGCCAAACGCATCCGACTCCCTTAGGCATAGTCCGCAGACGTCCGCCGCAATTCTATATTATATTATGCCACATTTCTTTCGATTATACAATAAGGATTATATGATCAACTATCGAATCAAATGTTATATTAGTAATACCCGTCTCTGCACTGATACATTTAGCAATTCAAAATTTCTTGTAGACAAACATCTAGTGATTTAGCAAAGAATATATTTTAAAATTTTTCAAATAATGCAGTTCTTTCCACAAATGATCCTGTTCTAAATATTTACTTTTTACATAATCCAAAAGATTATTAAAAGGTTTTCGATTCAACATCGTATCATCTTTCATTCTGAACTCTTCTTTAACAACAGAAGTCTCTCCATTAACGAGCAGATAGTGTCGTTCTTCATAATCGTACTCTTTAAAATTTTTATGGATATTAGAATACTCCACTTGATAATAAAAGGAAAATTCCTCTGGAGGTACAGCCTCCGTATTTATCATCTCACAATGATTGTAATGCCCATTCCAACTTTCATAACTTCCACTCCAAACTGCATTAAAATCATCACCATTTTTCACGTTTTCGGATAAACACTTTTCTTTGTCAAGATTCTCAATTCCCAGTTCCTCTGAAAACCTATCTAAACAATCTCTGAGAACCTCCTTTACCTTCTCACAGGAATGATAAAATTTTGCATTATAATACACAAACTTACTATCCTGCACATTTACTGCATTTTGCCGATTAAGTGCCCTACCTTCAACAATGTTACTAGACACGGCATCCTGCACCGCTTCTATTGTTAAATCACAATACATTGTATTTAAAAATTCTTTCTCGTCATCTTTATCCAGCCAGCCGCCAGAAACGGCTTCTTCATATGCATTACGTATCGTATTTGATATTGCCGTGTCCAATTCAACATCAGAAATCTTTCCCTGATAAAAGGCAGTAAGATACTCTTTACGCTGATCACTGTCTTTGACACTACATTGCAACAACTTACTTTCTTTTTCGCTGCATTGCCACCAGTGCTTTCCCGCTTTCTTTGAAGAATCTACCGTTTTCCCTCCTTTATTATTTACATTTGTAACTTGCGACTGTTCATAACTAACAATTGAACTATTTACTGATGGTATAGAAATCCCCATGCTTTTTTCCATTGTTGTATCCTCCTTTTCAACAAATTCCATGACCTTTACATATATTAGTCACCAATATCTATTTCTACAAGTGAATTCGGCAGATTTTTCTCCTCTGTTAACACCCAGTGCACGAACACCCCTTTTTAGTACACGAAATCTATGTAAAGAATTTTTCCATGTATACTCCATAATCATGATAGTTCCTCAGCCTTGCAATCTCTCTTCTTTCGAGAGGATGCTACTCCGTGACTGGGATATTTTTTCCGTTGCCTGCCAGTGTGCCCCCACTATAACACAAAAGACAGGGGAAATCCTGCCCCCTGTCTTTGTACTGCCAGTTTCACTGTCGTCTGTTATTCTGTTTGTAACAGAAATTCCCTCTCAGACGGGAATCTCGATTTTCATTTGAAGAGATAAAAGGAAGATAAAAAACAGTTGCTCAAAAAGCCAAACAACTGTTTTTCAAATTAATGTTTCTTCAATATGTTGCCAACACGGAATATTGATAATTATCCAGATATTGTTTATACCACTCACTTCCATAATCAAAAGAAATATCCTGCCCCAGATCATGTAAACCAGCAGATGAGTATCCAATAGATAACACCATATCCGGCACATTTTGCCAGCCCCACTCTGCCACTTCCTGAATACAGCCACAGACAGCCTGTGCATAATCCTCTTTTGCCTCATACGGAAAAATTGGATCTTTCCATACTTCCTCACGGATCACCGTTTTTATATCTGTCCCATCTTCTGTGTAATATGTGCCATTCTCTTCCTTTAACTCATGCAATTGATAACCTGTGTATCTGTACACCTCTCTATAAGCCCAAGTTTTGTCAATACTCAATTTATTACTTATCTGAGTACTATGAGCACCATCCTGCTCCGAAAACCAGTTAATTTGCTGCCAAAGATGCTTTCCGTTTTCCCCTTGATTTAGTACAGATTCCATTTTCCCCTTGATTGCAGCATCCTCACAATCCACGGAAATGTAATAACTGTAAGGATCTACCCGAAAAATGTACTGTGAGGCTTCTCCTACTTCAATTTTATTTTTTGAAAAAATAAAATTGAGCTGTGCATCACACAACTGTCTATAGTAAGAAATTTGAGAAGCATTTATTTCATCATATTCAAGCGTCAAATTGTTTATCCGAAATACCGAGTCAAGCATATTCGCACCTACCACTTTTCCTCTTTTTAACATGGACATTTCATTTCGATACCCAATACTTCTTTCTTCTCTGGTTAAATCTGATGTAAACCACGGACAGGTAGGATCATAATACTTTCTCTCAATATAAAGTTCCGGGTCATCATGCTTCTTGGCTTCTTCTATCAATTTACTATATTTATCTGTAAGTATTTGATAGCACACTTCACCTGATGACACATAAGGACATTTCTGCCTAGAACGTGTAATCTCGTCACCCGCATTCTCAAGCGTTTTCTGGTTAGCCTCTCTTGCAGCTTCAAAATATGACGCAATATCAACAGTCTGGTCAAACTTAATATTCTCTGACTGACCATAAATCTGAGCTGTCTTTTGAATTTCCATTGCTTCCGAACTAATCGTTAAACAATCTCGTTTCGTAGCCACATTCTTTTGTGCACGCAGCCGCTTTTCGACATCCTTGTGCTCATTTTGAAAAAGTAATCGTAACACTGCTTCCGGTTGTTTCAGCCTGATTATATCTGTCATGACAGAGCCTCCTATTTATAAAGTTCATAATTTGTATCAAATAAATCATTAGAAATCTCATTTTACTATATAAGCAAACTATGCTTACTTTTACAAATGATAATATATTTGTTTTTATTCTACGTCAATACACCGTGCACGAATCCCCCTTATCAGTTCCTGAATTGCTGAATTCTCGATATGTGTAATTTGACATTTTGACCTTATTATGATATAATGATACACAATTTGTTTTTAGTGGCATTATATTGGGAGGCTTTATGTTGTCAATTTATCTTTGGGAAATATTTGTAAACATCATAGAAAATACGATCGTTGCTTATTTACTGTTTCATCGTCTTACATTAAGAAATTCTAAGTATTATATAGCGCTGTTTACTAGTTTTGTGCTTTTTTCAAGCATCTTAGTTTCTTATTGCAATTTTTATCAAATCAACACTACTGCAACTCTGCTCGCCCTTTTTCTTTTTCGAATGATATTTATATTTCTATGTTTTAGAAATACATTCTCTGAAAAAACTTTTACCTGCTGCCTTCCAAGTTTTATGAGTATATTCGCAGATCAGATTACATATACAATTGCGCTTATCGTTTCTGCCAGTAATCTTTCTTCTTTTGACTTTTTAGGTGATAATCGTGTCGTATCAACCTTGCTGTTTTTGTTATTTATATTCCTTTTCATGATTGCTTTCTTGCATATCCTGAATGACATTTCTTCTTTACCAAAAAAATTTGATGTTTTTGTGGTAATAACTACTGTTATTGCCTTATTTGTGTCCACGTTTTTCCTGAATATAATCGTTGAACTTGATACTGACAAATTACCTATGAAATACCGGATACAACTTAACAGCATCAGCATTTTTATTCTTTTCGTTTTCCTCGCTATGTTATTTCTAATCCAAATTATCAGTAAATCATATCAAGAAAACATTAAATTGGCAGAACAAATACATATGTATGAAAAAAATAGAGAACGAAGCAAAACTATTCTCCAATCCGCAAAGAGTCTGCAAAAATGGAAACACGACTACTCGAACCATTTAGCCGTGATCCATGAACTAATCAAAGCAGGGTCCTATCACCAACTCAGCCAATATGTATCCGAGCAACGCGAGTCCCTCCCGCAATCTTTCCCAATTGTAAGTACAGGTCATCCTGTCATTGATGCAATTTTAACCAATAAGTACGCGATTGCACAGTCAGAGCATATATCGTTTATGTATTCTGTTATTCTCCCTGAGCATTTTCCTATCAATGATATTGAAATCACGGGGATTTTAGGCAATCTCCTAGACAATTCAATAGAGGCCTGTACCAAGATAGAACGAAAGACGAATACCCATCCTCAAATCAATGTTTTTCTTAAACCACAGCGGAGCATGTATCATATTCATGTAGAGAATAGTTCCTCTGGAAACTATCGATACAAGCTTAATGGTCAACTGGACAGCACAAAAACAGATCAGAAAAATCATGGTAAAGGTTTGACAAATGTTAGAGAAATTGCCGAAAGAAATTCTGGCTTTTGCAATATAACAGCCGAAAAAGATTCTTTTACTGCTGATGTATATATTCCATTACTTACAGAGAGGGGTAAATCATTATGAAATTAAATGTAACAATTTTAGAAGATGAAGCAACTCATGCTGCGCAATTAAAACAATTGCTGGAAAAGTGGGGTAAGCAAAATAATATTTCCACATCTATACGTCACTATTTTAATGACAAGGATTTTTCAGAAAAAGAATATGACGAAGACGAACTTTTTTTTATTGACATTGAATTAGGATCGGCAAATGGAATGGACATTGCAAAGCAATTACGAAAGGATGGGTTTTGCGGTAATATCATTTTTCTGACTGCTTTTTCCGAATATGTCTTTGACGGGTATCATGTTCAGGCTTTGGATTATTTGTTAAAGCCAATTAGTCAGAACAAACTTGAACAATGTATGAAACCCATTTTGAGAAACATGCAGGGGTCTTATCACGTGTACAAAACAAAAACTGAAACAGTAAAAATACCCTACAACAAAATATTGGCTTTTACCTCTTTTCGGCACTATGTAGATATAATAACCCAACCCAATGATAATCAGGTTTTTTTTCGTCAAAAAATCACATTAAAAAATCTACAAAATCAACTACCTAAAGAATTTGTCCGTTGCCATCGAACAGTTATTGTCAACATGAATAAAGTTATGCGATTAACCAATAAAGACATCACTCTTTCCGACAATTCTATTTATCCTGTGTCGGAAAGCTATTTGGAGCATGTTCGTGAAGTCTTTTCAACGCTACTTGATATATAAACTATGATACATAATATCGCCATAAAAATAGTGGATTCCTTATCAAAATACGGTTCAGCTCAAAAAAAAACGCGACGTAAACATTTATGGGACCGAATGTTTCATTAATGAAACCATAGGCAATTTTTTATTATTTGGCATTGCGATACCACTACATCAGGGACGGCCCGTATTCATATGGCTCATTTCTTTTTTGTCCATCCGCATTCATCTAGGTGGTTATCATGCTCCCTATCACTGGTTGTGTTTGGTCATCAGTACATTTGTTGGTATTAGTAGTATTTTTTTAACTAAATTTGGAATTCAATAAGCGTTTACTCCATTTTAATTCTTTTCTTCTGTGATGCTTATATCCTTTTTACAAAAGCGGTAATTCATGAAAATCATCCAATGACACAAAAAAAAGCTGCGCCGAGAACGATTTACATTCTACTTATTTTATCGGTCTATATTGCAAATATGTTATATTTATTTAACAAATAACCTTTCACTTTCCTTCCATCGTTTTTTCTGCTTTTCTTGTTGCTCTTTGGAATTAAAAATGCCACACTTTCTGGCTTCTAAGTACTGTTCATGCTCCCACGGAAACCACTTTTTATCCCGGATTGGATTTTCCCCACGCACAAAAATAATACATTCATCATCCGGCAAAAGCCGAAGTTCATACTCTAACACCAGCTCTCTGCCGAGTACATCATAATTCTCCTTTCCGCTTCTGGACATCGTGTCCAAAAGCAATAAAAAAGCAGCTACAAATCTTTTGACTTATAACTGCCCTCAACATATTCATCATTTAACCCTATAAAACCCTGTATTTCTGTATCATACTCATACACATAAACCTCTGCTAGTAACAACGCTTCTTTTACTGATTTGAAATTGCTTTTCCAGTATTCGGCGGGGATAAAATTATGTGCCTTTATATTTGTATCCAACCATATATCTGCAACTTTATTTATATCATCCCTTTGAAATTCTCTAATCATAACGGTGACTCTCCATAAACTTGAAGTTGTCAATAGCGTTTAACAGAATTAAGATTCTTTTTATTCCTTTATTCTGCCTTATTAAGATGCCACAAATCAAGAATACTTCTCAATTTGTGGCACTAATTCATTAAACAAAATGTGCTATAATCGAATGTCTTTCTTCAACTATATTAAACCTAAATGTTTTTCGACACAAGTTAATGTACTCTCAACTGTACTATCCACAGTTCTCTCTATCCAAAAGAAAGAACTGCTTTTAATCTCCTCTATGCGATTTACATTGAGTTCATATAAGGTAATATTCACAGTTTGTTTGGCTTTTTCTATATCAGTCGCTGAATTTAAGTACTGAAAAAATCCCTGATGATCTGGTCGATTACCATATTCATCAACAAGATTAGATGGATCTTTTATGAGAAAAACAACTCTCGCTGGTTCAGAAAAAGCGAGTGCCTGAGCAACTGTAAGATGACAATCGCACAAAACTTTCTTATTTTCTGATAAACGAATCAAATCAAGAAGAACAAACTCTAACTGTTCACGAGTATTATTCAACAGCCAATTCTTATATTCTTCAACTGTTCTTCCAAAAAATTCATCTGCACTGTTAAAATACGTATTCATCGCAGGCTGAAATAATGGGTTCGACATTTTTTTGTGCTCGTCGAATCTCTCATCAACATCAAATAGTTCAAATCCATACTTTTCCGCCAACGCACGTGAAACGGTTGTCTTTCCTCCACAAGGTGTTCCCGTTATAAAATAAACATTTTTTAAGTACTCTTTGATTACATTATCTTGAAATATCATTGCACAATCTCCTTTATTAAATAGTTTTTCGGGTTCTGCCTATACATAAAACTATTTAACATAGTTCTATGAACTCAGATATTTCTTAATTTTAAGAACATCATCATATTCATTTCACCTCCACAACTTTCGATTTGTATATTTCTATTATACCATAATGATAGTCAGTTTTACAAGCTTGAAGTTGTATCATCATTTATCTTTATTTTTTTGAAAAAATAAGACTGCCAGATATACCAAAAGATATACCCAGACATATTCCGATTCCAATTCCAGCCATGCTATTTAAGACATTTATAAAAACAACGCTCCAAAGTATTGCTGCGGTTATTCCGATAGTGACTCCTATAATTACCTTTTTGATTTTCATTAGTTTTATCCTTTCATTCCCGATTTTACTTTGTGACTATGACTTTTCCTTCCGAATCCAGAAGAGGTGTAATACTGGCTCCAAATCCGGAGTTCCAACAAAGGTAATTAACCCCAGTCTTCTTATCTACAAGGATTTGACGAATTCCTTCATCTTTAAGCCAACTTCCCTCTCTGAATGTAACTTCAAATCTTTCTTCTTTCTTTGCCATGTTTATTTCTCCTTTTTTCAAGCGTCAAATTCCGATTTGTATATTTCTATTATACCATAATGATAGTCAGTTTTACAAACTTGAAGTTATAGTTTTCCTTACTTCTATAAATCTTCATCTTCTTTATCTTTTTTTCGTTTACTGCTACGTGAACTATCTATTCCTGCTCCAACGGCTACACCGATAGCAATTCCCAAAGGAAGATTATCTAAGGCAGTTCCAAATGCAACACCTAAACATAAACCAATTGCCATATACATAATGACACCTCCATAAATTCCGATTGAGATTTCACCTGTTTTAAGAAATTTAATAACTGTTATATTTTGTTATTAAATTCTCTGCAAACCATTGAAAACACTGGATTTGTCGCAGGTGAGCTTTCCCTTATTGTTTCCCTTGTGTTATATCGTCCCACCAGTGTTTACGAACTCTGATAAGGGAAAATACAAGGCCAAAAAAATTATATAAAACAGTATAACACAAAATAAAAGTGACATGGTGAACTGATTGAAATGCTTCTGATTTTGTAGCAAATAATTGATAGAACGATAAGGAGATAAGATACGATGAGAACAATATTTGCTGAATATAATCCCGGACGAAACAGCATTGATGTTTATACCAGTGCAGACTATATGCTTCGCATTGACTGCTGGGAAGCAGAAAAGAATTTGAGAACCACACCCGAATCAGATTGTGCATTAAACACACTTGACATTATAGTAATGTTCAAAAAAAGCTCTCTGTGCAATGCACAGGAGCTTTTTATATGTAGACCTCTATTTATTTGTGCTGTCTGCATCAATTACAGACTGAATCTGCTTCATAAGGGCAT
>OAWC01000021.1_pt1 | contig 171848 bp, 236 predicted proteins | sample 1495331 | NCBI WGS metagenome assembly OAWC01 (sample SAMEA2580115, study PRJEB22360) | human gut metagenome | biome: human gut; feature: human-associated habitat; material: faeces | place: Denmark | collected 2008/2010
TCCACGGTCACGCCCAACCGGGGATTCTTCCGGCGACAGCCCCGCCGGTGTCCGGCAGGAGGGCTACTTAGAAGAAGTGGACGGCCTGACGCCCGAAGCGCTGACCGAGGCATACTACGAGATGCTGCGGACGGCGAACATCGAGCTCATCGTGCTGGGCTGCGACGAGGCCAGCACCACCGCCGTGAAGGACGCCCTTCTGACGGAGCTTTCGGCCATCGACCGCGCCCCGCTGCCCCGGGCGGAGAACATCGCCATGCCCCGGCGGGAGCCGGTGCGGAAGGTGGAGCATTTCGACACCACACAGGCCAAGCTCTGTATGCTGTTCACGCTGGGCCGGCCCATGCGGCCTGAACAGCTGGCCGCTGTCCGGCTGGCGATGGCCCTCTACGGCGGCAGCGTGACCAGCCGCCTTTTCCTGAACGTCCGGGAGCGCGACCATCTGTGCTACTACTGCTCGTCGTCCTTCCAGAGCTTCACGGGCAGCATGGCCGTCAACAGCGGCGTCGAGCACGCCGACGCGGCCCGCGCCGAGCAGGCGGTGCTCAGAGAGCTGGCGGACCTCTGCAACGGCCCTATCACCGACGAAGAGCTGGAAGACTGCCGCCGGGGCCTGCTGGCCGGGATGAACGGCCTGGAGGATACGCTGGGCGGCATCGAGACATGGTACTATATGGAGGTGCTGCGGGGCGGCCCGGTGCAGACGCCGGACGACGCCCGCCGCGCCCTGCTGGCTGTGACCAGGGAGGATGTGCGGGACATTCTGAGGCGGTTCACCCTGTCGGTGAGCTGTCTGCTGACGCGGGAGGAGGGGAACGAGAATGGCTGAGAACACCCGGAGCGTGCTGGAACGCACCGCCGCTGACCAGTGGAAGGTTCTGCCCTCGGGGCTGACGGTCCTCGTCCGCCCCATGCCGGGCTACTCCGGCACCCATGTCATCTACGCCACCCGCTTCGGCTCCATCGACCGGGATTTCCGGCTGGGGGAGCGGGAGGTGCATCTGCCCGCCGGTGTGGCCCATTTCCTCGAGCACAAGATGTTCGAGGATGAGGACGGCGATGCCTTTGCAAAGTTCGCCAAGACCGGCGCGAATGCCAACGCCTTCACGGCCTTCGACCGCACCTGCTACCTCTTTACGGCCACGGAACAGCTGGACGAGAGCCTTGACGTGCTGCTGGGCATGGTGGGGCATCCCTACTTTACCGAGCAGACCATCGCCAAAGAGCAGGGCATCATCGGGCAGGAGATCAAGATGTACGATGACAGCCCCGACTGGCGGCTCATCACCGGCCTGTGCGAGTGCCTGTATCACAGCCACCCCATCCGCAGCGATATTGCGGGAACGGTGGAGAGCATCGCGGAGATAACGCCGGAAATGCTCTACGACTGCTGCAAAGCGTTCTATGCGCCGGGCAATATGGTGCTGGCCGCAGCGGGCAGCACCAGCATGGAGCAGCTCCTGGCTGCCTGCGCCCGCCACGGCCTGATGGACGAGCGCCCGGCGGAAAAGGTCGAGCGCCTGCTCCGCCCCGAGCCGATGACGCTGGCGGCGGCCGAAAAGACCATCACCATGCCCATCGCCAAGCCCTGCTTCGGTCTGGGCTTCAAAGAAGAGCCGCTGCCTTTCGGCGATCTGCGCAGCGAGATGCTGTACGAGCTCATCCTCTGCTGCATCTGCGGCGGGATGTCGCCGCTCTACCGCCGCCTCTACGACGAGGGCCTGACCGACCCGGGCTTCGGCGGTGAGGTGCTGCGGGTGGACGGATGCTGCTGCATCCTCTTCACCGGCGAGAGCGACCGGCCCGACACCGTCCGGCAGCTTCTGCTGGACGAGATCGAGCGGGTGCGCAAGGAGGGCGTGGACCGGGAGATCTTCACCCTCTGCAAGAACGAAAAATACGGCCAGCTCATCGAAAATCTGGAAAATGTCGAGGATTCGGCCAGCCAGATGGCAGATTTCGCGCTGGCAGGTCAGACTGTGGCCCAGCAGATTACCATGCTGGCGGGCCTGACGGCAGAGGACGCCGACGCGGCATTGCAGCACATCCTGCGGCCTGAGCGGATGGCCGTGATGTACATTGAGCCGGACGGCACCGCCGTCGAAGAGGACGAAGAAGAGGAGACGGAAGAATGACGAATCTGGTACAGTTCCCGGGCCTCGGCCTCAGCTTTGAGCTGAGCCGGGTAGCCTTCAGCATTGGCGGCATGGATATTTATTGGTACGGCGTCTGCATCGCCTTTGGCCTCTGCCTCGCATTGGTCTTTGCGTTCCGCCGCTGCACGGAGTTCGGCATCGACGCCGATTCGATGGTGGATGTCATCCTCATCGGCGTGGTGCTGGGCATCGCCAGCGCCCGCCTGTATTATGTGGCGATGGCACCCTATGATTACGATACCATCTGGGATGTGCTGGCTGTCCGCGACGGCGGTCTGGCCATCTACGGCGGCATCATCGGTGCCTTTGTGTTCGGCGGCCTGGCCTGCAAATGGCGGGGCGTGCCGGTGCTGCCCATGTTCGACCTGACCGGCATGGGCTTCCTCATCGGACAGGGCTGCGGCCGCTGGGGCAACTTCTTCAATCAGGAGGCTTTCGGCTGCAACACCACCCTGCCCTGGGGTATGTTCAGCGAAGCAACGGAAGGTTACCTGATGGGCAGCACCGTCACGGTGCCGAAGGGCGTTACCATCGACCCCGCCATGCCCGTCCACCCCACCTTCCTCTATGAGAGCATCTGGTGCTTCGTGGGTCTGGCCCTGCTGGCGGCGTACATCAAAAAGCGGAAGTTCAACGGCGACATCGCCCTGCGCTACCTTGTCTGGTACGGCGCAGGCCGCTTCTGGATCGAAGCTCTCCGCACCGACAGCCTGCTGCTGGTGCCGTCGCTCGGTCTGCGCGCTTCCCAGCTGGTGGCGGCTGCGGCCGTCGTGGGCGGTGTGGCACTGGAAATTTTCCTGACCCGGAAATATAAGTCCAAGCCTCTCATGGTGACGCTGGCCCTGACGGCAGAGAACCGCAGTCTGCTGGCAAAGGTGCGCAAGGCAGAGCCGGAATTTACGGTGGAGAGGGAAGAGCTGGTGGCTTCCAGCCCCCGCAAGCTCTTCCTCGAGCGCACGAATGCCTATAACGAGCAGGTGAAGCAGCAGCTCAAAGAGAAACTGGCGGAGAAAAAAGACGCCTGATCAGAATATTTCGAAAGAGCCGCAGCGCAGAGAACCTTGCACTGTGGCTCTTTTTGGTGTATAATATAGCCACAGAACATAAAGGGGGCATTACGATGCAGATCATTCCGATGAGAGAACTGAAGAATACCGTGGAGATCGAGCGCCGGTGCGCCGAGGAGAACGGCCCGGTCTTTGTGACGAAGAACGGCTATGGCCGCCTCGTGGTGATGGATATTGATTACTATGAGCGCACCATGCAGGAGATGGAAGAGCTGAAGCTGGTAATGGAGGGCCTGAAGGACGTAGAGGAAGGCCGCGTGGTGGATGGGCCGACGGCGATGGCAGAAATCAGGAGGGAATATGGACTGTGAGTACCATTTCGCCCTGACTCAGCGTGCGAAACAGGATGTCAGACAGAATGTCGGATATATCCGAAATGAGCTTGGAAATGAAAAAGCCGCAGGGATGCTGATGAATGAGCTGGATCAGTGCATAGAGCGTCTGTGTGTTTTTCCAGAGAGCGGGAAGCTGGTATTTGATGAATATCTGCCGGGCATCCATGTGCGCAGGAAGATAGTGGGAAAGTATATCCTGTTCTATCAGGTATTGAAAGAGGAAAAAGTCATCCGAATCCTCCGCATCGTCTATGGCCGCCGGGATATGGATGAGGTGCTGAAGCACGTGAACAGCTGAAAGAGGAGAAAAACTGAAAATATTTCCGCAAAAGCGGGATTTTCCTCTTGAAATCCGCACATTTTTTTGCTATACTATTCTAGCCGCTTGGTGTGGGCGCCTCAAATGGCCCCTGTGAGGGCCTGCCTTTACGACCAGCGAGTACAACGAAAAGGAATGAACAAAAATGTACGCAATCATTGTTACCGGCGGTAAGCAGTACCGCGTGGAGCAGGGCGACATCGTCTACATCGAAAAGCTGGACGTTGAGGCCGACTCCGAAGTGAAGTTTGATCAGGTTCTCGCTATTGGCGAGGAGGGTTCGGTCAAGGTTGGCGCTCCTGTTGTTGAGGGCGCTTCCGTTTCTGCCAAGGTCATCAAGAATGGCAAGGGCAAGAAGCTGAACATCATCACCTATCGCGCAAAGAAGCACAGTGCTCGCCGCATGGGCCATCGTCAGCCCTTCACCAAGGTTGAGATCACTGCGATCAACGGCTAAGTAGGAGGTATATTACAATGGCACATAAAAAGGGCGTAGGCAGCACCAAGAACGGCCGTGATTCTGCGGCTCAGCGTCTGGGCACCAAGCGTGCAGATGGTCAGTTCGTTCTGGCCGGCAACATCCTCGTTCGTCAGCGCGGCACTCACATCCAGCCGGGTGAGAATGTCGGCAAGGGCAGCGATGATACCCTGTTTGCTCTGGTCGATGGCACCGTTCGTTTCGAGCGCGTGGGCAAGAGCGGCAAGAAGTGCAGCGTCAAGCAGTAACTTCTTTCTAAAATCTGCAACACAGAGAGCCGGACCCTCGTGGCCCGGCTCTTTTTGATGAAAAAACAGGAGGGCCTGTATGGCAGCACAAACCAATTTTATCGACATCGCCACCATCTGGCTCCATGCCGGCAAGGGCGGCGACGGCGCAGTGAGCTTCCATCGTGAGAAGTTCGTGGCCGCCGGCGGCCCGGACGGCGGCGACGGCGGCCGGGGCGGCGACATCATCTTCGTCGTGGACGACCACCTCACCACTCTGATGGACTTCCGTTATAAGCGCAAGTACACCGCCGACGAGGGCGGCAAGGGCGGCGCAAGCCTCTGCCACGGCAAGAACGCCGAGGATCTCGTCATCAAGGTGCCTCTGGGTACGGTCATCAAGGACGCCGAGAGCGGCCTTGTCATCGCCGACCTGTCCGACCACACCCCCGTCACCATCGCCAAGGGCGGCCGCGGCGGCTACGGCAATGCACACTTTGCCACCCCCACCCGCCAGATCCCCAAGTTCGCAAAGCCCGGTATGCCCGGCGAGGACATTCAGGTGACTCTCGAGCTGAAGCTCATCGCGGATGTGGGCCTCATCGGCTTCCCCAATGTGGGCAAGTCCACCCTCATCTCCACCATCAGCGCCGCAAAGCCGAAAATTGCAAACTACCACTTCACCACGCTGGTGCCGACGCTGGGCGTCGTGTCGGTGGGTGAGGGGGCAAGCTTCGTCTGCGCCGACATCCCCGGCCTCATCGAGGGCGCCAGCGAGGGCATCGGCCTGGGCCACGACTTCCTCCGCCATGTGGAGCGCTGCCGTCTGCTGCTGCACGTCGTGGACGTCTCCGGCAGCGAGTGCCGCGACCCCATCGAGGACTTCGAGCAGATCAACGAGGAGCTGGCAAAGTTCAGCCCGGCTCTGGCCGAGCGTCCCCAGATCGTGGTGGGCAACAAGTGTGACCTTGCCACCGAGGAGCAGATCGACACCTTCCGCAAGTATGTGGAGGAGAAGGGCCTGACGTTCGTCCCCATCTCCGCCGCCACCATGCAGGGCGTCAGGGAGCTTCCGGGTCTGGTCTACAACCGCCTGAAGGACATTCCCGCCGTCCCCGTGTTTGCCCCCGAGTACAAGAAGCCCGAGGCAAAGGCCGGCGGCCGCGAGTTCACCATCAAGCGGATGGAGGCTCATGTCTGGAGCGTGGATGCACCCTGGCTGGAGTATATCCTGGCCGGCAGCAACGTGGACGACTACGAGAGCCTGCAGTATTTCCAGCGTCAGCTGGGCGAGAGCGGCATTCTGGACGCTCTGGTGCAGAAGGGCGTGCAGGAGAACGATACCATCCTCATCGGCGAGTATCAGTTCGATTATATCTTCTAAGCAAGAGTTTTTGCGGGATAAACCTCTCCGTCATTGCTTCGCAATGCCACCTCCCCTAACGAGGGGAGGCCTTGGCATTCCGTAAAGCCTCGCCTCTTCGCCAGAGGCTCCCCTCGGTAGGGGAGCTGTCGAGCGAATGCGAGACTGAGAGGTTGAGCAAAGAAGAAGCTTTAAGAGGTATCCTATGAACGAACCCGAAAAGATCGACCCCCGGGAGCTGAGCCCGCTGGCACTGGCCTTCGTGGGCGACAGTGTACTGGAACTTCTGGTGCGGCAGCGGCTGGTGGAGCACCACCGTCTGTCGGCGGGAAAGCTCAACGCCGAAAAGGTCAAATACGTCTCGGCCCGGGCGCAGTTCCGGGAAGAGCAGCTGTTGGAGCCGCTTTTCACCGAGGACGAGCTGGCTGTCTTCAAGCGGGGCCGCAACGCCAGCAAGGCCAGTGTGGCCAAACACGCCTCCCCGGAGGAGTACCGCGCGTCCACCGGCTTCGAGTGCCTGCTGGGCTGGCTGTATCTGAACGGCCGGCTGAGCCGGGTGCATGAGCTGTTCGAGACGCTGTGGCAGTCGTTCGACCCCAACGAAAAATAACCGGAACACGCGAAAGCCCACTGCTTTCCGCACTGGGAAACAGTGCAAAGAGAGCAGCGGGCTTTTTGTTGTCCCGCCGGATGGTCCGTTCAGGCGGGGCGGCGCTCAGCGCAGAGGCTCAGCGGCTGTTGCGGGCGGAGTTGCGAGCCGAGTTCTTGCCGCCCTCGTCGTCGGCACCCTTGGTGTACTGGTTGGGGTGCTTGTGCTCGTTGGTAGCAGAGTTCTGGCTGGAATTGGTGGTGCGGTTGGTGCTCTGATCGCCGGTGCGGTCCTGAGTCTGGTTCTTGCAGTTGGTGCTGCGTTTCTCACTGCGATTTTCCATCGTATCGTCGCTCCTTTCGATTTCGGGAGACGCTCTGCGCTCCCTGCCCATAGTTTGACCGGCTGCGGCGGCTTTATGCACCGCAGCTCGAAGGAGGTCTCATAAAAATGCCTGCCGAATATTTTGAAGCCCGGGAACGCGCCCTTCTGGGGGAGCGGTACGACACGCTCTACGCCGCCCCGCAGGAGACAGCGGCCCGCGGCGTGACCATCTCTGCCCTCCGCACCACGCCGGAAGGATTTGCGGCCCGGGCAGACTTCCCGCTGCGGCCCTCGCCCTTCTGCAAGGCGGCGTTTGTGGTGGAACAGCCCGACTTCAAGCCGGGACGCCACCCCTACCATCACGCAGGCGTCTTCTACTCACAGGAGCCTTCGGCCTCGTCGGCAGCGCCGCTGCTGGGCGTCAGGCCCGGGATGCGGGTGCTGGATCTGTGTGCTGCCCCCGGCGGCAAGAGCAGCCAGCTCGCCGCCGCTCTGCAGGGGCAGGGCCTGCTGGTGAGCAACGAATATGTCGCGGCCCGTGCAGAGATCCTGAAGAGCAACCTCGAGCGGATGGGTGTGTCCAACGCCGTCGTGCTCAACGAAACGCCTGCCCGCATCGCAGCGGCCCTGCCGGAGTTCTTCGACCGCGTTCTGGTGGACGCGCCCTGCTCCGGTGAGGGGATGTTCCGCAAAGAGCCTGCCGCGCTGGCCCAGCACTGCGAAGCGCTGGTGAAGCAGTGCGCAGAGCTGGGCGCGGACATCCTCGACAGCGCCGCTGCGGCCCTCGCGCCGGGCGGCGAACTGGTCTACTCCACCTGCACCTTCGCGCCGGAAGAGGACGAGGGACAGGTGGCCGCATTCCTGCAGCGCCACCCGGAGTTCACGCTGGCCGATGTGCTGGGCAATGTGGACTACACCTTCGGCAGCGAGGGCGAGGCCAACCGCACCGGCGGTCTGCCGCTGGATGTGAGCAGGGTGCGCCGCATCTGGCCCTGTCAGGGCGGGGAGGGACACTTCATGGCCCGGCTCGTCAAGGCCGGTACGCCCCGGGCTCTGCCGGCTCCCGGCGAGTACACCCCCGAAGAACAGCTCTGGCTGACCGCCGCCGCCGAGGCCGGCAAAAAGGCCAAGGGCGGCAAGCCCCAGAAGGCCGCAAAGCCTGCGGATGCCCGCAGCGCCCGGCGGGAGAACAGCCGGGCTTGCCGGGAGGCCGTGCAGGGCCGCAGCTCCCGCAGCCGGGAGGCTGGGGCAGGGGATGCATCGCCCGCCCAGAGCCTTGCTGCATGGAGGGAGTTTGCGGAGGAATATTTCCCGGAGCTGACAAAGCGCCCTGCCGTGGTGCATGGCGGCGGCGTCCTGCTGCCGGCGGCTTTCCCGCAGACGAATCTTCACGTTTTGCGTGCAGGCGTCTTCGTGGGCAGTGTGCAGAAGGGGCGCTTCGTGCCGGAACATCATCTGTTCACGGCCTTCGGCGCGCTCTGCCGGAACCGTGAGGAACTGACCCTCGCCGACTCCCGGACCGTGGAATATCTCTCCGGCCGGGAGATAGAAGCTCACACCGCTGCCGATGGATGGTGCTGTGTGACGGTGGACGGCTGGCCGCTGGGAGGCGGCAAGGTATCCGGCGGCAGGGTCAAAAACCATTATCCCAAGGCACTTCGTCTGCTGTAAAACGTAGTTTTGGGCAGAATAAACCGGAAAACCATCGGTACAAGGCTTGAACGCCGGTGGCTGTTGTGATAAAATAACAGAGTTAGATTTTGTGTGCTGCCACAATGCGGGCGACCACAGCCCGTCTGCCCGCAGGCGGAGATCACTGATAAAATACAGGAGGCTCTTTTCCATGTCTGGACATAGCAAATGGAACAATATCAAGCGCAAGAAGGAGAAGACGGACGGCGCAAAGGCAAAGGTCTTTACCAAGATCGGCCGCGAGATCAGCGTTGCCGTCCGTACCGGCGGCCCCAACCCCGCTTCCAACAGCAAGCTGGCGGACCTGATCGCCAAGGCAAAGCGTATGAGCGTGCCGAACGATAACATCCAGCGTATCATCAAGAAGGCCGAGGGCGGCGATAAGACCGAGTACGAGGCGATCACCTACGAGGGCTACGGCCCCGGCGGCGTGGCCGTCATGGTCGAGACGCTGACCGACAACCGCAACCGTACCGCTGCCGACCTGCGCCACTACTTCGATAAGAACGGCGGCAATCTGGGCGCTATGGGCTGCGTGGGCTTCCTGTTCAGCCAGAAGGGCGTCATCGACATCTCTCTGGAAGACAAGGATGCCGACGAGGCCATGATGGACGCCCTGGATGCCGGTGCTGAGGACTTCGATGCAGGCGAAGATGCCGCGGAGATCACCACCGACCCCGAGAACTACTCCGCTGTCGTCAAGGCAATGGAGGAGAAGGGCTACGAGATCCTCTCCGACGACCTGGCCATGGTCCCCATGACCACCACCCGTCTGACCGACCCCGATCAGCTCAAGCTGATGGGCAAGCTGCTGGATGCCCTCGAGGATAACGATGACGTCCAGAACGTCTGGCACAGCCTCGAGAACGAAGAGGACCTGCCGGAATAAGCTTCCGCAAGGCTCTTTGCTCCTGAAATAAGACGAGAAAAAGCCGCTTTTTGTGCTGTGAGGCACAGAAGGCGGCTTTGTTGTTTTATGGCGGCCTGCGATAAAAAAGAAAGATACGATATAGCAGTTTGCGTTTTTAATGCATAGGCAACATCCGCAAACTGCATATCGCAAATATGCAGTTTTGATAGGCACTATTTTTGAAAATTGCGATAGAATAAAGCAAAGAGGAAAACAGATCGGCAGCGATGGAAAGGGGATCTGCTTGAGAGGAAAACTATTGAAGTAATGGGTAAATTATGATAAAATTGATGAAATAATAAACTGTCATAGGAAAATGGGCAGGGGCTGCGGCTCCGAAAAAAGCTCAGAAGAACGATAAAAGCAGAAATCGCAATTTCGAAAGTGTTGATGGAAGGACACATCGGAGCGTAAGTGAGGTATGCGGAATGTCAGCAAGTGCGGTTGGGATCGAGAAGCCGGTCGTTATCGACCGAAAGCAGAATCTGCGGGAGCATCGGTTATATTGGGTCGGGCGTCGAGCACAGGATGTGGTCTTATCGGCACTGGCGCTGGTGGTGCTGTCGCCGGTGATGCTGGCAACAGCGGTCGCTGTCGTGGTAGATGACCCCTCTGCCGGGCCTGTTTTTTCGCAGGAGCGTATTGGACGAGATGGCAAACCGTTCAAGCTTTACAAGTTTCGCTCCATGTGTCCGAATGCGGAAGCAAAGCTGGACGACCTGCTGAAGCAGAACGAAATGAACGGCCCGGTGTTCAAAATCAAGGACGACCCGCGCATTACCCGTGTGGGAAGGTTTATCCGCAGAACCAGTCTCGATGAGCTGCCGCAGCTCTGGAACGTCCTGGAGGGTGATATGAGCATCGTTGGCCCGCGTCCTGCCCTGCCCCGCGAGGTGGAACAGTATGGGGATTATGAGAAGCAGCGGTTGTATGTGACACCGGGCCTGAGCTGCTATTGGCAGATCGCGCCGCACCGGAACGATCTGTCCTTCGAGGAGTGGATGGACCTGGACATTGAATATATACAGGAGCGCAGTTTCTGGGTGGACTGGAAAATCATTTTCGGGACATTCAGGGTGTGCCTGCTGGGGCATGGAAAATAAAAAGACAGGCCCATATCAGATACAGAACAAAACATCACGGGGAGGGGCCGACATGGAGCAACGGCGCATTTGTCCATATTGTATGCAGGAGCTGGAAGCAGGGGAGGAGCAGTGTCCCCACTGCGGCCGGGAGCTTGCAGGGCGCAACCCGTCGGGCAGTCTTCCGGCAGGCACTATGCTGGCAGGCCGGTATACCGTGGGCGACATCCAGAGCGTGGACGGCGAGGGCATCCTCTACCGGGGCGTGGAGAACAACGGCCCCTTCCGGGTGACCATCAAGGAGTATATGCCCCTGACGCTGGCGGCAGAGCGGGGGAGGGACTGCATCCTCCGCCCGAAGCCGGGCAGCGAGGTGCTGTTCAAGACCACCCGGATGGACTTTGCCGACCTCTACCGCTTCATCCAGCGCATCACCCCGGCCAACGGCCTGGAGGCCGTGCTGGACGTCTTTGAAGAGAACAACACGGTCTACGCCGTCATGGAGAACCCCGGCGGCTGTCCGCTCCAGAAGTGGCTGGAGGAGCACGGCACCGTGACGCCCCAGCAGGCTTGCGCCATGCTGGAACCGGTGTTCAACGGGGTGGAGGCCATGCATCAGGTGGGCCTCGTACACCGGGGCATCTGCCCGGCCAACATCCGCATCATGGACAATGGCCGCGCCCGGCTCACCGGCTACGCGACGGTGGGGCTGCGCACGGCGGGCAGCGGCCTCCACGAGCAGCTGTACGAGGGCTATTCCGCCCCGGAGCAGTATTCCACCGCCGAGTTCGAGGGCCGCTACACCGACGAATACAGCCTCGCGGCGGTGTTCTACCGGATGGTCTGCGGGCTGAGCCCCGTCCCGGCGGCACAGCGCCTCGTCTCCGACTCCAACCCCAAGGCCCGCACGGTGACGCCGTCGGTGCCGGCTTACGTCTCCGAGACGCTGTATCTGGGCCTCCGGCTCAAGCCGGTGGAGCGCATCCAGACGGTGCGGCAGCTTTTCCGCGCCCTCTCGGAGCGGGAGTATGCGGAGGAGTTGTCCCGCAGCATGGAAGCGCTGGACCCGCCCGCCCCCGCGCCGCAGGAGCCGAAAGCGCCCGCGAAGGCTGAGCTGCTGAGCGTCCGGAATCTTCTGGCGGGCATCGTCATTCTGCTCGGCGTCCTCATCCTGCTGACCCTCTGGGGCCTGCTGAGCCATCAGAGCGAGAAGCCGCCGGAGGTGACCGCTCCGGAGTCCGTCAGCGAGGCGGCAAGTGAGACGGCAAGTGAGCCGGTGAACGAAAACGTCACCCTGACGCCGGATCTCGTGGGCCGCGACTATGACGCCGAGGTGCGCAACAACCGCAGCTATATCGACGAGTATCTCTTCTACGTCACGCTGGAATACAGCGACACGGTGGAGAAGGGCCGCATCATCCGGCAGTCGCCGGAGGCGGGCGAGGTCATCCAGAAGGGGGACACCGTCAGCCTCGTGGTCAGCCGGGGCCCCCAGATGATGGAGATGCCCGACATCATCGGCCAGACGCAGGACAGCGCCGTGCAGGAGCTGGCCACCAAGGGTCTGAACGCCACCTGCTTCACCGTGGTCAACGACGGCTCCGAGGCGGCGGGCTGCGTCGTCTCGGCCAGCGAGGACGCCGGGAGCATGGTGGAGGTGGGAACCACCATCGTGCTCTATATCGCGGGGGATGTCCCCGCCGATGCCCCGGCGGGACCGGAAGCGCCTGCTGACACGGAGGCTCCGGCGGACAGCATCGAATACGATACAAATTAAAAATAAAAGAGGCTGCTATGTACAACCTCTCAGTCTCACTTCGTTCGACAGCTCCCCTAGTAGGGGAGCCTCTGGCGAAGAGATTAGGCTTTTCGCTATGCCAAAGCCTCCCCTCGATAGGGGAGGTGGCACGGCGAAAGCCGTGACGGAGAGGTTGAAGCCAACAGCCTCTTATTATTATTTCAGAAGCTTCAGAAAAAGCTCTTCATGAACGCAATATCGCTGGCGGCGCGGGCCGGGACAGCCTCTTCCCGCAGGACGGGAAGGACGGGCTGGGGCAGGGCGCGCAGCATCCCGAAGCCGCCCTTGTAGTCCACACAGGAGTCCTCGAGGCGGGTGGAGCAGAGGGTGCCGTCGGGCTTGAAGTTCTGACCCTTGAAGTGGACGGCCACGATCTTGTCGCCGTACCAGCTGCCGACTTTGTCCCAGATGCGGCGCTGTGCGTCCACCGAGGCGTTCTCGGGGCCGACGTAGTTCGCCAGATCGCAGATGACCCGCAGGTTGGGGCTGGCGATGGTGTCCAGCACCATCTTGACGGCCTCGGGGGTGTTCATGGCGTGGTAGTAGACGCACTCCACCGCGAAGAGCACACCCTGCTCCTCGCAGACGGGCAGGATCTCGCCCAGGCTGCGAAGGAGTGCTTCCTGCGCTTCCCTGCGGCTGACGGTGGGCTGCTTTGCCATGCTGGTGGTCTCGCTGCCCATGCAGCCGGCGCGGAGAGCCTTTGCCACCGGCACCTGACTCAGGGCTTTCGCCACCTCGGCGCGGCGCCTGTCCTCGTCCGCATAGCCCAGCTCAACGTAGGTGCCGTCCACGGCGATGGACACGCCGCTCTTCCGGACGGCGGCATTGGTGGCGGCCACCAGCTCGGGGGTCACGTCTGCATAGCTTTTGACGCCCTCCACGGCCTTGGTGTAGGCCAGCTGGGTGCAGCGGAACCCTGCGTCCCCGATGGAGCTGAGCAGTTCCTCCACGCTGCGACGGCCAAAATCGTGGCCCCGTGCGCCGACGATGAATTCAGACATCCCGCATCCTCCTTGCGCTCAGCCGAACAGACGCTCGGCAAACATCCCGAACTCCTTGCCCCACCAGTACCAGTCGTGGGAGACGTCGCCGCCCCAGACTTCGAGGTGGCAGGGGAAGCCGACTTCGCTCAGGGTGTCGGCCAGAGCCTGGGTGTCGGCGAGGGCATCGCCCTCATAGCCGCCCTGACCCACGCAGAGCAGCAGGCTGTTCTCCTCGGCCTTGGACAGAACATTCCTGTCGCAGATGCCGTTCTTGTGCAGAGCGGCGAGGGGGCTGCTGCGGAGGACGAGGTCGTCCTCTGCGCTGCCGAGGAAGCGGCCCATATCGTAGAGGCCGGAGAGGCCCATTGCACCCGCAAAGGTCCGGGGACGGCGCAGGCGGCACTGGACGGCCTGATAGGCGCCGGTGTCCACGCCCACGCACCAGATGAGGGGCTTCTCTTTGCTCCCGGGGGCGTTCAGCTCCGCGATGCGCGCGGCCAGCTCGCTGGTGAGGTAGACGAAATACTTCTCCTGCATCTCGGCCCGGCGGCGGGGAGACGCATTGCCCGCCAGCAGGCTCTCGCCGTCGATGCTGTCGGCGCAGAAGAGCTGGATTTTTCCCTCATGCAGCAGACGGGCCGCTGCGTCGGGCATCCCGTTGTTCTCCCAGTCGTAGAAGCGGCCGCCCCGGGCGGGCAGTGCCAGCACCGGCACACCGCCGCGGCCGTAGACCTTGAACTCCATCTCGCGGTCGAGCACCGCGCTCCACTCCTTATAATAAGTGCCTTCCATCATGAAAATGCTCCTCCTGTCAGATGAATTGATTGCGTGCCGCGTCGTAGGCATAGCCCACGGCGGAAAGTGCCTTGCACAGGGCGTCCCTGTCGGCGTCCATGTCGTCGCAGAGGGCGTCGAGGCTGGGGTAAAAATCGCGCAGTTTCAGGTTGACCACGCTCAAAAGCATGATCGGGTCGCTCGGCAGAGCCATCGTTTGTTTCCTCCCATCTTCCGAGATAAAATAAAAAGCCGGCCACTCGACAAAGTGACCGGCAATACGCATCAGCTTAGACAGCGCGGGTGACTTTGCCAGCGCGCAGGCAACGGGAGCATGCGTAGATATACTTGGGAGAACCCTCCACGACCGCCTTGACACGACGGACATTCGGCTTCCAGGTACGGTTGGAACGGCGATGAGAGTGGGAGACCTTGATACCGAAGGTAACACCCTTGCCGCAGCATTCACACTTAGCCATGGTACTTGCACCTCCTACAGTGAAGTATGGAATCAAAATAATCAGCTTGACTATTTTACCAGAACTGCCGCCAAAAAGCAAGTCCCTTTTCGATTTTTTTGCGGCTTTTTTTCGTCTGCGGCCCAAACGCTTGTCTAAAGGCGAAAAAAATAGTACAATAAACGCGTATATCTTATAGAAAACAGGAGAACACCATGACCCCAAGAATGTTTTATACCCTCGCACGGGTGCTGGCCGCCCTGACCGTCATCCCTTTCCACGAGGCGGGCCACGCGCTGGCCGCATGGCTGCTGGGCGACCCCACGGCCAAGCAGCAGGGGAGACTGTCGCTGAACCCCTTCCGCCACTTCGACCTGCTGGGAACGCTCTGCATGGTGTTCGCGGGCGTGGGCTGGGCAAAGCCTGTCTCCACCGACCCCCGCAACTTCAGAAATCCCAAGCAGGGCATGGCCCTCACGGCGCTGGCCGGCCCGGCGGCGAACCTCATCCTGGCCTACCTTGCGATGGTGGTCTGGAAGCTGCTCTATTATTGGGCGCCCGTCAACGATGCGACGATTTTTCTGGCGCTCTTCCTGCAATCCTTAGTGTATCTGGATGTGAGCCTCGCGGTGTTCAACCTCATCCCGGTGCCGCCGCTGGACGGCAGCCGCATCCTGCTGGCTGTGCTGCCCGAGCACATCTACTTCGGCATGATGAAGTATGAGCGGGTCATCCTCATCGTCCTGCTGGCGGCGGTCTGGAGCGGCTTTCTGGACGGCCCCCTCAGCGTGATGAACGATGTGGTGTGGGACCTGCTGGACAATGGCACCCAGTACATCGACACCATCGCCTACTCGGCCTACTATGCGTCTGCAGGGGCGGTGATCTGATGGCGGAGGAGCTTACCTTCCATCTGGAAGAGTTCGAAGGCCCGCTGGAGCTGCTGCTGGCGCTGGTGTCAAAGCACAAGATGGACCTGCACAACATCCCCATCCTGGAGCTCATCGACCAGTACACCCGCACCGTGGAGGCCGCGCAGGCCGCAGACCCCGACATTTCCAGCTCCTTCATCGAGATGGCAGCCCACCTCGTGGAGATGAAGAGCTATCTGCTGCTGCCCCGGAGCACCGAGGGCGAGCGGATGAAGCAGGAGCTCACCGGCCAGCTCATCGAGTACGACCAGTGCCGCCGGATGGCCTCTGCCCTCCGCGCCGCTGCGGAGGCGACGCCCACCTTCGTCCGACAGCCGATGCAGCTGGAACGGGACGAGACCTACGCCCTCAACCATCTGCCTCAGGTGCTGGCCGACTGCTGGGAGAGCCTGATGGGCCGTGCGCCTGTCCGGCGGATGCCGACTCAGGCCGTCTTTGAGCCGCTGGTGACAGCCCCGCAGGTGTCGGTGAGCAGCCGGGTGGTGTACATCCTGCGCCGCCTCATCGCGGGCGGTGCGGCCCGGATGAGCCAGCTTTTCGCCCGCAGCCAGAGCCGAAGCACCAACGTGGCTACCTTTCTGGCCCTGCTGGAGCTGGTGCGCGGCGGACGTGTCACCCTCGGCCCCAAGGGAGAGCTGACCATGCAGCGCGGACGCCTGCCCCGTGAAAGGGCAAAGGAGGAAGAATGAACCAGAAACAGATAAAAGCCGCCGTAGAGGCGATGCTTTTTGCGGCGGGCGACCCGGTGAGCGCCGATAAGCTTGCCGCCGCCGTCCAGCTGCCCCAGACCACGGTGGAGACCGCGCTGGAAGAGCTGCGGGTCCGCTACGCCCGGGAGGACTCCGGCCTCTGCCTGCTCCATCTGGACACCCGCTGGCAGCTGGCGACCAGGACTGAGTGGGCCGACTGCATCCGCCGTCTGCTGGACGCCCGGCGCTCGGTGCCTCTCGGCCCGGCGGCCATGGAGACGCTGACGGTCATCGCCTACAACCAGCCCGTCTCCCGCGCCTTCATCGAACAGGTGCGCGGCGTGGACTCCTCGTCCAGCGTCAGCGGCCTGCTGCAGAAGGGCCTCATCGAGGAGGCGGGCCGTCTCGACCTGCCCGGCCGCCCGGTGAGCTTCCGCACCACGGACGTTTTCCTGCGGTGCTTCGGCCTTTCCTCGCTGGCGGACCTGCCGCCGGTGCGCGGAGATCGGGAAGGGGAGGCGGCGACATGATGGGAGTCCTGATGGCTCTGGGCTGGCTGCTGCTGACCCTGCTGAAGCTCGCAGGCGTCCTGCTCCTGATCCTGTTGGTGCTGCTGGCCCTCGTCCTGCTCTGTCCGCTGTGCGCGGACGTCTGCTGGGAGGGCGGCGTCCTGACCGTCCGGGCCGGTGCGCTTGGGCTCACCCTGCCGGTGTTCCGGTGGCCTGCGCCGGAAAAGCCCGCCGGAGCCGAAGAACCGAAAGGCTTCTGGGGAAAGCTGAAGGCGAAGCTCCGCGCCCGCCGCGAAGAGCGCAAACGGAAGAAAGCCGCCGCAAAAGAGGCGAGGAGACCGAAAAAGGAGACCGCTCCGCGCGGGAAGGCGAAGCTGACGCTGAACATCCTCGTGACCATCCTGCGGGGTGCCGGGCGGCTGACGAAGGCCGTCTTCGGCTCGCTGCGCGTCACCAGGATCCGGGTCTGCCTCGGCGTCCGGGGTGAGGACCCCGCCGAAGCCGCCCGCGCCTACGGCAGGCTGAACGCATGGCTCTACCCGTCCCTCGGCGTCATCGACCGCTTCGTCTACCTCGATTTTGACGAGCTGCGCATCCTGCCGGACTTCGGCTCGGCAGAGCCGACGGTGGCCGACCGGGTGTCGTTCCGCCTCAGCGCAAGGCTGCTCTTCATCGTCGCAGCCGCTCTGCGCGTTTTGTATGAGTTCTGGCGCGAAAAAGTGCTGGACGTCTTCCTATAAAATGTGTTACAATAATATCGTATGGTGTATACTCCTATCCAGAGGGAGTTTTCCCGGAAAATAATAGTAGGAGGCCGATTTTATGGCTGAGCATCCGATTCAAGGTTTAATGAACGTCACGATGGACAAGATCCGCCAGATGGCTGATTCCAACACCATCATCGGCAAGCCCATCAAGACCGACGACGGCACCACCATCCTGCCGGTGTCCCGCATCTCCTTCGGCTTTGCTTCCGCAGGCACCGACTTCGACGGCAAGAACGCTGCCAACAAGGACCTGTTCGGCGGCGGCTCCGGCGCGGGCGTCAACATCCAGCCGGTGGCCTTTCTGGTGGTGAAGGACGGCTGCGTGCGCACCATCCAGCTGTCCGACGGCTCCAACACCGTTGACCGCGCCCTGACCATGCTGCCCGAGCTGGTGGACAAGGTCAGCGCTCTGCTGAAGAAAGAGGAGAAGAAGGACGCCGCTGCGCCTGCCGCTCCCGCAGCAGAGGAGTAAAACTACAACGCCGTATCTGCTGCCTGTCCGGGCAGCAGTTATTGAACTGAGGCTGCGGCAAAACCTCTCCGTCACGCCTGCGGCGTGCCACCTCCCCTAACGAGGGGAGGCTTTGGCAGTCCTCGCAAAGTGAATGGTTTCGCCAGAGGCTCCCCTCGGTAGGGGAGCTGTCGAGCGTGAGCGAGACTGAGAGGTTGAGTTCATCCGCAGCCCTATTTGAGCGCCGGGAGGCGCACAAGGAGATCTTATCATGGCAGAAGAACGCATTCAGAAAATCATGAGCGAGCAGGGCCTGTGCTCCCGCCGCGCCGCCGAGCAGATCATCGCCGAGGGCCGCGTGAAGGTCAACGGCCACCCCGTGAAGGTGGGCGACAAGATGGACCCCAACCGCGACGTCCTCCATGTGGACGACGAGCGCATCTATATCCAGAAGAACCAGCAGCTCTATTATCTGGCTCTGTACAAGCCCCGCGGCTATGTCACCACCGCCAGCGACGAGCTGGGCCGCAAGACGGTGATGGAGCTGGTGGCCGACATCCCGGCCCGCCTGTACCCCGTGGGCCGTCTCGACAAGGATAGCGAGGGCCTGCTGCTGATGACCAACGACGGCGCTTTCGCACAGGCCGTCACCCATCCGTCCGGCGGCATCTCCAAGCTCTACCGCGTCACCGTCCAGCCCCGGGCCGATGAGGCACAGATCCTGAAGCTCAGCTCCGGCGTCGTGCTGGACGACGGCACAAAGACCCTGCCCTGCGCCATCAACGTCGTCACCGACGAGCCGGGCCGCACCGTCATGGAGATGACCCTGAAAGAGGGCAAGAACCGCGAGATCCGCCGGATGTGCGAGGCCGTGGGCCTCGAGGTCATCCGTCTGAAGCGGAACGCCGAGGGCGTCGTCAAGCTGGGAATGCTCCAGCCCGGCAAGTACCGCGAGCTGACCAAGGCAGAGGTGAACGGCCTGCGCGCCGCAGCCGCCAAGGGCCGCGCCCAGACCCGCTCGGCCGCTTTGCAGTCCAAGGCTGCTGCCCGCCGTCCCCGCGGCCCTGTGGGCGGGAACAAAGCCGCTGCGGGCAAAAAGCACAAGTGAGAAATGTGTCCGAAATTTCCGCTCTTTTTGCCAAATTTGTAACATTCTCGGAAAAAAAGGAATGGAACAAGGCTTGAGAATCTTGGAAAAATCGGGTATAATATACCTAATTTTGCTCAATGGTTGAAAAACATCGATATTACGACTAAAATCATCTATTTCGGAATCGTTTTACACCACTTTGACACCAATTTGAATTTTACACCACTAGCACCGTAATCGAATCCGATTTTGAGTCTTAATCGTAAGAGCTCTGATGTGATACAGCAGCCCCGGCGTCCTAGTGACGCCAGTACATAAACAGCGTTAAAATTGAAAATCGCATTTGAACTATTCATGATGGGCGTGGGAGTGATCCTGCGCCTTTTTGTTTTGTTACAGCAAAGCGTTACAAAATTGCAGTTGGTTTTTGTGCAAACAGATAATTGTTACAGTGACAGTTTGGTGATACAATACTCATAGAAAGTTATAGGAGGATGTGCTGTTATGGAAAATATTACCGTTAATCGTCTCGGCCAGCTTTATAGACTGCTATGCGAAGCTCTTGGAGAGGGGGAAGACAGACCCTTTAATCAGGCTGACCTCGACAATGCCAGTAGGTTCCCTGTGCGTCAAGTATCAATGAAAATTGCCATGGTCCACCAGCATAAAAAAATGACTTCAACTCTTGATGAAGCATGTGGATTTGTTCTTGAAGGCGTCACACAGGAAGATATGGATGCAAGCTTTGCATTAAAAACTATTTCAATGCAGCAACAGGGATTTTTTACGATTGGTTTTCAAACTGCCAATATCGATAAACTTCTCAATCCCCGCACAAGAATCAAAAGAGCACGTAAAAAGGCTGGATTCACTATCCGCAGTCTCGCAGAAAAAATTGAAATTTCTCCAACTACAATTCAGAATGTTGAAAATGGGAAGGTAGACCCAAAGATGAGCACTCTTCAAAAAATTGCGGACGCTTGTGGGGTATCCATGAATGATTTATGGCCTTCTGATATTTGCTGAGGCAGAGTATGGGTAAGACTAAAGGAACAACAGGAAAACATATAGCAAAAGACAAGACTGGTAAATGGTACGGCGACCTAGAGGTTCTTGGCCGGAACGGCAGCACCGAACGCGGAGATCCATTGTGGCACTGTATCTGTCATAGATGCGGAGCTGAAGTAGATATTGTAGGGTCTCATCTTAAAGAAAAGAAAGATTGCGGTTGCCGTTATAAAGAAAAGAGAGCAGATTTATCAGGCAAAACTTTTGGAGCTGTTACCGTATTAGAACGAGTAGGAACGGATGATAATGGGAACGCTCTTTATTTGTGCCACTGCAATATTTGTGGGCAAGAAAAAGAACTCCCTGCAACAACTATTCGTAAAAACCCTTTAAGCTGTGGATGCCAACAATATAACACAGACAAAATGAAAGAGCTGTCTATAAAAGCAAACGCGAAAACAATCGTGAATGGTTCTCGCGTCTCTGGCGTATTTAGCGTAAAAGCAACTTCGAGAAGCAGTACAGGAGTCCGAGGGATATTTAAGGTTAAAGGAAAATTCCGAGCTTCTGTTCAAGTTGCCAAAGAACGTGCAACGCAAGACTTCGATACAATAGAAGAGGCGACTGATTTCAGAGAAAAAACTCGAAAACAACTAATAGAAAAGCACGGACTTGGTGAATATAAGGATAAAACTAACGAATAATCCAACAATACTTGATATCGCACTCGGCTTCGTTCTACATAAACATGGCCTGGATGAATTTGGTCGTAAAAATAATAAAGCACAGGCTATTCGAGAACTGTCAGATGATGAGCTGGCAGCGCTCTTAAATGAACTGGTCGCACAGCAGGATAATTGCCCGCACACAGTTGGCGGCTGGAAAGGGTGGCTGTCTGAATCGATAAAATAATCAAAGCTAAAAATGGGGTACTGGTCCAATTAAGGATCAATACCCCATTCGTTTTATATCAGTTCAACATCACCTGGCTCAACATAGCCTGACACATTTACTGAGATTGGATACTTGCCAATACGGCTTTCAAGATTTGTCACTCGATACCGTCCATTGACAAGTTTTCCATCATAAATAAACCACTCACCAGAGCGGCACATCCTACAATGTGTCTGGCTGTTTGAATATAGTATTCCGTCTAATTTGATTTTATCTCCTGCACGAAGAGTATTCTGATGTTCCATCAAAACGAACCCCATGTAGCTAGTCCACAGATACCGTCAACACTTAAGCCATGTGCCTTTTGCCATTCCATCAGTTTTGCCTTAGTACTCGCTCCAAAGATGCCGTCCGCTTTTACGCCTAGATGCCGCTGCAGCACGGTGACTGTATACGAAATGCCGCCAGTGCAATCTTTCGCACCCTGACGAATCGTAGGCATGATTTTACTCACCGATACATATGCAGTGCCAACCTTACTGATCCAGCGAGACTTCCAGCTCCGCACATCAACATGAACAAAGCCTCCTGTTAACTGCACTCGACTGTAATAGCCGATACCACCCCGTTTCTGGAAATAAGGCATGGAAGCCAAGTATAGCGCAATTCGAATCGGGTCAATACCTTTGATGGTAATATCCGCTGCCGTACCCAAACAATGCTGACTGCGAGGACTGCCGCCGATGGAAATATTGTAAGAAGGGGAGCGGTAGCCGGAGTTGATATGGACAGGCTTGCCAAAATGAGCCCGCACCTGTTCAAGAATATAAATAAGTTCTGTATCGATTAGAACGGTATCGCTTTTATCAGAGCAGGCGAACTCATAGACGGAGAAATGAGCCGACACCTTTTTGTTCCAATCTTTCTTCATTGAGTATGTATTTACTGCCATGCGGCGCACCTCAATTCTTCTTCAACTCATTCTCAATTTTCTCGTTCTGAATGTCCAGCTCCTTGACGGCAGCCTCGATCATCATGTCGATAGTCGGAGTGATCGTAACACCCATCTTCTCAAGAGCAGCGACAACATACTTCTTCTTGTCAGCTTTCTTGATAACACCAGTTGCGCCGACCTTCTCAGCAGCACGAACGGTCATCTGGACAAGCTTATAGACGCCAATTTTCTTGAGATATGGGATACCATAGACCATAAAAGCGGTGCCAGCACCTGCGACGGCCAACTGTGCAATAGTAGCAACAACCTGATTGAAAAAGTCCATCATAATATACCTCCTGATAAAAAAAAAAAAAATAAAAGACCCCGAACACATCGTTCGAGGTCATGAGTTACGTAATCTTATTCTTTTGGTTTTAAAAAACCATTAGTGCGTAGCATTTCGTCATATACGCGCCCCACGTTCTTGATGGCGAAGGGCATCTTGTTGTTCTTGTAGTTGGAATGGGTCTTACAATAATCTTCATACTTCCCAATGACATCAAGGATGTCATCAAAGTCTTCTTCGGTGTGGCCGAGCCCGCGAACGAGCTCATTATTGAAGCGCAGTACCTGACTACGATAACCATCAGCCTTGTCTTCTTCGCCCTTTTCGATGTGATTATCTAGCTTTTTACGAGTCTCTTCTTGCTCGGAGCGGATATCTTTGAGCTCGGATTTGGTTTCTTTGATCTCGTTCATCACACCGGCATTCAGGGCGTTCCCAATGTGAGTGGCTACCTAAGACCATGGATTGATCTCGATTTTAGAGACTTGTATCACTGACATAACAACGGCGATCAATCCGCTGCTCCCGGCCATCACTGAGCCGAGATGATTTAGGATAAAATTCAATAATTCGTCCATATGATTTTAATCACCTCGATTCTTTTTACGTTGACAAATTTCACACATCATGATATAGTATGTTACAGCATGATTTACTTTCGTCGAGCAAATTATGTGTTACCTACTCTAATATGTATGTGGGGAAGAGGTCCTTGGCCAAAAGCCGAGGGCTTCTTTCTTTTTATGTGGCACTATACCACAATCGCGGAGTATTCGTGGCGTCACCAATGTACGCTTTTTGCACTACCACATTGCCGCCACCTTCTGGGAGGCCGAAATATAATTTCTGAGCCGCAACAGGAACGATTGCGCTCGGAAGGCCGCTTAAAACGACATTGTAAATTTGTGCATAATCGCCATACCTACTGCCTGAACCATCTTTAGAATAGGTTAGAGAAATTGTTTGTCCTTTAGAAATCGTTCCACTCTAAGAATTAGAACCCGTCCCACTAACAGAGCTTATCACAGTTGTTCCGGCCACTACGATAGTAAATTTATCATAGTTTGCCTCAGATCCCCATCCATAGTTAAATCTAATGGAAGATGTTTGCTTTGCGGTTAATGTGATTGTTGCGCTGGTTGAATCTATGTTTTTGTTATTATTTTCGAGAGTACCGCCACTCTACACAAACGTATACGACCCATTAGAAGATGTAAAATAACTGTCCACATTTGTTTCGGTGATGGTGACGGAAGTAATTGCGACTCCGACATAGATACTCATTACACCACCTCCTTATGTACTATATTGGATATATATCGTCCCTTCAGGCAGAGTTGTTGGAGCAGTAGTACCCCACTGGAATGCCAGCAAGGTAGGACCATTCAATGTGCCATCTTCGGAGATAGTAAGGTTTGTGCCAATTTTTACCCCACCAAGAGTATCTGCTGTGGCAGGGTTCAAAGAAAACTTCGCATCTGCCTCTGACTTGGTGTAACGATCCTTCAGGGCGTCACCAGTCGTCTTGGCTTCTGCAGGAACATTCTCTTGAGTCAGCGTTTTATCAGGTGGCGAGGCTACAGAGAGTGCTTTATCTGCATTTTCCTTCGCACTAGCGGCGCTTGACGCAGCATTCGTTTCGCTGATTTTGGCGGCATTTTCGCTTGCTTTAGCATTAGCTTCTGATCTGGCCGCTGCAGTCGCACTTTTAGAGGCGTTTTTTTCGGATGTCCGAGCGTTTTGTTCACTAGTCTTGGATTTTTGTTCCGAGGTCGCAGCTGCTTCTTTGCTCGCAACAACAATCTGTTCGCAACTAATGGCGGCATTTGCCTTTTCCGTGGCAATAGCTTCACTGGATGAGGCTTCTTTGGCTTTTTGAGTCGCCGTATTAGCCGCATTGATGGCGTCTAAAGTTACAATATCGACGCTCTCAACACGCTCCTGAACCTCTTTGGCGTATTTTAAGAGACCAGTGAATTTATCAGTCAGGGTTTGCACTTCTCCAGATTCAATCTGTACAGACTTCTCCATAGTATCCAACCCGTCTTTAACTGGCAATACAGCGACTTCTGTGTTAAAGTTATAACTAAAAATAATCCTGTCATCGTCCTGTTTTGTGGAGTAAAATCTTACCGAAAATTCAAGATCTCCAGGACAGGATGTTGCATCGTTCTGAACTTCCCATCCAAAAATGATCTTGCCAGGTACGGTTGTAATATCCAATTTTGTGACAGGATAAAATCCGCCATGCTTGTTTGCCCTAGATTCATACTGGACAATGCACGTCTTTTTGCTGAGATCAGTCTGATCATAGTACCGGTCGATCTCAAAATAAACGGTTTCTGCATTGTGGTCGTTTAAGACACCAAGAAAAGTAAAGCCATCGGGAATAGAAATCGTGCGCTCGTTTGCGTCAATGATAAAACGAGGCTCGTCCGTGGGAAGCATAACCAGAGAAGGGGAGTTGAACTGATTTTGTATATCGGCCAATCTTCTCATATATTCATCAGCATTTGTTTTCAATCGGGATTCACCTCCTTATGAGTAAGATTAGTGTTTTGTTTAATAATAATGATAACCATCCACTCTATAGGTGGCGGTACGTGTTTTATAGTTGCTATTATAACCGACTGTCACTAGTCCGCCAGATTGATTGAAAAATACTGCACACCGAGTTTTTCCATCTAGTGCAGCGCGAATCTCTGCGCCACGTACTACTCTCACACCGTTCAGCAAACGATATGTGTTCATACCGGAATGACAAGCGGTACAAGTTAATATTGCATAGTCAACGGTGTCTGGAACATTGTAGACGCCGTCTTTATTATAAGAAAAAGTATCGGAACCAGTATACACTTTTTCTCCTATAGGGAATTCTTTTCGCGTTAACATTTGTTTTACTTCAGAACGCATGAAAATACTGGCATTCGTTACACCAAATAGATTCCCGCTATGAATAATAAGAGTTCCTAAAGCCATTTTTCTATCATCTCCTATCGTTTTATTCGAACGGTTTTACATCGTCTTCTTCATCAGAAGGTCGATCTCGTTTTTGGTGTAGGTGAGGATTCTGTTACTTGTGTTAACGCTCCCCAGAACCATAAAATCACTCCGTTCGATATAAATTTATATTGTTAACAATAATGATAGCCTTCAATAGCGCAGGTGAGTTCGTCCATGTTGTACCCGAATCCTGGATAAGTTAAAACACCATCTATGGAAAATTTGCACGTTGGATATCGATCATAACTTCGTTCTCCAACATAAGGGAGCTGCACACTGGCGTTTCGTGCAATTCTCACACCATCACTAGGCCAAGAGGCTTGAGGGCCATTGAGGGAATGTAGATGCCGAAGCTTAATATAATCAACATCATCTGGTAATGTTACACTACCTGAATAATGAAAACTCGATGCAATATTCCCAGTATACACCAATTTCCCCTCGGGATACGCTTTTCTATTTACTAGTGAATCAATTTCAGCTCTGGTAAAGGGGATGACGCTTGTATTCCCAATCAACGCACCAATTTCTTTTGGTACAAAACTAACCATATTTACACTTCCAAGCGCCATATCTCACACCTCGTTCACAGTAGATGGCCCCCAAAATTCAGGGGGGGGGGCGAACACAAAACCCTTTTTATGATCAATAAACATTTATTGCCTCCTTAACTATCAAAGCAATGGTAACCTTCGATCAGTCCTCGGAAATATGTATTACCAGAAGTGCAACGAGGATAAGTCAAAACTCCATCGGAACTAAATGTCAAAATGGGACGTCCATCATCAGTACCTCCTGCAGAACACTCAATGGCAACGCTTGTGCCACGAGTTATCTTCGCACCATCTGCAGGGAAAGTAGATAGTGCTACGTTTGAAGATATTATTCGAAGCCTAATATACGATACATTCGATGGTAATGTGACCTGAACAGAATCGCTAGTTGTAACAAAAATCGTTCCAGTATATACCAGTACTCCATTTGGATAACAATTAGCTTTACACATTTTATCAATCTTTTCTCGCGTAAAAAACGGAACGTCTAATGTGCCAAGCAATAGTCCCATCTCTCCAGGAAGAAATGACTGAGAATTGGTAATTCCTAGCGACATGTTAGACCTCCGAAACTTTTTTCGCCGAATCTACAGATGGACCGAATAATGATACTTGTAAATTGATGACACCTTCAGGAACTGTTTCACTCTAAAAAGTAATGCTCCCATTTTTAGTCTCGCATACGCCAGCAAGACCGGCTGTAATAGCAGTACTAAACGTCTCCGGCGTTGGAACAGCAAAGGGGATCGTTGCCACTGTTGCGCTTGGAAGCTCTACAATACACTGATAGTTATATCCAGCCATATCAACATGCTCGGTCCAGTTTTCTTTTGAAATCCACCCATTTGTATTTAACGCAATCGTCCAAATCCCAAGGTATCCTCCAGCAAACCCCTCTAAGGGAGTCAATCTATCACCCACGGCCTTAGCGTCAGCAAACCCACCATCTACACTCAGCGTTTTGTCTGTTTTAATATTTTTCAATTTGTCATCGATTTCTGCCTTAGTGTAGCGATTATTGAGTCCTTGGCCGGTAGCGGCTGCATCTGCTGGCGCACCAGAAATCGTTAAAGTTGGATCTGCGTTTGCAAACTCTTTGGCTTCTTTTGCGGCTTTCTCGGCGGCTACACGGTCTCGCTCAACGGAATTGATCCACTCCTCTTCAGTCCCTTCATAACCATGCTGTACAGCAATCGCATATGCAGAATAGGGACCGATAACGACTTCTCTATAATTTTTCAAGACAACACCACCTCCAGATTTCCATGTCCATCGTCACGCATTGTTACGTTATCAGCGACACTGTCTGCAACATACAGAGTCAAAATTCCGCTATCATTATTATCATCCAGCCAGATCCATCCTTTTGTGGCGATAGTTTGGTCGGCTTTTTCAGCGGCCTCTTGTGCTTCTCTCAAGGAAGCCAATGCGTCAGCAGCACTTTTGGCGGATGCGGTTTCTGACGCTTTAGCAGCAGTTTCACTTGTCTTGGCAGCAGTTTTACTATCAGCCGCAGCATCTCGGTGCTCACGAGCAGTATTCATAGCCGTTTGAGCATCATTCATGTGAGCCTGTGCATTACTTTCGGATGTAGCAGCATTCTTGGCGCTTACTGCCGCTGCATCCCGACTTGCCGCTGTGTTTGCAATACTGTCGTTCGCTCTTCGCTCGATATCCGCGAATCGTGAAATCATTGTTTCGACAGCGGTGGGGTCAACTTGCGCTCCTTCTCCGGTAGTATTCAGGCTATTCTTGATAGGCAATGTGGCAGGGACAGTATTGAAATCGTAAGCAAATTTCGGCTCGTCATTTTCGGTTTCGATGCTATAAAACCGTACTGAGAACTGAACATCGCCAGCGTATTTTGTGGCATCGCTCAAAACAGTCCAACCAAAAAGTATCTTTCCTGGAACAGTTTCAATGTCCAATTTGGTGATAGGGAAGAAGCCCTCGTTTACATCACCATTTGGGCCAACGGATCTGAACTGAATAACACATATTTCGTCACTCAAATCATGCTGGTCAAAATAACGGTCGATTTCGAAATAGACCGTTTCAGCGCCATGGTCATTTACGACACTTAAAAATGAAAAATCATCAGGGATGCTTATGGTTCTGCTATTAGCGTCGATAATAAATCTTGGCTCATCAGAAGGGAGCATCACAAGTTCTTTTAGGTTGTCTTGGTTCTGGATGTCTTGTAGACGCTGCATGTATTCATGAGAAGAAGTGATCACGAATTATCGACCTCCTTCAGCATCTGAACATTGACTTCTGACATCTGCACCACACCCTGATAAAGAGCGAGCGTCTTATTATAGATGTCCGCTGCATTCCGATTGAATTCTTCAAGCATGGCGATTTGAGTCTTGAAATTATAGATGTCATTTTTGATATTCAGTGCAAAGCAGCCGGTTGACAAAGCAATAGTTTCCGTAGCAGGATCGATACCCATGATACTAACAGAACAGGGGCCGTCACAAGCTTTAACGGGAGCAGTCATGTCGCACTCGTAGTTATAATAGTTGGTACTTGTGCTATTGACCTGCTTGAGCCCAACAATATCCAGATGATTTATCTGGTCTTTCAGAACCAGATAAAGCCGCAGTTTAACGTATTTTTTATCAAGAAAGAAGGTGATTTCATCAAGACTATAACTCTGCGACTCTGAAAACTTAGTAGCCTTGAAGCCTTCATTTGAATAGATAAGGTTCATAAACACCTCCAATAAAATAAGCGCCCATCCCACACAGAGATGAGCATATATCAATTTGCAACCACAACAGTGGCTTCCCATGCCTCTTTGATGGATGTGTAGGCAGCACGGACGGTTTCGTCGCTGTTGGCAACCGACTCAAATAGCTGAAGCATGGCCCTTTTGAGTTCTGGCGACCAATTTGTATTCACATAGTTGATCGCCGACTTTGCGGCATCAATAGCGTTTGTAGCATTTGTGGCAGCAATATCAGCATATTGAGAAGATATTTTAGCACTGGATTCGGCTGATTTTACGGCTGAATCAAATTTTGCCGTTATTGATTCCACTTCTTCAGCTTTATAAATAGGAGAGGAATTACTAGTATTGAGCGTGTCAAGAACGGGCAAAGACGCCTCTAGTGTGTTAAAATTGTATTTAAAGGTCGAAATATTTCCGATATTTTCAATACTATAAAATCGAACAGAAAAAGATACCGTAGCTGCCTCGGCTGTCACAGTATTTCGGATTGTCCAGCCAAAAATTATTTTTCCGGGAATAGTTGTAATATCAATCTGAGTAACAGGGAAGAATCCTTCACCAAGTTCAACTCCGGTAGATCCCACCATTTTGTACTGGACGATACAAGTCTCTTCGGTTAAATCATGGCCGTCGAAATAACGGTCAATCTCGAAGAAAATGGTTTCTGCATTATGATCGCCTTTAACACCAAGAAACTTAAATACCGCAGGAATCGTAATGGCACGAGTATCAGCGTTAATAACAAAACGAGGCTCTTTCTTGGTATTGATTGATAACACAGAAACGCCGCCCATATTCTGAATATTAGTAAGGCGTCTCATGTAATCTTCTTGCGTAGTGGTCATTTTATTCCTCCTTTCTCATTTTTATAGCGGCTGCTTTTTGTAACTCAAAAAGTTCAGCAGCCGATTTTTCACCAAGAATATCGACTACTTCGTTATATGGCATATAAATCACACGAGGTTCGGTGTCTCCAAGTTCAATGAATCTCTTGTTTGCGTAATAATACGAGGCAAGAACACGACCCTTGTGTGCTAAACAAATATTGGTACTGCGATGATTTGGAGTACCGAAGCATTCGTAGTTGTAGCCAGAACAGCCGCCACAGCCCATAGCTACGGGGCATTCGAAGCACTCTTTTGTTGACTGACTTTCGCGTGTGATAGCGTCCAGCATGGTCTTTGTATCTTGCTGATGCTTTGTTTTGTACAGTCCGTCGAAGCAATTACCGAGACACATCGGCGCGGCCTTCTCTTTGCCGACCGAAATAGGGGCATATCGAATACATGGATAAGCTTTACCATCAGGAGCAAAAGAAAGCATCGAACCAGTGCCGCCGCAGTAATTGTGGTTGTCACCCGGAGCCATAGGGTGTCCAACATCATCATTCAACATTGTGATGTAAACGTCGCTTTTATTTTCGATGAGCCAATCAGACAGTTCTTTTAGCGCGAAATAAATATTCGATGCGTCTTCCTTCGTATAAGCGGGCTCATACGCGAAGTTGCAGTGAATGATTTTGCAGCCCTCGTTTACCATCATCTTTACACTGGGGTAAATATATTTGACAGAACCAGGAACGAAAGTCATTTTTGAGTTGAGCCAGCCATATTTTTTTGCATCCTGAAATGCGGCATATGCTTTAGAAAACGAACCGACACCATTTACATCAACACGAAAAGCATCATGCAATTCTTGGATTCCATCAATGGAAACGGTGATGCCCATGACGTCATGATATTTTTTGATAAGATGCTGGGCTTCGGGCGTAAACCATGCTTGCCCATTCGTAGTAAAGCTAATACGGGACAGCACAGCCAGCGGATTTTTTCGCAACCAACACTGTTCGTAAAAATAGTCACAAATCTGCTCAATCAGTTTAGCCTCCAGCAGTGGCTCGCCTCCAATAAAATCCAAAACGAGGGCTTTAGTGCGTTGAGTGATAAAATCTCCCTCGCTATTTTCATATAGATCGAGTAGATAATCGACGATTTTCTTGCCCGTATCGAGTGTCATTACGGAACAGCTTTTGCAGTGTTCGTAACAATAAGAACATCTCAAATTGCAGCTTCCTGTCACCTGAAATGTTACATTGCGGGCGGTCTGCTCGTTGTATCCGTTAGTAGAAGGGAAGAGCTTACGAATGCGTTCGGCGTAGTCATCTGTGGGTATAAAACTATTTACCATTCGCACTCCACCTCCTGCTTATAAAAATCAAATTTGTAATAAGATGGGATAAATCCAAGCAAACTTTCAAGCAATGTATTTTTTGTATATGTAAATTCGATATTTGCTTTTTGATAAAGCGAACGGTAATATTCAATCATCTCGCGGTAGTCGCTAGAATTTTCTTCAAAATATTTTCTTGAGATGACCGAGAGCAGAGACTCATAGCTCTTGTTTATATAAAACAGTCGTTCAATCAACATAGAATCCTTCTCGGTTAATTTAAGAGTCTTCTTCATATAGCCCCCTTCCTATGCGATAATTATCAAACTTCTTTTCAAGTTCAGGAAACCCATTTCCAAGATCTCGCATCTTACTCATGAATTCAATAAAATAATGTACTCGAAAATTTTCTTCAAGTTCAAGTGAAGCCAAAACTGTGTTTGCCACGATATACATGGCCCACTTTTGCTCGTCACTTTCGAGCGGCACATTAAGAATTTTTTCTAGCTTACTTTCAGAGATTATACTAGTGTTGGCAATATATTTTTGTGCATTAGGATATACACGGACAGCGATAACATAAGAGTATAGAATCTTCTCAGAGGTGGTTAAAGAATAATCACAGCTTTTTGATATAAGGTTAACAATGGATTTTACATAATTCAGCCACCGAGAAAATGAATATTCCTCTAGACTTGGGTTTTGAAGACAAGACAGATATCCAATCCAAAATTGGAAGGTGAATTTTTGAGGATCTGACTCATAGGGGGCAGAGAATCCGCCTTCTGGAATCGGTATCATTCGAAGAAAATTAAAAAGCACAAGATTCTTTTTATATTCAGAATCCGTAGAAGGGCATTTTATAAAAACAGTTTTATCTCTTTCCATTTTCTCCCTCCTTAATTAGATTTAACTCCACAACTTCCTTTACACCATCCCTCGCAACCGCCAGAGCAGCCGTAGCAACTACCTTGACACATTCCATCACAGCTTCCAGAACATCCCTCACAGCTTCCTTTGCATCCATCACAATCTCCTCGACATCCGCCGCTACAACCGTCCTCACAAGTTCCAGAGCAACTTCCGCTGCACCCCGTACAACCAGAATAACAAGCAGAAGAGCACAATCCTGTACAGCTGGAACGGCAACCGCTGGAAGACCCAGTTAAACTCCTGGACGATAAATCGTTGATTTTAACAAGACAATCTTTCAGTGTTTGCGCATAAATTAAAGATTCTTTATCAGGAGTTGGGGTGTTCCCATCAATAGCATTCAACGGAGTTGCTATTTTCTGAATATGCTCGTATGTGATAAATTTCCCATTCGCTGGAGTTTCAGAAAACTGCTATGTACTCCCGTTGTATGCAGAAAGAGATCCGGTACTATTCGCATTAGAACGACGAGTAATCTCAGTGTTGACGAGCTTTTTTAACGAAGTAAAATCTTCTGGACTAATCAGTCCACCCTGTTCAGCCATAAAATCACCCCTTTACTCGCACACGAATGCGACGCTCACAGAATAAATCATCGCCCTCGACTGCATAACCAACAACAATATCCGACGAAACGATTTCTCCATCTTCAACAGCACGACCGATCCCGGGGACCTTAGAAGGGACGATCAAATCGCCGGTTTTGACTTTTCCGATTACCCGCACCCGCACACGGCCAGCGAGAGATACCGGAATATACTTATCGATATTGTAGTCATCCAAGGAAGAACCGTTGTTTGGTAAATCTCCACCAATGAGCATTGCGTATTCATCCGTGTGAACACCAACCACTCGTTTAGAAGTGTCGTCCGCCCGAATGTATCGCTCTGTCTGGCTATTTGTATTAAGAGCAATAATATCGCCCGGCTGAGTCGCACCACCACGCGGGAACAGCTCCGCATAGTCATTGTAAACAGCGCCATATGCTTTGCTAAAAACAGCCACACCAGAATTATTGACGTAATAATCATTAGAGCCGAAAAACAACGTACCACTCATAATTCCGCCAGAGAGGGGGAGAGCTCCAAGGCTGATGCAAGCTTTGATTGCTGTGTCGCCACCTGTACCGCCATGTCCAATCGGAATAATACCAGACTGAATGTCGGCAGCGTCATGTTTATGACTCTCGGTAGTTGCTCTTAACTCTTCGACAGAAGCACGAATATCTGCATGAGAATGTTCGTCTGTATTGTGAGTTTGAATTGTTTCATCAATATAATTTCTAGCGTCAGCAATATCATCAGCATAATCTGTGAAATCAGTTGGCAAAGTTCCTTTCAGTGTTTTTAAGTTTTCTACAATCCGCAGACTTTCATCGCGCTTCTGACTTGCAATGTCACTGCTCGCTTTAGCCGCAACCTCTGATTCTTTGGCTTTGGCTGCACTGTTCTGAGCAGCATTTGTAAATCTTTTAATATACGACTCTATCGTACTTGTGAACATTCGCTCTACAGCCATAATAGAATGCTTCAAGCGATTGATAGTATCGGCATTGATCAATGCATTTCGAAGACGAGGATTTGAATTCAGTACAGCTTGTGCGTTAGTGTAATTGCCATTTTCCATCGCAGCACGATACTGATTTGCTGCACCGATCAAACTAGAAGAAATATCCTCAGAGTTCGTCCAATTATCACAGCTTGCTGGAAAGTTTGTATATTCAAGGTCGGCATATTTCCCGTCTTCGTTTAAAATCCAATCACTCAAAATTTTCCCTCCAATCAATATTTGTTTTTGACAATATAAGGATAATAGGGCCAATAACGGCTCATAGTAACCGTCATAGTACCATCACCCAGCGAAATATCTATTTTCTTAATTAAAAAATCGACGGGCTGATTTCCGGTATTGATATATTTGGGGGTATACGAAATTTTCTGATTAACATCTAACCATGGAATCAGTACACATTCTACAGTTACGTTATCAGTCAAACGGCTAAGAGTCCAGTGTTTGTACTCAGCACAGTTCATGGCGGATTCATTAGTCGTATAATTTCCATAGTCTTCTCCGCTCAGAATCTCATTGCGCCGCCCAAGCTTTTCAATAGTAAACCGAGAACTATTTATCCAATCAACATCCGCTGCGTTTGACAAGCAAACATATCGAATGTACTTGCAATTTTCAGCTTCTTTATCTTTTTCTTTCTCTTCATCAGTGGGTTCCTTATCAACAAGCTTGACCATAACATGGATTTGTTGTTCCCCCTGATAATAAAAGTGCTTAGTATTAGAATCATATTTAACGACAATCATAGTGTCTTTAGGAATGGTTGTCCCATCAATCAAGACATCGTTTCCTTGATCGTCAACATTACGAGCATACAAATCGTATGCTCCGTAGCTCAATGATTTAGTAGTCGTTGTAAGATTCCCGTTTGAATCAGCAGACTGCACAGTTAAACGGAGTGAGACAAGAATTTTTACATTCTTCTTGAAGCCAGTTGTGGGAGTGGTAAAAGCGACCGTCAATTCAGAAGGGGAGTCCTCCATAGATGTAAAAGTTGCGTTTGCAGTAACTGTAGTCGTATCGCCACTAACAGAAAAAGTTGTTCTATCTTTCGCAGAAAAAGCATCGTATTCAACTGACGCTCCCCACAGTTCGACACAATTACGAATCTGGGAATAATCGTATGTACAGTCTTCGGAGATAACGAGATCTTCAAAGTCGGCAGCGCTCATAATTGTCAAGGCATCATATCCGGTAGGAATCTCAGAGCAGATAAATGTAGTTCCGTCAAAGTACATCTCAAATGGATAATACAGATCACGCAGTTCAGTAAGTATCTGCCAAATGGTCGCGCCAGTGTCATATTCAAGGTCATGCGGGACACTCCGGTTCCAATATCCAACGACGCAGTCCTCCATACCACTCAAGCGAAATGTTTTTGCGATTGCGTTACCAATGTCTGAACCAACAGGTATTTTTGTTTTCTGACCTGTTAAAGTACCACCAAGCGTTCCATCGAGCTTTGCGACTAGGTCTACGCATGAAATGCTAAGGACATGTTCAGTGCTGCTGTATTTGAAACCGTTCTGATTGAAAGCGTATACTCCTTGAGAATACCAGTACAATTTACTATTAACTGACTCCATACCGATATAAAGCCTTACATATTTATTGGCCTATTCATCTCCGAACATAGAAGAAATGTCTTTATTTCCCTCCAAATATATAGAAGCAGAAAAGGTCCGTCGAATATCTGCGTCTGAATCGATAGAAATAGAACCGTCAACAGTTAAACCTTCAAGTGAATTTAGAAGATTCATATCAGTGTCGAGTAATTCTATCTTACAATAGAGATGTTTAACATGTGTTTTAAGCAATGCAAGCTCTGCTTGTGAAGGAGCATAGTTTTTCATGGCACACCTCCATCTATCGTTATGATGTCGTAACAACTACAGAACATGTGGCAATCAGATTGTCCATAGTCGCAGTAATTGTTGTAGAGCCCGGGGAAACTCCTTCAACCACGCCTTTATCAGTGACAGTCGCAATTTTCGTATCCGCGCTCTTCCATATGACAACATTCTGAGAAGCACCTAATGGATAAGTTGTATACTCTAACTTGTGATTGTTGCCAACACTGAGCGTAAATTTGCTCTCAGTTAGACTAAAGCTTTGAGCAATAATGCGAACTCGGGTTGCAGATGCGATAATTGTGACATTGCCATAAACAGAAGGGATATTGATTTCGTGACTTACTTTACCGGTGGATTCATCAACACGCTTAATATAAGTCGTGTTTGTGACATTTAAGCCGCCCATAAAAACAACAACGCCACTGATTTCATAATTTTCAACAGAAGAAAGAGTGGCGGTATATGGTTTGCCTTCGGAGATGGTAGTATCTGTGTTGTCTGAATTGACATAGTAGAAATTATTCGTGATATTGTAGGTTTCTTCTCCGGTTCTACCTGTCCTCACGTTCACAAAACCATTATTCAGCATATCGTTGTCATCGTTAACGCTTCCAACCTCCGTAAAGTCAAAGCTTAAAGTAACCTTGTCAGGATGTTCAGAATTCGAAGATTTGACGTTGCCATCAATAGCAACCATCCAGATGCGGCCATCTTCAATTTTCAGAATTTTAGCACCGCCATTCGTGAGCCAATCAATCATATCTTCACGATACCAATGACTATGCGCCACATCGAAAGTATCATTTTTTAGATACCGAATAGCTGTACCAGAAAAAGAGCCTGAAGTGTAGTTTGATTTGCCTCCGAAAAATACGAATGGATATTTACGATTTAAGGTTGTCACAACAGATGATTGACGATTTCGATCGGTTTCAGTGATTGAAGGGTCGAGCAAAATGTGATAACTTACAGTTCCATCTGTGATGATAGCTCCATAAAATTTACTCTGAACAGTTGTCTTAATATATGGAAGTTCTGTTCCGTCGCTAAGAACGGGGACTAAAGCGTACTCGTACTCCGTTTCCCGCCCGCGTGCAAAATAATCGTTGTAAACAAAATTGATGTTTCCATGTCCGGCAAGCTGCTCATAAAGCAAGACCCACGGTTTTTGATCTGCCCCGATTTCGCGGCGCTTCAACTTGATTTCGTGCAAATCTGAGCCATATTCAAAGTTGGAGCCACCAAGAGTTTTTTGATCAAAATCGGCAAAAAGCAAAGTGTCTTCCGTCCATTTCATACCTGAATCATAAAAGGTAGAGAACTCGTCAGGAGCCCCTGAAAGATAGACACCGTCGTAAATACCATTTTGAATCACAAACCCCGCCAGAGAAGGGTTTCCAGCACAAGGGGAGGCGTCAGAGCCAGTTCCGAACAAATCATACCCCAGAAAGTTCATTCTTCCACCTCCCTAATCGTAATATCGTAAGCATTATCTTTATGCTGTAGGCAAATCAGTACGTCCATACTGGTTTTCTTTATATAATTGCTGTCAATAAAATAAACGTCTGAATATGCAAAACCACCATCCTCGCGAATAATCTTTAGCATAGCATAAAAATATTCGGACTGGTTGGCGGGAAGATAGCTTTCGTAAGGAAGTTTAGAAAAAGCTCGAATATTAGTGGAAATAACGCCTCTATATATCATTCCATCCTGATCGAACGAAAATTCCACGATATTTTTTCGAACAATAGGACGAACCTTGAACGCCATCGCATAGTCTTTGACATTATAGAACTCCATTTGATACGGAATATCGAACGTGACTTTTTCACCATGAGTCAGATCCACAGCATAACCACCAGATGATGTTACATAAGAAATCTGGTCTTTTGTTATTCCAGAAATATCAGCAAGATGGCTTGAAATAGCAACATATCCGTCACTTAATTTATTCTTACACTGTAAAAAAGTGCCTCCTTCTGCGCTCGCATAATATTTTGTTTCGAACTGAATAAAGCCAGTGTCCAAAGAATAACCATTACGAGTTGTGCCGGTTCCGCGAATATAAAACACGGTTCGATTATCCAAACCGTTCACTGTAAAAGACGTTCCTACAGCTCCATAGAACACTGCAGATTCTTTAATCAGATTCTTACTTTCATCGTATAAATGATACTGGTAGGTACTTAATGTTTCACCCTGTACAGTTACATACTGATACGCTAACAGGAACAAAATTGAGGAAGTAGGAATAATATTTTCCGCATTAGAAGAAAGCCCGTCGAAGCTCAATATTGGTTTTTCTTTGCACCAAAGAGGAATAGGGTCACTGAAATCACCATATTCGTCTTCGCCAGAAAGTCTGACCTTGACGCGGATAGTATAGTTACGAGACTGATTGTCGAGCCAATCTGACGAAGTAATTCTATAGCCATAACCAAGATTAGCAGTGAAACCGGTCACAGCGTTCGTAACACTTCCGAGCAACTTGTTGGTCATGCTGTCATATACTTCATAACAATACGTGGTCGTTGCCTTTTCCAGCGCGGCAGTCTTCTCTGCTACATTATCTTTGTCACTCCAAATCTTTCCCTGAACATCATGCATGGCCCAGCCGACAAACGTGCTTGTTTTACCATAAGTTTTCTTTAGTTCGGCCTCGCTCCAACCAGCGATAGCGCTGACATCACAGGCGGACAGGGGAGCACCATCAAAAGTATCTCCTTCAACCGCAGCGATCATCTTTTTGACAGTGATTGCGCTTCCACCAACCGTCTCTGAAATTCCTTCCGCATCAACGGACAAAATATTTGCAGCTACAAGGCCATTGGTCATAGCAGTTGCTTTCGTTTTGACATCAGATAAGTATTTTGAAATCTCAGATTGAGTGAGCGGGACGAGTTCACCACTATCAGTCTGGAACAGAGGAGTATATGCCACCTGTAAACTGTCCATTTTGTCGTCACATCCCAGAACGGTAGAATAGTCGCCCTCAGAAATGATGGTTTCATTCGCATTCATCTCGTTCACGAAGGTCTGATACTTCGCAATATTTTCAGCTGTCCATACAATTCGGGCACGATTGAGATTGTCAATATTCCCATAGGTCTCGACACCACGGCTTTTAATAGCAGCGATAGTAGTCTTCTGCTTCTCAATGGCTTGATCGTATGCTTTTTGAGCATTATTATATAATGTACCGTCATAGGTGGTTGCCACCTTAAAATATGCGGTAGTCCCTTCGTTTGCATCAAAAACAGAAATAGGGGACAGTATAGGTTTCGCCAAGGTAGAATCACCTCCTAAAATTAAAAAGCCGCACTTGCAGGGTTATCCGTCATTGGCGGAACTACCTGCATTTTGTGCGGCTTAGAGTTTATGAAGAATCAACGTATTGTAGTTGCTTTGAGCAGCAGTCACCGCGACCCGCTCTCCGATATTGAAGAACTGACTGGATTTAATCGTGTATTCCTGTCCAGCAGAAGTTACGATGTATTTCCCGTTGCTGGTTCCTGTTACAACACCAAAGAAGGTCTTGTCAAACGAAGCATCCTCAACGACACGTCTGGCAGTATCGCAAATCATCTTCGCAAGTTCACTGACAGCTTTTCTTGAATCAGTCACTTAACACACCTCCTTATCGTTTACTATACTCCTGATAAATTGCATTGGGCAGATCCTGAACGATTTCACGAGCCAGACCATCAACGTCGCCAATCGGCTTCTGAACATAAATGTCGCCAATGTTGATAGACGGAGCCTGATTGCGATTCTGAACATTTGCGGTAAGGCCACCGTTCTTTGCGAGCTGCTTCTGGAACCATGCATCAGGATTACCGCCCAAATCAAAGAGCTTAGATGTAATGTCCGCAGGAACAACGCCGTCACCAGTCTCAAGATAGGTATAGCGCCCAGCTTCAGGCTGGCGGACGATAAGTTCCTGGCCCTTCTCATCAACATTATAAGTACCAGACTTGTTAATGCTACGAGAACCGGTAGCTTTCTTGCCTGTGATTTTATCGACTTTATCTTTGACCCAATTCTTTGCCGAATTAGTCTTCTCAGAGACGGCCTCTTTGATATTGTTGTAAGTCTCTTTCACTTTATCAACAACTTTTTCAGCAGTCTCTTTCGGGTGAGTGACTGCGTTCTTTACATTAGACGCAACCTCCTTACCCTTGCTATAGGCATCCTTTGCGACAGAAGCAATCTCCTGAGCGGCCTCTTTCGGATGAGTGATCGCCCAAGTAACTTTTTTGCCTGTCTTGACTGCACTTTCAACTGCCGAAGCAATCAGTTCTGTCGGATGAGTGAGCAGGTGCAATGCCTTTTGAACCATGTTCGGATCATTGGATTCATTGTATTTTGTCAGCTTATCCACAGTAGAACCAAGAGAGTGCTTATTCAGCCATGTACCAAGCTTACTGTTGGAGAACTTCTCGAAGAGCCCTTGGATAGTCTTCTTGACCTTGCTAAAGCTAAACGATGCAGAAGGTCCAATATTGGCATCAATCGAATTGCCATAATAGCCGCCACCGCCAGACAAACCAGAAGCCGGAGTGGTATTCATGGTGTTCTCGACTTTTGGTAGCCAGTTTGACAGGTTGTCGCTAATATTTGACGTATCTGCATTGTAATCAGCAAAAATGGTCTCAAACAGCTTATTGATTGCAGTAGAAGCGTCCGTAGACATGTCGGGAGACAGAGAATAGAGGTTGTCCCATCCATTCTTATACACGCTGCCCATGCGCTGGAACATCTCAGCACAAATAGTCTTGATTTGGTCGTCAGTTAGATTCTTATTGCCAAGGGCAGAATCCATCGAATTAGAAATCATGCTATTCATGCGGTCGAAGATGGTGTTACCGATGGTATCAATCTGCTCTTCAGACAGTCCGGCATTTTTGCCGAGCCGCTTCCACACTGTATCAAACTTATCACGCAGACGCTTCATCTGGTTGTTCGCCAGACTCTTCGTAATAGATATCAGATCGCCCTTTGTTTTGGCATTCTTCAGGTCGTCAATAGACAAAGAATCGACCGAGTTGCCGGATTCTTTCATGGCCTCAGATAGCCATTTCTTTGGATCTTTGCCGATTTCCATCAGGTTCTCTGTAGTGTCAGCCGGAATAACGCCATCGCCCTTTTCGAGATAAGTCATTCGACCCTTTGCGGGATTACGAACAATTATCTCTTCGCCCTCTTCGTCAACATTGTACGGAGCTGCTTGGTCGATATGCTTGTCACCCTTAGCACGACCCCAGTTCCAAGGCCAGATCTTCCAAGAACCGATGCCCTTCTTTTTAGAGCCGCTATCGCTTGAACTCTTACCCCAGTTCCACGGCATAAGTTTGCTGATAAAGCTACCGACGCCCTTTACCGCCTTGGTGATAGTTGAGCCGATACCCTTTACCACATTCGCGATACTAGAGCCGATTCGCTTAATGCCAGTGGTGAGACTTCCTCCACCAATCGCGCCGACAGCGAGTGTGCCACCGAGCAGAATCGTACCGATGACAGGAATATGACTGACCGCAGCCGCGATAGTTCCGGCAACACCCGTGCCGCCTGCAGTGCCAATAACAGTGCTGACAGTCGTACCAATTCCTTTGAAAATACCAGCAATGCCAGAGAATAGCTTGGTTCCACCCAATGTAGTACCAATGTTACCGAAAATTGAGCCAAGCCCGCCAACTGCTTTTTGGGCAATAGATGCGACTCCACTGAACCCTTTTTGGAAGATAGACTTCAATCCGCCATTGCCGGAGAAAATCCCCTGCGCAGATTTAGCTATAGACGGTTTTGCGGCATCCAGTCCAGTAGTGATTCCATCACCGACGCCAGACTTTATAACTGGAGCAATATCGGCTGTAAGTTTACTACTAGCACTGCCATCGCCGATTCCAAGAATACTCTTTCCTGCATCCGAGAGGCGACCCAAGAATCCCTTGCCGGAGCTCTTATTGCCGAAGGAGCTAAACGTGTTCTTGATTCGGTTGAACAGGCCGGTAATGCCACCACTCTGAGTAGTCCCAGTACTTAAACCACTTAGAACGTCGTTCAGCTTAACCAGAGTATTAACCAAATTGGTCAGATTGGTGACGACATTGTTGACATTAGTTGCGCCCTGGATCGCCTTCATGTTGGCGATAACATTATCTTTGTAACCATCAAGACCAGCGGTCATCTGGCCGAATGTCATGCCCTGAATCTGCGCAGCGTAAGCCTGCTTCTTCTGATAGTCCTCATAGCTAGAACCAATCAGGTTGATCAGTTCAGTGTACTTATCCTTCAGCTTGTTCAGTTTATCAATCTCGTCATTCAAAGCGTTCTCACGCTGTTTAGAGTTGAGATTATCGCGGGCTTCCTTAATAGCAGACTCATCAGCCTGCCATTCATAACCATTAGAGGTGTAAACACGGACGGTTTTCTGAGTCTCGGCTTTTTCGAGCTCGGCTTGCAATTTTGCTAGTTCGATAGCTTTCTCTTGCTCGTCGTTTGCATCCTGAAGAGCTTCGATTCGTTTATCAATCTCTTCAGTCATCGCGTCGCCCCAAATCTTGAGGTCGTTGGAATTGTTATCGTTGAACTTATTAAAAACGTCAAGCAGGGAAGAGAAGAGGTCTTTTAGATTGGAGAAGATGGTTTGAAGGTTTTGGGCCTCAGTACCCATGCCTTTCATGTGGTCAGTGACATCCCAAGTGCCATCGGCAACCTTTTGAAGAATATCCGCGTAGCGCTTTCCAATTTCGGTGCCTTTGTACTTTAATGCAAGCTCTTTCAATTCTGCAATATACAGTTCTTTAAAAGCTTCTTTGTTAAATACGAGTTTGTCACCCTGAAGCTCAAGGCAACCGACGTATTTGGTGTCAAGCGTCATCAGCTTCTGAATGCTATCTTGACTTAAATCGCCATAGGCGTTGTATTCATCTACAATATCAGACAAATTGTTGAATGCACTTTGGAAGCTGTCCATCCGACTATTGATGTTTTCCAGAGTAGAACCTATACCGTTGATATACTCTTCGATACTGATAACATTATTTTTAATCTTGTCTTCAGCATCTCTAAAACCTTGAGCAAGATATTTTCCAGCTTTTCCTCCGGTCTCTTCGCAAGCAGTAGCCATGCCATCAAGTTTTTCGAGGAACATCTGCTTGAAGGCATCACTGTCATAATCGACCAATCCTGTTTCTGGATTTAAAGCTTCAGCGAATCTATCGTCTGTGAACAGATCTGTGTTATCATACAAGTCACGAATTGCCTGGTACTTCTTATCCACATCTTCTGCATCAAGAGCACCAAATGGATTGTCAATTTTGTTTTTGCTAACCTCGGACAACCCAGAAAATGCGGATTTTATAGCATCCGTCTTTTCCTTGGCTTCGTCCATCGCAGTGCCGTAGCCCTTTATTGCATCAGTCAGTTGCTCAAAAGAGATGGTTTCGGAATCGACACTAGAGTTCAACCAGTCGAGAATCTTCTTCATCTCACTAGCAGACTTGCCACCATCATTAGCTGCATTCGCTTCTTCAAGCTGCGCTCTGACAAAAGTGCGGAATTTTGCGGTGTTAAGCTCAAGTTTTCCATTTTGCTCAGTTAAGCAAGCAGTAAACTTATCATCAACACCGATTAACGACTTCATGGTGTCTGCACTAATATAGCCATACTGGTTATATTCTTTCATCGCTTTTGTTAACGTATCAAAAGCAGATGACAGGTCAGCAACAGATTTAGAAGTTGTACTAGATGATTTTCCAGCATTTTTAGAAGATGAGCCAAATCCATTCAACTGATTTGTTAATGTTTGCCCACCCTTTAAAGCGGCATTCATATTGGTGTACAGCAAAGAAAGCTGAGTATTTGTGCGATTCGTAATTTCCTCTAGTTTTGCAGCATCTACGCCGCGTTCGCCGGCCTTCTCTACTTCATTTGCAAACTCCTGAGCTGCACTGTATGTCGCAGTAGCCGCAGTAGCATTTTTCAAGGCAGGAAGAAGATTTTCCAGAGCAGTCTTTTCAGCCTCTGTTTTCTCTTTTAAATCATCAGTGCTTTCAGCCGTGTCATCGGCAGTAAGGTTTGCGACCTCATGTTGTGCGTTAGACAGAATTGTTGCCGCAGCTTCTGCGTATTCAGCAGCAAGTAACTCGGCGTAACTCTGTTTGTTTATCTGGAGCTTGCCGTCAACGAGTTCAAGGCAATTCAGATACTCGGTATTCATCGTCAGTAAAGACTGAAGAGAATCGAGGCTCATGTAACCATACTGATTGTACTCTTCCATCGCACTGGCAGAAGCTTTATACGCAGACTGAATTTCATCCATCTTGGAAGAAATATCTTCCATTTTTTGTGCGCCAGCAGCCAATGCGTCAATACCATTCGCAGAAGACTGAGCTATAATACCAACTTGAACAAGTGCTTGGATAAACGCATTCACACCGTTTGTGTCAGCAGAAAAGTCCATGTCGGTAAGAGCTTTGCGAAGATTTGCAAGGGCTTGAACTTGCTCGTCGGATAATCCTTCGTTTGTACCCCACAAAAGTTCATTCAGCTTACTTGCATCAAATCCATCAATCGTATTTTCCAGAGTTTGAATGGCGGAATTTACCTTATCGAAAGTAAAACTGACATCCATACTGTTGTTATTGTCGTTTTGCCAAAAATCTACAGCTTGAAGCTTTCTACGAGCATTCGTATTATTATTGATGGCATCCGTTGAGTCGTTGTAAGAATCTACATCATCACGGAGAGCAGATTGCTCATCAAGCAAGAATTGATACAGACTATGATACGTTCCACCGGCAGCTCGTTCAGCCTCAGTTGTATGGTCAATGACATATTTTAATGCTTTGCCAACCTCGTTGTAATAGTCAACAATAGAATCCGCATCATTTAAATCGTCAGGTCCATAACCACCGAACTTGTTAAAGACATCAATGCCAGCATTTTTAATCTGGTCACCCATATCCATTTCAGGAGCCGACCAAACAGTAAGGTAATGCGTCCGATTATTTTTCTTAGCTGTATCAACAAGCTTGTCGCCTTGGGCATCTTTGTTCTGTGTCAACTCATAACGAGATGCCTCCAACTGCTCCGCTGTAATATCCTGAAGTAAACCAAGCTGCTCTTCATACTTGCCGTTTTGAAGGTCAAGTTTACCAAGTTTGTCCTCATCCAGAGTTCCTTGCTCCTTGGCAAGATCAAGAATCTCTGCCTGAATGTCTTTTGCTTGGTCAAAGTCCTCGGTATCCCAACCAGACTTGTCGCCAAGTTCTTCATAAGCACTGACCAAATCCTTTAAAGAGGAAGTGGTACTCTGCGCAGCATCGGCAGCTTCCTTGGATTTCGTTGCGATATTTTGCACTCGTTGTGCCGCTTCCGTAATCTTCTTAGTGCCCCAAGAGACGAGCAGGCCAATTCCAACACCCAACGCGGCATTAAGCAGTAGAGCTCTTGCGCGAAGGACAAGTAGTTTAAGGGAAAAACCTTCAGTTGCTTCGCCTGCGGCTTCCGCATTTACTTTACTTTGTTTTAGTGATGTGATAAAATTGGAAATAGAAGGCTTTGCACCATTTAAAGATGCTTTGTAGTCATCTATCGCATCTTGTAACCACCCAAACCAGATTTTTATATCGCTCCAAGCCTTGTTATGTATGCCATCTTCATCAGCAGTAAATAGGAAAGATAATATCGAATTTTTATCATTGAGGAGAGAAGAATGAATAAAATTCTATACTGCCCATGGTGTGATAGATACGCTAGAGAGCCATGGTATCATTGTCCATTTTGCCACAGCCAAACAATTTATATTAAGGCATGGGAGAAAAAATCAGAAGAGAATAAAAAAGAGTGGCTTGAAAAATTTCCAAAAGTTGACCCACCAAGACCAACAAAAGACAAATCACTACTTCGCGAGGCGGAAAAATTCGACAAGCAAGCCCGTGCTCAACTTGAAGAGGAAGCTCGCTTCGCTCAGTACAAGCCCACTTGCCCAGTATGCCACTGTCCTGATTTGGAGAAAATCTCCGGCTTTGACAAGACTGTGGATATAGCGGTTTGGGGCGTATGGTCGAGAAAGGCACATAAGCAGTTTAAATGTAAAGCATGTGGGTATGAATTCTAAAGGAGAATAAAAATGCTTCAAAGAACAACAAACGGTGTCCCTCAGAAAGATTTTTGTCTTCATTCTCCTGCTAGTGCAGAATTCAACGGAAAGGAAGTTCGTGGACTAACAGCTTATTGGGATACTGGAAGCTCCGTATGTTGCATCGCAAGAGAAATTGCCAACAAACTTGGCTTACCCATCATGCCAACTCAACAAGAGGTTAAATCAATCACAAATTCTAAAATGGCTGACATTACAGTCTGCACATTGAAAATTGGCTATGGCGATGACATAATTCTTCCCAATACATTGTTTTGTGTTATGGACCCAGAAGATTTTGAATATGAACTTCTTATCGGTCAAGATGTTATAGGGTATGGAGAACTACACACTAAATACAATCCAGCAATGGAACGGATTAGACTTGAGTTTGAGATTGACCCTTCTGTGATTCCAGACCCTGAGATTTAAGTATAGCCTTCCATTGTGAAAAAATTCGTTTCCGTTCTTCCTGAGTAAACGGAGGCATCTTCCGTACTCTAACGGAAATAATGTTAAAATCGTTCATTTGAATACCTCCGATACAAAAGTGAAGCGTGTAACATTTTAGCAGTTGAAGATGATAGAACTTACTGGATTTCGTCACCTGACTGCTTAGAGTGATAAGGCTTTTAATATCTAACGAATACTTCGTCCATTTTATGTGGAAGATTTTCCATGATGGACTTCGCTAAGTTGTCTACACTACCGATAGGTTCTCGCTGTCCCTTGATATAGTCAAGAAGGGCAGTGAGTTCTTTTGCGTCAATTTCAATTTTCATAATATAAGAAATCCTTTCCCCAGCGAATTAAAAAATGAAGGTGTTTTGGATGTCCTTAGTGATGGCTATCGCAAACAAAGAAGGAATCGTTGTGTCTGCGGATTGGCGACTCATACGTCATAGAATAGACAATCCGTTTATCGCTATGCCGTCCGACCATAGCCAGAAAGCGTATATTACAAATACAAACCATGTCGTTGCGTTCACCGGCAATGCTAGACTTGACACAGGCGAATTTCTAAACGACGTTATCCTTCATACACTTAAAATTACGTCAGCTCAAAAGATGCCTATCCAAGAAGAGCTTGGATTCTTGCTAAATGTGCTGGTGCAGAAAACTGGGAATAGCACTGTTTATTTAATCGAATGTGGCATCGAGAATGGCGAAAATGTGATACTTAGAGCAGATACAGGCCATAACAAAATTCAACCGAATACATTGGACGACATTGGTTATGCAGCTAGTGGTGAGCATAAACTTTATCAATCAAAACTCATCAAGCTTGGAGATAATATCCATACACTTAAACTACAAGAAATGGTTGAATTCCTTCAGGGCATAAACTGCGAAATAGCCGAAATTGACAGTTTAGTAAGCCCCAAATGCGATATTATTACAGTTACTTCCGAAGGCGCACAACGTTTATATACACCTGAACGCTACGGGTGGATTGTCGATCCATGAAAAAAATTCACTGACAGAAGTGAATTGAATCAGTTCTTCTTTTTGAGATTCGTAATTCTATACTTCGGCATAAGCAATCGTATTTGCGTTTAATGGAAGGTTGGTTCTTGCCCATTTAGGATTAACTGTTCCAAATATAGACAAGTTCTCCTGATAAGGTTTTCTTTTTCCACATTGATAAGAAAGCAAGTGACTCACCTCCAACAAAAGAAACACATAATTAGGAAACTCGGCAAACAATTCAAGTGTAAGAATTGTGGGTACGAATGGTAAGCCGAAACTGACTAAAATGGCATAAATAAAACGCCTAGAGACATGTAGCCTTTAGGCGTTTTTGCACTTGGATATAATAAAAAGCTCCTCACCAGATCGGTAAGGAGCGAAATTTCTTAAAAACGGGTTCGACTGATTGTTTACTCGTCCGATTAACTGTCTACACAGTCAGTCATCTGAAATGGCATACTAGAGTTCACTAGCGCCTCGCAACCACAATCCCGTCCTATTCTGGATTTAATGTATCATACAAAAGATTATAGTCCTTTTGTAAGTCGGCATACTTTTTCTTTATACCATCAAGCTCTAATTGCCTTATTTCAGCTTCGGAAACCGGTCGTTTAAACCAAACTTTTCCGCCATATCCTTCACTGTCAGTAAGATTATGATGCGGATCAAGCCAAACAACATAGAATACAGAATGTTCTATTCCATTAACAATAAATCCAATTACTCTGCCCTTTGACTTGTTAATTCTGAACTGCCAATATTCATGTTGTTCATCACCATCTGGAGCAGAAGCATTTGTTTTGCTCCAATCAATCGGATGTAAATCATGTAATGAAGTTCTAATTTCTGGAATCTTTTTATTGCTGACACTTTTTAAGCAATCAAGTAAATCAAGGAACCATGCGCCGCCAACTGTTTTATCTTCTGCATCTCCACCAAGATTAAACAAATCACGACTTCTATCAAAGCAAGCAAAAGAAAAAGTTAAACTATTTTGTTCAGCTTTGGCTCCATTATGTGGAAATACTTCCGTTTTTACTTCCGTGCATTTTGGTGCGGGAAGTTTGAATTTAGTCTGCCTGTCCTTGCTCATAGAGTGCTTTGTAAAAATCCCTCATTGCTTTATAAGTGATTACTTCCGTACCGGGTTCCCAAGGCTCAAGACCTTTGCGAGCATTCTGCCACGGAGTTTCAGAATGAGTTGAAGCTTCAAGCTGATCGCCGTCGTATGGTCCATAAGTGCTATATACGGAATCAAGAATGTTCAGAACACGTTCATTTAGAATACCCTCGTTAAAATCAACTTTAGGAATAGGCTCCCACCCATAACAAGAATATCGATGGTAAAGATCAGGAATTACAGGACCATGAACCCATGCCTGAATTTCATTTTCAAACAAAGGACCATCATCGTAAAGAGCACAGTACCATGCCTGTGCATAATAGCAAAGCTTTTGAAGCTTCTTGTGCGTCATTGATTCTTTACTAAGAAACCAGTCAGACACTTGATTTAGCAGTACCATGCTTACACCTTCCTTCTTTCACTCATAGTATACGCTAAAACACAATCAATAGCAATGGACTTTTCGTGAACATTTAAAACACCCGGCCTCCCTGCAGTAGGGAAGTCGGGCTTGTTTATTGTGATGATACCTTATTTCAGCAGTTCTGCAATATCTTCAGCAGTCATACCGTTAGCCAGTGCATTGGCAACAATATCTTCTGCCTTTTTGCGATTCAGCTCTGCCGCAATCTTTTCATCGGCGTCAGCCTTTTTCTTTTCGAGCTTTACGATCTCTTTATTGAGTTTCTTCAGCTCTGCTTCTTTTGCTTTACGCTGGGCGTTCAGTGTAGCGATATCATCACTAATAGTTGCAATCTCCTTAGCAATAGATTCTGCGGCAGTATTCTTTTCAGCGATCTGTGCTGCGTAATCGACGCCATCAAGAACCTTTATTTTATTCTTACTTCCCTTGGGTCTAGCCATAATAAAACACCTCCGTATATTTTGGATACGCGATTGTACTTTTATTATAGCCAGAAAATTTCAAAAAAGCAACCTGTTTTTCATGTATTATAAATTACATTATAGAGTCTTGACACAGCCGTGTCGATGCGTGTATAATAAATGGGCAATCAGGAGTTCCACATCGAACTTGTCCAATCATAGATGTAAAAATAGGCGGTCACCCTCCCAGTAGCCGGAAGGCAAGAAGGAGCGTGTATTTCTTTAACTGCCTTCCGGCAATATTGTCGGAAGGAGGATGTTGCCATGAATTTTGACATTCAGACTGTCTACTATGTCGCAATGCTGTTCTTCGGTTTTGCTGGCTTTGTTAAGACTGTTCTTGAGATTTTCAAGATGCTACATCATCACAGCGAGAGCCGTGATAAGTAAAAGAGCCGCCTATGTCCAGTAGGCAGCTCTTCATTGGGATTGAAATTGTCCAGATTTTAATTCCATTTGTTTGATGCTAACCGAGGGAACCGTCTATTGGAACTCTTGGTTGCTTTTATTATACACTTTTTAGAGTACGCTGTCAACGAACAACAGTGTACTTTTTCTTTTTATTCAATTATTCAATCATTTTTCTCTTTCTTATATCGCGCCAGAGAATAGCGCGTCTCCTCGTTTCCACCTACTTCTTTAAGTCGTCTGGTTACGTCTGAGGTGGACTTCTGAACTTTCGTCCAGAATTGACTATCCTTCCAGTGGTTGCTCACTGACCCTTTTTAGTCGATGAACCTTCCACCCTCCTACATTATATAATAGGGGAGTTGATCGGCTGCTGACCGCCCATTGTAAACGCTACTTAGCACTCAATCATTACCATATTTTAACAATACGATAAAACCGAGCTTTTATCTCAGCATATAGCATCCATATCCTTGTTTCTATCTTTCGATTCCTACATTATATAAATATAGGCGATATGGCTCTTAGGGTTTCCCAGCACTCTAGGGGCTATTTTATTTTTACATGGTGCCGCATCCTATATTTTATACGCAACAAATATAAGAGGGCATATTAACTTTACCCGCACCATTCTTGAGCTTTCCGCTCATCTGCATTACGGACAACACGCCAGAGATAGCAGCTGTCAAAGTGGGTAATGCACCTGCAAATTTTACAGCACTATCTGCGCCGTCAACAAAAACTGTGGCAAGGCTTACAAAGAACTTCGGAATATCTGACTTCATCAAGTCCGTACTAAACTTCTGGAATGTAGAATCAAGCTGATTAAGCTTCGCCTGCAAGGAATCCATGTACGTCTGGTTCTCACGCATTGCGCTGCCGCTAGAATTAAGCGCTTGCTTCATAGCATCTTCAGCAACGCTAAAATTATTCAGCAGAGCAGATGCACTCTGACCTCCTCGCTTTCCAGATATCAGCTCAGTAATATTTGCCTGTGTTGTGTCAGACAGATCTTTCCAAACCTCAGAAAGTTCCTTCATAATCTGATAGGTTGATTTGAAGGTATTATTATCCTTCATAATATCAACACCAGCAAGTTGCTTCAACTCAGATCGAAGTTCGGATACAGAATCTGCCATCCCATCTGTTGCAATACCGGCATTTTCAGCATCTGTTTTTGAAGCACGAAGGTACATACTCAAAGTTTTTAGGAAAGTGCCACTCGTATCGGCATCCTGAAGTACACCATTCACAGCAGCCGCCAAACTAAGCGTCTCCTGATATGTATTTCCGGCGGCAAACATCGCAGCGGAACTTTTCTGCATGATAATTCCAAGGTCGTTCATACTGACTGGTTCGGTATTAGCGATTTTGTTCATGCAGTCCAGAAGACGCTCTGCATCATCAGCAACCAACCCAAAACCTTGCATTGCAGAAATTAGGTAAGAGGAAGCAGTCGTTGCATTATCGATCTGGTCTCCAACATTAGCCATAAGAGCAGACACACGAGCAAGCTCTTCAGAGTCTTTATCCGTATATCCAAGTCGTTTCCAATCAGCAGTGCTATTTACAAGATCAGAAATATTAGCACCAAGCTTACGAGCGTTTATTGCAGTTCTATCGAGATATTCATTCATCTCGTCGCCAGTCATTTCACTGACCTTTTTAAGCTCTGTTACAGCCGTGTCCAGTTCAAGAACATTATTATAAACCTCTCGCAGACCTTGTTTGACCATTGCAACGCCAGCCATAGCGATAGCAGTCTGGAAGTGCTCCTTAAACAGACGAGACAGTTTTTGACTAAGAGTTTCTGTAGTGGCCCCACATCTGCTGGCCTCAACCTCAAGGTTTGATAGTCTTGCACTAAGATCAGTAACATCGCCTTCACAGCCAGCAGCAGAAGCTTTTATTCCGTTTAAACTATCAATTAGCCAAGAATATTTACTTTTATTTGCAATAGAGTCTTCTAACTTCATTGCACGTTCATAAACACTCTTAAACTTCGTCATGTCAACATTAGCTTGATTTATATCTCTAAAATCAAATCCAAGTTCTTTTAAATGTTGACTTGTAGAATCAATAGTTGTATCAAGAGTCTTGCATTTTTTATCAAAGTCTTGAATTGCTTTCCCTGGTGTAGTGTTCTCAATAGAAGCAAGCTGATCTCGCAACTCTTTTAACTTTCCAGAAGTTTTTCCAATTCCATCTTCTCCATATAAATATTTTTTGATATTATCATTTTTATAGTTGGAGTTATTCTTAGAATAGTTTTCAAGAGACTGAATCTTTTTTTGATATTTTTCATACTCGGATTCTTGAGATGTGAGAGTCTTTTTTAAATCATCTGCAATTTCTTGATTTTGTTTTTTTAGTTCTTTTGCAGCCGAATCAGCACCTTTTGCAGTATTCCTGTCAGCATTGAATTTTCCGGTTTTTTCGATATCCTAAAGCTTTAACTTCTGAGATTCCGTAATTACATCTTTTGTTTTTGTCTTGAGTTTATCCATCTCATCGTTGATTGCGCTCAATCTAGTCTGTACCGCTTTCAACTCAGATGATTTATTTCCATTAGCAATTAACGATGCTTCATCCGCTTTTAACTTTGCTTGACGATTTGCAAGACTGAAAAGGCGAGAAATATCACTTTTTGAAGTATCTTGCGTTTTTGCAGAACCAGACTTTCCGGTATCAACCTTAACTGTCTGCTTTGCCGCAGATTGCATAGCTTTTTTAAGCTGTGCAGTTACTTTACTCTGGTCAATCTTAACATCAAGTGTAACCTTTGGAGTTTTTAACTTTCCGCTCTTGACTACCTTATCAAGTGCATCATTTATATTACGGATAGTGTCGTTTTGATTTACTCCAAAAGCAATTTTTACTGGTTTTTCTTTATAATGCTCCTTAACAGAATTAAATTGCTGGTCTAATTCTTTTTTATTTGTGTCAATAACAACCTTGACCTTAATGGCTGTTACGGCAGAAGACTCTGTGCCAGTATTTTCTTTTTCATCCATACTGTTGGTCACCTCTCTTTTCCATTTTCAACAATTCCTTTCAAAATAAAAAAGAGAAGCGGCCAGCTTCTTCAAGCCAGCCTCCTCTCATTCAAATTTTCCAAATAAATTGTGGGATTACAATTCATGTAATGCGGTTTTTACGAGCATAGCCGCTTCAACTTGGACTTTTGAAATAAATGGACGTGCAGGACGCTTTGGTTTATTTTCCTTCGGTCGCCCCATTCGATTCCACTCTGCAATATCCATCCACAAGCCATGCTCAATCCAATTAGCAAACATTGTTCCTTCTAAGGCTGCATTATCTCCTTCTCGGAATAGTGTTTTGCACCACGATGCCTGCGGTCTTGCAATATCCTTCACTATCATGGTCACCACATTATTGTCAGTAGTAACGCTACTTACGATATTTTTTTTGCTTTCGATTCCGTCAGACCGCCCACTCTTCGAGTGTACGTTTTCTACAATGCTCGCTTGCAGTCTCGTTTCAATTTCCGGCGCAACACCTTCAAGGATGTCTTGAACGCTGCTAACCACACCGGCCAGTAAATCATCAAAGTTCGTATACGAAGAAGCAAGACTTCCCATTCATTCCACCTCAAATCTCAAACCGATCCTTTGCAGACTGAATCTTTGTCGTATCCTTCTTGATATAATACTTGTTGGTCACATCCGTGCCAGCATGGTTGAGCAGGGAAGAGACATCTTCCAGACTCATACCCGCATTCTTCAGCAGGGTAGCACCACTGTGCCGGAAATCGTGCGGATGCAGCGTAGGCTCATCAATCATTTCACCAATTTTCTTACACCAATCACCGGCAGTGCTTGAAGTAATCGGCATCCATGCACCATTGATTTTTGTACCAACAAACACATAGCCGCCATCTTCAATATCATGCTCAGTGCGGTATTCCTTCAGCTCTTTCAAAAGTTCAGAAACTTCCTTACTAAACATCAAATCAACGATTTTGCCTTCCTTTTCCAAAACATCATGTACCATACGGTTCTCATAATCGATAGACTTCCAGAGTGTATTCCGCACAGCATTGACACGAGCCATCGTGGAGAGTGAGAACAGAGCGTACAGACGCAGTGTCATCGCATTATCCTTCATGTGAACGGTGGTCGCAGATTCAACCAGAGCGTTCAGCTTCTCTCGCATCAACTTAACCTCATCAGGCGTAAGGTATGTCTGCTTCACAACAGCCACATCCTTGGTCGGTCGGTCAATAAACTCCATCGGATTTTCTTTGATGATTTTCTTCTTGCGAAGATACCGATATAGCGCAGAAATTGTACTCATGCGCCGCTTCATACGAGCAGAGTTATTTCCATGCTTCTTACAGTAGAACAGAAATTCCTCAATATCCTCTTCTTCAAGTTCCGTCACAGGGGCGTTGCCCTGATTATCCAAAACATAAATCATCCACTGCTTGAAATCCGATTCATAATTGTAAACAGTAGACGGGCTGAGGTCACGGATGCCCATATCAGTCTCATATCTATCCCAGTATTTCAAAGACACTTGGTTTACGTTCTTGAACTTCTCAGCATCCCATAACTTCAGCGGTTTACTTCTTGTAGCCATATTAAAATTCCCTCCAACCCACCTCTAAAAGTGTTTATTCCTTTTTATCTTTTGCCAGCACAGCAGAGATCTCCTGCTTATTGTCCAGCAGGGCAGAAGTTACTTCAGAAAACTTTTCAACATCAAAGTCTTTCAAGTTACCCTTCACATCATTCAAATAGTTCTCCATAAAGTCAACGAAATCAGAAATAGGGTCAGGCTTCTTAATAATCTCGTTGAGCTTGCCACAGAGACCAAGAACAAGCCATTCCTTATGAGAACGGTCAATCTGCTCGTGGACAGCCTTCTCCAGAGAATCGTACTGATCCCAGAATGCAGAAGTATCACAACCAGCCTTGTTAATCTTGAAGTTAAAAGACTCGTAAGCAATACGCGGCCACTCACTCTGCGGCTCACTACGATAATCATAATCCGCAAAATACTTTAGAACGGTTAGCCGAAACACCACATCAAGCAGTGCGGGCTGATAATCACCGTCAATAGTACATGCTTTAACTACTTCATCAAGGAACTCATTTCGCTCCTGAAAATTTAAAACCTTCATTTTATCTCCCTTTCGTCTGTGCTTGCTTTAATTTCTTTCGCTCTTTTCGAGCTTTTTTTAGGTCGTCGTAATCGACCCAGCCTCCATCAATTTTGGAGTACGTGATCCAGCGGTAGTCTACGTCAGGATAATGGAACCAGAACATCTTGCGCTTCATCAGCGCAACACTGTCAGCAAAACCCTTCGTATCAATTACCTGTTTACTGCCATCACTGTATGTAAGCTCATAGTCTGCCACATAATCAATTTTTCTTACAGATACATCCTTGCCGTCCTTATCGACCCGGCGGAACGCTTCCTGTAATACAAAAGGAACCTGTTTACGGCACTCTACGATTTCACCATTTTCCAGCCCAGGTAATACAATATCCCGATAGAACATCATCTCGGCACGGCTATCATAAACCACACCATCATAGGTTCTATCTGCTGGATTTTTGCTCACATTAAACTTTGTTCTGTTCTTTTTCTCCATAAAACCACCACGAAAAACGAAGGGGCGGTTATGCCCGCCCCTTACGATTTGATGTTTTCTTAACTACCGGCTTCACGGGCGTTTCATCTTTTACATCACTAGATGATTTGACTTCAATCTCTACAGGCATATCCATAACCTTATGGAATGTATCACGAACTGCTGGAATAAAAGTTTCCACCTCATCCAGCGTGATACGCTTATACTTTAGGAGGTTGTTCAGGCAAGCCTTAGCTTCCTCCTTGGGACGAACTCCAATCTGGAACTCGTATGTATTCACCCACACCTGAAAGTGAGGTTCAGTATCACAGATAACACGCCATGACTTGGATGGATCACAATGCGGGCAAGCATTGTACATCTTGCCACATACACGACACCATGATTCAGCCATAGTTATTACTCCTTCACGACCTCGATGCGAACCAGCTTCTTATCCTCAGAGCAATACTCCTGAGTTGCATTGATAGTCACAGGATGAGTAGTCTCATTGTTGAAGTCAATCTCAACAGCTGCGTCCTCCTTGGCAGAAGGGAAGATGATGTTGGTCAGGATCTTAGTTGCCTTATCACAGGGATTGTAGCACAGAGCCTCAATGACAAATACACCCTCCTCAGAGAACTTATTTGCGCTGTTGTCAATAGCCATACCAGACTCAGACTCGTAAGTCATCTTAACAGCAAACTTATCACCAGCCTTGCACTTATCAGTAGGCAGAGTGACCTCAGTACCAGTCACAGAGAAATTAGTAGTGGTCTCTGCACCCAGCTCATAAGTTTCCAGGGTAACATTGCGGTTATCAACCTTATCAATGTACTTGAAGGGAACACCAGTAGTGATGTCCACAGGAGCATGAGGCAGAGTCAGCTTCTTGCCATCAGCTGTAGTCAGGAAGAACACGCGGGTAAACTTCTGCTTTGCAGTACCAGAAGCAATCTGCTTCTCAGTACCCATCTGGTCAGCCATAGTACCCAGATGCACCAGAGCATTAGACCACTCGGCGGATGCAGTCTTAGAACGGTCAAAGCCCATAATGTTGGTGCCCAGCTCGTCCTGAGCATAAACAGTCTCACCACCCAGAGTCAGTTTCAGATCCTTCAGGTTGCTCATTGTCCAAATGCGCTTACCATCAAAATTATACTTATGAGCTCGGAGAGGCCGATCAATAATCAGTTCATCAAAATTCATAATCATATTTCCTTTCAATTTATTTGGATAAAATAAAAGAGCAGGGCGACTTACTTCGCCTTGCTCGTCCAATCCAGTTGTGATTTTGGAATCTTTCCAAATTCCACGGTGCCAGCATAAACGCCATGCATCGTATTGTCGTAATTTTTAATTTGCTGAACCTTTCTTACATGGTTCATAAAGACACTCACTGGATACTTCATGGCTTGAAAATAATCAGCCTTGAAGCCCTGCACACAAGCCATCGAAAGTACAAGTTCGGCCAAGTGCGATTCGTATGGTTTGTTTTTTTGAAGCTCCATTTTATCTTTCGCTTCTTCAATAAGTGCTTGCCTCGTTGCTTTGTTTGCAGCTCTTTCTGAATGCTTCTCAACGCCATTTGCGGCGCATAGATACTCAGACATTAAATCATAAGCGAGTCGGTCAATCACAACACCAGTCTTTTTGTTCACAAGAACAATTTCTTCAGTCTTGTTGTCTTTTGCCATCACAAAATTTTTAGTATCTAAGTCTCCGAGAAGAATCGACATATCTTGGTCTTTATTGCCAATAAAAAGCTGACGGAACATATCGAAGTCCGATAAGTCCTGCCAGTCCACACCAATAGAATCAAGCTGCGCTTTATAATCACTCGAAGTAGAACAAAACAAATACACCAACGAGAAATATTTCTTTTCGCCAAAGCGGATAATTTCGCCAACAGTCGGCATCCGAACCATAATCTTGTCATTGATAGGGAAGTCTTCACCCATCATCAAACTCGGCTCGTACATCTCTCGAAGTTCCATTAGTTGCACCCCACTAGGTCATCTAAGTCCTGAGTCTTGAATGTCATAATGCGAACCCGATGATGTAAATCCATGTTATCTTCGACGTTTGAAGTGATTTTGAGCTGTTTAATACCAAAAATTGTACTACCGTGCAGTTGCTTCTCAACAATGCCACTCAGATAATCAACTCGTGTTGCACCACCATAACCAGAAGGCATCTTCATCAATGCCTGATTTACAATAACCTATACGGTCAGGGTGAAATTCTCGTACCAATCATTGATGTTACTACGGTCGGTCATATTTACCTTGAAACAAATATAGCTATGTGCTGCTTCAATCGTGTCAGGGATATGAAAATAGGGGAAAATATAAGTATAAATTGCCTCATCGGGCTCTTCGATATCATCATTACCCATCGCCTCAACAAGCCCTTCCGTATTGACCAACTTCAAAGCTAATTTGTTTTTGTAGTCCGTAATCAACTCACTCGTTGTCACAGTAGATTCACCACCTTACACTCAATGGATGTACTTACCGTACCATCAGCATTTGTCAGAGAAATTTTTACAGTCGCGCCATCCATAATACTATTATTCAAAATACGAATTTTAAAAGTACCATCGTCGGCAGCCTGCACCTCAACAAATTCATTGAATTCACCAAGACATTTTGTACTCCACACAGGAGTCTCCGCAACCTCTTCGCCAGTGATGCTTGTAAATACAGGAGTGAATTTCTTCCAAGAACCACCGACACGAACTTCCGGCTTGCCTGCGTACTTAATAGCAGCAGTCACCTGAGAGTCAGTATCAGGCTCATCACGTTTGTTTGGTTCAAAATAATCACAAATCATCTTCTCGGCATTGTCCGTCTTACTGTTGTACTGATCCTGCCGGATATTCAATACAAGGAATCCCTGCGTCTTACCATGTAACTCATAGCGCTCTGTGCTCTGGTCAACAGAAGTCGTAACATATGTTTTCGGTTCTCCATTGATAATTTCCAACATAAAGCGCTTATCAAGGTCAATCAACGCAGTCTCATCATCAAAAGGCATCTGCACCTTATACTCACGCTGACTTAGTGAAGTCACCACAAGCTCCTTGTTGTTCGCGTAGTATGGCTTACTCAGCGTTGCCCAGCGAGAGACTATTTCACCAGTAATCGGATTCTGCCACTGAATCTGGCGGTTACACAATTCCATTTTTCCACGAAGAAAAATCTCATCATTTGGTTCAATTTCAGTTACTAGCTATTTACAATTGTAGCAATCCACAATATCACCAAGATTCAAGGAATCACCGGGATAAGCCCAGATATTCTTTTCCTTAACAATACTATTACTACGGCTAACGACCAGCTTCTGGGGCAAACCATTTACTAGAGTGTTATCCTCATAGTCAACGCTATCCTTGAAGTGTGCAGCGAAATCACGCTTTGCAAAAGCAATTTTTACATCCTTTTTGTTAGACATTTTTGCGGCACCGCCAACAGCTCGTGCCCTTGTATAAAAATCCATCGGTATACCTCCTTACTCAGAGTAGGAAGCGTATGTATCATAGTCGATGGTTTTACGCTTACGGGTAGAGCGATCTTTTGCCATATAGTTATCTAGCATTGTCATATTCTCCTCGTGGATGTCTTTCACAAGAGCACGAATACTCGTGCGCTCATTAGCAGGGGAGAATACCTGTAAACTCGTAGGAAGGTCCTGTGCGCTAAATGCTTTCAACTTCCCAAACTCACGCTTAAAATGTTGTTCCAACATCAAATGCGCTAACATATCAATCTCATCGAATGTGAGATCTGAATTAAACTCTTCTAGTTCTGAATCATAATCATCGAAACTAAAATCCTCTTCCGGCTCAATGTTTCTTGTAATCACAGAAAGTGATTCCATCAGATAACTTTTTGCACGGTCATGTACGAGATCTCGCACTTCATTCTCTGTCAGGTCAAAATACTGAAAGAAATTACTGTCAGTTTCGACCAGCTCGTAAAATTTGTCGTATACATCCGAAAACGCGGTCATTTAATCCCTCCAATCTTACTCGGCGGGAACGACCTCCGCCTTTTCTGCCTCTGCCTTCTTACGACCACGCTTGACAGCAGACTTTTCTGCAGAGCTGTCCTGTGCAACAGGCTGCGCACCTGTCATCATAGCCTGCACCTGTGCCATCATAGTCTGCATCTGCTTCTGCATTTCAGCCACCTGACTCTTTGCAGTCTCAAGCTCCGCCTGAATGTCCGCAGGAGCAGACTTAGCCGCAGGCACAACAGACAGTTCACTATTACGCTTTCCAGCACGGAGCTCCTTGTAACGCTCATCAATCAGACGCTTGACCTTAGTAGACAGATCCTCACCAGCATTGGTCATACGATAAAAGCGACCACGGATACGCTCAAACTGAGAACCATCCTTGATGTCAATCATTCGCTGAAGATTCTTGACGGTGGGATTCATGATCGCATCATCAATATCTTCAATGAATAGAACATCGTCACCCTTAATGCCAATAGCCTTAAAGATTTCATTCTGCTCTTCAGGGCGAAAACGCAGAACACCATTCTTGAACGCAGAACAAGTGCTGTTCATATACATGATTTCCTCCGGCGGAATAGGAATAACACAAGGCTCTTCCACACTACCGGGCTCGAAAGTATAACCCTTACCGTTCAGTGACGAAATGGTAACCACATTATCGTCGCAGTTCAGAACGTCAATGAACTTCTTTTCCATCACGGAACTCATAATTTGTCTCCTTTTCTATAAAAGCGGAAACCGCAAAGTCCCCGCTCAAATTTGACTTTGGTAAAAATTACTGCAGAACAATCTTAGCAACACGCTCGATATGATCAATGCTGTAGCCGAAGGCAAAGTCCTTGACCATCAGATGGATTTTTTCGTTGTTGTTATCGTGATCTTCGTAAGTATGAGTCTCGCCCTTCATGTCAAGGCGACCAATCTTGCCTGCGATACCATAGATCCGCTTATCCGGGATCAGCAGGGAACCATCGCCCAACTTCTTAGCAGAGCTAATACCAGTGATAGCAACACCATCATAAGTCTTAACCAGACCATAACGGTTGAACTCGTCCTTAGCTGCATCAGACAGATACTCAGCGTAACCGGTCATCCGACGCATCTTGGCACAATACTTCATCAGGCTGACAGTGAAGGGATTACCACCATCTGCGTACTCATTCAGATACAGAGCCAGAGCGTCCATATCCTGCATAGTGGGCTCCTTACCCTGTGCGTCAATCTTCTGCTCGCCACCAGTGATAGCGTCATCAACCATGCTGAAGATGTCATAGAACATCTGGTTCTTCAGAGCCTCAGTCATAAAGGTGGTCAGAGTTGCCACACTCTTCCAAGAATTACGTCTTACATCCACAAAGCTAAGATCAGCCTCGATCTGCTTATTACGCCAGACGGGCTTAATGGTCTCGTAGTGCAGGTAAGACTTCGGCACGTTGCCACCTTTAGCTGCATCATAAGCCTTCAGAGTATTCTTAACAGTACGACCTGCCTCGTAGTCATCAAACTCACCAACATTACCGCGCTCAAACATGGAGTCCAGCAGCTCGTCAGGTGCGCCATACAGCTCATCAGTCACGGTGCGGTTAACAAACTGAGCAATCTCCCTATTGGGATCGCCCTTGTCAATCAGCTCCTCAACATGAGCGCCAACAACCTCTGCAATTTCCTTGTCCTCGGCATCCATAGCGCGATTGTACTGAGTCTTCTCAGCAACTTCATAAACACGACCAGGCTGCTTCATCAGCTCGGCCACTTCAATATTCAGTGCCATAATTCATTTCCTTTCTCTTCGCGCAAAATAAAAGAGCTACCGCCAAAAGACGATAGCCTTAAATTTCACGTATCATATTCAAGATTTTTCTCTAAATCAAGCAACAGTCTTTGCCTCGGGCAGCACACTGATCGTAATCAGCTTGTGGCCGTTGTCGTCCATAACACCAGCAAACTCAAAACGAGAAGTACCAGTAGTAGCAACCTGCCACTTACCGTCAATATTGACCTCCAGCAGCTTGCCGATATTGGTGTTCTGTGCATCGCCATCCTTGTACTGGTCGGTGCCGTACAGCTCGCCAGCATACAGAGGAACGCGCTTCACCAGCACACCTGCCTTAATCTCGGTGACCATCTTATCGTAGTCATCAAAGTTAGTCTGGCTTGCATAGATGCCCTCCGGGATAAACTCATGAGCAACCATCTCGATGCCCTCAGCGGTAGCTGCGTCAGGGAACTTAACCTGACCAGCCTTGTGGTCAACCTGAACACCCATACCGGTGACCATAGCGACCTTTGCGGCATAGTTAGCGGGAATATTCTTCGCGCCGTTCACCATCAGTTCACGAATCATAATATTTTTCCTTTCTCTCAAATGTTATTACTTACCCAAATATTCCCGCCATGCGTCACGCTTGTTAGCGTTAGTGGTGTTATACTTGGTTTCATTCAAATTCAGCTTGATACTCTCAGGCTTATGCACCTCAGATGTCTCAATCTTCTTTTCAGTATGAGCCTTCTTGGCGGCTTCAACGCAACGCTCGGCAATCACACTCTTGATGCCGGTCTCGTCCAGATTCTCAATCAGACTTGCGTAGTTACCACCCTCGGAAACTTCAGCTTCAGTAATCATCTTGCTGGATAGTGCGTACTGACGCAGATTCTCCTTCTTCTGTGCAAGCTCTGCAGCCGCCTTTTCTGCCTCTGCCTTCTCAGCCTGATCCTTGTACGGAGTCAGAGAAGCAACCTCCTCCTTTGCACTCTGCAACTCAGTATTCAGACTTGCAATAGTGCCATTTAACTCCGCAATCTTGGTGTTGACCTGAGAAATAGAAACAGTCAGAGTGATATTCTGCGGCTCACCCAGAGAAACTTCGTCGCCCTCAACAGTGTAGGGGAACATAATGTAATCCAGCTCGTTCATGTAGCCCCACTTCTTGCACCAGATGGTGTGGTCTTCAGGGAATACGTCAGTCATGTAGTAATCAGAGCTAATCTTTGACACTGCATCTTCAAGCTTCATATAAAGGTCACGACCAGTCAGACTGGAAGTCTCTGGAGTGGGCTCAGGCTTACCAGCAGGTTCAGTGCCGGTTTCAGGCTCGGTCGGGGGAGGGGTTTCACCGCCTTCCTCGGAAGTCTGAACATCAGGCTCTGCCGGAGTAGTAGGCTCAGTAGCAGGTGCGGTTTCAGGCTCGCCAGCTGGAGCCTGCTCTGCCTGCTCAGGCTCAGTGGGCTCGACCTGTGCGGTCTGAGTCTCCTTATCCTTATTCAGTTCCAAATTTTTTGCCTCCTTTTCATTAGATTCTATATTTGAAATCTCTTTTGTATCCTCGATATAGGCATTTGCCAATTCAAGACCAAAATCGGTTTCAGCGACTTCAAGCAGTTTAGAGCACTTATATGCCGGTTCAACATTTGCACCAAGCAAGCAATGTGCAGTAAACACGCCATCGTCAATAATTTTTGCCATGCGGCCACCCACGATTCCCTTATGAGCTTTCAGCACATCAATTTCCCAACTGGTGTTTAATGTGCCGCTCTCAATACGGCGCAGAATCGTCGCACAAGCCTTTGGATATCGCTTCCAGATTTTACAAGAGGCAACAATAAAGTCGGTATCGTCAATTTTCTCGATACCGACCGACTGAAAACTACCGAATGCATCAGTGTCAAATTCAGCAGTTTTGTATTCATTGCCATCATCGTCTTTTCTGGTGACGACTTTCATATTGTGACCGGAAAAATCCAGTTCACCCTTTGGAGCTACGACCAACTTACCAACAAGCGGGTTGCCAACCAGTGTGCTCATCCAACTTTCAATGGTGTCACGGTTTAAAGCAACCTGATTCCCATTTACTGAGAAATCACAGATGACAAACTTGGCAAGATAGTGGTCTGGATGCTCCGTAATCTCAGAGCAACAGATGTTTCTACTATAGAAATACTCCTTACTCATCGTTCATCACCTCACTTACTATCTTCATTTCTTTGCTGGTCATAAATCTGTTTTTCAGTTTCCTCGCCCTTTGGACGGCCTGTCTTTTTATCACTGTCACCACCACCTCCGGTATTACCGGTCGATGTATAAGAGGTCTGGCGAGCTACAAAAACATCGTCATAACCTTCCTCGGTTTCAGCCTGACGCTTGCGTAATTCGTCCTCAGCATGAAGTCCCATATACTCGTAAGCAGTCTTGTAAGAACAGTTCAAAGTGGTGAACAGGAACTGAGCAATCGCCTTCTTCATCTCCATACCCATCATTTCAGTAGTAGAGACCTTCACATCAGGGCAGTACATCGGGTCTACACCTGCATCTTCAAGGCGAATTCGATACCATCGCTTTAATACATCCTCAATCTGTTCCGCAATCTTACCGATATTTTTCATCAGCTGGTCAAGAGACACCTTTGCAGTTGAAACAGTCTGCTGACCATCAGTGTTCAAAAAACTGATACCTAAAGCAGCCATCTCTCGGTTACGATACTGTTTGACAGTCTCGATATTTGTCATCTCAACTTTTGGCTCAACATACTTGATATCCTTTACATAAGGAGCGGTCGTCACAAGCACAGTATTTTGCTTCCATGCGCGCAGTAGGTTATCGTGTGCCGTCACCTGTTCAGAAAAACCCTTCTTGTCGTTGTTTGGACCCATCAATGCAGGGTCAAGCTGTTGCCAGATGATTTTCTTTGCCTTTGCCTTAGCATTTACACGGTCTGAGGTATCAAACGTCTCAAGCATCAATGCCGGACGTAAGGCGCGGAACAGGGGAGAAACACCATATTTCTGCCCCATGTTGCCAATACGAATCACACCACAATGGCCAACATCCAATTTTGCATATGTATCACCATTTTTAAACGCCTGATACACTTCATCTGGATAGTTGTTTTGAATCTCAGTCTCCTGATTTTCAAAGAATAGCGCTTTGTTCTTCTTATCCTTTAACATGGATTTGCTCAAAGCGGATTTCAGCTTAGACATGTTGATAAGCACAACAGGCTGTCCATTTGATAGGTAATCACTTATCTCAGCAATACCAAGAGGGTAGTAGTCTACAATGTAGTTCTCATCCTTCTGACGCAGATATGTAATGTAAGTGCCTTCTGCGTAAGTCATCGGAATGGCAGCACGCAGCAGACTTCGCACATTGATTTGTGCGTTGAAATCATCAATCACTTCACGGGCATAATTTACCTGTTTTGTCTTATTACGCTGCTCAGGGAACTGTGCGAAACTGCATTTGAACTCCGTATTAACATTCGCCTCAATCGCATCATAAGTAATGCCAATCAGGTCATCTTTGTTGATGTAATTACGGATGATTCCATTGACTGTCTGCACATTCGTCAGGCTTGACTGTAGCCCTCGTGCAAGTTCATCAATTCGGTCAACCGTCAGCGTCTCAGAGGAGGCCGAGATTTTCAGATATGTACTGTACTGCTTGTTTTCAGGGTCATAAGACGCAACCGCATTTCGGATGACGTTATTCATTCTCTCTTCTGAAAGCTCATTCAAAGAGGTGATAATAACAGTACCATCATCCGTCTGTGAAGCAGTCACGACATCAAAATCTTCCTTTTTCTTTCTTGCCACATTTTCACCTCCTCCGCTTAGAAGTCAATGTTGGAAATACAAATTGGCGGGGCAGTCATTGTCTCCACCGCAGATTGGCGCACTTTATCTTTACGACGCAATTCATATAGACGATGAGCAAGCAAAATCGCAACATAGAACCTATCATCGTGGATTTTGTTGGCAACATCGGGCGCTAAAGCATACGTTACAGTCGTATTTTCAGAGTTTGTCGTTTTCTGAATACTTGTAATCTCGTTCTTCATCAAGTCGATGTTAACCCACGCAGTCTGTTCCTCTAAAGTGAGTTCATGCGTCTTCAAAATTTCTTGACCAGTTGATTTATCCACGCCGTCTACTACCTGAACGTAATCTCCGCCGTTATATTCAAGAGGGAAGTGAATGACGCCAAGATTCATCAACTCAATAAATTCCTCAACCATGGCAGTACGAAATTTACGAGGACTAATTAGACGTAACTTATCAACAGCATCTGGGTAACGGGCATCATATCCTTCATATAATTCATGATTTGCGTCGATAAAACCACGATGTTCCGCACCTGTTTTATCGGTCCAATTATTAAGCAAACCGTCCGCATATGTGGAAGTACCACCGCCGCCAGCGCCTTGGTCAATCATCAATCTATCAATGTACTCGTAATCAGGATTTTGACCATTGTAATGTATAATCAACTCATGTAACTGCTCAAGCTGACGATTAGAATCGAGCTTGAATTTTTTCTCATTCGCAATATCAACCATGTTCACGCAGTTGATAATATCTCCACACATGCCGTTTTCTGGATCGTTATAAATACGCATAACACCAACAATAGAATTATCCATTGTGCGGGCAGGATCAAACGCAAGAATATACTGGTAGTTCTTATCCCAATAAAGCTGTGGTATATACTTCCGCTCATTGCGACGAACTGTACCCCATTTGATAATCTGGTTTACGCCACCATCACGGCTTGGACGATTATAATATTCACGCAACGCCTTCATTTTATTTGACTTTAGAGCTGCTTCAACTTTATCTCTCGTCAGCAGAGCCTTGTACGGTTTTCCATTCATATAGACCTGAATTGCAACATCGCAAATCATGTCGCAAACAAAATAATCACGGTCACCGGCAATCATACGTTTTGCAAAATTCTTGTAATAACGATAAAATAGTTTGTCCATCGTATCCTGACTCGAAGCATACACAAGCTGAGTAGGAACCTTGCGAGGCTGAGTTTCAGGATTATAAGAATCATCCGTATCAGTCACGAAGTCAGTATTCTGAGTGGCAAAAGCTTCACAGACAACAATCAGTTCGTCAGAGCAAAACGCAGCCTCGTCAAAAAACACAAGAGTTGCACGACGAGATCGGTTGGAATCCGGGTTGGAGTTTAGCGTGTTAATGGAACTACCGTTGTAAAACTCAACAACATACCCGGCGGGATTATGACTAAAGCCACTCTTATTGGTTGCAGACTTTTTCGTTTCTTTCTCTGCAATATCTTGCAGACTACGGATAGACGCAGCTGTTTTACCAACACGAGTGACAATTTCTTCGATTTTATTAAAAGTCTCCTTACTCTGATCACCAACGCTACTTACAATATAAATAGCTTGGTTTTCATACAACATAGCCTTCAGTAGAATAAAAACAGAACCTACAAAAGACTTGCCAAAGTTTCGACTACACGCCTAAAGAACATGACTTGCATTCCAGCTCTGTTCTAGCATATATGCCTGAGCGTCAAATAGTTGAATACCCAATAAATCTCTGGCCGCAATAACAGGATTGCGCCGATAGAATGCAATCGTTGCCGCATCACACTCATAAATCTTACGTTTTACGGCTGTAATAATAGGCGCTCTTTGTTTCATTCTCATACGGCATCACCATCCGTATCTTTTACGCTTGCATCAATACCGGCATCTTCCAACAGCTCTTTGAGCCGCTGGTTCTCAATAAGAGATAACCTGTATTTTTCCTTAGCGTCATCACTTTCTTTCTGGAACTTATCAATCAATTCTCTCTGTGTATCGAAAATTTCCTGCTGGTCATTCTCGTCAAAGAAAGCGTTTTCTTTAATTGCCTTAAAACTCATATCTGCCGCCCATTGAGTGCCCGGAGACCGTAACTGGTCGTAGAAGTTTGCTTCTGCGCCAACAATATCCTTTTCACGCATATCCTTCATCAAGAAGGTAAGTGTGTTACGTCCGGCATCCTTATTGGAACGGTTCTTGACAGAAATCTCGTTTTCCTTGGCAATTTTATCGTTGTTAGAAACCAACTTGACCTTAATATCATTAAGGCTCTTGATTGCCTCAGCCGAGTTCATCGGATTTAAGCGGGCGATCTGCAAGTCGATCTGTCGAATCTGGTTATTGTTGTTCACAACCTGAACAATCTGGGATAGCTTAAACGGGTCATCCTCAATACCATCCTCAAAATACTTGATAAGTTCACTAAACAAATAGCGGCGATCACTTTCGTTATAACCTTCAAACGGGTCGTATCCGATAACAGAAACACAGTCCTCTTTTGCTTGAATCTCAGATTTTGACCATTTCTGTTCTTTTTCCTCCTGCACATCAACAGCCGTTTTATTCAATTCCCCACCGGTAATAGTTGTGCAAAAATTCTGAAACTGAAACTGTTTTTGGTTTAGCTGCCTAAGATAAAGGCCAACGGAAAAATTGTTGTTATGAGCAACAACAGAATCAAAAAGAGAATTATAGAATGGTGCATCCAAAAGATGACACATCAAAATACAGGCAGTGCGCTCGCTTCCGTATCTTGTCTTGAATTCATCAAAAAGACTATTCACGCACTTTTTACAAAGAGGTGCGTAGCAGTTATTTGCTTTATAAAGTAAGCTGTGAGGTAAACGATAAAAAGTACCAACAGGGTCTTCATCTGAAGTACCACATCGCAAGCAACTATATGTCGGTTTGCTCGTGAGAACGACATCTTCCTCAACAACCTTCTTCTTTCTTGGCAAACAAACACCTCCATTCAAAATCAAAATAAAAGCCGTAGAACGTGCGCACATCCTACGGCAAACAAATACACTCTCTAATGCGCGTGCAGAGCAGAGGCCAAGAGTGTTCAATTCTATAAAAGCCCACCATGATACGCATCGTTGAGAGGCTTAGTGGGGAAAATCAAATTAAGACCTATGACATCAGCTGCGCTCGTATCTTTGAGCCGCCTACCATCATAGGTCTGTTAAACATAAAAACGATGCGACTATGGTACGCTTTTTCAAAAGAGGCGCAATCGCATCTGTATCATCTACTTGGGCTTGCGCCCTGCCGACGAATCGGCTAAGTTTCAAAATAAACCTGCCGCCAGAGGGAGTATAATTGACGGCAGGAATATAAAAGGAGAGATACTGGGTGCGGGAGTTGGATTTGAACCAACGACTTTCGACTTATGAGGACGATTAGCTACCAGACTGCTATATCCCGCGTTATATGATGCCTAAGTGTCATCTACTTCGCAATCGTATGCGCATTACAGGTTGATCATAGATTGACTTCGGACTTGCCTCCAACCGCGAATTGGAGACCGTTTTTGGCACGCCCAGCTGCTTTTGGGACAGCACATACGAGTTTTAGAGACTCGCTTTCTACCTTTGAATTATGGGCGCATAACTGGTGTATCCGGCGAGATTTGAACTCTGCGATACCTCGATTAAAAGTCGAGTGCCTTACCAACTTGGCTACGAATACACAATAGATCCTACCTTTTAGCCGGTGGTAGGAAACCGGTTTTAATTAAAAGCCCTCCGAGAGAAGGACTGGCGTGGCTAGAGGTATTTGAAACCTCGCGCCGGATACTATCCGACCTGACGGTTTTCAGGACCGTTCTCTTCAACCAGACTTGAGTATAGCCACATATAAACCCTACTTTCCTGTACGGCTACCTTTATATAAAGGTGTAGGGAATAGCCGTACAATCTTTGGCGTACCTATTCCGGCTTGAACGGAAGACCCAGAGGTTAACAGTCTCTTGCTCTACCAACTGAGCTATAGATACACAAAACAAGCATCCATCAATCCATCCGAGCTAAGTTGAATTGTTCTCGTGTTGACTGAATACTTGGGCTGATTTTAGGTCGATTTCACGACCGCTCGGGCAGGTTTTACATCTCTGACCTGATGGAATGAACCTACGACACTGCATATATCGTAAATCATTCTGGAAACAAGCGTTCACCTTATCTCCTAGGTGCGGGCGCAGTACCCGGCAGAGTACCAGTTAGTGAGCGAGGTGCAGACGTTCACTCCATAAAACGCTTGTTTTAGACTTTTAAGGCTTCGCATTAACGTAGCGAAATACGAATAGCTTATCATTTCGTTCTACAGAACTACTTTGCATCCAACCATCCGTAGATTGAGTTGGTCTAGGCGGTAGCAACTATTGACCGCACAGCTTGGAGCCACCTGTAGGAATCAAACCTACGACATATGTGGTACGAACACATTATTCTATCTACTGAATTAAAGTGGCATGGAGCCAGTGACATGACTTGAACATGCGAAATCCATAAAGGCATCGGGATTACAAAACCCGCGTTCTACCAACTGAACTACACTGGCACAATAAGCTGGAGCAATCGCCCCAGCCCATAGAAAAGGAGACAACAAATGATGTCCCAAGCAGACCTTGCGGTCGTACTTCTTTTTTAATTCCCCATTTAAATCGGTAGGGGCTCACCGCTTTTAATTTAGACGTACAATGTGCGTCTTATCTTCAGTATATCTGAAAGTGTATCCACCAACAGATTTTCGTTTCCCATTACATACATCATAAATGTGGCTACAACAAATACTTAAAGCGTTTCCTGCTTCTTTTGCACATTGATAAACGTTCTGTGTTTCGTTACATATGATCTCTTTTCGCATTTGTGGAATTATTTTTTTACGAACTTTTTTGCGAATTTCGTATGTATCAATCTCATCTGCAAAGCACCAATGTAACGGTACATTTGTTTTTGGGTGCCTACCAGAAGAACTTCGTTCTTTTTTACAACAACACCCAATATGCGAAGCTCCTGTTTCCATTTCAGCTTCAGTTTCACTCTCGAATTTTTTATCAAGCTCAAAACAATATACTTCTTTTTTACATTGATTTTTGTAACTCAATGCATATTTTATATTCTCTTTTGTTTTATCAGACAAATAAAGCCAATGGTAACCACAACTGGTTCCACATTTTTCATCACAACATCTTCTTATTGCTGGTGCTGCAACATTATATTCTTTTTCTATTTCAACGAATCCATCGTAAATTTTATCAAGCTCAATGCAATAAATCTGTACTCTTTCGGATTTATGTATCTTTATCAATTTTTCAATAGTCTTTGGTGAATGTTTCTTTCCGATATTTCCACCAGACTCTAAATTGTATCCAAAATTGTCATTGGTAGTATTATATAAAGATATATAGAACCTTTCGAAGTTATCAATAACTGATTCACTACAAGAACAAATAATATAGAACTGAAAACAGTTTTCACCATATTTGTTCCACGCTCGTTGTAAATACTCATTATGATGTTCGTTTTTGCGTAAAAGATTTTTATGGTTGTTTATTCGTCTTTCAATGTTTTTACTTTGTCCAATATATCTCTTTCCGTTTGCAAGATTTTCAATACAATAAATTCCACATAACTTTTTTCTTGACGGTTTAGACATAAAATATACCTCCAGTATTTCAACATAAATAAAAGTGGGTATCACTTTCGTGACGCCCACTCGTTCAACAAAGTATTTAATTTTTCATCCTTTACGTATACCCAGAACAACTTCTTGCTATTTGGGTTTAACGCGGCGAGCTTATATCTAAGTCCACCATTATATAGAAAATTTCTAAGAGGAAGAGAATAACAACAATAAAGTTCCGTATTCATTTTTACCTCAATTCAAATAGACAAGCTTGGATTTACCATCCAAGAAATGTCCATCTCTGTCCAGATAGAGAAGCATAAAGCCTTCCTTCTGGGAATTAGTTAGATTTCCATCCGTGTACCGCATTTGCTTAGTATCACAACAACAGCCCTGCTCATAAATCATGGTGTTACCAATCTTATATGAACCAATACGGTGGGTGTGAGCCATAGCGATACACTTGAACGTGTAACCCTCATTCCTAAACCAGTACATGGCCTTCTCAGCAGTCTTTAAAGGACTACTGGAGAATGTTCTTGGATGGCAAAAGATAATATCTTTGTACTGTGAAAACCAAGTTCCAGAATATTCGATATCAATATCCTCGAACACGTCGCATAGCGGCTGATATTTTACCTTCGCACGAGACTTTCTATCATAATGAGTGAACCCGTCAGTGAACAGAAGGTCAAATACTGTCTCTGGCATAAGCTCCTGAAGCTCGTTATCGAGATTCTTGGCAAGATACCGCTCCATGCGAAGCTCGTGGTTGCCGTAGTTCACAAGAACTTTCTTGGGCTTAATCAACTCAATCAAATCCATCATGTATTGTCTTGCTTCAATCAACTCATCCATAGGAGAAACCTTGTATGTACATACAAACTTCGACAGACTGGTTTCATCTACCAGATCTCCGTTTACCTGAAGGATATCAATCTTGCCAGCATACTCACTAAAAGTCTCAATGGGCTTCTGGAATGGAATATGTAGGTCGGAAATAGACAGGATGCAGGTTCCCACATCTCTATTAGATAAGGACTCCTGATACTGCATACCCGCACGGAATGCTTTAAAACGCTTGCGATATGCGCACTCACCAAAATTCTTGCCCAACTCATCATTGAGCACCTTGGATGCGCCATCCCAAGTCAATTCTCTAGCCAGAACAGCATTCCCGATTCTTACAAAGAAGTCATCGCTCGTTTCTTCTGGCCGTTTATTATAGCAACCCATTGGTATCAAGCCTGGTCGCCCAGCAGCTCATCAGAAGTAGAAATATTGATAGTAACACCCTCAATACCATCCCACTTTGCCAGAGCTTCCTTCAAATTGAAGACATTCTCACCGTCCTTGGTGATCTCGGTGATAGTGCCCTCGGCAGTATCAATAATAGCGTTCTTAAAAACAACACTCTTCTTAGCAACCATAATTTTATTCTCCCTTATATTTTATTCCAAAATTGAAGTATTTTAGCATTCAAGAGCATCAGCCCAAGTGCTAATCCAACCACGATGATTTGTATTCAACTCACAAATTGCGGTACGGTCATGCCCCCTGAAATGCTCCATGTACGGAATCAGTGCCGACCGTTCCGGGTGCTTATACAAGTCACATTGACCAGAATGTCCGATCGCAATGAGGAGGCACGAGTCTTTTACTCGCGTAATGACTTTCTTCGCATCGGCTAGAGTGAAATTTTGTATTTCGTCGAGGATAATAACCTTGTTTTCAAAGTTGACACCTCGCATATAAGTATGTGCTGCACACTGGATGTACGCACCATACTTCTGACTTTCAGGATTTTCATCAGCAATTACCGCCGTATTTGGATTAACGCCAATGGTTTCAAGAGCCTCGAAAAGTGGCTCCATGTACGGAGCACTCTTTTGTTCCTGAGTTCCTGGAAGGTAACCCTGTTTCTCTTCCTGAGTAGGAGATACAATATACACAATGCCATTGTAACGACCATACTTAACAAGCAGGTCAGCGACACCAACAGCAATGGTAGTCTTACCGGTTCCGGCACGGGCATTCGCAAAGACGACATCAATATTAGGGTCCCAGATAGCGTCCCTAAAAATTTTCTGTTCTGGATCAAGCGTCATACCATAAAAGGTAGAATACTCATCCAAACTCTGAGGAATATCCTTCTTCTTACGCATTTCAGTCTTATCAGAAGCCATATATTACAACTCTCCCTTAATTAATTTTGTTTATACCTAGATAAATGTGTTAAATTATACACACTGTTCTAGCCAGTAAATTTTATCAAACTTCCAAAGTAATCTGCATTTTTGTGCATTTACTTTCTTACAATGTTTTGTTTTTGACTGAAAATTCAAAGCCAGCAGTTCCGGATATAAAGCAGTAACATATCCTGTATGGATTTCTCCATTTTTATATGTATAGGAAACTAAATCCCTATGCCGGATTCCTAACACATTATCAGTTTTAGCTTTTGATTTCCTTCTCATAGGTTTGATAATCCATTCTTTCACATCGCAAGTGTCAGAAATACAATCTGTGATACATATGGCATCATTACTGTGGGATTTTACTATATTCCATTCAATCCTTTTGTTTGCAGTTTCACCACCGTTAGTCAGATGCAATGGTCCCAATTCGGATATTCTCTCCCGCAGATAGTTTTTACCTTGCATAACATGCATGGCGTAATCAAATCGTTTGGGCTTGGAACCAATAATTTTGAAATATCTATCTTCAAATTCTCGTTCCCTGCCTTCTGTCTTTTGATGGCAGCCGGAGCAAAGTGTAATCAGATTTCCAATGGTATCTGCTCCACCATACTTTCTTGCTTTGATATGATGTACTTCTAATACACAATTGGATCTTCCACATTCCTGACATTTACAGCCATCACGGATAATTGCAGCTTTTCTAAGGTTTTCATCCAAACGGCTAGATTTCTGATACTGCCACCTGTAAGGTTTGTAACCATCTGTCATCGCACGGATATCCATACAGACATCTTCAAGGTAATATTCCTGAATATTAATCCACCTATTAAGCTGATATAATACCCTTAAAACAGCATCTTTCTTCTGTTTAATACTTGGAGCAAGCCTGCCACTTCTTTTGGAAGAATGACGGTTATTAAACCTTGCCTGTCTGTATCTTTTATGGTAACGGTGATAACGTCTATATCCACGTCTTACATCCATGAGATGTTTTACATCCTGGCGTTGCTCAATCGTTCCTTTAAAAACCACTTTGTTTTTGGTAGGACATTTCTGAACAATGGCAAGACCAACATGGGCAGAACCGTCATCAATTCCAACTACTACCCGGCTTTCATCATACTTATCAGGCTCAACTTCTTTTTCTAATTGAATCACCATGGGGTATCTGGATTTTATTTTTGCTCTGCCTTTTCTAACCAGATACCAGCCCTTATTCACTTTTGTCGGTGCTAATGGCCGATTGTTTTTATCAACCACAAAACAATATGCCATTTCATTTTCCATCTCTGGATACCTTCCTTTCGGAGTAATCTTCGTCTTGCCAATGTCGGGGAAGGTATATGTGTTTCTCTGTTATCTGTACAGGACATTAGCACAGTTTCTTGATTGGCACTCACAGAGCTTCAGACTGACGAGTACATCTAAAGGTGTGTCTTTAACCTTTTCCCTAACGTAGTTCGTATCTGCAACATATCTTTCGATAGTAGCAGTCACTAAGGCTTGAAACCTATTGTTAAGCAAGTGTAAACAAGAAATGTAATTATACACTTGTCCACTTGTTTACACTTTTGTCTATATATTAGACTGCTTAATAATTAGTCCTTTAATTGAACTCATCCACATTATCGCAAATCTTATCTACGATACCAAAGTTGACCTGTTCAGTAGCATCCAGATACCAATCCTTAGCCTTATTCTTAGTCATGGTCTTCTTGTCGATAGTAGAGTGAGCCATAATATACTCACGCATCTTCACAACCTGCTTCTCGTAATAGTCCATAGCCATCTTAGACTGCTCGAAAGTACCCTGAGTACCGCCAGAGCCACTGTGAATCAGCGCGGTAGAGTGAGGCAGAGCAAAGCGCTTCTGACCAGACAATAGCATCACAAGAGCGGCGCTCATTGCAATACCTGCGTTAATCGTCCAAACAGGAGTCTTACTCAGCGCAACAACATCAATAAAGCTAAACATAGCATCCAGCTCGCCGCCGTAGCTATAAATAAACAGCTTAATAGGCTTGCGCTGCTCAACAGGAGTATCCTTATCAATACGGTTGTACTGCAGAATCTTGCGCTCAATTTCAATCAGAGACTGGTCAATCTCAAAATCAATAAAGAAGATGCGATCCTTCTCATCGACATAGAAGTTCATCATCTCAGGAGAGGGGAGACCGCCACCATTCATCAGGTTGGTGATCCCTTCTGGCAGTTGAATTTCAAAGTCCAATAGTCTATACCTCGTTCTTTCAAAGATTAGTAACGTGCGTTACGCTGCATCTGCTTCAGCATCTCAACAGCGGCAATATTAAAAGGAAGCAGCTCAAGATATCGAGCAGACTCTTCCAGATACCGTTTGTGACGGGTCTTTGCAATGCAAGCATGAGGGAAGACCTTTCGCACAGCCTTCGCTTCGGACTTAGTAATTTCAATCATTAGGTAAAACACCCTTTCAAAATAAAATAGGTAGGAAGAAAACAAGCGTCCTCGCTCTCTCCCTACCATAACTTTCCGCACTGTGTTTTACTCTATATATGTAAAATTATAACGTATCTGCGTTAAAATACTGCACTTTTTCACATTTCATAAATCAAACATTTTTCTATTTTGCGCGGTTTTCTCAATATTTACGTTTTTAGCGCACTTACGACAGTATTTTTGTCTGCGTCCAGTGCGAGCAACCATCTTTCCACAACAATCACACTTGACGTATTCTTTCCCACAATACTGACTCCATAGAATGCCAGCATTCTCAAAATCGTCCACGAAAATCTCATGAGGAGAATCCGGCTCCGCAATCAAAACATGGATATTTAAGTTGTCAATCTTTTTCAGGCTGGCAAACCCAATAAAGCCAAGATTATGTAACTCGCAAATCATCTCGTTCTGTTTTTTCTCATTCACGGATATGTTTGCCATCCTAAAAATATCAGCCGTATCTTCCGTAATCCAGTAGTTGCATTTTTCATTAACGGCAATATGGTATTTTGCCAAACACAGCATCGTGAACATCAGGCGCTGCATCTGCTTGCTTTCGAGTGCTTGAATCTTCTCAACCTCTGCTTTTGTAATGCACACACCATCAAGCTCCACCATGGGACGACCCTTGGCAGAAGCAATCGCCTTATCAATCAGTTCTCTATCCAGAACCTTGTTGTACCCTTCAAAATGACGTAACATATACTCGTTGATCTTTTCTCTTACGTCATCCTTTGAGTATCCCTTATAGAAATAATACTTCGCAACATAATGCAAAACATGCCCCGCTTTCTTCCAAGGCACATCCTTCTCTAGCCACTCTTCAGCATAAAGAACTTCATTCAATACAATCATCCGCATCCTCCTTGCTATTCATGTCAACCAAAACATCCTTGAAACGCTTGCCGTCATATTCAATATCGCCATTCTCATCCTGCACAAGAGAATGCACCATACCATTATGTCGTTCCAATAAGCGTTTAATCAAAGTATCGTGAAATAACTCCCAAACAATTGCAATACTTGATGCATTCTTCTTACAAAGATCAAGCATAATATCGCAAAGCGCATCGTCGTTAGAACACTTATCATGAAGATTGCGGAACATACTTTCCTGATACAGCGCAATGCGCTCCTTGCGGTCTGCGCCGGTTTCTTTATTATTGTTTCCGTTGCCAGAATGGATTGCGTTGCCACGAGCAAATCTCAAGTAGTCCTTAAAGATAGAGCGGATGCCATAATACTGAGAGTTGGTATACTCCACACCAGACTTGAGCGAGTCGTAATCAAACTTGCGCCTTATTTTGAGTTCTTCTTCAAAATCTTCCAGCTCGTCCTCAACAGTCCAGCACAGACGGTTCATGGTACAAGAATTGATTCCGACCGGCATCCGATAGAGGTAATACTGGATAACCATTTCATCCACATCGTCCTTAACGGTCTTTTGCATAATCTCATCCAGACCGGCAAATCCATCCCACTTGATACGCTTGCGAGCTGCGGCCACATACTGCTTGTAATCACGCATCTGAGCAGGGTAGATGTAGCTCATAAAGTATGGCTTACGCCATGCGCAAATACTACTCCAGAACTTCTTATCCTCGATAGTATCAGGATTATCATCGTCTTTAACGGCGCAAGCTTTATTGTCATACCAGTATTGCGGCATATCTGTCGTAGCTACGCCTTTTATTTTGTCGATCGCGTTTTGTTGATAAAGCTGTCCGCAGATAATGCGATACGTAAGTTCATCGTACTCTTTACTACCTTGCTCAAATTTACTTCGCACATCAAACATCGTTGTAATTCGGTTTGTTGTACGTCCAATATTATCTCCAAATCCGCTGATATTAGATTCAATAAAATCCTTTTCGGTCGGAAGCTTTTTCTCGCATTTGTGCTGGACACAAAGAACGACCGGCTCATTTACCCATTTATCAATGAGAACTCTATTGTCGGTAGAAAATGTAAGGTCGGCATCGAAATCTTCACCGTTAAGTGCTGCACACATATTATCCCACGCATTGGTGATAAACACGGACTTCATATAGCGATACCAGTATTGGCAATCATCAGATGCATTCAAATTCATGCACCGAACATTTGCCATCTGACTCATAGGAGCTCTAAAACAAGCAACCCTCTTGACGTCCCTATCATTCCAAAAACGACTGTAAACCTCACTGGCCTTCAATAGTCCGGTTACCTCCATCCGAAACATAGACTGGCAAAGCGCATAAGGGTCTCCGCTTGCTACCTGAAAATTCCCTCGTACCTTTACAACACCCGTTTTTGCCTGAGAGATTCGCTTTTTAATAAAGTATCGAATCCGATTCTGCACATAAGGGTCGTTAATCATTTCTGGCTCAATCATAAGAGCCTTAATATAGTCGTTTTCCAGACTGTTTATGTAATTCGGGTCATCACGCATTCCACTACCACGCAGGTACAACAGCGCATCACGCCAATCACCGCCCATAACGCCCTTAATCTCGTCTAAGGTTGGTTTCACAAGTTCATGAATCTCATCGTTCGTAAGCTGGTAACTCTGAATAAACTGATAATTCAGATTGCGCTCCTCATCAAGCTCCAACTCACAAGTCTTGGTTACAGAGAAGTGATAGTGGTTCCCTCTACAGTTTTCAAGATAGTCCTCACAACTATGGTAACTATCCCACAGCTTCAACATAGAGGTACTAAGAACTACTTGAATCCTATTTATATCACGATAATCTCCCCATGCGTCTTTTAGCATATTCTGTTTCGCTACCTTTTTAGCGAACTCACGGAAAGGGAAGGGAAATAACATGCCTTTACAGAACGCATTCCGCACACAGAAACCAGACGCAGTAGATGGCAACTTCAAATCTTCACTCCACTGTTGTGCAAGATCATAACTAATAAGTCCAAACCCATCATTTGCACACAGCTCACAATCGTGTTCCTTATCTTCAACTATCGTAGGTTCTCCAGATACTCCGTCATCCAGAACAACAACATGGTCTTTAAAATGCGTATAACAATCATCAACAACAAGCACACCATCAGGGTCAGTAACCGGAATAGAAGCAGAGCAGGCAAGTGCTCTATAAGCCTCTAATTTTGCAGGTACAAACTCCATTCCTTTATTGCGGCCATTATCGATTCGCTTGCGGATCTCGTCAACAAGACGGTCACTCACAAACACAATCGTACTATTCTTAACGCCACCAGTGGTTCCAACCAGACGGCGATACGTAATTCCATTGATTTTAAACCCCTTTGGAGAACACGCCCGGCGGTAATCATTCTTCTTATCAACCACCAAACACATATAATCCGGCTTAAACTGAACTGCATCCAGCTCAGTATATAATCTCCGAATCTCCCGGCGGTTCTCCAAACAAGAGGGTTCATTCCGCAGCATCTTAATTCTACGCTTGATACTTCGTGCTTTAGCCTCTGCATCCGTAACACCATTCAACTCATCAATCCATCGTAGAACAGTGCTATCAGCCAGTGAGATGATCTCGTGGTTTCGTCTGGCTTCATCCAATGGTAGAGTTAAATCCCATTTTGCTTCAACTAGACGCTTTGTATGGATCTTAAAAACAAACTTCTGGCAAGTTTGCTGCTTTGCCATTCGGCAGTCACCTCCGTATTCTTCTAAAACGTATCCTGTATTACATAGCTATAAAGAAAAAATATAAAATTAGGCTTTTACAGATAGCAGCTCTCGCCATCTTCCATAGCCTTGAGCCAAAGTCGTTCACGCTCCTGATAGAGCTCATCCAGCATATCATCAGCAGCCTCGTACTCCCGGCGGGTCAGGCTGGCATAATTCATATCCCGAATTAAATACTTAATTTCCGCATCAACATCCTCGTAAGTGCGCATCACTTAACCTCCTCAGCTACCAAACGAATCGTCTCATCAATCTGTTCAAGCTCTGCCAGCAAAACATCCACTGTATCAGCTTCACTCTCGGAAATATTCAAATCCTTAATCTTATGTAATGCCCACTCAAGGTTCTGGTAATAGCCAACCGTAACCTCCTTTACGCCGGTGCCCATCTCACCAGTCTTTGGGTTCTTGCCGGCTGGCCGCTGCTCAACAATAACGAGATTTCGCTCGTCGCAATTCTTTATAATGTATTTACCAATCTGCACTCGCATATCTTAGCCCTCCTTTACTTTGCGGCTTGCTTCAGAACGGGGAAGAATGCCCTCTTTCTTCAAACGCTCGTAAATATACGCCTTACCACGTTCAGTCCAACGCATGTGCTTACTAGATTTCTTTTTGCAGGTTTCCTTATCAAAGTAAGGAGTAGTCTCGTATTCAACAAAGCCTTCTCCGTCAAACTTACTGTAAAGATACCAGTGAGTGATCATCTTGTCGCCATGCTTTGACTTGCAAAAATACTGGAGGCCGATATCATGAAGTTTCGTATTCATACGCGCTGCAGTCCAGCCATATTCCTTTGCAATATCAGTAACCGTATATGTGCTGGTAGACTGCAAAACCGCATCACAGTAGTCAGAGCGAGGAGTTAGGTACTCGTTTGTTTCCTTTAGCTGTTTATTTTTACTAGAAAGAGCGGCAATGCGCTTATCACGCTCTGCAATCTTATTCTGTGCAACAAGCAATGCAGCAGACAAAAGCTCATCGTCAGTCATTTGCTCTTGACCTACAATATAACCGCCAGTCTTACGAATAGATGGAATAATTTCATCCGCAACAAGAGCTTGGAATTTTTCGGCAGCCTCATTTTTTGCCTTCATTGCCAAACGATAAAAAATATTTTCTGGAATATAATCTCCCGTGGTACACTTCTGTTCCACGCCAAGATCAGAAAGATGCTGACGAACTCGCGTCCAGTTTACAACAATATTTCCACTATCGGCTTTCTTAACAAAGCCAAGGCCACGGGCAACATCTTCCAACCGAAGATATGCAGTTCCATCCTGCTCATAGCAAGATACACCATACAGATTCACAATCTCAAAATTTTGACTCATTAAACAATCTCCCTTTTAATATGTATTTATATTTAAAACAAGAGCAACACAGACTCTTATTTAATTCTCATTCACACGGCTTGCCTCAAATACAGCCACATCGTTCATGAAATCATTGATATGTAAATACTTGTCAGCCTTCCGCACAGTCTTAGGCTTAAACTCTTGACATTTGCATCGCACCTCGTCACAAGTCGCAAAGCACGGAATCTCGTACCGGCATTTCGTGCAAACATGCTTCTTATGGAACTCCGGCAAGCGCCCAGCAGCTTGGTAGCATTCATAAGTAACCTTTAAATCAATCCAGTAGGGGTTATCAAAATTCATTGTCGTCACACTTTCTTTCACAATTTGTTTCAAACGTTGCATTTGGAACATCATCGTCGTCCCAAATATCAATATTTACTCTCATGGTCTCTTCTATAAAATGGCGGATTAAATTATCATCATCAAGAATCTTTATGTCATATAAAAATTCTGGTTGTTCACCCCAAATTGTGTTCTCAAAATTTGGATTCAACTCACTCATCATACGACCGCAACGAAGACTTTTTAACTTGAAGACACCATCACACATAGCATTGTTTACCTTTATGTATTCTTCTGACGGCGAGATTTTTTCGATACGTTTCATTGCTCTATGGAGAGAAGACGTTTCTGTGATGATATGATACATTGGATAAGCATTGTCGTATCCGAATTCCTTGAATATTTCCTTTCGTAATTTTCTGTAATACTCTTCGCTTCTTCCGTTGAAAAATATTTCACGTTCACTCTCGCATTGTTGACCCTTTCCATTTTGAAAGCTTTCAATGATTCTTGTGATCATTTTTAAATATCTTGTATATTCTTCTTTTGTTGGCAAATGAAGCTCACGAGGAGACCGCCTAAAAAATACCACTGGCTCAACCTTCCATATGATTTCTTTATTTCGAGCCATCGCCTTAAACGCGGATTTTACGTATCCTTCCATTGCTGCTTTTGCATTATACTTGAAAAGCTTTGCTTTTATTTCCATCTCAGAGTCTATATCGTGAAACTGCCTACTATAGTCTCTAAAGCTTTCATTCGTCATACCGCAAGAGAAAAATATGTCATAAGGATTCCAGAAAAGTTCAATCTTGTCCTCATCGTGCATATTGCATTCTTGAATCAGCTGATATGCAATCATATTTTCAAGCATCAGTGTGTACTTGCTTGTCCCAGGTGCTGGCCGTGGTGGTTTTATTTCTGAATCTGGACGGATACTTATAATGGTATAGACGTACCCATCTTTCTTAAATTCAACAAACCTATCAAGATCAGCCAGAAACTGAATCTTACTATTTCCTCCAACAGGCTTATCATTTTCAGATGAATTTGTTAAGGCTCGGAAGAGCGCCCCGAAATTCTTAAACGAGTCTCCATCTTGAAGCTTTCGCGCGTTCTCTTTTGTCACAGTATGTATCTTCCTCATAAAGCCTCCAATCTGAATTGCCAAATATTACCAGTAGTTTGTCCATAACTTTCACATATAAATAAGGAATAGAATTAGGAAAAGTTATGGACAAACTTTTCTTTTCTAAAAAATTAGTTGTACTTTGAATTCTGTAAGGTTCTATCGCCCACAACTCTTCTTACAAAATATCTAACAATGGTTTACTCGACTTGAAGCTATGGCGCGTAAGCGACATAGATTCAATTTGAGTAAACCTACGAGCGTCCTCAGACGCGAGATCCCTCTCCACGCCCTGTCTGGAAGACTGCTATAAATATCCACTACAGTCATTCCATCACTAACTCCTTCACAGTATCCTGTATTGTATAGCTATCTACACTCATTATACCATGAGAATGCCAAAAATTCAATAGCTACATAATACAGGATACGAATATTTCTAGCGCCTATTATAATAAGGTATGTTTCTTGGAGTATCATCTGCTGTAGTCTTTCCAGACAGTGACCGTCAGCTTACTTAGCGATGATCGTTATTATACATTATTCTCTATGAAGGACATCCATGTGCTCCATGTATTCTGTGTAAGCTGCCAGAGGCTACAATCATGCTCCTTGTAGGTCTTTAGAATCCCATGAGAGTGCTACTCAGATGCTATATCAGTCCATTTCTGGCGATAGGGGAGTACAGATAGGTACAAATAGGTACTTTATGCTCCGAAGAATGGTCGTTTTCGGTACATTTATAGTACACATCGGAAAAACCCGCATGAAACCTAGGTTTTTCAGACTTTATTGGCTCAAAAAGGAATAAAATAAGGAGTAAAAGATACAAATAAAAAGAAAAACTAGCAAAAATATAACGCAAGTACGTTGAATTCTAGCTAGTTACCGAATGAGCTACCGATTGAAAAATAGCGATTTTAAGCCATTTTTAGACATTTTGGATGGGAAAGTGAGTGATTTGAGGGTGTATATAGAAGAGGGTATAGGGGTGTATTTTGGGATATTTTTATCAGGGAAAATGTACCCGGGGAGGGAAGTAGAAGTGTCAAGAAATTATTTATTAACAGATTAGAAATGATAAAAAGTAGTAGTGTTGGCTGCCAATAGGAGAGATATTGGTGGAATTATTGGGAATTGAAGATAAAATAACTCGTAAAATATTACGATAAAGCGTTATTTCTTGAGGGTGAATAAGAAAGATGTACTGGGGGCTTGGCTTGCTGCCTGGAACGTCCAAAAAATGGAAAGTATGCCCCACGGCTTGAGTGCTGGAAATGCTCAAAATACGGCACTCAACAGGGCAAGGGCAAGGCGTGGTTGTGGCGGTATCTGGTATCTGATACCATGCCAAAACAAAAGCTAAAAAGTTTAACTATTTCAGCCGGGAATTGAATTTGCAAATTGATTGCATTTTTGTGTTCGATTGTTCAAATTTGAAATACTTTATCACTTTAACACTTTACCGTACTAAAATCTGCTTTTTGGCCTGATCAGGCACTTTGCTTTAATACTTTATCACTTTGCCGTGCTAAACCATCCCATTTTCCCTTATAATGTAATTATAATATAAAGCAAAAATCCATTTGTTGCGTGTGCAACATTTACGGTAATACCGCTTGACTTTTACGGTAATACCGGCTATAATACAGTCAAGCTCAAGGGCAACACCGGAAAGCGGAAAACATGATGGTCCTGAAACACCGGAAAATTTCAGTTTCCACTTTTTGACGTTTCACCGCTTGAGCAGTTCAAAAAATAGGGCTTGACAAAACGGTAATACCGTGATACAATACAGTCAAGCTCAAGGGCGAAAGCCCAAAAGCAAAACCCAAAACCCAATAGCACATTGACAAGTCAAGACTTCTGATTTTAGCCTGTTTGGTTTAACTCTTGTTTAATTACAAGAAAAATCATGCAACAAAAGTCAAGATTAGAAGTCTACCATATCGGCAAAACTTTCGGGTTTTGTTGGTACGGTGCGGCAAGTCACAATTTGCACCTTGAAAAACACGCTAAAGTAGAACGTTGTGAAACGCCGAAATTCCGTCAAATTGGCAAACAAGATGTTTTAGACGCAAGTCTTTCACTGGTCCCTAGGTAGACTATACCTAAGAGGATCAGCAAGGATGGTCAACAGTATGCACCTTGTATCAAAAGCGTACTGTACCAGAACACTAAACAGAAAAGAGGTGTATTCAAGTGTTCAAAGAAAAGCTCAAAGCCGTTCTTTTTGTAGCTCTTTTTACTATCGGTTTCATTCTCATTACCGCTGGTATGCTGGTTAGCTTTTGCGGATTGGCATACATGGGATATGCGGTTGTCCTAACCGTCTACGGCGGTTGTTCACTTCTTGCAACAGCTCTTGTTGAGGACATTCTCAAGTAAGTCTATCCGGCAAAAGCCGTCACGTCAATACACAATAATTATAGCACAACAAAGGAGATAATACTATGTCTAACCTGTCTAACGTCTGTCTGTCCATCCGTAAATCTTGCCGTGCAAGCTCTGAGAAAAAAGGCTATGCAAGCAATGGCAAGATGCTCATTTCCTACACCGTCAAGAACGGTCTGAACACGCTCAAGGCATACCCTAAAAAAGTGCCTGAGTACCTTCTCATGGACGAAAAAGAGTACAACGCATACGGCAAGGCTGTCCAGTACGTCTACAACACGGCTTGCAATCTTAACAAGAGCAAGAGCAAGGGAGAAAATGCGGCTATTGTTAAGGTCTACACCGATAACTTCTATGAGTGCCTGAATGAGCTTGCAATCATCGTCTTTGGCGATACGTTCAAGATGGCAGAAGCGTCCGATCTGGGTGGAAAGATTTTGTCTATGGTGGAAGCATACCTTCCCAACATGGACGGCGATTATAACCCTAGCAACCTTCCTATCAACAAGTTCGTCAAAGCTCTTGAGCCTATGCTTGAAGCGGTAGCAGCTCAGACCGTCTACCTTGAGGACTATCAGCGGGATTATAACCTTGCTGAGAAGCGTTGTAAGGCACGTTTGGCAAAGGCAAATTCTCAGCTCTCCAACGCTCAGAATGCCCTTGATGATGCTCAGAAAGAGCTTGACAAGTACAAGGCTCAGTGTGAGAAAGACGCAAGCGATAACACTATTAAGGATGCCACCAAAGAGAAGCATAATAAGGCTATGCTGTCCGCTCAGACCGTCTACGACGAAAAGAAAGCCGTTGTTGATACCATCAAGAACACTATCAGCTCTTGGAATATCAAACTTGAGGAAGCACGCAAGACTTTTGAGGAAGCAGACAAGGCTTTTAAGGCAAGTTCTAATAAAGTTGCCGCTTGAGTTAGTTACCGCTGACAGACCGGGTAAAAGTCTGTCCCTGTCGGGCGGTAGAAGTCCGTCCCCTGATGATGGCATGAGCCGAAACAGGATTCTAAGAAAGAGGTGAAATATCTTGAAATCCTATCAGAATACGATGGGAGAAGTGCGTCAGAACACTTCTGGGCACTCTATCATCTACAACGGCACAGAAGTCAAAGAGCTTGATCTTTACGGCACAATTGACGGCGTTGTGTTCGTCAGTCGTCCGTTTATCGCAATGAAAACAGGCTTTATGCCTATGTACGTCAAAACGTCTATTGGATGGACTTCTATCCATCCTTGCAAGATTGTTAGCTTCATTAAAGAAGCATACCACGCAAGAAGTGTTTCCCTTTATGACTGGAATGCCTATCAGCAGAGTAAGAAAGAAAAGCGTCTTGTAATGGAAAAGGCAAAACAGCAGCAGAGCGAAACAGCTTTTCTCAGAGCGTCACAAGCTAATGCAGAGGGCTCTTTGCGCTATCATAAGAGCAAGAAACGTCTTGATGACCGCTATAATGAGGCGGGCAAACCGGCTCAGAAAAAGCGTTCTCAGCGTGTTGTATTTGGCTCTAGTGAATACATCACAGTTTCCGGCTGGATCTACGGCAAAGAAGTCTTGATGAATAATCATAGCTTCCGCATGGATGAAAGAATGTCGTACTACATGGACGGCACTGGATGCTGTGCCCGTGATTTCGATAACAGAGATATGCGCCCTTTGAATGACGTGTTTCCTGTGAAATCTGGCAAGAAAGCAAGGTGATAATTTTGAGTTTGACAGCAATTCGTCAGAATGATATAATTGCACCATCAAGAAAAGGCGGTGCAATTATGGCAAATCGTGATTATGGCAAGGAATACGAACGTGAAAAATCGCGTGCAAAAATAATTCCCATCAAGGTAAGTCCAGAGTTTTTTGATGCTTTTACAGCAAAAACAGAACTTGATGGAACTTCTAAAAACGCAGTTCTAAAAGCTTGTGCAGAAGCATATACCTATGGAAATCTTATCCTTGATGAGAATGGAAAGCCTCAAATATTAAAGTGAGTTGTTATACTTCGGATTCATATTTTTTAGACGGATATTCTTCACTAACATCAGAGAAAAATTCTGCAATATCCTTTACGAATTGGCAAAGAATTTCTTTTGCGGTTGCACGTTGAGTGCCAAAACCAACAACGTCTGTAAACTCAGACCATTCTTCAAAGAAATCATAATACGATACAAGTCTTTTTCTATTGTTAATGATAAAGTCTGGTGTAACATCGAGGTAAACAAGTTCACCATCATCAAGAGATTCCATCCATGTATCATCGTAATAATTAAGCAAGTCAAAGAATGTGTTAAATAAGTTACTGGAGTTTTCTTTATATTTGTCACTTGCAATCATCTTTTTGGATTTGAAAAATTCAAGAATTGAAATCGTATCAGACAGCATTGACGAGTAGTGTTCTATAAGAGTGGTGAAAACAGATTCGTTTAGCATAGCAAGGACTTCCTTTCAAATTATGATGTCTCTATTCTAGCAGAACCGAATACTCACGTCAACAAACACCTTATGACCTAAAACTCATAGGGTGTTATTTTTATGCCCTAAAATGAATATTTATGCAAACATTATGCAGAATATGCAAAAATGAAAACACGTCAAAACAAAAAGAAAAGCCATGTGAAAATAATTCACATAGCAGAAGGGAAGTGATCTATTTACTTGTGATTCTCTATCCACTCATCATGTTTTGTTTTCAGTAGTTTGAAATCGCAGCAATGATCGTGCAAGAAGTGTTTAGGATTGCAACCAATTCTGTAAACAGACTTCGCTTTGTTGGTGATTTCAAATTCAAAAGACCGGCAGAATGCAAGCTCTTTAATAAGCAGATCTGCATAAGCTGAGTCTGATTCACGAATCTTCTCGAAATCCTTTTTGGTGAGAACGGAATTGGGTACAGGGAACATGAAATTAAACTTGATAGAGGACAGAATATTCCCAAGAGTATCACTAATGAGAATGCAAGTTTTTTGATTCTTTGTGTTAGATGAAATGGGTGCAAAATAATTACAGTCATTGACGGCCAGAGCTACCCCACAAACGAATTTGCGGTTGTTATCGTAAATGATATGTGGAACACGATGGTCAAATTGGCGTAAGTATGCAGCATAGTCTGGATCTACATCATAAAAATTTAGCATAAAGACTTCCTTGCATTAAAAAAGAGGTGGATTTCGCCACCTCTTAAATTAAAGTTCCTCGCTTTCGGTGGAGGTATACCACGAATTAAAGACTGTCTTTTCGGCGACAGAACCACGAATTAAAGACCATCTTTACGGCGATGGAACCGCGAATTATGAAGATTGAATCTTGTTTAGATTCTTTCTTCACTATCATTATATACGAAAGAAGTGATTTTGTCAAGGGAAAATTGAAAGAAACACCGAAAAATTTTTCTTATAAAAGAGGAGTTCTATTATGGCAATTATTTCTATTGAATCAGCTCTTGATGTTGCCATAACATTTTGTGATACAGAGCTTGTAAAAATCTATCAGGAAGCTCTAGCAGAAGCCGGTACTGAATACGTCAGCACCGCAAAATGCTGGATTAAATAAGAAAGGATGTTTGTTATGAAATCGCTTCTCATGCTCTTTGGTTACACTGCATATCAAGCCGGATGTATTGCGCCCATGATGTGGGTTTTCGTTGTTGGTGCTGTCGCTATGGGTGTGGCAGAATGGAAAGGGTGGTTGAACTGATGAACAGAGAAGATATTGAAAAGATCGTTGTTTTCAACCACTTTGGTAGATGGAAGATGACTACTTACGAGAATTACAGCGCATATATCATGGATGCGAATAAGTGCTGTAACCTCATTGTGGCAGATGCAAAAGAAGCTGTTGAGTGTGTAAAAATGTACTATCCTGATGCTGAAATTATAGTAAAGTAAATCCATTTTGTGACCGTCAATTCAAAAACATTTATAAATTCAAAGGAGATACTACCATGAAAAAGAACGTCAACACTTCCGTTACTACTACCGCAGCCGCTATTTCCGCTCGTCAGGTCGCTTGTGAAAAGGTCATAAAAAGCGGTGTTACCTTGAACGGTTGCCTTTACGCTGAAATCCCTCTCGATCTGATTCGTGTTGATGTTTGTTATCAGCGTGAAATCGGTGGTGCTCGCTGGCCGCGTATCAACGCAATAGCAGCTGGGTGGGATGCAAATAAGGCTAACAGCGTTCTTGTTAGCTACCGTACTGATACGCAGTATTTCTTTGTGCTTGACGGTCAGGGTCGCTTTGTGGCAGCTCAGAAAGCAGGTTTGAAAAAGATCACCTGTCAGATTCTTCAGAATCTCGAACTGAAGGATGAGGCAGAAGCGTTTTTGACGCAGGACGACAACATGACCAAGATTTCCATGCACGACAAGTGCAAGGCCGGTGTTATCGCGGAGCATAAGGATTGCATTACCCTTGTGAATACTCTCGCTCGTTACCAGATTGATATGAAAGAGGTCAACGGTATCGGAACCGCAATGGAAATCTCTGCGAAAAATCCGACTGAAATTGACTGGATTATCGGTCTGATTGTCCGCACTGGTTGGTATGGTCTGCACAACTGCTTCTCTCGTACTACGCTCAAGAGCTTGCACGAGCTGTATAACAAAGATTTTGGCAAGATGGACAGAATCGAAAATGTCTTGGTTCCGGTTATGACCGCAAACCGTCCTGATACGTTCCGCAATGTTTCTGAGCTGGTGTTTACCAAGAGCAATAAGCAGGGCTATCTTGCTATGTATCAGCTGTACACCAACATGATTATGAGTAATCGTGATACTCGTATGAAATTCCTCGAAAAGATTGCAGGTATGGGTATTAAGGTTCCGGCTATCGCAAAGCAGGCTGAATAAATTACATAGCAACGTAATAAATAATTGCGAAAATTACATAAAAGATATGTTTTAAGGAGAGTTTGATATGACCGCAAGAGAATATTGCAAGAGCCATCCTGTAACCGCTTATGATAGCAGCTATAGCCGTTGTGGTGGTTTTCAGATTCATGGCGATATCGAATACGGCATTAACGATTACCTTTATGGTATGTCTGGTGCGCTGTGTGAAGATGAGAAATATCATAGTTATCATCATCTGAAAATCATCTATGCACCGTCTGGCAGAGCATACGTCAAGTGTTTCGGTAAACGAATCTATCTTGATGAGTGCATGAGAGTGTAAAGGAGAACACAAGATGAAAAAAGGTCAATGGTTTATGAACGATGAAACAGGTGTTATCACTAACATTCATCGTGAAGCTGTCGAGTGGTATCGGCAGGGTGCAAACATTTCCATCTGGATCAACGGCGTTGTCGTTTGCCGTTGGGGTCACTGATAAGAAAAGGAGAATAAAAAATGCGTGCTACTGTTGAAGTGTATGAGAACAATGCAGGCGGTATCTGTGTTGCAGTCTTTGGTCAGAATGGTTTAACGAATCTGTTTGTCGTTACTCCTGATGGTAATGAAACAAGAATGACGAGGGCATTCTATCAGGAAGCATTATACGGGTTCCCTGGCAATGATGAATACAACGCAGAAGATTTTTCTGGTCTGTCCATGGATGATGCTTATACAGACATCTGCAATAGCAACTTGATTGCAGAGTTTTATGATAATCGTGTTGTAAACCTGTATCCGGCAGACATGGGTATTGCCGGAATGGAGCTATTTGGTATGGCTTGACCGTACATTCACAAAATTGTCATGAATAAGAAACGTATCAACGCGCTAAAATACGACGTTAATAAAATCTACATTTTAGTGCTTGACAAAATCAGTAGTATCCTGTATTCTATAGCTAGAAAGGGCAGTCCGTCATAGGACTTTTATTTTTACCATATAGCTATACAATACAGGATACAAAGAAGGAGAGTCAACTGCTATGGCTATGTACAAAACTAAGAAAGATGCAGCTTATGCATGGATTCAGGAGTTTAATGCGATTCCTCAGAGCGTTATTGAAAAGCTCGCCAAGGTCGATTTGGAAGAGAATGGTGAAGGCATTACCGAAATCACGCCGCCGTCTTGCTGTGATCATGTCTATATCTTTAGCGGTGACCACTATGGCAAAAATGGTGAGATTCGGAGCTACAACAAAGATGACAACACTTACAAAATTTGTCTCGACGGCACTGGCGAGGAAGTTGATGTCAGAGAAGATGATTTTGAAGTCGAGCGTGACGACTTCTTTCCGATGTGGGGAACGATGTGGCAGTTTGGCAATTCGTGTGATAACTGGTGGCTTGAAAATCATCTTCAGGAAATGGCAGATTGCGGATTCCGTATCTATAAGCAAGAGGATTTTGAGTACGTTTTCGGCATTGATGGTTGTGGCTACGACTTTTACGAATCTCATTGGATTCCGCTTTATGAAAAGCGTGGATTCCATTGGGATGATGAGACTGTAAAGGAGCTGGAAGAAAATGCGTAAGACGTTGCTTGAACGACTTTTGGATGCCGGATATCCGAAAGCAGAAATTTATCATCATATGTCCGACCTTTATGTTTTTGTAACACCGTTGACTACAAAAATTATTTCTGAATGGTGTGATGAAAATGGGTATACGATGAACTTTCATTGTGCAAAATTCGTGGATCAGATTACGGGGAACATGATGTACGACTGTGTTTTTCAGTATTATGAGGTGGAAGAAAATGACTGATATTCAGGAAAAGATGTGGGACGTGCTGGTTGAGATGTCCGGTGAGGATGTTGCAAGAGCGTTTGCAAATTTCTTTGGTAATCAGCTTTTGAACGAGGATTTCCATCAGTTTTTGGTTGATGAAGGTTATATGGAAAGCGAGGATGAAGAATGATCATTGATTCTATTCTTGACCGTAAGGACGGCAGACACTACAGTGCTCATGATTTCTATCTTGAGGTCAGGAAATATGAGCGTTTGGGTGTTGGGACAAACGGCGAGGATATTTCTATTGCAATGGATTACGGTGATAACAAAGATGTGCAGCGTGTTCTGTGTCAGTATATCCAGCGCAATGGATACCCGGCAGATATTGAGGACTACATAAGAAGTCAAGTCTGGGTGGTATAAGCAGCAGATGCTAGGTGATTAGCGGTACTAGGGCAGACATAACCGCTACCAATGCGAAAGCATGAACGAATACACACATGAAAATAAAGGAGATGGTGCTATGAAAGTGGGGACATTGCTTAATCTGTTTGATGATTGGAACAAATATATCATCATCAACGACAATAGTTTGAATCGTCTGTATAATGCACGAACCAAAATCTTTGAATTTATGGACGAAAAAGAAAAGCATAAAGATTTACTCGGCAAAGAAATCGTATCGTTTGGACTTTACGACGATGATTTCTGCGTAAGAGTGAAATAAAGGAGATAGCATTATGGATAAAGAATATAACATTCCTGAATTATACGACAAGTACGGTCTCAAATATGAGATGAATTATGATGAGATTTGCTCTTTACTTCTCAAGAGAATTAAGGAAGACCCTAATTTTAACAACTATGTAAGGGCCGACTTGATTGATAAGCTGGGCTGGATTCACGACACGTTAATTGATGAAACGTGGTAAATAAAAGGAGTGTTAGGTATGAAGAAGTTTAATTCGACCTCAAATAAAGGATTCAATATGACTTTTGCAAATGGTATTACTGCAAGCGTCCAGTGGGGAGCTGGGAATTACTGCGATAACTATTTTAGTAAAGACTTCTCTTTCTCAAAAGAAGCAAGTTCTAATACAGCAGAAGTGGCCGCATGGAATGAAAACGACGAATGGGTTACAAATAAGTTCTGCGACACCTGTGATGATGTTGCTGGGTATCTCTCCCCAGATGAAGTGTTGCAGTTTTTGAATAGCTGTGCAAATTACAAAACGGCTTAAAATCATGCTTTTACAATGACTAGGGAGATTACAGAATGAAACCATTAAGAGATAATCCTATCGAAGAAGGAATAGATGCTTTCTTTGAAGAAAAACAAAGACTCGAAGAAGAAAAGCAAAAACTCGAAGAAGAAATCAGAGATTACGAACAGGATTATTTGGACCGATATTATGATTGGTTAGAGGAGGAAGAACAAGAGTGTCGTTTAGAACTTCTTAATGACCTTTACAATGACTAAGGAGGTTACATTATGACCTTTGAACAGTACAAGAAGAATCGTCCATTCTTTTCTGATCCGTACTATGTGAATATTGTAGAAAGAGTAGAAGAACAGTTCTTCTCTATTCCGGCAGAAAAAATTCACGATACAGAGAACGAACTTCCTCATAAACTTAATTTTGGAACTCTCGGTGAATCAAAATATCTTTCTGTTCCTTGTATTGTATTTATGAGTGATGGCACAGAGTATGGAACGTATGTTGATATCGCTGGTTATTATTGTTATCAAGATAATCAGTGGTATTTTGATCGCATTGATGTTAGTAGAACGCTGTCTCTGCATGAAGTGTATAGAAGAAAACCGACAGTTTTGAAGTGGGTTCCGTTGAAGATTGTCTGTGACGAAGACGAAAGAGATGATAGATGTTTTCAATACAATGGAGAACATTATAAAATCATATAAACAAAAGGAGCTGGTACAATATGACCGAAAAAGATAAACGGATTCTAAAATATGCAATCGATAATCTTGTTCTTAGAGAAATCGAAGTATGCAAAGGAATTTGTAAAAGCAACCCTGAAAACAAAGCGAACCGTGAACGAGATCGTGAGTTGATTATTTATGGTATTCACAGCGTTTTATATGAGGTTGAACGTCTTGAAGAACAGGAAAAGGAGATGCTGGAGAAAGTCAAACATGAAGTGGTTCAGTTTTGATTGAGGTGATAAAAATGGACGAAAGCAAAGTTGTGAAGCAGATTGCCGAATGGATGGTCAAAGAAGGTACAAAAAATACTACAGAAGGCAATTGGATTTTTCATATTGACGAAATCACAAAAGAATTTAACGTAAGCAAAATGTTTGTTGCGGCCTATTGTGGAGAGATTTTTGATTCACTTTATGAACACGAATCGGTTGCTGACGTGGAATGTACTCTACAAGAAGGCTCTGATTTTTATGTGAAAACTTTTGACGTTGATTTTTATACAAAATTTTGTCCCAATGTAGAGGATAAAGATTGGAGTGAGATTGTATGACAAACATTGAAAAGAACATTATCCTCGCAGCTCTTTCTTCCTATCGGCGTAAGCTGATGGATCAGAGTGTTTCATTCCTTAGAGCTGGCAATCACGAGGACGCAAAGCAGTCAACGATGGAAGCAGCCAACGTAAATGCGCTGGTGATTAAGTTTACAAGAGAAAAGGAGTTTGCAATATGAGAAACCTGTCTAAACAGAACCGCAAGAAAATTTTTGATTTGATCAAACGTGATTGCACATTTGTTGGCTCTTACGATTTGGAACATTCTGAAGAAAGTGTTTTGACTTATCTCCCGAAGCCAGGCACACAGATTCACAAAGATGTTGAAGAGGTTCGTGTCATAAAGAACCGCAAGACTGGAAACTGGGTTGAATCCGTTGTTGATGTGCGTTGGTATTACGGTATGACTTGCGCTGATGCAGAGATGATTGAACGCAAATATCAGTGCAAGTCTAATAAATGAGATAGGTGGAATATGAAATACAAAAGAATGAAGATTGTTTATATTGATGGCTGGTATCATGTTGAACAAACATGGATGAGCGGCAAGGTTATTATTACTCCGTATAGATGGAAGGATAAAAGAATAGCTCAATCCTACGTTGTTGCTTTTTATGAAGCTGGGGAGGTGGCAGAAATTGACTGATCCATGCCATTATTGCGTGGCACCGGAGCGTTATCCTGGTTGCCACGACCATTGCAAAAAGCTGAAAGCCCATCGTGAAAGTGATGAGTATAAGAAGCTGTGTGAATATAAGAATACATACCTAAAAAGCCATTCGACAGCAAGCTCTTCTCAGATTAACAAAGCGATGCGGTATTTCAAATGTAAAGGTTATAGCCTTTATGGATTCAAGAATGTTGGGAGTGTGTAAAATGAACGGCTATTACGTTACTATTGAAACAAGAGTTACTTACACAACGTTTGTAGAAGCAGACAACAAAGATGATGCTTATGAAATTGCGAAAGATAGATTTGTTGCCGGTGAGATTGAACCAGATAATCCGAATCCGACGGACATTGATAGTGTTACGGTAAAAGACGCAGAGGAGTGATAAAATGAGAGAATTTGAAGGTTTTATTTTTCCTAACGGAAGAATTGTAGCGATTCCTGAAGAGGAATATATGGCAGCTATCGAAGCGGGAAAAGAAATTCTTGTGTTTTGTGGTGGATGGGCTGGTGGATACGCTAGAGCGTTTGGTGCAGATAAGGAACAGGATATTTATGAGCCTGATAAAACTTGTTACATGGTCTATTCGTATGATGTTATGGATAAGACCTTTACGCCAGAAGATATGAAGCGGTTCGCTAAAGTGATTGTCACAGATGGTATCCGTGTGTATATGAAAACAGGTGAGTCGGCCAGTGATTATTATTCTGGAACCTTCTGTGACTGTGGTACGAAAGACCGGCTCGAAGAACATTACCCTGACACTTGTAGTAATGATATTGAACAATACGATTTCAGTGATTGTCAGACAGTTGATTTTGATATGACGGTTCGTATGCTGGGTGCCGATGATAAAGATTACGAAGGTATGGTAAAGATGCTCAAGGAGATTTTGAGGTGATAAAATGTGGGATCTAGTTGAAAATGAATATTCTAAAAAATATGGAATTGGGTGTGCAACCTTTTTTCGTGACAAACAATTAAAAACAGCAATGGTTATGTATAAATATAATGGCCGTAGCGTTATGTTTTGCTATTCCGAGTACGATAATAAGATTCTATCTGACGGTGATAAAGACGAAATTGAGATGACAATCAAAAAGAAACTCAACTTTTGGAAGGATTAACTATGTGGGATTTAATTAAAGATGAATACTCTGAAGAATATAAAATCGGAAGAGCAAAGTTCAAGAACAAACAAACAGGTCATTACTTCACAATCATGTATATGATACTTAGTTTTTGTATTTCTTTTTATTTTCCAGAGTATTCTTCCTTTTTTGTTCTTCCTACCGCAAGAGATAAAGAAGAAATGAAAGAAATTATTATTTTAAGACATTCTAAAACTTTGGAGGATTAACTATGTGGGATCTGAGAGAAGTCCACGCTTGTTTTGATGGTGAAAGTTGGGTTTGGAACGGATCTTTCCATCACAAGGATGTATTTGTAGATGAGAACGAAAACCCGAGAGAAATCTTCTGGCAAGAATGTCAGATGTTCTTCCTTCAAGATTATCTTAATAAGTGCGAAATCGTTGATGATGGTGATATTCTAGAACTTCAATTGAAGGATTCTGGCGAGCCGGTTCTTGCTATGATGATTGCAGAGTAAAGGAGAATGAATTATGACACGTTTTTATTTGGATGCGGGTACTCTTGGCCGTTGGATGCACCAGAATAAAGCACAATACACTGGTGCTTATGTTGAAGGTGTTCTGGTTGATAGTTTTGTCGTTGAAACAAAGCGTGGAGTCGCAGCCATCTATGAACACTATCTGAATGAGTGGACAAGCAACTATTATGTTGAGTTCACTGATTACAAGAACGGTTTTAAGAATGGCGAGGTCGATAAGATTTGGTCTGATTGGTACGCTTTTGAAGAAAAGGCTAGTGCATAAGAGGTGATGGAATATGGAACTGCTTACTTTACTTTCAATTATTCCGGATGACATTAGCTTTACGCTTTGTGATTGTAATTCAGGCGAAGAAATTGAATGTTACAATAATAATTCTCTTCTTGAAATTTCAGAAGCAAGACGCTACACGGTTGACTTCATCACACCAGAGTTCAATATGCTGATGATTTTTGTGAAAGAAAAAGATTGATAAAAGGGAGATTTTAGATATGGGAAAACTGTATTGCTACGATAACGAAACCATAAAATGGAATCACGATGGTAAGGAATATTGTGTACATATTCAGCAAGACAATTCAAATGATATTGGCCCACGAGATTACGACCATGATTCTGTGATGGCGTGCTTTGGAAGGTATAAATATCTCGGTGACAAAATCGAATATGACAGTCCGAAAGATTTCTGGATCAGTAATGCTTATGGTCATTGTAGTGATGAAGAAATCTTTGAAGCACTCAAAGAACGGAAACTTATAAACATTTATGTTGACTATTATCAGGACATGGAAAAAGACGAATACTTTTATGCTCTTTGCGACATGGATAATGGAGATTGTTTTGTTGACGGTCTTGCAGAAGACGAGGTAGTGTCCGAAGCAAAATATTGGTTGGAACCGGAAGATTGTATGATTTTGCTGGATAGCAAAATGGTATGGGTTCCGCTTTATGTTTATGACCATAGCGGTATTTCAATGAGCTGCGACGAAAGAACATATCCTTTTAACGATCGTTTTGACTCTAGTATGGTCGGTTGGATTGTGACTACGATGTGCAAGAATCATACTCCTGCTGATGAAATGAAGGCAACACGAGTGATGCAGCAGGAAGTAAAAGAATATAACGATTGGCTTCATGGTGAAGTTTATTGTTATACGCTATACGAACAAAACGGCGACGACGGTGACGAATTTGATGATTGGATTGAAATTGATTCCTGTGGCGGATTTATCGGTGACAATACCATTGAAAATGGAATGACTTACAATGTCGGAAACGGTATCGAAGAAGCTATTAAGAATGAAAACTATACGACAGGAACGGCAAAGAAAACTGTGGTCGTAAAATGGGAATTCTAAATAAAAGTTGAATTTTAGGAGGGAAATATCATGGATGACAATATGATGGAACGTCAGATTGCTGACTATATGGTGAAGTATGGCACAGAGAATACGAACTACGGTACATGGGTATTTGAAGTTGACGAGTTAGCAAAGAAATTCAATGTAACAGAAGAGTGGATTAAGAAACACGATGATGGAATCATGTCTGAGTTATATCTTAGAGAAGAGGTTGCGGATGTTGAGCGTGAACTAAGTGGCGACGACATGACCATCACACTTTTTGATGTTGATTTCTACACTGATTTTTGTCCCAATTACGTTGAGGATGAACAGGAAAAGGATTGCGGCGTAGATAAATATTGGTTCGCAGAAACTCGCTGGTGTACAGATGGTATTATTGGTATTGCAAAAGACAATGGAATTGAAATGACTCAGCAGCAAGCAGAACAGTGGTGGAAAAAGAATGAGAACTGGTTCAAAAATGTTCTTGTTGAATATGGTAACGAAGTTCTTGCCGATGCGAATTTTAGTGGGGTATAAAATATGAATTATGATAAAGGACCTTGCTGGTTGTGCATTGAGAAATCTTGTAAGAATTGTCCATGTGCTGTTGCGGAAGCATATGAAAATACCTATTTAGATGCACAGTGGATACAGAAGCTAAGTTGGAATAAAGATGATTGCGATAAATTTGTTGAGCGTCTTTGGAAAGAGAACACAGATATCGCATGGACCGAAAATGAACGTGGAGAACTAGTTCTTAATCAGAATTGGAGAGGTTTCCCAGTTGGCAACTTCACACAAGATGATTGGTTCCGTTGGGTGGATGAGTTCCATAGTAAAGGCGTTGGCTGGGTTTACGAGAACGTGAGCGTGTAAAAGGAGAGTTTTATTATGAGAATTACTATAAAATATGACATTAAACAAATGACGGAGACGCTTTGCGATGTAGCAGGTGTTGAGTATAACCTTGATTTAGAAAATTTGTTGCATTCGCTAGATATTATGGCACAAAATCCTTACAATGCTGATTTTCGTCGTAATGGTCTTGCTATCATTGCTAAAGTGTGCGAGGAGCTGAGAGAAAAATAATGTATTACCATCTTGAATACTCTGTCAGACACTTTATGTACGGCGATACATATAGAGGGCATGAAGTCTATCCTACAAAAGAGCTGCGTGACGCAGAACTTAACTGGATGAAAATGTGTTACAGCAAGCCGACAGAGCTTGTCTATGCAACGTATGAAACCGAAACGCTTGGTGAGGATAAGATAATAATATAATGAGGAATTAAGGGAGTGAGAGTTATGATTATCCAAAATTGCGGATGGGATCATTCAGTGGACGAAGTTAAGGAAGCTCTTGATACACTTTCATATTGGTTAAGAGAAGGTGTGACAGTTGGTATTTTTAATGAAGAAACCAACAAATGTGAGTTACTAAAACCTTTTGATTCAGAAAAAGCTTTTATTTTGGGGGCATTAACTTATGACGGCACGTGAGATTGCAAGAGATTTTCTTTCTAAAATGAATCCTTCTGGATGGAATGGACGTGGATACAAACCGGATACATTTAATGATAAAGATCAGATTAAATATCATGTAGATGGTCACCCTGAAATTGATGTGGATGTTTATTATGAATATGATGCTGGCGATAATAGCTGGTGGCATTTTTGTGATGCACGTTACAATGCTTCTGGCGATAAAATTCTTGGTGTGTGTAATCCTAATGTTTGGTCTATTGATGCGATTGAAGAATCTGCTAAATATTTATTTAGCAAAATGAATATTGAAATTAAATAAAATCGAGGTTTTAGAAAATGGAACGAACTATGAATGATAAACTCATGGAAGCAGCACAGGTTCTTATTGAAAATGGAATGAGTGCGGATGATGCGTATGTTGCTTTGCAGGCGCAGTGTTATATCCTTTTGGATATTGAGATCGACGATTATCTCACAGATGAAGATTATGAAGAACTCGAAGATTTTGAAAAGAAACTGAGTGAGACAGAGGAGAAATGATTATGAATATCAACGAAATTCGTTACTTTGAACGTAAGATGACCGACAGTGCATTTGATGATGCTGTGAAGTACGATCCAGCGATTGCAGTTCGTGCAAAGCGAGCATGGGTTATAAAAATACAAGGGCTGATTTCGTTCCGGGAGTACATTTCTTGCTTGCAAGATATTACCGGCAACGCACGAATCTTTTGGAAGTATCAGTTTTAAGAGGAGGAAACAAAATGTTTTTGCTTATCAATATTTATATTGCAAAAGGTGAGAATTCATTTCTCCCAGAAGTTGTTTATAAAAAGGGTTTTAATACGATTCTTGAGGCGGAAAATGAAATGAACAAACAAGTGGACGATATTCTTGTAAATCATTATTGTAAATATTATAAAGATGAAAACGGTGAACAGAATTTTAGTGTTTTGCGATTAAAAGGTGATATTCGTATTGATGCTTGTGACGTATACGACTGGTGGAAAATCGTAGAGATTTGATAAAACAGTTCTTCTAAGGAGATAGTAATATGAATGAAAAGAGTTTTGAAATTGACACGCCTATTGGAAAACTGGTTGCTGAAGCTGGTGGAGATTATAAAGATTATCCAGGAATTTACATTTATCTTCAGAGGGAAGATGGCGTTCAAATTGATTTGTCTTGTACGGAAATTGATAAAGAAACTGGCGAAGGCAGAGTCTTTGTCTGGGAAAATACGTCTATAGATGAATACACCAAGATGATGCGATGGACTAAAGAACAACTTATGATTAAAGAGTGAGTGTAGGGAGTAAACAAAAATGACTACTAATAATCCTATGACCGTAATAACCTCTAAGCCCTTTGGTGTACTGAATGTGGATGTGTACCAGAATGACAAGCATCAGTATTACATGACTCGTGAACAAATTGGTGCAGCGCTAGAGTACAATAATCCTAATAAGGCAATTCAAAACATCCATGTTAAGAATACGGATCGTCTTGACCCTCTTTCAACATTCCTCAAACTGAGGAAAGTTGAGGGCGGAATCACGAAGGAACGTGAATATATTGTTTACAGTTTGCGTGGTGTTATGGAAATCTGCCGTCTGTCACGTCAGCCGAAAGCAGATGCGTTCATGGATTTCTGCTGGGACATCATGGAATCCTTGATGCGTGGTGACACCGTTCTGGCTACGCCTCAGATGGATGCTGCACTGAGTAAGGAGTTCATTGATGTAAGACTTCACGCTCTGTTTGATAGCATGAAGAACCTTCAGAGTGAACTTGATTCCACTCGCAAGGAGCTCAGTGACCAAATTGAGGAAGCTCGTGCTACTAGCAACGAAGCACTGAATGTAATCAGCAGCGTGTCTCAGAGTGTCCATCAGATTAAGGATAAGCAGATGGATAATTCGATTCGTGCTAAGAGCTATACTCCTCGCAATGTGTTTCGGGATGAAATGAGTGACTGGCGTAAAGATTTGTATAGCAAGATTGGTGTGATTGCAAATACTAAAGGTTACACAAATAAAGAAACGCTTCACAAGATCTATGAATATCTGAATCGTAATTATGGTTTTGTTTTGGAAGATGCTCGTGCAAAGTATATTAAGAGAACGAATCGTAGTGGAAAAATTTCAACAATCGACATTATCGAAGAGGATTCCACTTGGAAATCTATCATGGAGGCTGTTGTTGCAGATATGTACGTAGCATCTATCGAGCGTCTGCATCAGAATCAGAATGAACTTCGTCCGACTCCAAAGGCTGTCGAAGCAGTTTCTGAAACAAATATGAACGTTACTCCTGTGATTGATGTGGTAGCTAAAGAAGTCGTTAACAAAAAACTTAAGAACAAGAAACAGAGTGAGACGGCGAAGATCCTTTTTCCAATCATGATGCCTCTGGCGGAAAAACTTGGTGACAAGCCACAATATAAGCACACTTACACTCTGATTTATGAGCGTATTGGCTATAAGAAAATGAATAATTTGTTTGTGGCTTACGAAAAGGCACACGGTAAGGCACCGCATCCGAAGACTAAGGTGTTTATCGAAAATGAAAAGAATCTCGCGCTATTTAAGAAGACTGTGAAGCAGCTGATGAAAGGACAGGAGAATAAGTAAATGTATGTAATCTCGAATGGTCATAACTATATTATGAAACGGAAGGGAGGTCGAATCTGCGCCACCTGTGATATCAATCTGGCATTGCAGTTTAAATCAAAGGGGCTGGCAATCTGTGAAATCAATAAGCTTCCCGCTGGGTATAAGAACGGACGCTATGCACCAAAATCTATGGATGAAGCTACCATCGCAGGCAAGAGTCCGAATATAACGGCTCCGGCTGTAAAGCCAAATACATACGCATTTCACATGGAAGATTCTGAATGGCTGATAGAGTTGAAGAAAAATCTTGAGGTCACAGACAAAACAATGACCAGCCTCGATGATTTATATGCCAAAGTCTACAGTGATTTAACTGCGGCTAGCGATGAGATTGCCGATATTGAACACGCAATTGAGTTCAAAACAGTGAATGCAGCGCAAGGTTATCAGCTTATGGCGGAACTTAAAAGAGCTCGCCGGAAGCGCAGAGAAGCTAAGGATGCAAAGCTTCTGCTTGAGATTGTGATGGACCATCGAAATAATGATGATTGGGGCCATGGTCGGCTTGGGGCTGCTATTGAACAGCTTGACTCGCGTCAGTTTACTCCGAAGGTTCGTAACGATCTGTTTGAAAAGAATTGAGGTATATAAAAATGACGATTCATATTTTACACGAATGTATCGACTCTAGCGATTTTTACGCAGAAGGTAATATTATTACCATTAACAAAGATAAAGAGAAGTTGTCTGAAAAGATGTTCTTGCTTTATAAGGACTGCCGGGATTCGTAAGGAAATAGTGTGAAACAGGACGAAACGTGGTGTGATTCATGTAAGGTGTCCGTTGTTAGTGGGAATTCTGGAAATTACTATCGACATCATTGGAAAATTGACAAGTTTGAGGTGTAAATTATGATGGTATATGGAAACATAACGTGTAATCGCTGTGGCATTACATGGTATGGTCCTAAATGTGGAAAGCTCTATTGTGATGAATGTCGTAAGATAATAAGAAATGAGGCATCCATTCGATGCAAGAATAAAAAGAAACATAAACCAACATTTGTTGAGATTGCAAGAATGGCAGATGCTAAAGGATTATCTTACGGTAAGTATTGCTTGAAGTATGGAATTTGAGGTGAATGTGATGAGTGCAGTTGTTGAAAGAAAAGAAGAACAGATATCTAAATTGATTTATTTTAATCCGAAACCTTCTGTTCCGGCTAAAAAACGTGGTGTTACAAAAAGTAAGCAGAAGCGTAAGCGTAATATTTCTCCAATTAGAAGCTTGGATGATGTTCAAATGATTTCGGAATACTTCTGGGATAAAAAGCAATATCGCAATTGGTGTCTATTTAACGTAGGTATCGCAACCGGGTTACGTGCTAGTGATTTACTCAAATTGAAAGTTTCCGATATGTCTTATTGCCTTTATAATGGAAAAATTGAAGTGGTTGAAGACGCTGGAGTGTGTATCGTTGAAGAAAAAACGTCCAAGTATCGAGAAATCATCCTTACTCCAGAAGCGAGGGATATTGTTGAAACATATATTAAGATTGCGAAACTTGGATATGACGATTGGATGTTTCCGTCTCGGCAGGGGAGCTGGAAAAAGTCGTTGAGGACAAATGGTGGAGATGGAAAAACTGGTATTCCTCATCTTGCAGAACCCAAAAAGGCCGGTGATCCTATTGATGTTGATTCTTTTGCTCGTATTCTTCGTAACGCTGGCAAAGATTTGGGTCTTAATTATAAGATTGCATCTCATTCTTGCCGTAAGACATTTGGTTATCGTGAGATGTGTCTTAATAAGGATGATAACCAGGCATTGTCTTGGATTCAGGGTCAGTTGAATCATAGTAGTCAGGATATTACATTACGGTACGTTGGTTTTGATGAGGATAAGGCAAAAGAATATTATAAGAAGACTTTTTATGGTGTGAATACACACAGCTTGGAAGACTGAGGTGTGTTATGGCTGATACTTATATTAAAATCTGGGATACTTACGAGAGCTACTTTGAACCCCTTAGTGCTGCCGAGGTGGGGCGTCTGGTACTGGCGATGATGAAATATAAATCGTCTGGAACGGAGCCTGAACTCAACGGAAATGAGCGGTATGTGTGGCCTGCCGTGAAGAGAGATTTGGATAAAGATGCCGAATACATCGAAGGTAAGAGGATTTCTGGTAAAGCTGGTGGCTCATCAAGCAAGCGTAAGCAAAGCGAAGCAAGCGCAAGCAAAACCAAGCTAGAAAAAGAAGAAGAGAAAGAAAAAGATAAGATATCGTCTTCGTCTTGTGATGAGACGACAACGACGAAATCTGTCGAGGATGTTTTTCGAGAGAATATTGGGAAGCTCAGTGCTACAGGAAAGAAGGCTTTGGCAGAATATGTTGAACGCATGGGTGATAAACTCGTACTTGCTGTAATTGGAAAGTGTTCTGATCTGGGCGGTAATACATGGGCTTATGTGCGAAAAGCACTGGACGAAGCTGAATCTCTTGGCTGCAAGACAGCTGATGATTACCGCCGGGTGTGTCCGATTGGTTGTGGTCGCAATACAAGAGTGGATAGACAAGCCCCTAGTGGAAACGATTGGTTAAAAAACGCAACGAAACGTCGTCCGTTGGTTAAAAGAGAATTGGAAACAGCATAAATGGAGGTTTAAAATATGGGACTGTTACTTGGTTTGGGTCTGCTTGGAGCAGCGTTTGGTATTGATGCGGCAAAGCAAGCACCATTTAACAGGGCGTATCGTCGTCTTGAAAATGATTGGGGCATTTGCACATCGGAAGAGAGTAAACGGTGCGATGCTCTAAAGTATGCGGTACAGAATGGTTTGTGTTTCGAGGATGAGAAAAAACCTGTGATTGAGTGGCAGAAGCTGAGAGATCTTCAGTGGAAGTATCAGTTGGCTGGTATTTCTTGGCCGAGAGAATCTGCGATTCGGGATGTGTGCCGTCTGGCGGCTCGTGACCGTGGATTTGAATACAAGGGATATCTTCGTAATACATTGACATTTGGCTACATTACTGATCCGAAAAACATTTGCAAGCTTGGTATTGTAGATTGAGAGGAGATTTGAAAATGAATAACACTCGTAGAAAAGCTATAAAACAGACCATTGACCGCTTTGATTCCATCCGTAAGAAGCTGGAAGAACTTGTATCTGAGGTCGAAAGTGTAAAATCCGATGTTGAGGATATCCAATGGGAAGAAGAAGAGTATCGTGATAACATGCCGGAGAATTTGCAGGGGAGTGAGCGGTACGATAAAGCAGATAATGCTTGCACGAATCTGTCTGATACTGTGGATGCTCTGGATGATATGATTGGTGCTCTGGATTTTGACTTTGGTGATGTGACTACCTCTCTGGAGGAAGCGATGGAATGATTGGTGTTTCAAATCCGCTAAGGAGAAGCGCTTGGGCCGTATTTTTGTACAGAGGCAAGCAAGTTGCTTCGTATATTTTACGAGAAAGCAATCTTGGTGACAAGGAACGTATGGTAGAGCTGTTGGCACGAAGGTACATGACAGAGCCTGAGAATATTGTTGTAGATATTGAATTTAGAGATTGAGGTAATATGGAATGACCGCGTTTGTAATGTTTATTTTGAATGTGGCACTGATAACAACAGTGGATAACAATCCGTTTGCGTTTTGATTGAGAGGTGTGGATATGAGTATGTTGCAAGAAGAGTATAATTTGACGGATGAAGAACTTAAACAGTTGCTTTATGATATTCGACGTCCGAGTATGGAAGCTGCTATACGTCGTGAAAAGACGTACAAAACATATTTATCGAATGTAGATATTGAATATGATGGTGAATCAGAAGTGGTTGATTTTAAAGACTTGGATATTTGACTGGAGGTGCAAATATGAATATTCTGAGTTTTAATGGAAATGAAAATCCAAAAGATACGGATGGTGATGCCGTTGTCAAGTTAAGTTATCAGGAACTGTTTAAGTTAAATAATATTTTGTATCACGCTCAAAAAGGCGGTGAGATAAAGGACGTAGTGGACTTTAATATTCGAAGGAATTTTTACATGGCGCTTAATTTGGTTCAATATGGTAGTCTGGATTCTGTTTCGCTAGAAATTATGTTAAAACTTTATGAAAACAATAAAACCTAAATTCTGTGGATGGAGGAGATGGACATGAGCAGTAAGAAAGAAAAAGAACTGCGAGCTGGTGTTATGAGAATTGTCAGCTGGTTAGATAATAATTGGCGCTGGATTCATACCAATGATTTTGAAAATGAAGAAAAGGCGATGGACGCAGTAGAAGTGTACCATACGGTCTTAAATACTATCGAGATGCTTGGTGGTGATTGGCAGCGTGACGAGAATGGTAGGCATAATGTGTTTATCGTTGGAGTTGGCGGGAAAGCGGAATCGGAATAAAAATCCGGGTTCTTATGAAATTACTGAAAAAAGCTTGACGATAACTGGTTATGCTGTTATGCTTTGCATAACCACAGAATGCGCAAACATGGAATGAGGTGGACTTATGAATTTACAAGGACTTGAAAATAAAAAATGGGACTTTAATAAACAAGAGGAACTAGCTATCTCTTGGCTATTAAAACATGGCTTTGAGGTGAAATTGAAAAAACAGTATACATCAAAGGATATTTATACGGTAACAAAAGATGGTATTTTAGATGAATTTATCTTTCCGAATAACCAGAAGAACATGAACGTTCGGGCTTTTATGGAAAGATATGAGAAAAATTTTGAAACAAAGAAAGAACTCATAAAATTAAGAGCAGAGGCATCGGATAATGGTTTGATTAAAGAACGTAGTTGATGTGATAAAAGTTAAGTTCTAGGAGGATTCTATGAAATTCTATGTAATTAAAACCACAAAAAATGGTATTGAGTACAAAAAATATAAATGTATAGATGGATGGACAAAAGATAAAACGGCAAGTTGGCAATTTTCAAAACAAGGAGCGGAAAGGATCGCTAAAAGATTAAATGATTCTGTAAAAGGACACGAGCATGAAATTCATTATAATGTGTTAGCTGCTAAAAATGATTTGGATAACTTTTGAGTGAAAAGGTATGTCTAATAAATGCTGAGATTTAGGGAGACATAGTTATGAGTGAATATAAATTAAAGCCGTGTCCTTTTTGTGGTGGAGAAGTTACCGTTGCAGAGGGCAGTTATCGCCAAACACGATGGACGTATGTTACGAGAGGAAACAAAGAAAATAGGTGCAACTGCCATGTTTTCATGGAAAGCAAAACTTACTACTTTGATTCCTCTGAAAAAGACAAGGAAAGAATCAAAGCCGACCTTATCGAAGCGTGGAATAAGCGAGTCGAATAAAAACTAAGATTTAATGGAGGAAAATATTATGAGCGAAACAAATCATGAAAAGAACAAACATGAAGTGACTCGACTTGACGCAATTAGAAAGATAGACATTATGGGGCTTGAAAAGTTTCTTGAGAACATTCAGAAGTATCCAGACCGTTATCCCAAGAATAAATTTGAATGGATTGTATGGTTACAGGAACCAGTTGAAGATAGAGTACATTTTGATAATAAGGTGTTTTAAAATGATTTATACCGTAACAATGATTGACTCGTTTAAGAACGAGCAGAATGCGAAATTTAGTTCGCCAGTGTCAAATACCAAAGGCATCTACTGGATGCCGGACGACAGTTGGATTGCTGGATTCTTTACAGATTTAGCAGAGGCTATTCGAGTTGTTAAGGAAAACGTGACTGACATCTTTGAACATTGTTACAACTACGCAGTCGTTGAAGGATACGAGGAAGGTCTGTATCCAAGACCAGAATTGACGAGGTGGTTTAAATATGATGCTGAGAGTGACACAGCATTCGAGATTGAACCGCCGCTGCATAATAAGGTGGCCGGATATGCTTTTTGAAGAAGGAGAATAAGACTATGAGTAGTGTACTTATTGATCGGAACGCAGCTAAGAAGGTAGAATCCATCTTCGAGCATCCTGATAAGGTCTATTCGGTGTATTTGAAGGCCGGCGGAGATGTCGTTTGGCTGCAAGGTGAAATTGAACTGTATGAATTTTTGCGCAGCTTATAAAACCAATATTTTCGAAAGGAAGTGATTCTTATTAGCTCTAATTTGTTAATAAATCGTGAGCAAAATATTACTATTATATGTATAATATGCCTGCTGACAGGGAGTCTGGTATCGAAGATCAGCCCAGGGATTCAGAATCGGAGTAATTCGTACCTTTATAATAGTAGTCCTCCGGCAGTAAGTATTGTACGGCAAGAAGAAAAGGAGCCAGAAGTCATTGTAGAAACCGTTATCGAGACGCGGGTAGTGAACTTCAGCCAGGGTAAACACGAACTCACTGATGATGAGCGTGCTCTTGCCGAGCAGATTGTCGCCTGTGAAGCAGGTGCTGATAGCTTAGAAGGTCAGATGGCTGTCGCTCAATGTCTTTATGATTCTGCCGTACTTGATGGCCTGACCATCCAGCAGGTCTTCAGAAAGTATGGATACAGTACCTTATATAATAGGAAGGTGACGGCAGAGAACGAATTGGCTGTGTCTATGGTGTTTGATTACGGCGCTAAAATTTCAGACAAACCAATTCAATGGTTTGTGACCCCGGCGGCAGCTTCCGGCAGTTGGCACGAGCGCGGAGCAACGTTCGCTGGACAATTTGGCGCACATAGGTTCTATTACAACGCGGAACTGGTTGTGGATGATGCCGAGTGAATGGCATCATCTAAAATTTTAAACTTTTACAACAACAAAAAGATGTATAATATATTGACTAAAACAAAAAGATGTGTATAATATATCTTGAAAGTTGTCTAAATGAGTGGAGGGCGGTGTTTTAATGCGTGAGAGAAAGGTTCTGAAGGTCATACGAGTTGATGACTTTTTAAAGTACATAAGAAAAAAGAGAGTGTGGGTTTGTTTTGTTTGCAATGGTGTAGATGTTCACATGGTCTGTAACAAAATGAACGATGTTGGAACAGAGACACATGGGATCGTTAAAGGCATTGGCTTCTTCGGAAACGAAAGTCATATTGAGCTGCGGCAAGAATGCCACGAAGCAAGGAGGATTGAGCTTAGACCGGGCGATAAAGAGAAAGCGTATGAGATGATATTCGATAACACAAGCGTGTTCGTATCAGAGAATCCCGAGTTGTACGGGCACTAAAAATATTTTCAAAAACCTCTTGACTTCTGAAATGGTATCCTGTATAATATAGCTATGGAACGGAGCTACACTATTATAGAGGAGAAAAACTATGGACAACAATATTGACCCAAAGGTCGGAGAGGTTTGGTTGGTCGATTTGTCCAATGCAACAGGTCATCAGCAGCGCGGTATTCGACCGTTCGTTGTGACAAGCAACAACAAGCGCAACTTCTTCAGTCCCACAATCAAAGGGAATCCGTTGTCTTCCAGAATATACAAGCGTTCTCCGGTTCATGTTCTACTCTCGAAAGAAGACTGCGATTTCCTAGAGGTTGATAGTATTGTTCTTTGTGAAGAGACTGATACACTTAACAAAGGACAGTTCATCAAAAAGCTTGGTGTCTTGTCTGAGCGTCATATGAATATGATCGCAATGGCAAGATGCAAGGATGAACCGTTTTTACTCGCAGCATTCCTGAGCGGCGTACAACATACCATGGAATTTCAAAATTTTGCCGCATTTGCTTGATTTTTTATAATGGTTAATGGTACACTACATATAATAAGAAGGAGTGTGCCACTATGCTTACTGAAGAAAAGATCAAAGCTTTTGCTGAAAAGTATTCTGATAGAAGCGGTGAGTTTGTTGTATCGACGCTTAACCATGTTCTGGGTTACGAGGCTGAGCGTGGGTATGAGTTGTTTGACTTCACAAAAGATGATTTCGTAAAGATGTTTGCCAAATATAATTGGGTGAACTCGAGTCGTTCGTTTAAAAATGTGAAGTCAATAATCACAGGCTACATCAAAAGCGAAAACAAAACAAGCATGTATGATCTGGCTGACTTTTCAGAGAGCGATGTAAGCGCAGACAATATGTATGCGGATAAATACTTTGCATCAGTTGATGAGTTTGTTGACTTCTTAAATAAGTATGAAGAGCCATATCAGATTCGTATGAACGTGATTGCTGCACTGTACTGGATTGGCCTTACTTCTGAAGAAGTTTCTAACCTGACGATTAACGATGTCGATTTTGAATCTTGTACTGTTCTTGATAAGACAGGTGTTGATGCAAAGTTGATGGATATTATTAAGCAGTGTTATGAAATGAAACAGTATGACGCTCCCAATAAGGGAGGGTATAGGGCATTCTATGTCATGAATGGTGATTACATCATTCGTAAAACCGAGGATAGTATCGGTGCAGACAGTGACCCAAAGATGTCTGTGCATACAATTCATACCTATTTTATGCGGTTGAATAACATCCTCGAAAAAAGATATCACTCAAAGGCTTTAGATCGAAGGCATCTAACCAGAAACGGCGAATACGTGAAGGTCTACGACTACTGTAAGAATAATCCAGAATTTAATCTTGCAGAACTTAGTTTCGGAAATGGTAAAGACCCTCTTGCAGACATTATCGGAAGAAAGTGTAGCAAGGTTGCCTACATTAGCTTCAGACAAGGATACAAAGGTTGGGTCGAATATTTCCATAAAAATTAAAAACAGGGGGCTTCGGCTCCTTGATTTTAATACGTTAGATATATAATACAGGATACTTAAAAATAGTATTTGAATGGAGAATAACAATGTCTGATTTCAAGAAATTTCGTGCACTACTGCAGGATCACTTCAATGAGATGGTGAAGGATGGCGCACCTCTGTTTATCACCAATGCAGATGAGGATAAGCTATATGACCTCTATCTGGACAGCTTCCCGGCTGGCACGAACTCCATCTTCCGTAAGCGGCGTAAGTATGATTGCTCCTACTGCCGTCGTTTCGTAAAGAACATTGGTAAGCTGGTTTCCTTTATGGATGGTCAGATGGTTACCGTCTGGGATTTCGATACCAAGTCCGACGTTTATCAGCCGGTTGTGGATGCGCTGGCTACTTATGTGAAAACCTGTGCTGTTGTGAATCCGTATTATGTTAGCCGCAATATGATCTCCGATGGCAAGTTCGGCACGGAGGTAAACTATGAGTACGATGCTGATCATAAGGCGGTTCACACCTGGGATCATTTCGCTGTCGAGATTCCTCAGCGGTTCATTGTCAATTCCTGCGATGTGACTACCAAGATGGCCGAGTGGCGTGATTCTGCTAATGTGTTCAAGCGTTCTCTGGAGGAGCTGACCATGGATGCCGTGGACACCGTACTTGAGCTGATTGCGCAGAACAGCCTGTATCGCGGCAAGGAGTTTGAATCTCTGGTTCGTGGCTTCAAAATCGATAAGCGAGTGTATGATCGTCTGCCTGATGAAAAGAAGTCCGCTTATGTTTGGATGGCTCCCGGCGGTGCGTCGATGAACCGGCTTCGTATTCGTAACACCGCTATCGGCACCCTTCTTATCAATTTGAGCGAAGGCATGGATGTGGATTCCGCCGTTACCGCCTTTGAGAAGGTTGTCGCTCCTGCCAATTACAAGCGTCCCAAAGCTATTTTCACTAAGAAGATGCTGGAAGATGCACAGAAAACCGTTACTGAGTTGGGTTACATGAACAGTCTGGGTCGCCGATTTGCCACTCTGGATGATATTACTGCCAACAATATTCTGTTCTGCAACCGCGATGCCGCTCCTCGTGTAATGGGGGCAATGAACCCGTTCGAGGCAATGGCAAAATCTATGGGCACCGATCCTAAGAAGTTCGGTCGCGCGGAGGAAATCGGCATCGACAAGTTCATCAGAGACGTGCTGCCGACTGCAACGGGCCTAGAGCTGTTTATGGAGAATCGTTTCGAGAAGAATATGATGTCTCTGATTGCTCTGCAGGATAAGGCTGCGCCGTCTATGTTCAAGTGGCCTAATGGTTTCAGTTGGGCATATACCGGCAACATGACTGACAGCCAGATTCGGGAGAACGTCAAGAATGCTGGCGGCAAAGTCGATGGCGTGCTGCGTTTCTCTATTCAGTGGAACGATAAGCCGGGCGAGTGGGATGAAAATGATGAGGATGCTCATTGCATTGAACCCGATAAGAATCACATCTATTTCGGCAGCAAGTGGCACCCTCGTACTGATGGCCGCCTGGACGTAGATATTATGCGTCCCATTCGCTATAAGGCCGCGGTCGAGAATATCACCTGGCCTGACATCAAAAAGATGAAGGAAGGCGAGTACAGCTTCTATGTAAACTGCTTCGCTAGTCGCGGCGGCAAAACCGGTTTCCGTGCTGAAATCGAATTCGATGGCAACATCTACTCGTTTAACTACGATAAGCCGCTGCATGGTGGTCAGAATGTAGCTGTGGCAAAGGTCACTCTGAAGGATGGCAAATTCTCTATCAAGGAACTGCTTCCCAGTTCTACCAGCACCCGTGAAATTTGGGGTGTGAGTTCCAACCAGTTCGTACCTGTGTCTGTGGCGATGTACTCTCCGAACTACTGGGACGAACAGACCGGCAATGGCAATCGTCACTACTTCTTCATGCTCAAGGATTGCGTCAACCCCGAAAAGCCGAACGGATTTTACAACGAATTCCTGAAGGCGGAATTGCTACAGCATAAGCGAGTATTTGAGGCGCTGGGTTCTCAGATGGCAGTTCAGTCGGTAAATGATCAGCTGTCCGGCGTTGGATTCTCTGAAACGAAGCAGGATTCCTTTATTGTTAAGGTGCAGGGAGCTACTGAGCGAATTTTGAAAGTGGTTATCTGAAAGGAGAAATAATTATGGAAAAGAATCTGTTTGAAATTGCAACCCGTAATCGCTATCGCTTCAACTATAAGGGTGTTATGACTGTTGAAGATCTGTGGGCTCTGAGCGTCGAGGCACTGGATGCGATTTTTAAGACTCTGAACCGTCAAAAGAAAACCGCAGATGAAGATTCTTTGCTGGCTGTTAAGAGCGCCGAAAATACAGAACTGGAAAATAAGATTGAGCTAGTCAAATACATCGTTTCTGTCAGGCTGGCCGAGTACGAGGCACGTGTGGACGCCGCAGAGAAGAAGGCGCAACGTGATAAGATTATGAAGATCGTTGCAAAGAAGAAGGACAAGGAACTTGAAGATATGGACGTTGACCAGCTAATGAAGAAGCTGGAAGAGTTGAATTAAATAGACATTTTATCGTGATTTTCGTTAAAATAATTAACGAAAATACGTTAGAATTTTGAGGTGATTTTTGATGAAAACCTACGAAAAAATCGAAACGGTGTTTAATCGTGATATCGAAGGCACTAAAAAGCTGATTATCGGTGATTTTCGTAATGAAACCATTGAGTTCCTACAAAATAATGAGTGGGAATTTACTGAGAAAGTGGATGGCACGAATGTGCGTGTTTGCTGGGACGGTCATAAAGTCAGCTTTGCCGGACGAACTGAACGTGCAGAACTTCCAAAGAATCTGCTGAATGCACTAAATGAAATTTTCGGTACTTCTGAAGCAGAGGAATTGTTTGAACAGACTTACGGTGATAAAGAAGTAATCCTCTTTGGAGAGGGTTATGGTGGCAAAATTCAAGGATGTGGTCATGGATACCGACCTGATGAGTGGTTCATCTTGTTCGATGTCCTGATTGGTGATAACTACCAGAGTAGAGAGTGGGTTGAAAAGACTGCTCAGATGTTTGGTATCCAAGTAGTTCCTATTTTGTTTACAGGGACGATTCGAGACGGTATCAAGTTTGTGTGTCAACATCCGAAGTCTACGGTTTCGATTGATGACATTTATATGGAAGGTCTGGTTGGTCGTCCAAAGGTTGAGTTGAAAGACCGCAGAGGTAATCGAGTAATTGTCAAAATCAAGTGGAATGACTTCAAGGATATCGCTGATACGCTTGGTAATGAGTAATTAAGACATTTTCTTCCTCCGAAAATGCCCTGAGCGGGGCTGACAGCCGGGAAAGACCGGCAATATATGCCAAGGTGCTGCAAATGGGAGACAGGGCGAGCCCAAACCTCGCTGTGGAAACACATGCGGTTTCGAATACCGTCCTTGGCACCAGAGTCCGAATATTCATTTATTAGATGTTGGAGGCATTTTATGAAAAAGATTGATAAACTTACAAAAGAAGAAATTGAGCAAGCTTTTGAGGAAAGCAAAAGTTAGGCTGCGGTTGCGGAGAAGCTTGGATATTCAAAAAATGGTGGAAGTACGAATCACGTACTTCAAGATTGTGCAAAAGCGCACAATATAAATACTTCTCATTTCACTGGGCAGGGCTAGAATAAAGGGAACGTGGATTTGTCTCGTTTTAAAAATGGAAGACGAATAAAGGATTTAAAATCCGCACTTCTTTCTATCAAACCATATAAGTGTGAATGTTGTGGAAACTCTGAATAGATGGGCAAACAGATTCCATTGCAAGTACATCATATTGACGGAAACCACATAAATAATGAGTTAGACAATCTTCAGTTGCTTTGCCCGAATTGTCATGCACAAACTGATAATTGGTGCAAAAATAATATCGGGAAATACAAGACTGTGAGCGATAAAGATTTTCTTGATGCGTTAAAAACAACATCAACTATAAATGCCGCTCTTGAAAAAGTTGGAATTTATTATTCTGCGAGAGTGTGGTATGACAAAGCAAGGCAACTAATGATTGAAAACAACGTAACTCAAATTCCACGTGAAAAGGTTATCCGTGAGAAAAAAGAAAGAAAAAGAAGAAAAATCAAATATTGTTCAATATGCGGAAAAGAAATGAGTCCGCGTGCAAAAGGATGTCTCTGTAAAAATTGTTTAAAAGGAAATCCTTACAGTAAACGCATTGATTTTCCTGATAAAGAACAATTGATGGTAGACACAGCTTCAATGTCCTTTCAAGATGTTGGAAGAAAATATGGAGTATCAGGAAATGCCATACGTAAATGGTGCAAGTATTATGATTTACCATACAGAAAATTAGATATGAACAGTAAAGAGGAAAATTAACGTTGATAAAAAAGAAGCTGTAAAAAAATACAGCTTCTATATATGCCGCAGTGATGGAGTGACATACATTTCCCGCTTAAACCGGGACGCCTGAAATATGGATCGTGGGTTTGAATCCCACCTTCGGCACCATATCGAGAACGTGGTGTAATGGTAACACGCCTGCTTTGGGAGCAGGAGTTGCAGTTCAAATCTGACGTTTTCGACCAGTTGGTTTCCCAACATGCTTTTCATAAAATACCTTTCCTATTATTCTTGGCTCTCCAAAAATGGAGCAATAGGACACAGCAAGCCAAGTATATAATGCGTCGTAGCCAAGCGGTTAAGGCAGGGTCCTTTGAAGTCCCGATTGCGAAAGTTCGATTCTTTCCGGCGCAATTTATATGCCACAGTGGTGGAATTGACCTACACATCTATTTTAGGGGTAGACGCCGAAAGGCTTGCGAGTTTGAGTCTCGCCTGTGGCACCACGGTCATAGAATGGTTGCGTACCGTTTGTTGATCTCCTTTACTATTATTCCCAGCTCGCCAGTGATGGTGCAGTAGTGTTTTGTAAGCTGGGTTTTCATGCGGCGGTCGTACAACGGCTAGTACATCAGCCTTCCAAGCTGAGGATGAGGTTTCGACTACCTTTCGCTGCTCCAATCTCGTATGGGTAGGATCTTTGGCGGTCAGATCTGGCCGCGCCTGTGCGAGATACCACCCCGAAAGGGGCGAGATATAGGAAATGTGCATCGCTGTTATTCCTTCCTCGTCTATATGATATAGATGCAATAGTGTTTTATAAGGAAGGTGCCCAGTTGAATAGTTGCAGCTATTTAACTGGTTTTTATGGGACATTATCTCAATTGGTTAGAGAACTCAGCTCATAACTGAGCATATGTATCACGGTTCAAGTCCGACATGTCCCACCAGCCCGAAAGGGCGTACATAAAACCCGCTAGAACTTTTGTTTTATAAGCGTTGAAATAATATGACGTTGATACGTCTATTGTTTTTCGCTTATTCTCTGAGATTTAGCTATATAACACAGGATACGAAAAGGAGGTGGTTTGGTGAAACATTATGGAAGTATTTGCGAGATTGATGGTTCTAAGATTGAACCTGTCTCGTGTATCACTGGTGGTTCACCTTGTTAGCCAAGATCTTTCTATTGCCGGTAAGCGGGCAGGTTTGGCTGGAGAACGGTCTGGTCTATTTATGGAAATGATTCGTGTGATAAAAGAAATGAGGGATACCACCAATGGAGAATATCCAAAATTTGCAATCTGGGAAAATGTTAGAGGAGCACTCTCCTCAAACAACGGAGAAGACTTCCGATGTGTCTTGGAAGAATTTGCACACATCGTCGAAGCAGACGCTACAATTCCTAAACCTTCGGAAAAAGGTGGAAAATGGTCTAAATCCGGCGCAATTTCCGGTAATGGATGGTCTTTGGCATGGAGACTCTTCGATGCTCAATACTGGGGAGTGCCCCAACGTCGTCAAAGAATCGCGCTTGTCATGGATTTTGGAGGACAACGTGCCGCAAAGATATTATTTGAGCGCACGGGCGTGCCAGGGAATTCTGACGAGAGCATCCCGACGTGGCAAGGTGCTGCCAGAATTGCTGAAAAATGCATTGTTGGAAATGATCGAGTGGTGGGAGAAAAAAGCTTTTGTATCGTCGGAAACATGATTGACAGAGAAACCAACATGAATGGGACTGGTGTAAAAGAAGATACTGCTTTCACTATAAACACTATTGACCGTAATGCTGTTGCCTACACTTTAAAGATTCGTTCAGGATGCGAAGGTGGTGGCAAAGGCGCACTGGTACAAATCGAGAAGAGCGCAACGCTTTCTACATTGCAAGATCAAACGTTAATTTGCTTGGCAGACAACACCTCTTTACATAATTCAAAACAAAAGATTTCGCCGGTGGTGTTTGAGAGTCACAGTCAGGATGCTCGATACACTCAACAGGGCGACACAAGTCCGGCTTGTACGGCTCAATGGGGGACTGGTGGCAATAATATGCCGCTTGTTGCTGAAAAGAAAACCTTTGCAATGCAACGCATTGGTGAATACAAGGAAAGTGAACAGGCCAGCACAATGAAATCTCGTGATTATAAAGATGCAACTGATCTTGTAGTTGAAGAGAAAGAGGTGAAATGTGCTGGATTTCCACTTGGATTTAGAGCAGAAAATACGAAATGCTACGATGAAGTGGCTACTACGCTTTGCAATGGTACGCGGCCTGGATTTACTACTGGATGTGTTCTCAATTGGATTGTTCGCCGCTTGACTCCTGTCGAGTGTGAACGGTTACAGGGTTTTCCTGATGGATGGACCGATATTGGCGAGTGGGTTGACGAGAATGGTAAAAAGCACAAGCCAGCTGATTCTCCTCGGTACAAGGCACTCGGTAATTCAATCGCTTTGCCTCAATGGTATTGGATTTTCCAGAAAATGAAGCCGTATATCGGTGAAAATCCTACGCTTGGCAGTCTTTTCGATGGGATTGGTGGCTTTCCGCTTGTCTTTGAAAGTACGTATGGTGATGGTACTGCTATCTGGGGATCTGAAATCGAACCGTTCTGCGTTGCAGTAACTAAGAAGCATTTTCCAGAAAAGCAAGGAGGATAATTTGCCAGAAAATAAAGGATATTTAACAGCTGACCGATCTGCGGTAGGCGATGAGCGATACACACCGGTTTACGCGGTTATTCCATTGCTTGAATTTGCCCCCCGTCGAGTAAAACAGTGATTTGGTGTCCGTTTGATAAAGAGTGGTCTGCCTTTGTGCAGGTGTTCAGAAATGCTGGATATAAAGTAGAATATAGCCACATTGATAACGGACAAGATTTCTTTACATACGAACCGGAATATTGGGATATTATGATTTCAAACCCTCCTTTTAGTAGGAAGGATGAAGTATTGCGTAGAGCCTATGAGCTTAAAAAGCCGTTTGCTCTACTACTTCCTGCAAATAGTATTCAGGGTAAGACACGATTTGACATCTTCAAAAATGATGTACAGATGCTGTGTTTTGATTCTCGAATAGGATTCATGGACCCTAAACACGCAGACAGCCCTGTCGAGGGAGTGTCTTTTGGAAGTGCATACTTCTGTAGAAATTTTCTTCCCAGTAAGTTAGAGTTACGAAAACTTGATAAGAAAATCTCATAAAAGGCTAATTCAAACAAGAGGTGACATGATGAACAGCAAAATTCCTATCAATGTAACTATCGATCACGGCTCCTTGAGCCTTCCGGCAAGTCCTATCTTCCAGAAGGATAAGAACACGTATCTCTGTCCGTTTTGTGTGACGAAGCTGGAAAAGTTCGAGTGTGAGTGTTCTGATTGTCATCACAAGATGGATTGGAGTAAATTTGCCAAAAAGGAGTGATTCCTATGGAACTAGACGAATGGAAAAATGCCAGTAAGAAACGAATCGAAAAGATGACTTTTGATGAAGCAAAAAAAATTCTTGAGAATCAAATCCGACTTGGCAAGGAGGGCGGAAAGTGGTGTCCTCGTGAACACACTACTCACGCCTACGAGATGATTCTTAAACGAGCCGTCGCCTATGAAAAATTGCGAAGCATGTATGAAAATCTGTTAGAGGAGTGATGCCTATGAATATAGATTTCTTCCAACGGCGCAAGACACAGCTTGAAGATACGCTTCTTTTGAAAAATCAGGCCGTCGATATGCTTGATTATCTAAAGACGCACTGTATCAGCAATGACCAATATTGTGCCATTCGAGACTACATTGAAGAAGCTGCCAAGATTCTGGAGAGTGACCTCGAATATGCAAACAACAAGCTACAGTCCGTATTCAGACCTAAGTATGGCCGGAATAACAGACTGACTCGTGCTCAATCTAAGATGTTCCGTGATAGAGAATATTAAAAATGGGGTGATGCCGTATGAACACATGTAAGAAAATATGTAACTGGTGTGGTCGTGAAATCAAGCCGATAGGTAGCGAGCAGGGAATCAGTTTTGAGCATCAATACTCTTATGGTAGCCAACTTGATGGTTCGCTTTTGAGTTTTGATTTGTGCCCTGAATGTTCAGAACGGCTCCCAATAGTGCTCGGCGCAATGTTTGTACATAATCCTTTAAAGGACGATTTCTAACGGCGAGTGCCGTATGAAATATAAGCCATCAATAAACCAGACGGAGGATAACACATAAAATGAATAGTGCATGAATTGATTCAAGACAATAAAAAGAAACATAAGTGATTATCAATGAAACAAAATTATATAAAGGAGACTTGATATGGCAGATAGAATTTTTAATCTTCCTCAGACCCGTGGTTCTTTTGAGATGGCTGGTAAGGTCACCGGCACCCAGCGTAGCAACTTCTATAACGAGAAGGAGACTAAGAATGGTGCTATGCGCCGTGTCCTGAGCTTTGGCGTTCAGACTTCCAATGAAAACACTTTTTATGTTGATCTTGCTGGTATGCCTCGTGATAAGGTTTACTTCTTCCGCCGTGCCGATAAGGACAAGGGCATCGAGAAGGATAAGAAGGAAGTTGCTTGGAAGGATCGTCTGACTTATGTTGCACCGGAAGGCTATGATATGATTGGCGTTAAGGTCGGTGTTACCAAGAAGACGAATGAGTCTGGTAAGGTCGTCAATGATAACAAGACTCTGACTGACTTCGATGCAGCCAAGGAGATCTCTGATAACCTGCATGATGGTGACAATGTGTATGTCCGTGGTAACATCGAGTACAGCACTTACAACGGCAAGCACCAAATTCGCTTCGTTCCTACTCAGGTGTCTCTGAGCTCTAAGGAAATCGACTTCGATGCAGAGGGTTTCGAGGAGCTGGCTCTGTTTACTCAGACCATTGTTTACACTGGTTGCCGCAAGAGTGATGAGGATGATGAAGTAGTTGTTGATGCAAAAATTGTGAACTACAACACCATTGAGGACGCAGAGCTTTTCATTGACTATAAGGCAAACACTCAGAATAAGGTTCTGGCTGATTCTATTCGTAAGCGTCTGAAGTCTTATACTAGCTTTGAGTGTTTTGGCCCCATTGTCAATCAGCAGAAGGTTGAGGAAGTTGAGACCGAGAATATCTGGGGTGGTCCTAATAAGATGAAGCGCCAGAGCACTCCGGCAGTTCGTAAGCTGTATATTGAGGGCGTTAATCCTGATTCCTTTGATCCGAACCCTGGCGACAAGGATGCGGAACCTACTTACACAGAGGACAATATCTCCGAGGCACGGGCAAAGATTGCTGCCAATACTCAGGCTAAGAAGGACTTCGACGGCAAGGCTGCTGAGAACGACACTTCTTGGTGGGGTGGTTCCAACAAGTCTACTGCAACTCCTGCAAATGAGGAAGAGGACGACTGGGGTTAATTTATTTTAGCATTAGCTATGCAATACAGGATACATAAGGAGTTTAGTTATGCAGAATACTCTTGAGTATACCGCTTATAATGGTATGAAATTTTACATTGTCTACATCGAAGCGCTTGAAAAGGAACCTGAAGAAGACTCTCCGATGATGTCTATTGTGTTTACTACGCATCCTGAGATTATTGCAGAAGCTAAAGCCGACGCGGAATGCAATGGTGGTGCTGTTCCGGTAGGGTGTAAAGACCTTCTGGTTGATAGTGTGGATAACATCACCCGTCAGTTGGATTATGTTGCTCATGCAGTTGAAACGGGTGATCCGTGGTATGAGTGTTTGAAAGTTTAATAAAAGATTTAGAGAGGAATTTACATATATGGCTATGATTCGTAAGGCATCTGCTGTTCGTAAGAAGCTTCATATGCTGATTTATGGTGAACAGGGAACTGGTAAGTCTCGTACTGCTATGCAGCTGTGCTATTTGAAGAATGCAGACGGTAAGCCGTTCCGTGTTCTGTATTTGGATACCGAAAATGGTTCTATTGATAATTACACCGAGGAGCTGGAAGCCAATGGTGTGAATCCTGATAATCTGTTGATTGTTTACACCCAGTCTCTGGCAGAAGTTCAGGATTATATCAAGATGGTTACCAACGATGAGGATATCGAGGATGAGAATGGAGATGTTTATCTGGATGCAGACAGTAAGCCGTTCCGTGCAGACGCTCTGGTTGTTGACTCCGCTTCCATCCTCAAGATGACTGCTACCCAGGGCCTCACCGCCTTCTCGCAGAAGCGTGCCAAGGTTAAGGCCGCATCTCAGGGTCTGACTGGTGATGAAAAGGCAGTTAAGATTGAGGGTGCTGGCATGGAGCTCAAGGATTTCAATACCCTGAACTTCAAGGGTCAGTCTCTGATTTTGGATCTGAATGCATCTGGTGTAAACTACATCGTTGTTTGCCGAGAGAAGGACGAGAAGCATACTAAGGTTGTGAATGGTTCTATCGTAAGTGAGCCTACTGGTCGTAAGATTCCTGATGGGTTTGCTGGTCAGGAGTACAACGTTGATACTGAGTTCCGCCTGTATTTTCAGGATGGTCAGCAGCTCGCTTTCTTCGATAAGGATCGTACCGGTATGCATAAGGGCGGTGAGGTCGTTGAGGATCTGACCCTGCTTGAGTATCAGGATATTATCTCTAGTAGCGCAAAGAATCGGGAGAACGTCATCAAGAACGGCTTAAACGATGCTGTTAAGACTGAGGTTAAGCTGAGTATGCGTGACCTTGGTATCGAAAACGATGAGCCGGATGATGTTCCGGCAGATAAGAGTTCTGATAGTAAAGAGCCTTCTATGGATGACATCAAGGCAAAGCTGAACGACCTGATTGCTTCCGCTTCTCCTGTGAAGAAGAGCGCAGCACAGAAGGCTGTTAAGGCGGCTGGCCTGTCTACCGCGTTCCGTTCTATGACTGATATTGAGGAACTGAAGAAGGTCGCCGCAATCATGGAGAAGGAACTGGCTTAATGGAACTAACCCGTAAATGCAAGATTTGCGGGAAGAACATTTTCATCGAGCGAGACCGTAGCACATTTTTCTACGACAAGACTGGTTTTTATCATAAGGATTGTTTTGTAGAAAAAAAGAAAAATCAAAAACGCCCTTGGACAGATGACCTGCTAAGGGCATTTTTTGACAAAGTGAATGACACTACGGATAAAAAGGTCGATGATCTTCTTTCCAAAAAGAGAGAACAAGACCACAATCGTGAGCTTGCACATATCAAACAGGAAGAGAAAAAGATTCTTTTCGACCATATTCGAGATATATACGCCCCGGCGGTTGTTCCTGGTAGCTTCTACTCGAAACTTGCGCAGTTAATTTCCGGTAATTATTACAAATACAGAGGTTCTATTCCTCCGCTAGAACTTTACGATATGTGGGTTCTAGCGAAACCCCGACTAGATAAGATAGTTGCCGAGAAAGAAGCAAAGGGTTGTGATATGAGTCAGCGATGGAATTACGACTTGGCTGTTTTATTGGCTCAATATCCTAGTTATCTCGATCGAAAAGAAAGACTAGCTTCGATTCGCAGTGAAAGCGAAGAAAAAATGAAGGAAAATCTGACTGAAACGGTACTGAAACGTATGAAAACAGCACCGAAACAGAGTAAAAACGAGAATGAAATTGATATAAGTGCAATTCTCGATGAGATATAAAAGAGGGAGGTGGATGAGTGGAACTCATTTCAAATATCCCGAATGAAATTCTATTTGTTGGCGCAATTTACAAGCATCCTGACTATTTGGTCGAGTATGGGCATTATGTCAAGAGCAAGTACGATTTTGCCGATGAAGCAACAAAATTTTTCTACGATGCAGCGTTAATTATTTATGAAACTCGGACTCAAGAATTTAATAAAACGTCTGTTTTAACGTTTATGGCTGAAGACGAGTCCAGACTATCCCAATACAAGCGGCTGAAGGGCTGGTCAACCATCGAATACTACATGAGCCTTGCGAATGACGATGATATCAAGGGATATTTCAATATCCTAAAGAAATATTCGTTGCTTCGTGAGTATCAGAGAAACGGATTTAACATCGAAGGAATCTTGAAGCATCGGCAATTTGAAATGTTTGGCGCTCAGGACATTTACAAATTGATTCGTGGCAAGGCCGACAAGATCAATACTGTCATCATCACAAACGACGATGCTGAGATTTTGAATAACGGTCTGTTGCCGATGGTCAATGAACGTCTGAGCGTTCCTGATATGGGCTTGCCGTTCCAGTACCCAATCATGAATGATTTGTTCCGAGGATTGAAGCTGGGTACTGTGATGTTCAATGGTATGCCATCTAACGCTGGCAAGACTAGATACATGATGGCGATTGTTGCTTACGTCACATTGGTTCAAAAGCAGAAAGCTCTTCTGCTGCTGAATGAGATGGATCTTGAATCCGTCCGGTATTGCTTGCTAGTCACTGCCATCAATAATCCTGAGTTTCAAGAGTTGCATGGTCATCGCTTTCACAAGGATGAACGAGAAATCACCCTTGGAATGTACCGAGATGCAAATGGAAACTTCATCTTCCGAAAGCAAAACGAAGACGGGGAATACATAGAAAGCATTGATGAATTCACAGCTCGCGTCTATGAGGAAAGCGAAGAGTATCGCAATGTGCTTGATGTTTGCCAGTGGATTGAGAGCGAATCACAAGGCTTGATTATCGCAAAAGATGTTTCTGCTGATTATAGTGACAAGTCCCTACGATTTGAAATCCAGAAGGCAGCTCTCACTCAGGGAGTTAAGTATGTGTTCTACGATACTCTAAAGAACGACATCGCTTCGATTGGTGAATGGGCAGCGTTCAAGGTCACGGCCACAGAGCTTGAAGAGATTGCGAAAAACCTGAAGATCTTTATCTATGGCAGTATTCAGTTGGCTGAAAATGCTCATGAGTATCTTCCTGATGAGCTGAATTCAAACAACATTGCTGAGTCAAAAATGATTAAGCATGTTGCTTGGACGATGGTTCTATTCAAGGAAATTCCGAAAGATAAATTCGCAAAGTATCAATACATCTTTCATGACCCTGAATGGGGCGGCGACTGTGCTCATCGGTTAAATCCAGACAAACGGTACTATGTTGGAAACATTGACAAGAACCGTTTTGGCGAGAAGAAGAAAATCATGTTTGAAGTGAATTTGAACCAGAATGTCTGGAAAGAGGTCGGTGTCTGCACCAGAAAGTAAGGAACTACAATGGTAAATATCGCAGATCTGAAAAATTATATTCTTGAAGAACAGCAGATTGAACCAATTTTGGAGGAGCTTGGTTGTCATCATATTAGTCATAAAGCTGGATATTATCAGTGTGCGAATCCAGATGGTGACAATAGGACGGCACTCTGTATCTACGAGAATGAAAATCTTACTGCGGTAGATTACACACGAGACATTGTCAATGGAAAGACCAGTTATGATTTGATTTCTGTCGTCCAGTTCTTTCTGGAACTGTCTTTCCCAAAAGCTATTAAGCAAATCTGCGAATGGGTTGGACTTGACTACTATCACAACTTCGAGGAAGACCTTCCTAAAAGTATGTTGATTCTAAAAGAACTCATCACCATGCAAAATGAAGGTGAAGAACACGAGGATGACCGTCCGATAGTCCCCATCTCCGAAGCCATCCTCGGTTATTACAAACCTTATGTTAACCAGATTTTTGCTGACGATGGGATATCTTACGAGACACAACGGGAGTTTGAGATTGGTTTTGATGAACTAACAAATAGAATCACGATTCCAATCAGAGATGAAATTGGTACTTTGGTTGGTGTAAAGGGAAGATATTTTGGTAAGCCGCCTGAAGGTGAATTAAAGTATCTATATCTTGAGCCGTGTGCCAGAAACCGTATTCTGTATGGCCTGTATAAGACAGAGCCGTACATTAAGAATGAAGGTCTGGTATATGTTGGTGAAGCTGAAAAGTCTGTCATGCAGATGTGGAACATGGATGTCTACAACTGTGTGGCGACTGGCGGTAAGAAGGTTTCACAGAATCAAATTGAAATTTTAACACGTCTTTGCGTTGATATTTGTTTTGTATTTGATAAAGACGTTCAGCTTAGTGAGCTTATGGTTCTCGCTAATCGATTTGTCGATGGCGTAAGTGTGTATGCTGTAGTAGATGATAAAGGGATTCTGGATGAAAAGGAAGCCCCGACTGATAATCCTGAAAAATTTAAGGCATTGATTGAAAACTGTGTTAGGAGAATTAAATGAATGTAAAACTCTGGAAGGGGAGTAGGAACGACCTATCAGACCCGATTGGAACGATTATGGAGAACAGAGGGGTCAAGGATTATAAGACCTACATGAATCTGGATGATTCTTGCTTGAATTCTCCGTGGGAATTGGACAATATCGAGTATGCTGTCATGATGTTGAATAAACACCTTTGGAAAAAATCTATCATCTCTATCCTTGTAGACTGTGATGTGGACGGTTTTACAAGTGCTTCGATGATGTTTCAGTATTTGAAAGCGATTGGTTATTTTGGAAAAATCAATGTTCTGCATCATAGTGGCAAGGAACATGGACTCTCTAAAGAAATTGAGGTTCCACCTGAAACTACCTTGCTGATTATCCCTGATGCTGGTAGTAACGATGTTGAGCAGTGCAAGGAACTTCGTGATAAGGGCATCGATATTCTGATTCTTGACCATCACATCTGCGACAGAGAGAATCCTTACGCAGTAATCGTTAATAACCAGAATGGTACATATCCTAACAAGGAACTGTCTGGTGCTGGCGTGGTATATAAGTTCCTTCAAGCCGTTGATGAAGATAATTGGACTGATGTTGCAGACAGGTATCTTGATTTAGTGGCAGTCGGAAATATCGGTGACGTTATGGATATGCACTCGCATGAGACAAAGCGCCTTTGCACAAAAGGTCTTGCACGAATTGTAAATCCGATGATTTGTGCTCTGGTTGAGGCGAATAGTTTCAACATCAAGGGTGACCCGACTATCAATGATATTCAGTTCTACATCGTTCCGATGATGAACGCACTGATTCGTGTTGGCTCATCCGAGCAAAAGAAGCGGATGTTCCGTGCGATGGTCGGTGAGGAACAGACGTTCCAGTACACTCCGACTCGTGGCAAGAATGCCGGTGTCACGATTGACGAGACTCTGGCACAGCATGTGGCTCGTGAGTGTTCGTCTTGTAAATATCAGCAAAACAAAACTAAGGATAAGGCTGTTGCAGAGTTGCAGGAACTGATTGAAAAGCATGGTGCAGACCAGAATAAGATTCTCTTCTGCAACTCCACTGGCATTCTTGATAACACTCTGACTGGTGTTGTGGCAATCAAGCTGGCCGAAATGTATGCAAAACCGTGCGTATTGCTTCGTACTTTTGCTGATGAACCGGACTATTACGGTGGTTCAATGAGAAATCCTGACGGCTCTCCGATTGAAAGTTTAAAGGAGTTCCTGATGAGTACCGGAGATTTTGAGTCAGTTCTTGGTCATGATAATGCTGCTGGTGTGAAAATCAAGAAAGAAAACGTGCCAAAGGCGATTGCGGATTGTAATGAGCTGCTTAAAGATGTCACGATGAGCAAAGCAATCGTGGTTGACTTTGATTTTGACTATAGTAGGCTGACTGTTGCATTGCCGAAGACCATGTATGAAATGCATAAAATCTGGGCACAGGGAATCTCAGAGCCATATTTCTACATTAAAAATATTCCGCTGATTCATAGTGGATGTGCTCCGATGGGCAAGAACGGCAATATGTGGAAGTATTCTGATGAAGAAAAAGGCATTGATTTTGTGTGCTTTGCAGATAATGGCCGGATGATTGGCTGGATCAATAATGACTTCTATGGTGATCAGGAAGAAAAATACATCAATGCTGTATGCCGGTTGTCTTTAAATCAGTACGGAAACAAAGTTACTCCGCAGGCGCAGATTGTTGATTTTGAGGTGATTTGATATGGGAAATTGGAAACGTGCTATCGCCATCGACTTTGATGGCACTCTCTGTGAGAATAATTATCCTGATATCGGTGAACCAAACTGGAATGTCATTTATCAAGCAATTCAGGAACAGAAGCACGGTGCTGGTCTGATTCTCTGGACTTGTCGGGAAGGAAAGCTTTTGTATGATGCAATGGAGGCTTGCTTTGATTGGGGTATTCAGTTTGATGCCATCAATGAGAGTCTTCCTGAGTGGAAAGAGCATTTTGGCACTGCTCCTAGAAAGGTTGGGGCTGATGAATATTGGGACGATAAGGCTGTAAAAATAAAGAATGGAGAGTTGGTTGACAATGAATAAAGTTGGTAATTACGATTTGCCATTAAATTTGCTTGACAAAGCACATCAATCACTTGCACATACTATTGCAGATTTAGAACCACTTCGGGAAGGTACAGCATTTAATCAGATTTTAAATGATGGTGCTCATATTATTGAACCGGATGAATTGACTCATATTCTTGATAAATTTGCAGAGCAGCATCCAGATTGGGAGATTTGTATCGAAACTGACCACGGATCGGTTAGTGAGAAATTTAAGATGGATCATGTTTTCTATGAAGGTATGGGAGATATGATTGTTCTTGATTTTGAATGAAAAATGGAAAAACGACGATATAGATATTACAAAATTGATTACCGTACATATAATTATACGCTCAAGAAATATCACAACTTACACAGAGAAATCTACGCTGAAAATGCAAGAGATGCAGTTAAAATGCTAAAAAGCAAAGAGTGTAATCGTAAGTTTGAGATTGTTAAAGTCTACTTTGTTGATATTTTCGGTGATAGAAACGATAGGTTTTATCCACGAACTTATGTGATTGATAAAGAAGATTTTGAGTGAGGTGAGTATATGGTTTATATTACAGGCGATATTCACGGCGACTTTAATCGTCTCTTAAAGCTAAATAAGTTTTGCATTAGACACAATCTTGGAAAGAATGATTGGATTATCTGCCTTGGCGATGTTGGTTTGAATTACTACGGCAAGGATGATTCTCGTGAATGGAGCATTAAGACCATTGCTGCGGACATCCCTGCGAATTTATTCTGCATTCATGGAAATCACGAACGCCGCCCGTCTCGTAAGGATGGCTATAAGACAAAGGAAATCAGTGGAGATATTTGCGGAAAAGTGTGGCATGACCCACATTATCCCAATCAGTATTTTGCTATTGATGGCGAAGTTTACCAGATTCTTGCTGATAGGGAAATTCTGAACTGTCTTGTTTGCGGCGGAGCTTATTCCGTAGATAAATATTATCGGTTGGAACGTGGATGGAACTGGTGGCCGAATGAACAGCCGAGTGAAAAGACTAAGAAAAAGATCTGGAATATTACACATGACCCTCAAATCGATGATATTGATGTTATGCTCACGCATACCTGTCCATTCCGGTTCATTCCAACTGAATTGTTTATCGGTGGTATTGATCAAAGCACAGTAGACCAGTCAACTGAAATATTCTTTGATGATATATACGAATGTTATCCTAACGATTGTAAACCGTTCTGGTATTTTGGTCACTTCCATGGAAATAAATACACTGATGACTATGTGATGCTTTTTGATGACATTATTAAGTTTGGAGACAAGGTGAAGAGTGATGGTTAAAGATAGAAATAAAGGTCTGCGAGTCCTTGATTATATCGACGAGAATGAAATTTTAGCGCAGTTGTCAGAAGAGGCTTCTGAAGTTGCAAAGGCGGCATTAAAGCTTCGCCGGGCTCGTGATAGAAAAGAACCCTACACCAGTAAGTATTCGTGAAGCGTGGGCTGATTTGAATGAAGAATATGGCGATGTACTCAATTGCCTATATGCGTTGTTTGATGACGACGATGACCGTATTTATGATTTTTTTTGAACACGCAAATATTACTGCCGATGAAAAGCGCAAGCGTTGGATTAAGCGCCTGAAGGAACGTAATCAGTTTTAATGGTGGAAGGAGAATAGATGTCAGATAATTTTGTAAATCTTCATGTACATACAGCGCAGGGTTCGTTACTTGACTCTATTCTTACCGTCAAGGAACTTGTAAACTTTGCCAAAGAAAATGGCCAGAAAGCAATCGCGGTTACAGACCACGGAAAAATGCACTCTTTTGTTGACCAAGTTAAGGCTTGCAAGGAAGCAGGTATTAAGCCTATCATCGGCTGTGAAGTCTATGAAGTAGATAATCAGGCAGAGAAAGCCGATACAAAAGACTATAAACAACCTCGTTACCATCTTGTTTTACTAGCAAAGAACGAGACCGGTTTAAAAAATCTATTTAAGATTGTTTCAAATGCTTGCGTTGATGGTATGTATAAAAAGCCTCGAACTTCTTTGAACATTATTGAACAGAACGAGTGGGGTAAAGGTATCATCTGTCTTACAGCCTGTCAAGTTGGTCGAATGAGTAGATTACTTGTTGATGGCAACGAGACTGAAGCATGGCAGTTATGGAACAAACTGGAATGGATCTTTGATGACGTGTTTATGGAAGTACAGTCACATGATACGCCAGATCAAGCTGAGGCCAATGCAAAAATTGCGGCGTTTATTAGGAAATACGACTTGCCGTATACCATTACGACCGATGCTCACATGCTTTCTAAAGAAGATATTGATGCACACTCTGTCTTTGTTGAGATTGGAGAAGGCCGAGAAGTTGGAGAAAGTTATGTTGACTGTTATCTTCAGACCGAAGACGATGTGCTAAGAACACTTTCAAAGCAGTTTGATGAAGACTTCATCCGAAAAGGTTGCTCAATGTCTGTGAAAATTGCAGATATGGTTGACGATATTGATATTGGTCTTGGCCAGCCAAACCAGATGCCAGAAGTGAAAATTGAAGGTAAATTTGATTCGCATCTGGATTACCTGCGTTACCTCGTTTATTCTACTTTTGATGAAAAATTCGGATGGATGAGTAAAGAAGAACAGCAAACCAGGCGGGACAGAATTGAGATGGAGCTTGACGTTTTGGAATATGTTGACTACATCGACTATTTCATCATGCTGTATATGCTTTGTAAGGTGGCCGATGAACGAGGTATCCCTCGTGGCTATTCTCGTGGTTCTGGTGCAAACTGTCTATGTCTATTTATGCTAAACGTTACGCAGATTGATTCTGTTCGTTGGGATCTTGACTTCTCTCGTTTTGCCAATAAGGGGCGTAAGAGCCTGGCAGATTTCGACTTTGACATTAGCCGTCGTCGTCGTAAAGAGCTTGTTTCTATTGCAGAAGAACTTTTTGGAAAAGAAAGCGTTGCTCCTATTGCAACTTTTAATTCTTTGTCTACTAAGGTTGCCATTAAGGATATTGGTAAGGTGCTGAATGAAGATCCAGAAAGTCCATATTATATGCAGATTCCGTATGAGCTACGCAACGAGGTTGCCAAGCTGATTCCGACTGTAAAAACGCTGGATGACCTTGGTGAAGAGGTTGAGAAGGAAGTTCTGCTAAAAGATATCCTCGGTAAAAGCGAGCAGCTTTCTAATGTGTATGATAAGTTCCCTCTGTGGTTTAAGTACGTTATGCGGCTTGAAGGTTTACCGAAAAGTATGGGTCGCCATGCTGCAGGAACTTTGATTACACCTAAGCCTGTCATTGAATATTGTCCTCTCTGTATGGATAGAGAAGGTAATCAGATGTGTCAGCTTGAAATGCACAATGCTATGGATGACCTGTCTCTAGTTAAGATGGATTTTCTTGGTCTTGAAAATTTGGACACGATTGATGACACATTAAAGATGGCCGGTCTAACTTGGAAGGATGTTGACATCAACCATCTCGACCTAAACGATAAGGCAGTCTACGACGCAGTTTATAAGTCTGGACACACAATTGGTATTTTTCAGATGGAGTCTGCTGAAGCTCGAAAGATGTGTGTTGAAGCAAAATGTGACAACGCCGAGGATATCATTGTTGTGAATGCAGCAAACCGCCCTGGTACTAAGGACAGCTTCCCGACGTATTGTTCCAATAAGCTTTATCCAGAGACTATCAAACTACTTCATCCTGATATCAAACAGCTTTTTGCCAAGACTCAGTACATTCTTCTTTATCAGGAACAGGCTCTGGCAGTATTTCGTTATGCAGGATTCCCTGAAACTGAGGTTGACAATGCTCGTCGTGCCATTGGTAAGAAAAAGAAAGATGTTATGGCATCCTTGGAGGTCCAGTTTAGAGATGGTCTTCACAAGAAAGGATGGAACGATTATCAGATTTCTGAGATGTGGGCATTGATCTTGAAACAGGCTTCTTATTCCTTCAACCGGGGCCACGCAGTTGCTTATGGGCTTCTTTCTTACCTGACAGCATACCTGAAAACTCATTATACTGAGTATTTCATGGCTGCGTGTATGATTACAAAGGAAGATGATTCTGGCAAAATGGGTGTGTTTATCAACGAATGCGACCGTCTACATATTCGTGTCCTTCCTCCAAGTGTCAACAAGTCTGATATGGAGTTTAAGGCTGATGCGGAAAAGCACACAATCCTGTTTGGTTTGAAAGCCATTAAGGGAATGGGTGAGAGTATCGCTTCAGGAGTGATTGCAGACCGTCCATATTCTGGACTGGCAGACTTTGTTCAGAGAGCAAACGGTGGTAAGATTGGAACCTCAAATGTTGTCAAGTTGATTAAGGCTGGCGCTATCCCGACAAAAGACAAGAGAAAAATCTTAATCACTTTTGCAAATATGGTTTTTGAGAATGAGTATAAAGAGAAAGGATTCCATGAGATGGCGTCTCTCCCTAAGATTTCCATTCTTAAAGACGAATACGGCATTGATACGGACTCTGTTAAAGACAAACCAACCAGACTTGCCTTATATAATAAGGTAAGAAGGGAGCGCTGGGAAGCGGGCACATGGAATCGAAAGAAAGAAAAAGACAAAAAGCGGAATGCATTTATGCAGGCGTTTGCTGAAAAGTATATGCAAGACGAGCACATGTGGGAATTTGAAACTCTTTCAATGTTTTTGACTAGCAATCCCATTAAGGATGCTTGCACCTATATTGATGCTGGTCTTGATACTGTAGAGGATGGCGGTAAGGCAACTGCTATTTGTGTCATCGTAGATATCCAAAAAAAGAAAGATAAACGTGGCAACCAGTTTGCGTACTTACATGTTTACACGACAGGTGGTATTGTCGAAATGATTTGTTGGGCATCTCAGTATGCACGATATTCAAGTCTGATTTCAAAGGGTAACGATCTTGCAATCCTTTGCAAGAGAAAAGAAAATTCGTACATTGTTGAGAAGATGAAGCCTTATAAGCAGTGGCTGCATGATAGAGAGATAGCGTAAGAGGGTTATAAAGTGGCAGATAAAAAATTCAATGAAAATATGATCCGTTGCTACATCAGGATAAAACGAGTCTTTTATCCGAAAGATGGGAGGGAGGTGGAGCCCGGCGGCTTCGCCACTTTCTCTGCCGAGGTGGTAAAAGTCAAGCAGGGAAATCCTGTTATGAGTCGATACAGTGACCTCCGGTTAAAGGGCAACGTTCCTAGCCTCGATATGAATAAAACTTATTCGTTCTGTGGTGAGTATGTTCATCATGAAAAGTTTGGTGACCAGTATAAAATCATTTATATGAATGAGTTTCAAGAGATTACTGACCCGGAAGAACAGAAAAGCTTTCTCCATTATATCCTGACCGACCATCAGTTTGAGATACTTTATGAAGCATTCGAAAATCCGTATGAGATTATCAAGAATGGTGATATCAAGTCGCTTTGCACTGTTAGTGGTATTACGGAAGGCAGAGCTCAAAAGATCATTGATACTTATGAAAACAACATTGATAACAGTGAGGCGTACACAAAGCTAATTGAGTACGGTCTGACCCCTAGTGCTATTGAAAAGCTTGTCCGTCAATATCATGGTGCAGACACTCTGGTGAGAAAGATTGAAGAGAATCCTTACGTCCTGATTGACGATGTGTATGGCATCGGCTGGAAGAAGGCTGACGCTCTAGCTCTGAATATGGGGTTGAAACACAATTCGCAATTTAGAATTGAAGCTTACGTCATGCACTTTCTTGCTGGCCGTGCCGAAGAAGGCAACTCTATCATCTCGGCAAACCAGACAATCAATAGCTGTATTAAGGAACTTGATTTGAATGAGGGTGACCAAGAAGTCATCAAAAGGGCACTTTTCCATTTGCATGATGCTCGTGAAACGCTTTGGTGGAGCGATGACCGTCAGGAATTTGCTTTAACTAGAGTGTGGAATCTGGAAGATAGTATTGCGAAGGAAATCAAGCGTCTGGCGGATGTTCCTGTTGAGCCGATTGGTCGAAATATGGATGCAGCAATCAATGAGGCCGAGGATGAACTTGGTATCGAGTACACTGAAGAGCAGAGAGATGCTATTAAAAAGGTATGCTCTAGCAACGTCTGTATCTTAACAGGTTACGGCGGATGCCTTGATGCAGAGATGGAGTTCTTTAATGGTATCCAATGGAAAAAAATAAAAGATTATGTTAAGGGCGACAAAGTTCTTCAATATAATGAAAATGGGACTACAACGCTTGTTGAGCCTGAGAAATATGTAAAATTTAAATGTGAATATCTATATCACATGAAAAACAAGTCGGGCAGTATCAATCAACTATTGAGTGCAGAGCATAATGTTGTTTACTTGACCAGCAAAAACAATTTAGCTAAAATCCCAATGTGGGAGTTGTATCAAAGAAATGTTAAACGAAAGTCTGGGTTTAACGGACATTTTATAACAACGTTCAATTATGATGGTCCAGGAATCGATTTGAGCGATGCTGATATTAGACTAATGTGTGCTGTTATTTGCGATGGGTCGTTTTTGAAGGATCATAAATCAGCTTGGTGTAGAGTAAACGTAAAAAAAGAGCGAAAGAAACTTCGCATGAGAAGACTTCTTTTGGAAAGTGGTAGATACTTTGATGAGCATCAGTGGAATCCAAAAGACTTGGAATATTCGAACTTTGTCTTTTATGCTCCAAGAAAAGAAAAAAGATTTACTTCGTATTGGTATAGCTGTAATCATCATCAGCTAGAGGTGATTTGCGATGAGATTCTAAATTGGGACGGTCACGTAAAAGAGGGGAGACGGAAAGATTTTAGTACACTGATTAAAGAAACGGCAGATTTTGTTCAGTTCGCATTTTCTTCTTGTGGTTATCGTTCTGTTGTACATGAATCAAATATTGAACGGCACGGTAGAATGGTCACAGAGTATAATGTTCATATTGTGCAACACTCGAATGGAAAAGTTTCTCTTATGACAAAAGGCAGTAAAAGCGATATTGATATTGTTCGTTCAAGCGATGGATATAAGTATTGTTTTACGGTTCCGTCTCATATGTTTCTGATAAGATATAATGGAAGAATTTGTGTCACAGGCAACACCGGTAAAAGTACCGTTGTCGCTGGTGTTCTAAAGGTTCTTCGTGGTAAGTCTTTTGCTCAGACTGCACTTTCTGGTCGTGCCGCTGCTCGTATGCAGGAGATTACTGGTCAGGACGGTAAGACTATTCACCGTCTTCTTGGATATGACATCGAGAACGGTGGGTTTGTTCACGATAAGGACAATCCTCTGGATGAGGACATTATCATTCTGGATGAGACCTCTATGGTTGGTGCTCAATTGTTTTACGATTTGATTCAGGCAATCGAAACTGGCAAGCGATTCATCATGATTGGTGATGACGGCCAGCTTGAGAGTATCGGTATGTGTAACATCTTCAAGGATATGCTTGCATCTAAGGTTGTTCCTGTGGCTCGTTTGACTAAGATCCATCGTCAGGCAGCCAAGTCTGCAATTATCACGGAGAGCATTAAGGTTCGTAACGCTACGCAGTTGGTTCCTTATGGCTGGGCTGGCAGTGAGATTCGTGGTGAACTTCGTGATTTGGAGCTTGATATCTATAAAGACGCAAGTGAGTCATTCAATCACATCATCAATCAGTACCGTACCTTATATAATAAGGTAGGGAATGATAGTTCGAAGATTCAGATTGTACTTCCACAGAAGCTGCGTGGCAGTATCTGCACCTACGAAGTCAATAATGCTATTCAGGAAATTGTGAATCCGAGTCGTGGTCAAGCAGAAGCAAAAGTCACAATCTATGGTGATGGCAAGGATAGGGTGTATACTCTGCGTGAGGGCGATCAGGTCATCATCAACAAGAACAACTATGAGCTTCACACATACAATCTCAAGACAAAGAAAAAAGAAGAGAAGTGTCCGGTGTTCAACGGAAACCGTGGCATTATCCGAAAGATTGAGAGTAGTTTTATCCTAGTTGATTTTGACCAGTGGGGAACAATCTTCATTCCACATTACTTTGGCGGAAACAATATCTGGGCAACACTTGAGCTTGCTTATGCTTTGAGTTGTCATAAACTGCAGGGCAGTGAAGCTCCGTATGTGATTGTTGGTATGGACAACTCTGCGTACTTGATGCTGACGAGAGAATGGCTCTATACGGCCATCACTCGTGCAAAGAAGTATTGTATGATTTGCGCCGAAACTCACGCTCTTGATCGGGCTGTAAAGACTTCGAGAGTTCCATATAAGCGGACGTTCTTGAAGGAATTTTTACGGAAAGAATTTTCAGAAAAGCATTGACAATTATATTTGTATCCTATATAATATAGTTATAAAAAGTCTCCATCCCGGAGGCTTAAAATTCTCTCTTTAGATACATAACACAGGATACGAGAAAGAGAAGGCTTGCTCGTAACGACAAGCCTTTCTTTATTAGCCATAACTATATAACACAGGATACGCAAGGAGGCTTTATGACAGATAAAGAGCTCATAGGTAAGCTTGATGCGATGGTTAAGGCATTGCAGAAAGCAAAGAAGAAAACGGATAAGACCAACATTTTGCTGGATGCACGTAAGGATTTTGGAGAAGAAGCTGATGAGCTGATGGCATTCTTCCGATTTCTGCTTGACCCGTCAATTGTTACTGGCCTGTCTGATGCAAAGATCAACAAGAAGGTAACTGTAAGGCCGGACATCGACGTTCAGTATCTCAGCTGCGGATACCTTTATATTATGGGTGCTGGCCACAATACAGGCTCTGATGCATCCATCGCAACAATCCAGAATTATTTACATAAAAATCCTGAATATGAAGAGTTTCTGAAGCGACTGTTCACTAAGAACCTGCCGATCGGGGTCGAGGCAGCTACCATCAATAAGGTATATGGCGAGGAAATTATTCCTGTCTGGGAGGTTCAGCAGGGATACCCGATTGGTAAGGTTAAGCTGAAGGATGGTATTTGGTTCAGTTTAAGCCAGAAGATGAATGGAAATAGGGGCACCATGTATAAAGGCGAGCTCATCTCTCGGCAGGCTCAGAAGTTTAAAGGACTCGACCATATAAAGAATGACCTGCTCGCTCTATACGATGAAGACGCCTCAAGGCGAGATATGTGGGTGTTTGATGGTGAGCTGATCTACAAGAACCCAGAAAGAATGTCGGACGGAGAGGCTTTTCGTTATGGCACTGGCCTACTTAATTCTGACAACAAGGATAAGACTGGAATCAAATTTGTGATTTTTGATGTGATTCCTGTTGTAGAGTTCGACCGTGGAAAGTGTACTATCCCATATAAAATTCGCCGTATTGGGTTAAATTGTCTTCGCGCAGAGATTACTCGCAAGCACCTTGAGAATATTGAGATTGTTCCCATGGTCTATGAAGGAAAAGACCAAAACGTGATTCCAAAGTGGCTTGATTATGCGGTCGAGCACGATTGGGAAGGTCTTATGTTGAACACGGACGTCCCTTATCGCCGGGCTCGTCACAACGGATGTCTCAAAATCAAGCGATTCTACACTGTTGATCTACGAATCACAGCGATTGAGGAAGGTCAGAACCGTCTGACTGGTACGATGGGCGCTCTTGTTGTTGACTACAAGGGCAACGAGCTTCGTGTCGGCTCTGGTTTTGATGATGCTACGAGAGCTGCTGTGTGGGCGAATCCTGATAATTACATCGGTAAGATTGTGGAATGTAAGTACAAAGAGGTCACGATGGACAAAAAGACCGGCCTTGAGTCTCTGCAATTCCCGACGTTTGTAAGATTTAGAGATGATAAGAACGAGGTGTCTTATGGCTGATGTTAGGTTGATTGACGCAAATGCTTTGCTTGACCGAAATAATTGGACAATCAAGCAATACAGTGAAAAAGAAGCCGATGCTTGGCGAGACGGTATCGCTCTCATGGAGAAAAATATTGAAAACGCTCCGACAATTGACGCGGAATCTATGCGGCCTAGAGGATATTGGATTCGGCGTAAAGATAGATACGATGGGGCATGGGGTTGCTCAATCTGTGGGAATACTGTAGGACCAGTCATAGCCCTATGTTCAAAATACTGTCTAAATTGCGGAGCAAAAATGAGGTAAATATGCCTAAAAACAAGCTAAAAGATTCCTTTTATTGGATGGGTGGAAACGATAAGAATGAAGTAAGCTACGGCTAAGGAGCAGATGTGAGAACTTATTATGCAGTGACCCAAGGTGAATATTCAGATTATCGGATTATTACTATCACTGAAGATAAAGAAAAAGCAGAAAGAATCGCTGCGGCCTACGATGGTTATGTTGAAGAGTACGATGATTGTATTATAAATCCGATTGGCGTTTGGAAGGTTTATCACTACGAAAAAAATGGGGGTTGGATCGTATGCCATTCTGACAGAGACGTCGAAGATATTAAAGATGGGGAGTGGAAACCGGATTATTTTGAGGACATTCTTTTCAATAAGGGTATGACATGGACTATTTATGTTACCGCTGAAAACAAAGAGCTTGCTCAAAAGATTGCTTATGATAAGTACGCCCAGTGGAAAGCTGAACGGGAGGGATTGGCATGAATCTTTCTAAGAAGTCCATTAAGCACATTCTTCGGATTCTTGATAATAAATGTATCGAAGTTCCTACAAAGACATCTGCTTATAGCAGCGGTGGACGTAGAATTTTGACTCGTGATTTTGAGCCAAAAGAGCCACACGGAATGGATGACTGGCAACGAATCGTCTATGTACCATCCGAAGGATATTTCTACGGAATTTATAACGGAAAATCGGAAGAAGATTGGGAGATTCCAGATATCTGGTCTCCTGCACAGCTTGCTGATTTGTGAGGTGTAAAATGCTACTTTTAACGCAAGGCGGAGAAATTATAAATCTTGACCGTATGGCAATCATTGATACCGCAAGCCTTAATGTTTATGCAAGGCAGGGCATGGGTGAGCGTGGAATTATCCTTGGTAGTTATAACTCTGAGAGTAGATGCTACGATGTTGTCGCACGTATTTTTGATTGCTATCGGAAAAATGAGAAAGCATACATTATGCCAAAATGAATGATTAAAAAAAACTAACCACCCCAAAGAAAGCAGAATAGGAAGATGCTATATGAAAAATATGTCAAAGAAAACTCGCAAAAAGGTTATGCGAATTATCAAAGCAAATTGCCATTCGAATGATGGGTGTTGGTGGGAACCATATAAAAGTAGTCGAATGTTCGCAATCTGGAAACATATTATAACGGAAGATCGTTTTGGCTTTGGCGAATTTGCAGCAGTATATGAGGATTTGGATGATAAATTTTCTCTATACTTTTATGTTAACATCGTGTCTCCTGCACAGTTAACAAATCCACGTCTTCCAATCAATGTCAATAAACAGATTGTGAAGAAATTGGAAGAAGGTGGTTTCATCTGACAGATTTCCAAAAACTAGCCGTCCCAAAGAAAGAACGACTTGAAGTTCAACTTACGGATGGCACAGATGAACACAATATATTGTACATAATTACATCTCTAGCCACTATTAAAGGCGCTGAGATTTTTAAAAATTTTCGTTTGTATTCTGTAGGCTCCGCCGGGGAGCTCAACTTATTAGAGAAGCAAGACGGCGATCCCTACTTTGATAAGCTGAAAGGAACAGAATATGAGTAATTCGATGAATCGAGAAGACCGGCGCAGAGAACAGCGTAAGGCACGAATCCTTGCCCGGCGAATCAAGAAGGCCGGTGGCCCCGACTTTCTGGCTGGAATGCCAGTTGAAGAGTGGGAGCCAAAGATTGGTGATGAGGTCACCATTAAGGTAAAGAGGATTCAAGGTAAGAAAGATTTCTTCAAGATGAGTCCGCAGTATCAGGACTTTATCAATAGACTTGAAGACGGAAAGCCTTACAAAATCACCAGTACCGGCATGAAGGGTCAGGTTTACGGCATTGACGCACATCCTTATTTCCAGATTTGGAAGGGCGATATGGAACCCTATAAGGAGTCCTAATGAGGATGTACTTCAGGACGGATTATAAAGAGTGGGGCCCGGCAGAAGCCACTTTGCAGAAAGGACACTGGTATAAGGTTCTTTGTGATGCTGGCGACTTCTACATAATTGACAACAGACCAGAAAGTAACAAGTGTGGTCTGCGACTAGGAGAAATATCGTTTGTTGATAAAGAAGACCTTGAAGATGATGTCTATGTCGTAACCGGCAAGAGTGAAGAATTTGAGGAAGGAGGTGGGGCGATATGATTGGTATTGACCATCGTGAACAGGGTCGTAAGGAACGAGCCCTTGCGGAGTATTACAGAACCTTGGCTCGATATCCTACCGAGTGTGGAGAACCGATTACATATCAGTTGTCCGATGAGCAACTTGAACAGGTTCTCTGTGGAGAGGTTACTGTTGATGAATTGATTAAAAGAGGTGAGCTAAGTGGCAGTTGACCAATACGGGAATTCATTTGGTGTTGGAGATTATGTGTTGATTACAGAGGTTCCATCTGGCCTCCCTTATTTTGCAATGATTTCGGTTGTAAAGGTCGAAAAAATCGAAAAGGATAATCATCAAAAAGATATAGTTTATTTCGAACGATGGTATCCAATTGAACAACGTGGCGAACTTATTTACCGGGAAGCAGATGATTGTGTTGTGACAACTGAACATAACTATCTTGTTTCACTAAAACGTAGAGATGAATGGGATAAAGAGGTGATGTAAGTGAAAGATACGATTAAGATGTGGATCGCTTTCATTAAGATTTTTAAGGATTATCTTATTGCAGTCGGAATCATGATTGCGTTGTGGCTGCTGTCTTGCCTTATCAAGTATGGGATCTCAGTATCCAACTTCCCAGATTGGTTTAAGTTTGCACTTCTAAAGTAATGGAGGATTAAATGGTAACCGATATTCTTAACAGAGAAATTCATGTTGGCGACACAGTTCTTAGAGCTAGAACTCGGAAAGGTCGCGGAGTTCTTTGGAGCATTCATAAAGTTGTCGCCATTATGAATGTAATGATTAAAGTTCAAGATGGTCAGTACACTTTAAATGTTGCACCTAAAAATTGCATCGTAATTGGTGAGAATGACATTCCTGAAAACTGGCAGGATGAATATTAAGGAGAATTAAATGGTAGTTAAACTGATTACACATACTCCTGATCCTGAAAAGGTGGTAGCCGCAGCCGCAAAACTGTGTTACTCCAATTCGAGTATTCAGGATTTGATGGATGGATTGACCGATGAGAAGGTTGATGAGTTTCTAAATCGACTTTCTAACCTTGGTCACGCTAGTCCTACGGAGCATGTGACTTTTACTTTTGGAATCGAAGGTGTGAGCCGGTCTTTACTTGCCCAGATTACCCGGCATCGCATTGCATCATTCAGTGTACAGAGTCAGCGCTATGTGCGAATGAATAATGCGGAAATCATCATTCCTGATGTTATTGACGATGATAGCGAAGCAAGAGAGGCATTTAAACAGGCAATTCAGACCGCTGAATATTCTTATAAGCACCTGTGTCAGATTCTTGAGGACAAAATTACTGAAGAACTGATGGTTGCTGATTCTCGTTTGACTGAGAAAAAGGCACGCGTAAAAGCATCCAAGATTGCAAATGAGAACGCACGTTCTGTTCTGCCAAATGCTTGTTCCACGAAGATGATTGTTACAATGAACGCTCGTTCGTTGAACAATTTCTTTAATCTGCGTTGCTGTGAACGTGCGCAGCCTGAAATAAAGGAGCTTGCAACCGAGATGCTAAAGCTGGTTTATCCGATTGCTCCTCATCTGTTCAAGTGTGCTGGTCCCAACTGCTGTGGCAATGGTTGTACCGAAGGAATGATGTCTTGTGGTAAGTTCCACGAGATTCGTGATAAATACGACAAACTGAAACAGGAGGCATTAAATGGAAACACTTGACGAAATTAAGAAGAACGTAGACCATCCAGTCCATTACGGCGGTGCAGACAATCCCTACGAAGCCATTAAAGTGCTGCGAGAGTGGCAGTTGGACAAAGATGCTTATCTTTGGAATGTTGGTAAGTATCTGAGCCGGGCAGGACACAAAGATGGCAATTCTCAGCTTCAAGATTTAACGAAGGCACGTTGGTATTTAGACTATAAAATCCGGCTTTTAGAGGAACAGCAGAAGGTTGCTGAAAGTGTCGTAGATACGCTAAAGAAGATTCCTAACGAGGTGACTGATGAGCTGACTACGATGTCGGATTACATTTCTAGTCATGCAAAGCCTGACTATACGGATGATTTGGTTTTCCGTCCAGAAATCCATGCTCCAAACATCGAAACTGCCGTGGTTCCTGATTGCGCCGATGAGGTCAAGTTTTAATGAGAAAAAACGACGATTAGAATTATCTTTTAGCGTCAGCGATGTTCTTTATAGCTGGTGCAATAGTAGAGATAATGGTTAGAATTTTTCATTGGTAAAGGATTTACATATATGAGATACAACTGGGAAGAACCATTTGCGGCATTTGCCCTGTTTGTTACAATGTTGATTTTTGGCTTTGCCAAATTTGTTTTAAGATAATCAAGGAGAAAAATACATGAATATGATGTTTATTGCAATTCCTGTCGTTGTTGTCTTTCTGATCGCCTTTGCATTTACTTGCTATAAGAAGGCTCCTCCTACTCAGGCAATCGTCGTAACAGGTTTTGGACTGTCTAAGCCGAAAGTTATCTGTGGTCGTGGCGTGTTCGTCCTTCCGGTTATTCAGCGAGCTGACCGTCTGAATATGCGATTGCTCAAGATTGATGTCAAGACTCCTGAAACCGGTGTAAAGACTAAAGAGGGTGTTTCTCTGTGGCTGGACTCTGTTGTTACTGTTCAGGTTTACTCTGAGAACTCTACTGTAACTGATGATGAGATTAAGAGTGCCGGTTGTGAGGATGCAAAGACTTATATTAGTGCTCGTCAGCAGGCTGCTATTTCCAACTTCCTTGGCATGAGTGAAGATGGCATTAACGAAAAGATCAACGATGTCCTTCAGGGCAATCTGCGAGAGATTGTTTCTGAGATGACTGTCAATGATATCCTGACCAATCGTAAACAGATGGCAATTTCCGTTGTTGAGAATGCTCGTCCTGATTTAGCAAAGATGGGTCTGGAAGTTGTTACTTTCAATGTTCAGGATATTAAGGATGCTATTGATGCTCAGGGTCATAATCATGGTGTCATTGAGGCAATTGGTGTTCAGCAGGAAGAGCTGGTGAAGAAACAGGCAGAGATTGCTAAGGCCGAAGCCGCTCGTGATATTGCTCGTGCTAAGGCGGATACTGCTCGTGAATCAAATGAAAAGGAAATTGAATCCAAGACCGCTATTGCACAGCGCAACAATGAGTATCTTCTGACTCAGGCCGCTCTGAAGGCGGAGGCTGATAAGGCAAATGCTGATGCAGAAGCTGCTGGTGAGATTCAAATGAATCTGCGTGATAAGGAAATTAAGGAAGCTGAAGCTGACGCAGCTATTGCAAAGCAGAAGAAGATGGTTGAGTTGGCCGCTCAGGAAGCAGAAGTTCGTCAGCAAAAGCTGGATGCGGAGATTCGCAAGCAGGCAGACGCCGACCTGTATAAGCGTCAGAAGGAAGCTGAAGCAAAGAAGTACGAAGCAGAGCGTTCTGCAGAATCCGCAAAGTTCGCTAAGGAACAGGAGGCAGAAGGCATCCGTATGGTTGGCATGGCGGAAGCTGAGGCCATCAAGCAGAAGGGTCTTGCTGAAGCAGAAGCTATGCTGAAGAAGGCTGAAGCTTACAAGCAGTACAATGGTGCGGCTATGGGTGAAATGATCATTAAGATTCTTCCTAGCATTGCAGCTGAGGTTGCAAAGCCGCTGGCGTCCATTGACAAGGTTTCCATCATTGGCAGTAACGCAAATGGTGTTTCTGAGATTTCCGGCAATGTCCCAGCAGTCATGGCTCAGACTTTTGAGGCCGTTCGTGAAGCAACTGGCATTGATATGAAGGAAATTGTCCGTGCCAACAGTTACGATGCAAAGGTCACTAAGAATGTGAACCTTGTAAGCGATTCGACGATTGTTTCTGAAAAGAACGATGCGCAGGATGCTGAGTAAGAGGTGATTACATGGAATATGTGATTAAACGCGATGGAACGAAAGTCCCTTTTGATAAAAGTAAGATTGTGAATGCAGTCGAGAAGGCGATGACCTGTACACCGGGTGGTATCGACGTTCGTGTGTCGAATGCGATTGCTGACTATATCGCAGACATGCCGGGCATTCTTTCTGTTGAGCAGATTCAGGATATCGTAGTGGACAGTCTAGCAAATAGCCCGTTTATTGACGTTGCAAATGCATATAGTCAGTGGCGGCAGTATCGTCAGGAAATTCGAGATAAAGAGAAAACCAACGCAAGTATTCTTGAAATTCTTGATGCCCAGAACGACGCAATCAATCAGGAAAACAGTAATAAGAACGCAACCATCAATAGCACGCAACGTGATTACATGGCCGGAGAGGTATCTAAGGAACTAACTGACAGACTTCTACTTCCAAAGGATATCCGAGATGCACACAAAAGTGGTTTAATTCATGTGCATGATAAAGATTATTTTGTGATGCACTGCCATAATTGCGATCTGGTCAATCTTGAAGATATGCTCCAGAACGGCACCGTCATCTCCGGCACCTATATTGAAAAACCTCACAGCTTTTCCACCGCCTGCAACATTGCCACCCAGATCATTGCACAGGTAGCTTCGATGCAATTTGGAGGTCAGAGTATTACACTTTCACATCTGGCTCCATTCGTAGATGTTTCCCGCAAGAAGATCACAAGTGAAGTACACCAAGAATTTTACGAGATGGTTCAGAATAATGAAATCGATAAGATGCCGGAGTCTGAAACTATCAATCGAATTGTAGAAGAGCGTTTACATAAAGAAATTGCTCGTGGCGTGCAGACCATCCAGTATCAGGTCGTCACTTTGATGACGACAAACGGTCAGGCCCCTTTTATCACTGTGTTTATGTACCTCGATGAAGTTCCAGAAGGTCAGACTCGTGATGATTTGGCTCTAATTGTTGAAGAAGTGTTAAAACAGCGCATTCAGGGTGTAAAGAATGAAGTTGGTGTATGGGTCACTCCGGCCTTCCCAAAGCTCATTTATGCTCTTGATGAGGATAACATTCATTCTGATTCTAAGTATTATTACCTGACTGAGCTGGCAGCTAAGTGTACTGCCAAGCGAATGGTTCCTGATTATATTTCCGCAAAGGTTATGAAGGAGCTTAAAGGCGGTGTGTGGCCTAGCATGGGCTGTAGATCCTTCCTTACTCCTGACCGCACCACTGAGAACGTAGCTAATGCCAAGAATTGGGTTAAGGGGCATAAGTATTATGGCCGCTTCAATCAGGGCGTCGTGACCATCAATCTGGTGGACGTGGCTTGCAGTTCAGAAGGGGACAAGGATAAATTCTGGAAAATCTTCGATGAACGACTCGAATTGTGTCATCGAGCTCTACAGATTCGTCACAAGCGTCTACTCGGCACTCCTTCTGATATGGCCCCTATCCTGTGGCAGTACGGTGCATTAGCTCGTCTAAAGAAGGGCGAGAAGATCGACAAGTTGCTCTTCGGCGGCTACTCCACCATCAGCCTGGGTTATGCCGGTCTGTATGAGTGTGTGAAGTATATGACCGGCAAGAGCCACACCGATCCTGATGCTAAACCTTTTGCTCTCGAAATTATGCGGCACATGAATGATAAGTGTAACGAGTGGAAGGCCGCTGAAAACATCGATTACTCTCTGTATGGTACTCCTTTGGAGTCCACTACATATGAATTTGCACGTTGCTTGCAGAAGCGGTTTGGTATGATTCCAGATATTACTGACCATGACTACGTAACAAATTCTTATCATGTCGTTGTCCGTGAACATATCGATGCTTTCACTAAGCTAAAGTTTGAGAGCGAGTTCCAGAAGCTTTCTCCAGGAGGGGCGATTAGCTATATCGAGGTGCCAAATCTGCAGCAGAACATTCCTGCGGTGCTTAGTGTTATGCAGTTCATTTACGACAACATCATGTATGCGGAGCTGAACACCAAGTCCGACTACTGCCAGTGCTGCGGCTACGACGGCGAAATTAAAATTGTAGAAGATGAGAAAAACCACAAGCTTGTATGGGAGTGCCCGAATTGTGGTAATCGTGACCAGAACAAAATGAATGTCGTAAGACGTACTTGTGGTTACCTGGGAACCAATTTTTGGAATCAGGGGCGCACTCAGGAAATTCGAGATCGAGTGGTTCATTTGAGCGACAATTAAATAATGTATAAGCGGTGGGTTGGTGGGGTTACATAAAATGAAAATTTTAGCGTAAATGTGTTAATAAAATATAACGTGTTATCGTTAGAAATAGAGGTGATAAATTGAACGCATGGAAAAATTTCTTTAAGGCACTTGGTTTTTTTCTGGGAATCGTTCTGATTCTGGCAGCTACATATTTTACCTCGTGGATTATCACGATTGGTATTATTTGGCTGATTTTTAAGCTGCTGAATATCACTTTTACCGTTAAAGTGGCGACAGGCATCTGGCTGGCTCTAGTTTTTCTGGAACGATTCATTAAGGGTAGCCGAGGTAAGTAAATAAACAAGCAGGGTGGGTGTGGTGGCATGAAAACATGGATGTGGAACGTATACGTCAGTTGATTCTCGAAATTATTCGAGTCATACAACAAGCGAACAATATTAGTCAAAATGAAATGGAAGATATTATTTCTGATGTTGAGTTTGATTTTTATAACGGTCGATAAAGAAAGGAGTCTTATGGATTATTGGTCTGTTGAAGTAATGTACTACGATGATGGGAATCAGGCATTCAATACATATATGGTAAAGGCGCAGGATCAGAATGATGCTATAAACAAGGCGCATTATCGCTTTGAAAAGGCTCATCCTAACATGAGCTGTATGATTCAGAGCATTGAAAAGGCAGGTGGCTGAGATGGACTTCAAATGTAAGTGTGGCAGTGAATCCTTCTTTATCCAGAGTAAAGGTAGCCAGATTGGTCTGTATTGCTCTGCTTGTGGTAAGTGGCAGAAATGGCTCACCAAGAATGAAGTGAAACAGTTTGAGTACGAGACGAATATGTTGGATTCGAAAGAAAACAATCCTGATGATGATTTTTATAAAAAATTCGCCTTAACTCCATGGGGCTGCCTACACTGTGCTTTTAGAGATTTTGGACTAGATCTTCCTGAAATTCCTGGTAAGATGGCTGATGCCATTATGGAAGATTTCTTCGAGACTATGGAAAGGGCTGATATTATTGAGAAGAAGGAGTAAAGATGATTAAGTTCTTGAAACGTCTACTCCGTTGGTTCCTTCCAGAATGCAGTAGATGTGGTGGAATAATGCTTTATGATGATAACCACAGCTTGCACGATAAATGGCACTTTGTCTGTGATACCTGCGGTCGTGAAAAGTGGGGTAATTTATGAGTGTTGAGTCAAAATGTTACTTTAATATTGAGCATCTATTTAACCCATCATACAAGGAAATGCTCATTATCGAAACCGACAATTGGGCGTCTTGCGAGATTGTAAATGAAAACACTTATTATGAAGTGGAGAGTACAATAAGATATAATCGATGCAATAATAATCCATATGAAATAAAATATATTGAAGGAAAAAAGATAAATGGAATTCCGTTGAAAAATCTTTGGATGGAAGTTCATTCACGATAAAAGTGCCGTTCTAGGAGGCGACTGTATGGAAAAGAAATATGTGAAAATCTTTAAATGCCGTGGATGTGGTTGCGATGTCATTAAACATGATGTAGATCTATCTGTTACTGAACAATGGAGTCTTTCTGGAATATTTGAAGACAAATATAAAGTGGCAGAAGTATCTGGTGGATCTAGGCTTTCTGGACAAAATAAATTCTTGCTCCACAGATGTGATCCAGAAAAGCTTTGTGTTTGTGATTTTATTGGATGGAAAGAAATCGAGGCTGAACATGATTAACAATCCTTTTGCAGAGGAAGGCATTATCGCTTGCCAGTATTGTGGCAGCGGCGAGTATCTTTGTAATGAAGATGGGAATCGAAATAGTTATTGCGGTCAGTGTGGCACTCGAATTGACTGGCCGGAACTAAGTTGGATGACTGGAATGTCCCGACGATAAATCTTCCGAAGCCTTATAGCACTGTCATAGCAAAATACGGAGAACGAGAAACTAGAGTGTGGTATTCAAAGCAAGGAAATTGGACGCCGGACGGTGTGCTTGATTATTTAAAAGTGCCTGATGCATGGCGGTATTTAAAGGAGAATGAACGTGAAGAAAGTGACCATTAAACTTTTAGTTGATGAGATCGATAAAGAAAATATTAAGTCCATTGAAGATGATGTTCGTATGGAACTTTCCAATTGTTATCATAGCATCGAGATTTCATCCTATAAGGAAGTTGATTATGATCCACGGTGGATTCGAGTAAAAGATAGAGAACCAGTGGTAAATAATAAACTTTGTTCTGATAATGTCTACATCAGATACGGTAATGATGGACCATCAGAAATTGGTTTTATGGGCTGGAACACTCAATGGTACGATTTAAATTGCGATGTTATCGACAAGCCTGATTATTGGCGATGCATGTGACAGGGGATGAAAACAATCCTGATTTTAGTTAAATTTAATCAACGTGTTATCGCAATAAGTTTTTGGCGATTTTTAATAGAATCCCGCTTTTATTAGAAAGGAAAAGTATGTTTAAGACTTTCAAAAATACTGCCGTATGTGTACTTCTAGCAGCGATTATACTGACTGGATGCAGTACAAGTGTGAAAGACTCAGTAGGGAATGTAGCTGTAGAGAATGGTTGGTTCTATCGTATCGGTGACACTCCTATGGTGTACGACAAGGATACACACATCATGTATTATTTGTTCGGAAAAGGTGCAGGCTACACAGGCTACGGCTATATGTCTCCTTATTATAATAAGCACGGTCAGATGTGCTACTACGTTGATGGTCAGATTATTCCTATCGAGGAGGTGCTAATCGATGCTGATTGAGATTGTTTGGCTACTTGTTAAATCGTATATCATTTTGATTCTTACAGCCGCAGTTATCCGCTCTGAAGAAATTCTATACGATTTCTTACGTAATACTGTAATGTACGACATCAAACTTAAATATGTAAAGTGGACTGTCGTTGCACTGAATATTCTTATTATCGTATGTGCGAGTCTATGGACGAGGTTTATTTAAGATGAATTACATGAAAATTGAAAGGATGTGATTTTATAGACTCAAAAGATGTGTTAAAAACCGAATCTGAGCCAGTAGGTTATATTTATATTACAGAAAATTTAGTTGATGGAAGAAAATACATAGGCCAACATCATTCAAAAGAATTCGATCCATATTATAAAGGATCTGGAAAAATATTAAAACAGGCATTTGATAAATATGGATTTAGTAACTTTAAAACGACGATTTTGGAATGGTGCTACTCGGATGAGGAACTAAACGAAAAAGAACGTTATTGGATAAAAGAAAACAATGCAGTAGAAGATAGATTATTTTACAATATTTTGCCGGGTGGTCTTGGTGTTCAGATGTTTGGGCCAGACAATCATATGTATGGAAAGCACCATACAGAAGAAGCAAAAGAAAAAATGTCAGATGCTTTGAAGGGGAAAATGGCAGGAGAGAATAATCCAATGTATGGAGTCCATCTTACATACACTCAAGAACAAAAAGATAAAATGAGCGAACGAAACAAACGAATGGGGAGATGGGTAGGAGAAGATAATCCTTGGTATGGAAAACCATCACCATTTAAAGGGAAAAAACGTAGTGAAGAGTGGTGTAAGAAATCTTCTGAAGCTCACAAAGGAATTCACCCTAATATTTCAGAAGAAACAAGAGCTCGTTTAAGTAAAATGCGAAGCGAATGGATGTCTGGAGAGAAAAACCATTGGTATGGGAAAAGAGGGGCAGAACTTCCATGGTATGGGAGAAAAAAGACACCGGAAGAGATAGAAAAGCTAAGACAAGCAAGTTTAGGAAAGAGAAAAGGAAAAGATAACCCCGCATCTAAGCCTATCTATTCAATGGACGGAAGGTATTTGTTTTGGACAATACAAGAGGTGGCTGACTTTTTAGGAAAGACATACGGGCAAGCAAGACATGCAATCGACCATGAAAAACAAGTTGACTGTAACGGAGAACAAATAATTTTCACAAGAGACAAATCTAAAGTAAAGGAGAAGAATTTTCAGGATGAACTACGCTAAAATCGTTCCATGTGATATAGCAAATGGGCCGTCGGTGCGCGTCACACTTTTCGTGCAGGGTTGTGATCATCATTGTCCCGGCTGTCAGAATCCTACTACATGGGACCCGAATGGTGGTCAGCCATTCACAGATGAAACGCTTGATAAAATTGTAGATTTACTTCGACCTGATTACATTCAGGGGCTTACGCTCACTGGTGGAGATCCACTCTTGCCGGAGAATAGAGAAATTGTTGAGAAAATCGTCCATCGTGTGTGGACTGAATTTCTAAGCAAAAAAGACGTCTGGCTCTGGACTGGATATAAGTGGGAAGAATTGTGGAATCAGGATGGGCTCGTGGCTGACATTCTTGCTGACATCAACGTCCTTGTAGATGGTCCTTTTATTGAAGCAGAAAAAGATATTTCGCTTCCATACATGGGAAGCAAGAACCAACGAGTAATTGATATTAAATGGAGTCTTGGGTATAAAGAGCCAACCCTTTGGTGGACTCCAGAAGAGAAAGGAAAATAATATGAATTTAGGAAATACAACTACTCACCTTGGCTATGGCATGAGTCGGATGCCGTATCGCCCCAACATTAAGATCAATAAACTGCATGATGATGCTCATCTGCCAACTTACGGTTCTGCAAACGCTGCTTGTGCAGACCTGTATGCTTATATTGGTTTTGATGACGCAACGATTGTAAACAAGAATGGCGACCGTTGTGTTGTGATTCAGCCGGACGAAACCGTTAAGGTATCCACTGGGCTGCGGATGGCTCCGCCGGAAGGATGGTACGTCGCTATTTATGCTCGCAGCGGTTTGGCAACCAAGCAGGGTTTGGCTCCTGCGAATAAAACAGGGATTTGTGATCAGGATTACCGTGGGGAATACATCGTAGCACTACATAATCATTCTAATGGCCCTCAAATGATTACTCACGGTGACCGCATTGCTCAGATGGCGGTTGTTCCGTTCTGGCAGGCTGATTTTGAAGAAGTTTCCGAATTGGACGAAACTGAGCGTGGCGGCGGTGGCTTTGGATCTACTGGGGTGAAGTAATGGAGAGTGTATATGAAATATTACATTATTGAAACTCATTACGAGAAAGAAGCTCCATTTGGAATTGCATGGCAAGTAAAGCTGTTTGACAAGCACACGCTTCTGGAAGAGTACGACCACATCTTCTATAACGAGATTGCTGGCTACTGCAAGTGTCTTGAGGATATGGGGTTTGTTGAAAATGTTGAAGTGAAAGTTGATATTAAAAGCGAATTGAAGAAATTGCAGGAGTTCTAGAAGAGTATCGGTGAAATTATCGCATCGGCTGCAACGCTGGAGAATCCTGCAAAAAGTGTAGAAACACCTTCGATTAGAACAAAATATTCATTCTGGTAAAAGGTAAATTTTTTAGGAGAATTCGATGTGGATAAAAACTGAAGACGAACCAATCCCTACTTATGGACAGAACAACAAAACATTTCGGCTACTACTTCAATTTCATGAATATTATGGGTATGAACCATACGGGAATGATAATACTTGTGTCATGGCAATTTGGGATAGTACAAATGAATGCTTCTTTGAAAAAGAAACTAGATTGCGAATCCGAAATGAAGATATTTATATGTGGTGGAAAAATGAGCAAGCATTGGTATGACGAGTGGGAAATCACTGGTATCACATTCGATACATCTGATAATCCAAATAAGAAATTTTTCAAGCCGGTTTATGTTATGCCGGATGGAGACATCGTGGCTTGCGATGGAACTCACGATTTTAATTATGATCCTAACAAAGAAATTCAAATTGTCCCAAAAGAATCTATTCCATTTTATGGTAAGCCGACAGAACCTGCCGTTTATCGTGATGATTATGGCAACTGTGTGGATGTTGACGGTAGTCCTCTCGGTATGAAATGGGACGACTTTATGGAGAAACGGTTACGAATGGTAAATAAATAACGTATCATCGCTATAAAAATTAGCGAAAAATACGGTAAAACTAGACTTTTATGAGGTAGATTGAATGGACAATAGATTTTCAATCGAAAAGAATCACTGGGAAATACAAAATCCAGAATGGGAAAGCTATTCTCATTTCATCTGCACTAAAGACCATTATTGGACTGGTGTACACGGTATCAGCAACTATTTTCTTCAATATAAGAATTTTGGCAGAAGTAAACCAGTCGAACGATTTTCTGTAGAATGGCCGAACTTCGTAGAGCACATGTGGTTTATCCATTGGCGTGGCCCATGGGATTATATTTTTGCTTCATATAAATTATCCGAAATCAAACGATTTTTAGAACTTGATATTGATGCTATTAAAAAGAACCATTGGCCGGATGGCCGCTGCACTTGCTACAGTATTTATGACTACGTGACGAAAAAATGGTACTATTTTAAAATCGAAAATTTGGGAACATTTTATGGATGCACGTGGCCGTTGGGTGATGATACGGGGGAGGTGATTAGTTGTGACTAAACAAATAGGCTATTATAGATCCGACTGGTACATTATGGGCATCGACGGAAAATATAACAACGCCTGTATCTCACATACAGAATCGCAGCTTCGATATACAGTTCCAAGGTCGCCAGAATGGACTATCAATGGATTGAGTTTTACTTACCTTAGAGAACATGGATTTGAAGATTATCCTGAACTCTATGGTATTGTATTCTATGATATGGAATGGTGGCGAAGAAAACGCTATCCGGGTGACTTTTATGTAGAGATACCAATTTGTGATTTGTGTGCAGATGCATTTCATTTAAAATGGTGTTGCAAGGAATTTCGTGTACATCAATGGTCTAACTTGCGTAAAGAAACAAAATGGGTGAAAGGCAGAAGCAGTTACACTATTTGTGAACTTGCACATAAGTTGCCACACGAAGAATTTATAGAATATCTTAAAGACAACGGCATCTATATTGTAAACGAAGGTGGTGTTGAACTTGGATGGTAAAGAATTAGGGTTTTATAAAGACCAAACAGAATATTATAAAAGATCAATCGAAGATCTACTGCACCATTATACTGATAGCTGTGGCATGTGTACGGTTAATTTAGATTGCAGTGAATGCGTTGTTGATGGTTTTATCAATCAGCTACGAAATATTCTGTATAGTAGTAGTGAGTATAAAGGAGAAAACATATGAAGCTGCTTTTACAGTCTAATGGAGGATTTTCTGGATTCTATAGTAGATTTATTTTGATTGATACAGACCTACACAAAATGGTAAAAACGGATAGCCTCATGAAAGATGGTCTAACTGGAATAAAATATATTTGGGACTATATCGATAATGAGAAGATTCCAGATATTGATGATTTTGGTAAATCTCTTTGTCAGGATTTCAATTATGATATTTCATTACTTGAATGTTTTTTACCGACCGCCAAAGTTGTCACTAATGAGTCCATCATAATGAACGACATCAATTATGATGTTTATCTATCATCTGAAAACGTTCCGTACAGAAAGTTCAGATTGAATTCTTCATCATATCTTGAAAATGACGCTCTCAGCGCAAAGCTTAGGAAACTATTTCAGACATTCTTATAAAGGAGACTCACAATGATTATTGACTGCAAATCTATCGCACAGGATATCAAAAATAAAATCAAGAATGTCATCGCAGAAGATGACTATGCTCCTATTTTACATATTTATCAAGTAGGGGACAACCCTGCATCCAATGCTTATATTCGCGGCAAGCTGCGTGACTGTGAAGAGGTTGGAATCGGAGTGGAGCTTGTCAAACTGCCAGAAAATATTACCGAAGATGAATTGAACAACAAGATCTTAGAAGATTATAATTGGGAATATGTGGACGGTATCATTGTTCAGCTTCCGTTGCCAAAACATATCGACCCTAAAAATATTTGTATTCCAGATGAACTTGACGTTGATGGCTTTAATTCTACATCTAAATTTCAGCCCTGCACTCCGCTGGGCGTTATGAAGATTTTTGACTCCATCGGTTACGATCTGGATGGCAAGAATGTACTCGTATGCGGTCAATCTGATATTGTTGGTCGTCCGCTGGTTGATATGCTGATTAAACGGCACTGTAATGTGATCTCTGTGAATAGCACGGGTTCCCGCATGAAGGCCACTACTCTTGGATTTGAAATGGTCGATGTGGTCATCTCTGCTGTGGGCAAGCGCAACTTTATCACACCGTTTGGTCTTGATCGGGTTGAAGTCTGCATCGATGTTGGCATCAACTATGACGAGAACGGAAAGCAACACGGCGACTGTGCCGATGATATTTATGAGATGGAAGATATCAAAGTAACCCCTCGTATCGGCGGAGTTGGCCTTATGACACGTGCTATGCTACTTTACAATGTATGTGTGGCAAGGTATGGAGAAGAGAAGATGGAGAGGTGATTGAATGAAGGAAGTCCCAATTTGGGAAAAGACGACCCTGACGTTAGATGAAGCGGCTGCTTACACGGGGATTGGGGTCTGCCGACTAAGAGCGATTACTGATGATGAAAACTGTCCATTGGTACTTTGGGTGGGGAATAAACGTCTTATCAAACGTAAAGCTCTCGAAAAATATATAGATCAAACGTATTCTGTTTGAAATATAGGCTCTGATGTGGTATACTCATGGTGTCACACCAGAGCTTCTTATATAACGTAAGGAGTTCTGCATCATGATAAGACGTAAAGATAATAATGGCAAAGTTTTAAAAGACGGCGAGAGCCAGAGAAAGGATGGGAGATACCAATATAGATGGACAAACAAACTTGGAAAACGCTCAATAATATACGCCACTTCACTTAAAGAATTGAGAGAAAAAGAAGCTGAAATCCAAGAAAAACTTAATTTGGGTATAACGTCTACTTCAAAAATCACAGTGTACCAATTAGCAAAAAGACATCTCGAAGAAACAAAACTTACTATTAGGCCAAGCAGCTATAAAACAAAATCGCAGAATTTGAAAATCTTTCAGAATCACCTAATTGGGGAAATGAATGCAACTGATATTTTAGTGCGCGATGTAAAACAATTTGCACGAGAATTGGATAACGAAGGATATTGTTATACAACAATCAGAGATGTCATGTCTTTAGCTAGACCGGCATTTCAAGAAATGTTTGATGAGAATATAATTCCTAGAAATCCATTCGTTTTTAAATTAAATACAGTTGTCAAATGTGACTCAAAAGAAAAAGAAATATTAACAGAAGAGCAGTATCAAAATCTGATCAAGTTCATGAAATCTAGTCGAGTATATAAAAGGCATGTTGGCATGGTGATGCTTTTGCACGAGACCGGACTTCGAGCAGGAGAATTATGCGGGCTAACAAAAAAGTCATTTGATTTTGATAACAACACTGTTACTATATCTCATCAGATGGTGTACGATGGAAAGAGCGGCGGGCTGTATTTAGCACCTACAAAAACAGAAAGTGGGATAAGGACTATCCCATTATCTAAAGACGCCATCATTGCTTTTGAAGAAGCGATAAAACAACGTCCGATTGTAAAAGCAGAGAGAATAATAGATGGGCAAGCCGACTTCTTGTTCATAGCAAAAACTGGAAGGCCCTATACGAATAAAAACCTTGTTAGAATTTTTGAAGGACTAATCAAAGCCTATAATAGTTGCCATGATGAACCATTGCCTGAAGTCACTGCCCATAGTATGCGCCACGAATATTGTACACGGCTTGTCAAAGCCAAGATGGATGTTAAATCGGTTCAATACCTCATGGGACATTCGTCGCCCGATATAACCTTGAAAGTGTATACTCATATCTTAAAAGAAGAGACCGAAGCAGAGGCAATCAAACAGTTTAATAGGATTGTTTCCTAATTATTTGACACCAATTTTGACACCAAATCTTCAAAAGATATATAGACTTACGGAGATTTGCATAGAGTCCATTTTGGAATGGCAAAAACGACTTCGAAATAATGTCGCAATATCGATAAATATAGACTTATAGAGATTTGCATAGACCATCTTGAAAAAAAGTAGGAAGTAAGGTATAATATACCTAATTTTGAAACTCACACAGATAAGCAGGAGGTCTTACCATGGCTTCAAAGAGTACCAAAGGAGAAATCCTCGCCAAGTTTTTTGATGACGGGGAATACACCGCTCTGTTTGCGGACGGTGCGGTGAGCGCGGCCAGCGGCTATGCTGCCGGTCAGCAGGCTTACGCCGTCTTCCAGAACGGCGAGGCTGTTTCCGTCAAGGACGTTGAGAAGAACATCAAGGTCCTCGAGCTGGCTGCCCAGACGGGCTGCCCGGTCGTCACCTTCTACGACTCCGTCGGCGCAAAGCTGGCTGAGGGTCTGGACGTGCTGAACGCAGCTGCAAAGCTCAACGCCGCCATCGCAAAGGTGTCCGGCGTCGTGCCTCAGGTGGCCGTCGTTCTGGGCGTCTGCGGCGGCACCAGCGCTCTGAGCGCTGCCAACGCAGATGTCTGCATCATGGCTGAGGGCGCAGAGCTGTTCTTCACCGCTCCCTTCACCGCCGCCGCCAAGGGCGACAAGGTCGCTGACGCCGGCTCTGCCGCTGCTGCCGCAAAGGCAGGCGTGGCTGCCACCGTGGCCGCTGACGCTGCCGAGGCTGCTGAGAAGGCTGCCCACATCGTGGGTCTGCTGCCTGCCAACAACCTGACCGGCCCGGCCATCTTCGAGTTCGAGCAGCCCACCGCTGTCCTGAGCGCCAACGCCGAGCCTGCAAAGGCCGCTGCTGCCCTCATCGATAAGGACAGCGCCGTGGAGATGTACGCCGGTTTCGGCAAGAACGTCTACACCGCCTTCGCTACCATCAGCGGCAACGCCGTGGGCGTCGTGGCCACCGGCAAGGAGCTGTGCCACAACTGCGTGGCCAAGGCTTCCCGCTTCGTCCGCCTGTGCGATGCTTTCAGCGTCCCCGTGCTGACCATCGTGAACACCGAGGGCTTCGTCCCCAGCACTTCCGATGACATCGCCGGCGGCATCCGCGAGGCTGCCCGTCTGGCTGCTACCTATGCCGACGCTACCACCGCCAAGGTGGCTCTCATCGCCGGCAAGGCTGTCGGCCCCGTCTACACCGCACTGGCCGCTGCTGACCTGAAAATCGCTGTCAAGGGCTGCACCATCAGCGCTCTCGAGCCTTCCGCTGCCGTCTCCGTGCTGTACAAGGACGAGATCGACGCTTCCGACAACATCGTCGCCGCTACCAAGGCCAAGGCTGCTGCCTACGTCGCCGAGGTGTGCAGCGCGGATGCTGCTGTGGCCGCCGGTTCTGCCGACATGACCTGCGAGGCTGCCAACGCCCGCGCAAGCGTCGTGGCCGCCTTCGAGCTGCTGAGCACCAAGCGTGCTGCCCGTCTGCCCAAGAAGCACGGCAACATGGCTCTGTAAGAAAACGTACATCTAACGATATAGATTGATTCAGGAGGACTCTTCCATGAAGTACTACAATATTTCCGTCAATGGCGTTGCTTACAGCGTCTCTGTCGAGGAGACCGCTGCCGGCGCTGCACCCGTGGCTCCTGCTGCCGCACCCGCACCCAAGGCCGCTCCGGCTCCCGCTGCCGCTGCCGCTCCCGCCGCACCCGCTGCTCCTGCTGCCGCAGGCGCTGTTGAGGTCAAGGCTCCGATGCCCGGCAACATCCTGGACGTGAAGGTCGCCGCCGGCGCTTCCGTCAAGGCCGGCGACGTGCTGGTCATCCTCGAGGCCATGAAGATGGAGAACGAGATCGTTGCTCCTCAGGACGGCACCGTTGCTTCCATCAATGTCCATAAGGGCGACACCGTCAACTCCGGTGACACTCTGGTTTCCATGAACTAAGAGAGAGGTGACAACAATGGCTAAAAAGCCCATCAAGATCACGGAAGTCGTCCTGCGCGATGCCCACCAGTCCCTGCTGGCCACCCGTATGACGATGGACGAGATGCGTCCCATCCTGCCCGAGATGGACAAGATCCCTTACTTCTCCGTCGAGTGCTGGGGCGGTGCGACCTTCGACAGCTGCATCCGCTTCCTCGATGAGGACCCCTGGGAGCGTCTGCGCATCCTGCGCAAGGAACTGCCCCACCAGAAGCTGCAGATGCTGTTCCGCGGCCAGAACATGCTGGGCTACCGCCCCTACGCGGACGACGCCGTCGAGTACTTCGTGAAGAAGTCCGTTGCAAACGGCATCGACGTCATCCGCATCTTCGACGCACTGAACGACGCCCGCAACCTGCAGACCGCCATCAAGTCTGCCAACAAGGAGGGCGCACATGTTCAGGGCTGCATCAGCTACACCCTGAGCCCTGTCCACAACAACGAGTACTACGTCAAGTACGCAAAGACTCTGGAGGAGATGGGTGCAAACTCCATCTGCATCAAGGACATGGCCGGTCTGCTGACTCCCTACACCTGCTACGAGCTGGTCAAGGAGCTGAAGAACACCCTGTCCATCCCTGTGGACATCCACAGCCACTACACGGCCGGTCTGGCTTCCATGTCCCTGCTGAAGGGCATCGAGGCCGGTGCTGACATCGTCGATACCGCCATGAGCCCCCTGAGCGGCGGCACCAGCCACATGGCTACCGAGAGCCTCGTGGCCGCCCTGCAGGGCACCGATTACGACACCGGCCTCGACCTCAAGCAGCTGAACGTCGTGCGCGCATACTTTGCAAAGCTGCGCGAGAAGTACATCGCCAACGGCCAGATCAGCCCCAAGTCTCTGGGCGTGGACGCCAACACCCTGCTGTATCAGGTGCCGGGCGGCATGTTCTCCAACATGCTCAAGCAGCTGAAGGATGCCGGCAAGGAAGACAAGCTGGACGAAGTGCTGGCTGAGATCCCCCGCGTTCGTGAGGACGCAGGCTATCCTCCGCTGGTCACCCCCACCAGCCAGATCGTCGGCACCCAGGCTGTCTTCAACGTCATCCTGGGCGAGCGCTACAAGATGGTCACCAAGGAGTTCAAGGGCCTGGTCCACGGCGACTACGGCAAGACTCCCGCTCCCATCAGCGCCGAGTTCACCAAGAAGATCCTGGGCGACGAGAAGCCCATCACCTGCCGCTTTGCCGACACCCTCGCTCCCGAGATGGACAAGCTGAAGGCTGAGGCTGCAAAGTGGGCGATTCAGGAAGAGGACGTCCTGACCTACGCCATGTTCCCGCAGGTCGCTCCCAAGTTCTTCGAGAAGCGCAACGCCAAGGCTCAGGGCGTGGATGCAGACCATGCAGATTTTGCAAACAAGTCTCACCCCGTCTGATAAAACAGCATAAGGCTTTCTAAGCCCCCCGCAGAGATGCGGGGGGCTTTTTGCGCTCTTGGACAAAAGCTGCTGCGAAGTACAACCTCTCCGTCATCGCTCCGCGATGCCACCTCCCCTAGTAGGGGAGGCTTTGGCAGTCCCCGCAAAGTGAACGGTTTCGCCAGAGGCTCCCCTACTAGGGGAGCTGTCGAACGAAGTGAGACTGAGAGGTTGGACGAAGGACAGCCTGACCATGGACGAAAAGCTCAATTTTTTGCGCTCCCGACTTGCAAAAAAGCGGTCATCAGAGTAGAATAATAACATATGTATCGTAACATGGGCCTGTATACCCAAACGCGGATACATATACCGTAATTTGTCCGCATATCCACCCATCAACAGAGAGGAAACGTGGAGCATATGATCCTGAGCATGACCGGTTTTGGCCGGGGGACTGCTGTGCTGAATGGCCGCGAGATCACGGTCGAGCTGCGCAGCGTCAACTCCCGGTATTTCGAGTATTCGTCCCGCATCCCCCGCAGCTGCAGCTACATGGACAGCCGCCTGAAAAAGCAGCTCAACGAGCGGGTCACCCGCGGCAAGGTCGAGCTGAGCATGACCATCCAGAACGTGGAGGCCGCCGACGCAGAGGTGACCGTCAACATGGAGCTGGCCCGCAGCTACCAGAAGGCCCTGCGGAACCTTTCGGAGAAGCTCTGCATCAAGAACGACGTCACCGTCTCGACGCTGACCCGCTTCCCGGACGTGCTGGCCACCCGCCATGCCGATGTGGACGAGGAACAGCTCTGGGCCGACGTCTCCGCCGTGACGGCTCAGGCGCTGGACAACTTCATCGCCATGCGCGCCGCCGAGGGTGCCAAGATGAAGGCCGACGTGGAGAGCCGCCTGTGCTTCCTCGAGGAGCGGGTGGGCAGGGTGGAGACCCTGAGCGCAGGCCGCGTCGAAGCCTACACCAGCCGCCTCTACGAGAAGCTCAGGACCATCCTCGAGGACCGCAGCATCGACGACGCCCGGGTCCTGACGGAAGCCGCCATCTTCGGCGACAAGACCGCCGTGGACGAGGAGACCGTCCGTCTGCGCAGCCACATCGCCCAGTACCGCTCCATTCTGGAGCTGGACGAGCCGGTGGGCCGCAAGCTGGACTTCCTGACCCAGGAGCTGAACCGTGAGACCAACACCATCGGCTCCAAGTGTCAGGACCTGGACATCACCCGCACGGTGGTGGACATGAAGGCGGAGATCGAGAAGATCCGCGAACAGATCCAGAACCTCGAATAAAAACAGTACGGAGGAGTTCAGATGAAGCTCATCAACATCGGCTTTGGCAATCTGGTCAGCGCAGGGCGGGTGGTGGCCGTCGTCAGCCCCGACTCCGCGCCGGTCAAGCGTCTGGTGAAGGAGGCGCGGGAGCGGGGGATGCTCATTGATGCGTCCTATGGCCGCAGCACCCGGGCCGTGCTCATCATGGACTCCGACCATGTAGTCCTTTCGGCCCTGACGCCTGAGACGGTGGCAAGCCGCGCTGCGGGCCAGCCGGAAGGAAAACCGACAGAGGAGCAGTAAAAAATGGAAAACGAAAAGTACCTGTTTGTCGTCTCCGGTGCCGCCGGTACCGGCAAGGATAGTGTGGTCAAGGCCCTGCGCGAGGCCCACCCCGAGATCGAAAAGACCGTCTCCGCCACCACCCGCGCACCCCGCCCCGGGGAGCAGGAGGGGGTGGACTACTACTACCGCACCCGGGAGCAGTTCCAGCACCTCATCGACACCGACCAGGTGGTGGAGCACAACTTCTACAACGGCAACTACTACGGCACCCTCCGCGAAGAGGTGGATAAGCGCCTCGAGGCGGGCAAGCTGGTGGTGCTGGTCATCGACGTCCACGGCGCGGCCAATATCCGCCGGATGTTCCCGGGGGCTACCACCATCTTCCTGCTGCCGCCCTCCGTGGAGGAGCTGGAACGCCGCCTCCGGGGCCGCGGCACCGAGACGGAAGCCAGCATCCTCGAGCGCCTCGATACCGCAAAGAAGGAGCTGGCCCAGCAGGAGAAGTTCACCCTCACCCTCGTGAACGACGAGGTGGACGCCTGCGCCGAGAAGCTCTACGGCATCATCCGCCGGCGGGCCGGCCTCGACAGATAACAAGGAGCCGCGAATGCCAAAAACGGTAGGCGTTGCCGTGAGCAACGCGACCTTCCACTTCGACAAACTCTATACCTACGCCGTCATGCCCGACCAGCAGGAGGCCGTCCGCCTCGGCAGCATGGTGCTGGTGCCCTTCGGGCGGGGGAGCAGGGCCCGGATGGGCGTGGTGCTGGCCTGCGACGAAGAGCCGGAGCATGCAAAGCTCAAGTATCTCTTCGACGTGGCCCCGGCCTCGGCCTGCCTGACGCCGGAGCTGCTGCGGCTGGTGCATTTCCTCAAGGAGCGCACCTTCTGCACCTACTACGAGGCCGTCAAGGCAGTCATCCCCTATGGGGCGCAGTATAAGCCCGCCCTCGCGGCGGACGGCGTGACGCCGGTGCTCCAAAAGCAGCTCACCCGCCACACCGAGAACAGCTATAAGCTGGTGGGGTCTTTGCAGCAAAAGCCCAGGCCCACGGCCAAGCAGCTGGCGGCAGTGGCCCTGCTGAGCGGGGGAGAGCGCACCCAGAACGAGATGGAGGCCCACGGCATCACCAAAGCCGTGCTGGACAACCTCTGCGCCAAGGGCGTCGTCGAATGCAGCAAGGTGAACAAATCCATCGACCTGTATTCGTCTATCCCGCTGAAAAACGAGCCCATCACCCTGACGGCCCAGCAGCAGGCGGCCTATGACGCCCTGCTGCCCGGCCTCGAAGACACCGCCCCCCACTCGGCGCTGCTCTACGGCGTCACCGGCAGCGGCAAGACGCTGGTGTTCTTAAAGCTCATCGAGCGGTGTCTGGCGCTGGGCCGCCGCGCCCTCGTGCTGGTGCCGGAGATCAGCCTGACGCCTCAGATGATCCTCCGCCTCAAGAGCCGGTTCGGGCGGCGGGTGGCCGTCCAGCACTCGGCCCTCAACCACACCGAGCGTCTGCTCCAATGGCAGATGATACAGGACGGCGGCGCCGACATCGTGGTGGGGACCCGGAGCGCCGTCTTTGCCCCGCTGGAAAACATCGGCCTCGTCATCATCGACGAGGAGCAGGAGCACACCTACCGCTCCGAGTCCGCGCCCCGGTACGCCGCCCAGGAGGTGGCCCGGCAGCGGGCGGCGGAGAACGGCTCCCTGCTCCTTCTGGCCAGCGCTACCCCCAGCACCGAGAGCTTTTACGCAGCCCAGAATGGCCGCACCCAGCTCGTCCGGCTCACCCAGCGCTACGGCGGCAACCCGCTGCCCAGCGTCCAGATCGTGGATATGCGGGCAGAGCTGGCCTCGGGCAACCCGAGGGAGATCAGCCTTGCCATGGAGGACGCCATCCGGCGCAACCTCGACGCGGGCAAGCAGACCATCCTGCTGCTCAACCGCCGCGGCTACCAGACCATGGCCCAGTGCGACGACTGCCGCGAGGTGCTGAAATGCCCCAAGTGCAGCGTCCCCATGGTCTACCACAAGGCGGGCCATAAGCTGCTCTGCCACTACTGCGGCACCCAGCTCGACCCGCCCCCCAAGACCTGCCCCGCCTGCGGCGGCAAGCTGCTCTACCGGGGCTTCGGCACCCAGAAGGCCGAGGAGGAGCTGGCTGAGCTTTTCCCGGAGGCAAGAGTGCTGCGGATGGACCAGGACTCCACCGCCGCCAAGGACGCCCACGAAAAGCTGCTGGCGAGGTTCGCCCGGCATGAGTACGACATCATGGTGGGGACCCAGATGGTGGCCAAGGGCCTCGATTTCGAGGACGTGACCCTCGTGGGCGTCCTCGGCATCGACTCGCTGCTCTTTGCGCAGGGGTTTCGGGCCTACGAGACGGTGTTCAGCCTCATCACTCAGGTGGTGGGGCGCTCCGGCCGGGCGAAGGACCCGGGCTTCGCCATCATCCAGACCACCGACCCCGACAACCCCGTCCTCAACCTCGCCGCCGCGCAGGACTACGACGCCTTCTTCGAGCAGGAGATCGCCTACCGCAGGCTGGGCCTCTACCCGCCCTTCTGCGGGCTCTGCGTCGTGGGCTTCTCCGGCCCGAAGGAGATCGAGGTGGCCCGGGCCGCCGCCCGGTTCTCGGCCCTCTTGGGCCGTCAGGCCGCGCAGCAGCCGGACCTGCCTCTCCGGGTGCTTGGCCCCACCCCCGGCAACATCGAAAAGATCAACGAGAACTACCGCTACAAGCTCACCATCAAGTGCCGCGCCGACAAACGCTTCCGCGACCTTGTCCGCCAGACCCTCGGCCTCTACGAGCAGGAAAAGCTGCCCGCCAAGGCCACCGTGGTGGTGGATATGCATTCTGACGGTGATATTTGAGGGAGGAATCGAAAATGGCAAAGATCATGCTCAACGACCTGCTGCATTTTGATGCCGCAGAGATGCCGAATGTCCGGGTGAAGTTCAATATTTGTGACGGCTCCGATGACCCGCTGGAACTCTACAAGACGAATCCTGACTGGGTGAACGTGTATTGGCTGCTGGGCTATAAAGACCGCCATGATTTCAGCGTGGGGCAGACGGCTGTCTGTCTGCTCAGATTCAGGCGGGATAAGTGGTTGTTGACTACCATCAAAAAAATCACCGGTCTGCGAGACGTGACCGAAGGCGTGGGGTATGACGCCGACGAGAGGAAAGAGTACGAGCAGTACTTCGGCCGGGTGGTGGTGGAGTATCACAACGACGGCCGGAGGATGAGCCGGAAGTATGAAGCGGTCATGGACGAGCTGGAAGTCGTCGAGATATTGAGCGAACAGTATACCGGCGACGAGTTCCCCGGCTACGAGAATGTCCGGCTGAGCTACCCGAGGCTGAAAAATATCGTAGACCGCCAGCTGCCCGGTTGGGTCGATGCCCTGCGAAACCAGAAGGCCGTCTACCTCATCACCGACACCAAGACCGGAAAGATGTATGTGGGGTCGGCCACGTCCCAGACCGGGATGCTGCTGCAGCGGTGGTCGAGCTACGCCGCCGACGGCCACGGCGGGAACGTCGAGCTGCGGGAGCTGGTAAAGCAGCAGGGACTCGATTATGTAAAAGAAAATTTTCAGTATTCCATCCTTGAGAATTACAACGCAAGAATGGATGATGGATATATCCTGAAGCGGGAATCGTGGTGGAAGGAGACCCTTTGCACCCGTACCCACGGCTACAACAAAAATTAACGATTTATTTGGAGGTATACTTCATGGCTATCCGCAACATTGTAAAAGAGGGCGACCCCATCCTGAACAAGGTCTGCCGCCCCGTGACCAGCTTCGACGACCGTCTGGCCACCCTGCTGGACGATATGCGCGAGACGATGATCGCCGCCGACGGCGTGGGCCTCGCAGGCCCCCAGGTGGGGATGCTGCGCCGCGTCTTCGTGGTGTGGGACACCACCGACGCCCCCGAAGAAATTCCCGAAAACTACGAGTACAAGTTCATCGACTTCGTCAACCCGGAGATCCTCGCCGTGTCTGAGGACGAGGAGACCGCCTACGAGGGCTGCCTGTCCTTCCCGGGCCACAACGGCGCCGTGACCCGCCCCGTGGCCGTCAAGGTCCGCGCACAGGACCGGAACGGCGAGTGGTTCGAGCTGGAAGCCGAGGGCCTGCTGGCCCGCTGCATCCAGCACGAGAACGACCATCTGGACGGCATCACCATCATGGAGTCCAGCGAGTTCTTCTATGAGGACACCGAGGAGGGCCGCGCCGCTGCCGCCAAGAAGAAGGAGAACGACTGATGCGGATTCTGTTCATGGGGACGCCGGATATTGCGGCGGACTGCCTGAAAGCCCTGTATGAGGCGGGCCACGACATCTGCGGGGTCTACACCCGGCGCGACAAGCCCGTGGGCCGCAAGCAGGTGCTCACCGCACCCCCGGTGAAGGAGGTGGCGCTGGCCCACGGCACCCCCGTCTTTCAGCCCCGCACCCTGCGGGACGGCGGCGAGGACGAGAACATCCGCGCGCTGGCTCCTGAGCTCATCGTGGTGGTGGCCTACGGCTGCATCCTGCCCAGATCGGTGCTGGAAGCGCCGAAATACGGCTGCATCAACCTCCACGTCTCCCTGCTGCCGAAATACCGGGGCAGCGCCCCCGTGCAGTGGGCGGTGCTGAACGGCGACGCCGAGACGGGCGTCTCCATCATGCAGATGGACGAGGGCCTCGACACCGGCGACGTGCTGGCCTGCGAGAAGATCGCCATCGACCCCGAGGAGACCAGCGGCCAGCTGTTCGACCGGGTCACTGCCGTGGGCGCACGGGTGCTCTGTGAGACCCTGCCTGCCATCGCAGCCGGGACGCTCAGGGCAGAGCCTCAGGCCCACGAGAACGCCTCCACCGCCCCCATGCTGAGCAAGGAGATGGCCCAGTTCCATCTGACCGACAGCGCCGACCACATCCACAACTGGGTGCGGGGCATGAACCCGTGGCCCGGGGCATGGTTCGTGACGGCGGGCGGCAGGAAGGTCAAGGTGATGGAGTGCCGCGTGGCGGAAAGCCACGGCGAAGCCGCCGGCACGGTCCTCGCCACCAGGCCCCTGACCGTGGCCTGCGGTGAGGGAGCTGTCCAGCTTTTGCACGTCGTGCCGGAGGGCAAGAAGCCCATGGACGGCACCTCCTTCGCCGCCGGTCTCCGCCTCAGGGCGGGGGACAGCCTGTGAGCGGCCCGAACCCCCGCGGGGCGGCGGTGGCGGCGCTGGTGCGGCAGGAGCAGGACGGCTTTTCCAACCTCATCCTCGACGCAGAGCTGCGCCGCCAGAAGCTGGAGGGCCGCGAGAAAGCATTTGCCAGCGCGATATTTTACACCGTGCTGGAGCATCAGGGGACGCTGGACTATATCCTGAGCCAGTTTTTGCCCAAAGGGCTTGCCAGGCTCGACCCGCAGGTGCGGGAAATTCTCCGCGCCGCGCTGGCGCAAGCCCGCTATATGCAGGTGCCTGCCTCGGCGGCGGTCAATGAGGCCGTCAAGCTGACCCGCACCTTCAAAAAAGCCAGCGCCTCCGGCCTCGTGAACGCCGTGCTGCGCCGGGCCATCGGCTATGACCTCGGCTCTGCCGTCTTCGCCGACGAGGTGGAGCGGCTGATGGTGCTGGGCTCGGCGGGCCGGGACGTGGCAGTGTTCCTCCACGAACACTACCCCGACGAGGCGCTGGACATCCTGACCCACACCGCCGACGGCGGCCTGACCAGCCTCCGGGCCAACCCCCTGAAGGGGACGCCGGAAGCCCTCTGCGAAAGGCTGCTGGCCTCGGGCGCGAAGACCGCCGCCCCGGGCCTTGTGCCGGGCAGCGTCTTGGCCCGCTTCGAGGGGAGTCCGGCGGAGAGCGGGCTTTTCCGGGAGGGATATTTCCACGTGGAGGGGCAGGCCAGCCAGCTTGCCGCCCTCTGCGTGGAGGCAAAGCCCGGCGATACCGTCCTCGACCTCTGCGCCGCCCCCGGCGGCAAGAGCCTGCTCCTCATCGAGGAGATGGGGGACGAGGGGCGGCTGGTGAGCTGCGACGTCAGCGAGAACCGCGTCCAGCTGATCCGCAAGGCCGTGGAGCGGATGGGCTTCCGGAACGTGGAGCCCCGGGTCTCCGACGGCACAAAGCCGGACAACCACCTGCCCATGGCGGATGCCATCCTGGTAGACGCCCCCTGCAGCGGCCTCGGCATCCTCGCCAAGAAGCCGGACATCCGGTACAAGACCCTCGAAAAAGCGCGTCACGATGAATTATTGGCCACCCAGTCGGCCATTCTGGATACAGCCGCCGCCCACCTGAAGGAGGGCGGGCGTCTGGTCTACTCCACCTGCACCATCGACCCTGCCGAGAACGAAGAGCAGGTGCGGGCCTTCGTGGGCCGACACCCGGAGCTCCGGGTGGTGACGCCGGACGTCCGCTTCCCGGCCGGGATGACGGTGGGGGAATGGGGTGCGCTTTCCGTCCCCACCCGCACCGGCATGGACGGCTTTTTCCTCTGCGCGATGCAGAAACGTGATTCCTGACAAAAGGAGATTTTCATGGAGATGAAACGCTGTATATCCTCCCTGACGCTGGAACAGCTGACAGCGGAGCTGAAAGCGATGGGCCAGCCCGGCTTCCGGGCAAAGCAACTCTTCCACTGGGTCCACCAGAAGCTCGTGACCGACTTTTCGGCCATGACCGACCAGCCCAAAGCCCTGCTGGCAAGGCTCGAGGAGGCATTTTACATCGCCGCGCCCATCATCGAGCGGCGGCAGGAGGCCAAGGACGGCACTGTGAAGTACCTGCTGCGGATGGCCGACGGCAACTGCATCGAGACCGTCGTCATGCGCTACCACTACGGCAACACGGTCTGCGTGTCCACCCAGGTGGGCTGCCGGATGGGCTGCCGCTTCTGCGCCTCGACCCAGGCGGGACGGGTGCGCAACCTCGAGGCGGGGGAGATATGCTCCGAAATTTACACCGCCCAGAAGGACATCGGGGAGCGCATCTCCCACATCGTGCTGATGGGCATCGGGGAGCCGCTGGATAACTTCGACGAGGTCATGCGCTTTCTCGAGAACATCTCGTCCCCCGAGGGGGTGAACATCGGGATGCGGAACATCAGCCTCTCCACCTGCGGCCTCGTGCCGAAGATCGACCAGCTGGCCGAGAAGAAGCTCCAGCTCACCCTCTCCGTCTCTCTCCACGCCCCCAACAACGACATCCGCAGCGGCATGATGCCGGTGAACGACGCCTACCCCGTGGAGGTGCTGATGCAGGCCGTGCGCCGGTATCAGGAGACGACGGGCCGGAGAGTGAGCTTCGAGTACTCCATGGTGCGGGGGGTCAACGACTCCGACGCCTGCGCCAAACAGCTGGCCGACCTCATCCGGGGGATGGGCGCTCACGTCAACCTCATCCCCATCAACCCGGTGGACGGCAGCCCTTATTCGGCCACCGACGCCGCCAACGTCCGGCGCTTCCAGCAGAAGCTGGAAAGCCTCGGCGTCAACGCCACCGTCCGCCGCCGTCTGGGCAGCGAGATCAGCGCCGCCTGCGGCCAGCTCCGCCGGGACGAGATGAACGGCAAAGCTTGAGAAGGAGAATCCTATGAAACTTGCAGGAAAAACAGACGTCGGCAGCGTCCGCCCCGAGAATCAGGACGACTACCGGGCAGGGGAGCTGAACAGCGACGCGGCCTGGGGCCTCGTGTGCGACGGCATGGGCGGTGCGCGGGGAGGCCGTGAGGCTTCCGTGAGCGCCTGCGACGTCATCGAGCACATCTTCCACGAGCAGTACGCCCAGTGCCTGCCCGGCGACGAGGAAAGGTTTTTGAAGCGGGCGCTCATCAACGCCAACCGCTTCGTCTTCCAGAAAGCCTCCCGGGAGGAGGAGCTGGCGGGCATGGGCACCACGGCGGTCTGCGCCCTCGTGCGGGGCGGCAACGCCTTTATCTGCCACGCAGGCGACTCCCGGGCCTACCTCGTCCGGGACGGCAGGCTCACCCAGCTCACCCACGACCACTCCTACGTGCAGGAGCTGGTGGACTGCGGCACCATCACCGCCGAGGAGGCTGAGCATCACCCCCAGAAGAACATCATCACCCGGGCGCTGGGCGTGGACTACCGCCTCGACCCCGAGTTCACCAGCGTGCCGGTGCAGAGGGGCGATATGCTCCTGCTCTGCACCGACGGCCTTACCAACGTCCTGCCCAAGGAAAAGATCGAGGAGATCTTCACCAAGGGCGGGTTCTACGATATCCCCGACCGGCTGGTGGACGCCGCCAACGCGGGCGGCGGCCCCGACAACATCACCGCGCTGCTGCTGGGCGTGGAGCCGCTGGAGGTGAAGCATGGATAATCTCATCGGCAAGACGCTGGACGGGCTCTACACCATTCGGGAGCTCATCGGCACAGGCGGCATGGCCAACGTCTACAAGGCCGTGGTCTCTGCCCCCGGCGGGCCTGTGCCGGAAGGCACGGTGGTGGCCGTCAAGGTGCTGCGTCAGGAGCTGATGCATGACGCCGACCTCGTCCGCCGCTTCAAGAACGAGTCCAAGGCCATCTCCCTGCTCAACCACCCCAACATCGTCAAGGTCTACGACGTCTCCGTCGGCGAAAGCCTACAGTATATCGTGATGGAGTGCGTGGAGGGGATGACCCTCCGGGAGTACCTCAACGAGCGGGGCGGCAAGATCACCAGCCGGGAGACCGTCCACTTCATCGCCCAGATCCTCCGCGCCCTCGACCACGCCCACCGCAACGGCGTCGTCCACCGGGACATCAAGCCCCAGAACATCATGCTTCTGGACAACGGCCAGCTGCGGATGATGGACTTTGGCATCGCCCGCATCTCCCGGGCCGAGAACCAGATCCAGAACGGCAAAAAGGCCATGGGCAGCGTCCACTACATCAGCCCCGAACAGGCGAAGGGGGAGGAGACCGACCCCAAGAGCGACATCTACTCCGTGGGCGTCATGATGTACGAGATGCTCTCGGGCAGGCTGCCCTTCGACGCCGACGACATGGTGGAGGTGGCCCGCAAGCAGATCCGGGACACCCCGAAGCCGCTGGCCGAGCTTGCCCCGGAGGTGCCGACGGGCCTCGTGCAAATTACGGAACGCGCCATGGCAAAGCTGCCGGTCAACCGGTATTCCAGCGCCGCAGAGATGCTGGAAGCGCTGGACGCCTACGTGCAGGACCCCTCCGTCACGTTCCAGTATCAATATGTAAAGGAAGAACCTGAAAAGGTGGTGAATGAACCCATGCCGCAGAAACGCAGCATCCGCAGACCCCCGGAGAAACCGGCGGCGAATCCCGCCCGCCCCAAGGCTAAGGCGAAAAAGAAGAAGCGCAGCGGCTTTATGCCGGTGCTGCTGGGCATCACGACGGCCTTTGCGCTGGCCTGTGCGGCCCTGTGCTGGACCATCCTGAACGATTCCAGCAACATCATGACCGACCGCGCCGACATCGTGCTGGGCGATTTCAGCGGCATGACCCAGGACGAGGTGAAGGCCTCTGAGCAGGTGGCCTCCGGTCAGGTGGTCGTCAACTGGGAAGAGGAGTACAGCAACGACTACGCCGCAGGCTATGTCTACAAGCAGTCGCCGGTGGCGGGCCGCACCGTCCGCGAGGGCCAGAGCGTGACCCTCACCGTCAGCCTCGGCATCCACTACGTCACCGTCCCCGACCTGACCAACTATGTGCAGGCCGACGGCGAACAGCAGCTGAAGGACCTGGGGGTGTCGGTGCTGGTCACTCAGGCCGTGGATGAGTCGGTGGCCCCAGGCTCCATCATCCGCACCGACCCCGCCGCAGGCAGTCAGGTGGCCGCAGGCACCACGGTGGTGATCTACGTCAGCCGCCCGCAGGTGGCCACCACCACCAAGGTCCCCAGCCTCATCGGCATGAGCGTGGACGACGCCCGCACCCTGCTGGTGCAGCGGAAGCTGGGTCTGGGCAGCCAGACGGAGCAGTACAGCGACCAGCCCGTGGGCAGCATCATCAGCCAGAACCCCGGCGAGGGCGCATCGGCCAAGCTGAACACCCGGGTCAGCGTCGTGGTCAGCGCAGGCCCCGAGCCTGCACCGGAGCCCGAAGCACCCAGCGAGAGCACCGGAAGCAGCGACGGCTCCGGCGGCTGGCTGGGCGGCCTCTTCGGGGGCAGCAGCTCTTCCAGCGAGAGCACCGGCGCCAGCTCGTCTTCTTCCACCACCGGCGGCGGCGGTCTCAGCGACTGGTGGACGTCCTGGCTGGGCTGAGGGAGTAGGTATGACAGGTTATATCACAAAAGGCATCGGCGGATTTTATTACGTCAAGACGTCGGAAGGCATCGTGGAGTGCAAGCCCCGGGGCATCTTCCGCAAGCAGAAGATCACCCCCGTGGCGGGCGACGTGGTGACGCTGGAGACCGAGAACGGCGGGGCGGTCATCGCGGCCATCGCGCCCCGGCGGAACGTCTTCGTCCGCCCGCCCATGGCGAACCTCGATGTGCTGTTCCTCGTGGCAAGCACCACCCAGCCCACCCCCAGCACCCTCGTGCTGGATAAGCTCTCGGCCATCGCGGTGGACAAGGGCGTCCAGCCCGTCATCGTCTGCACCAAAGGCGACCTGGCCGAGGCGGAGTTTCTGCGCAGCGCCTACGAAAAATCGACCCTGCCCTTCATCCGCATCGACTACGCCACCGGCGAGGGTCTGGACGACATCAGGCACTGGATCAATGGCCGTCTCTGCGCCTTCTGCGGCAACTCCGGCGTGGGCAAATCCACCCTGCTGAACGCCCTCCTGCCCGACGTGGAGCGTCAGACCGCCGCCATCAGCCAGAAGCTGGGCCGTGGCCGTCACACCACCCGGGAGGTGACCATCTTTGAAGCCTTCGGGGGCCGCATCGCCGACACCCCGGGCTTCGCCAGCCTCGAGGCCAGCCGGGCGGGCTTCATCCCGAAGGAGGCTCTGGAACACGCCTTCCCGGAGTTCGGGCCTTACCTCGGCGCGTGCCGGTTCACCGGCTGCTCCCACCGCTCCGAGAAGGGCTGCGCCGTCCGCGCCGCCCTCGCGGAGGGCAAGCTCTCCCAGACCCGCTACGACAGCTACTGCGCCATGTACGATGAGGTCAAGGATGTGAAGGAGTGGCAGTACCCTCTCAGCCGCTGACGGAGAGGGCAGCCCTGTAAACTTTCTGCACAGCGCTTGACTTTTGCGGGGAAGAGCATATACTAAAGATGGGATTGTGAGAAGATTCCATTGGTTTCACTAAAAAAGAAAAGCCCCCAAGGAGTTGCCGCTCCCAGGGGGCTTTCCATTTAGTCGGGCTTACGGTCCTTGTCGAGTCTGTCAAGCCACTTGCAGATATAATGTGAAATTATATTTGCCACGGCAGACTCCAAGATTGTGAGAATATGGATCATTGGTTTCACCTCCCTTCCCAAGTAAGATGGGCGGGATGAACCGCAGAACCAGTATATCATAAACTTCGGCAAAAAGATACAGAAAAAGACGCTGTGTTATCATACTTCCCAGAAAGAAGGAATCCCATGTCCCGCTGTGTTATCATTTCCGCCTGCCCGGTCAGCGCCTCGCTGGCGTCGGCCCTGCGGCCCGGCGACACCATCATTGCCTGCGACGCGGGCTACCGCAACTGTGCGCCGCTCCACTGCCGCCCCGACATCATCGTGGGCGACTTCGACACCGCGCCCTGCCCGGCGCAGGAGGGCGGCGACACCATCATCCTGCCCCACGTCAAGGACGACACCGACACCGAGTACGCGGCAAAGCTGGCCTCCGAGAAGGGCTTCGACGAGGCGCTGCTGCTGGGTGTGCTGGGCGGCAGACGCCTCGAGCATACGCTGGCCAACCTCTGCACCGGCCTCGGCCTCGAACAGCGGGGCGTCCGGGCCACGCTTCTGGACGAGCGCAGCCGCATCACCTTCGTGATGCCCGGCGAGACCCGCCGCTACCCGAAGGATGGGTATTTCTACCTCTCGGTCTTCCCGATGGAGGGCAGGGCAGAGGGGGTCTCGGAGCGGGGCTCCTTCTACGAGCTGACCGACGCCGTCCTCACCGCAGGCTACCCCCTCGGCGTCAGCAACGAGTATGCCGAGGGCTCCGACTGCATCACCATCTCCACCCAAAAGGGCGCACTGGTGGTGGTGGAGACGGTGCCGGACGGGCCGATCCTGAGCTGAACCGGAACATTCCGGGCGCAGACCGCCTATAATGGCGTATCAAGCGACGAAAGGTGGTCGGCTCTATGCAGGTGGTCGTTCTCAAAAGCCCCAAGTGCCTGAGAGGCTTGCTCCGGAGGCTGTTCGGCATCCGGAAAGAAACGCAGGACTGAAAGAAACGGAAAGCCGCTGCGCGGCGGTTTCTGTAAACTTTCTGTGCAAAGCTTGACTTTTGCGGGGAATGGCATATACTAAAGATGGAATTGTGAGGATATTCCATCCGGTACACCAAAAAGAAAAGCCCCCAAGGAGTTGCGACCTCCCCGGGGGCTTTCCGTTTAGTCGGGCTTGCGGTCCTTGTCGAATCTGTCAAGCCACTTGCAGATGTAATGCGACATTATATCTGCTACGACAGACTCCAAAATCGTGAGGATATGAATCATCAGGTACACCTCCCTTCCCAAGTAAGATGGGCGGGATGAACCGCAAAACAAGTATAGCATAAACTTCGACAAAAAGATACAATAAATACAAAGAGAAGAGTGACTGTAAACTTTCTGTGCAACGCTTGACTTTTGCGGGGAATCGCATATAATAAAAGTAGCAAAAGAAAAAGCAAATACGCCATCGGCGCACCCAAAGGAAAGACCCCCTCCCGGAGCTGCAATCTCCGAAAGGGGGTCCTTTTTAGTGCTTACGGCCCTTCAGCCATCCGTCAAGCCACTTGCAGATGTAGTAGGACGCTACATTCGCTGCGACGGACAGAACAAAAGAAAAAATATACGCCATAAGGCGACACCCCCCTTCTCCCATCCTTGGTAGATTGGGCGGGACGAGCCGCAGGACTATTATATCATATAATTCGCCAAAAAGATACAGGAAGCGAGGCCACGAGCCGGACTTTCCTACAGAGGAAAGGCTCTGTCTTAGTACAACCTCTCAGTCTCACTCCGTTCGACAGCTCCCCTAGTAGGGGAGCCTCTGGCGAAACCGTTCACTTTGCGGGGACTGCCAAAGCCTCCCCTACTAGGGGAGGTGGACAGATTATAATATCAAGTGCAACATTAGCAAAAAAGAAAGACAACATAACAGA